>Ga0308157_10000489_pt1 | contig 130686 bp, 130 predicted proteins | sample PhyBR1_FD_201035 | JGI IMG/M metagenome (GOLD analysis project Ga0308157, IMG submission 201035) | Phyllosphere microbial communities from UC Gill Tract Community Farm, Albany, California, United States - DLSLB.R1 | ecosystem: Host-associated > Plants > Phyllosphere > Unclassified | place... | reverse complement strand
TAAACAGCGGAGCAATTGCCGTATTTCCTGATTATACTCCCTCACCCGAAGCTCAGTATCCTGTTGCTGTAAACGAAGCCTATGCCTCTACAAAGTGGGTAGCTGAAAACGGAAAAGAAATCGGTGTTGATGGCTCAAGACTTGCCGTAGCCGGTAATAGTGTTGGTGGAAATATGGCAACCGTAGTTGCGCTTATGGCTAAAGATAAAATGGGTCCAGAAATTGCCTATCAGGTTTTATTATGGCCTGTGACCGACGCGGATTTTACCCGTGAATCGTATATAAAATATGCACAGGATCGTTTTTTAACCACTCCTATGATGAAATGGATGTGGAATCATTATACGACAGATCTCAATAAACGCAAAGAAAAATATGCATCACCGCTACAGGCTACCTTGCAGGAATTAAAAAACCTGCCTCCGGCTCTGGTTCAGATTGCAGAAAATGATATTCTTCATGATGAAGGACTTGCGTATGCCCGAAAACTCGATGAAGCGGGTGTACCAACAACCATAACGGTATATAAAGGCTTTATACATGACTATGGAATGCTGAATCCGTTGGCACACATTCCGGCAGTACAGACTTCTGTACATCAGGCTTCCATTGCTTTAAAAAAAGCACTGAATCCTGAATAATACGAATGAAAAAGATCATAAATAAAAAGAGGGAAATAGCTCTCTTTTTTTTATTTTTACGGTTAATAACCTAAACTGTCTTTTGGCAGTTATAATCAATAACTTTACCCGAATATATATGAAAACAAAATGGATGCTGCTTTTATGTTCCGCCTTTTTAATTGGAATTGTATTCCTTACCGGATGTACCAAAATAAATAATACATCAAATGATCCGGTTCCGGTTCATGATACCTTTACCATTGCTTCTAAAATAGTAAATGAAAACAGAGTCATCAATGTATGGATTCCCGAAGCCTACGCGAAAGAAGGAAAACCCCTACCTGTAATGTATATGGCGGACGGAGGCGTAAAAGAAGATTTTCCTCATATTGCCAATACGTTTGCTAAATTGATCAAAGCAAAAAAAATTCCTGCCTTTATTTTAGTGGGTATTGAAAATACGCAACGCAGAAGAGATCTGACAGGACCTACAGAAGTGGCTGAAGACAAAGAAATTGCACCGGTTGTAGGCGGTTCAGAAAAATTCAGAGCTTTTTTGAAAGAAGAGCTGTTTCCTGAAATCAGTTCGCGTTATAAAACAACTTCAGACAGAGGAATATTAGGAGAATCACTTGCCGGATTATTTGTTATGGAAACATTCCTGTTACAGCCTGATATGTTTACTTATTATATCGCATTTGACCCTTCATTGTGGTGGAATGACAATGCTCTTGTAAAAGCAGCCAAAAATACCCTTGGACATTTACCGGCAGATAAAAAAACGGTTTGGTTTGCCGGTTCTTCAGATATCGCAACTTACACCGATGAACTTGCTACTGTTTTAAAAGAAGAAAATGTTTCAGGACTCAGATGGCTTTATTCGCATGAACCGAAAGAACAACATTCTACGATACTAAGAGCTACAAAAGAAAAAGCACTGATATGGGCTCTTAATTAAAACAGAATTCTTTTTAATACTCAAAAATTACAGGGATACTGCGCTCTTGCAGTATCCCTGTTTTATATCGCTATTTTCCTGGTTAAATTATGTTTAGTTTTTCATATACCTTATCGCGATAACTTGAGCCTACGGGTATCGTTTTTTTATTGGTCAATACAATTACCTGCTGTTCAATATAGTTAATCATACGCAGATTTATAAAAAATGATTTATGTACACGGCATATATATTCCAAATGTTTCAGGTTTTCTTCTATAGAAGATAAAGTACCGTGAACCATCACTTTTTCTGATGTTGTATATATACACAGATAATTTCTCATCCCTTCTATATACAACAGTTCTCCCGGATCTATTTTTATAAGTCTCTTATCGCTTTTTACATAAAAACTATCATCATCTTTATCTGAAACTACTGTTGTTGCTTTATGGCTTGTTTGTATTGCGAGAACAGGCAACGCCTTCTGTATCGCTTTAGAAAACCGGTCGAGTGAAATGGGTTTTAAGAGATAGTCTATAGCATTGTGTTCAAATGCATCTAAGGCATATTGATTATAAGCAGTAGTATATATAATGGCAGGCGGATGATTGAACATATTTATAAAATCTGTTCCGCTGATTTCAGGCATTTTAATGTCCAGAAAAATCAGGTCTATGTTTTTATCTCTGTTCAGAAAAGCAATAAGCTCAAAAACATTATTGCACACTCCCTGTAATTCCAATACCTCAAATTTTGAAATGTGATGTATAAGCACATCCTGAGCCAGTTTTTCATCATCTACTACGAGACATCTGATTTTTTTTTCCATACCTTACAAATTAATTTTGAGGGTTACTGTAAATACATCGTCTTTTTTTTCCAAGTCTATTTTGTGCATAGCCGGATAAAGCAATTGCAAGCGTTTGCGTATGTTATCTATACCAATACCTCCTATTTTTTTTACTGCTGTTTCTTTAAAGTTGTTTTCACATGTAAATATCAGAGCATTCTCCTTATAGTGAAGAGAAGCCTTGATATAAGAATGTCCGACTGTAGAGTCAATACCATGCTTAAAAGCATTTTCAATCAAAGGTAATAAAAGCATTGGTGCAATCCTGATGGTATCATTTATTCCTTCACTCACAAAAGATACATCTGCTCTTTCAGAAATGCGAAGGGATTCGATTGCAATATACGTATTGATAATATGTATTTCATCTCGTACGGGTACTTCTTTTTCCTGAGCTTCATATAATGAATACCGCAAAATATCCGACAGTTTTAAAATAACATCAGGAGTTTCACGGGATGTTTTCAGCGATAATGCATAAAGACTGTTGAGAACATTAAACAAAAAATGCGGACTTATTTGGGATTTAAGTAATTGAAGTTCTGCCAGAATCTGCTGGCTTTCTATCTGCTTTTGTTTCTTAATTTTAAGAATAAGTTCCTGCATGACATAGCCTATTGCCATTAGAACAGTAATCATCAAAACACCCGGAAAAACATCAAAGCAATATTGGTAGTTTTTTAAAAATTCCGGAGATGTGTATGTAATCGCTAATGGAGTAAAATCATTTAAATCATTGGTATGAAAGGTCTGTTTCAGCCAATTGAGATAATTTCCCTGTATGAAAATTATTGTTATAAATACGCCTGCGATTGATAAGAGAAATTGCAGAATATTTCTGTTTTTACGCACTAAAGGAAAAAACAAGAAATTATTAATCCAGGACGGTACAAAAAGCAATACATTATACATCACGATATGGACTAAAGGAAGTTTTTCATCATTATTATCTATTGCGGTATATAGTATCCACCCTGTAAAGAAGCTATTTAATAAGAATCTGACTACAGTACTTCTTTTTAGTTTCATTAATTTCGATTTCATTATACTGTAAATGTACTGTTTTTACAAAGTTGTTTATTTCTTTTTACACCAAACCATCTAAAATAAGGACAAACAATCCCATCACAGAGACAATACTTTTTGTCCCGGATTGTGTGCTGTTGGTCAAATAAATCTTTGGACAAACTATATCTTCCGTTTCTTTGTACCTGTAAGAACAATAGCTATTTCTATTTACTAAAATTAAAATTCTATATATGAAACATTCTATTACAGCAACTGTAAATAAAGGTATCATTTCACTTATTAAAAGGGCTTTATTTTGTGGTGTCACACTATTTTTGAGCCTCAGCATTTATGCACAGGATATTGAGCAGGAAAAAATAGACCACTTTATTGATTATATTGAACAAAATAACAGAGCAGTGGGCAGTATCTCTATTTTTAAAGGGAATACAGAAATTTATTACAGAGATTTTGGTCAGCAAAATATTCAGGACTTACAATTTGACAAACATACCACTTACCAGATAGCCTCTATTTCTAAAATGGTTACGGCTACTTTGGTGTTTAAGCTTATCGAAGAAAAAAAATTAAATCTTCAGGACAAATTAGCTGCGTTTTTTCCTGACATGCCAGATGCGAAGAAGATTACGATTGAACAATTGCTAAACCATACGAGTGGTTTGGGAGATGTCAATTTTCATAACGGTGTTTATGGCTGGTTAAAGGAAAGAGAGGTTACGGATAAAGAAATGCTGGCAGAGATTAAAAAAACAGGTGTCTTATTTTCTCCGGGTACTTCTATGTCTTATTCTAATTCTGCCTATTTTCTGCTGGGAAAAATTATAGAGCAAAAGTATCAGATGGCGTATAAAGATATCCTTCAAAACTATATTGCTACACCACTGAATCTACACGATTTCAGATTGGTAAATTCGTCTCAGAACTATTTTGATTCTTACCGTTATACTGATAACTCCTGGCAGCCAGAACAAGACTATATTTCTAAATATATTATAGGGTATACAGGTATTTCTTCCACTACAACCGAAATGAATAAACTCAATTATGCCTTATTTCATGGAAAAATAATCAGTAAGGAGAGTGTAGAACTGATGAAACCGGCCGCTGACAGCTATTTCGGCAGAGGAATGATGAAAGTTCCTTTCTATGAAGTTATCATGTATGGTCACGGAGGCGATACAACAGGTTCTCATACCTTGTTAACCTACAATGAAAAAAACGATCTTTCTATTGCTATGGCGATTAATGGAAACCGTTCTGTAAAAAGTGATTTTTATGTTGGAATATTCAACGCTATTTACAATGGCAATCTGCCTTATCCCATTTTTATATCGGATAAAATACTCAATCAATATTCAGGCATATACGAATCAACTGACTATCCATTTAAAATAAAAATATATAACGACGGAGGAAGTTTATACGGATTAGGAATGGAAGAAGAACAAATACCGTTTCTCTTAAAACCAACTTCTGATACCGAGTTTAATTTTGAAAATCATCTTCAGATAAAATTTAATCCGGCTGATGGAACGATGCTGTTTAAAGAAGGAAATGACAACTATGAATTTATAAAAGAGAAAACTTCTGTGTAATTTATAGTTGCCAGCAATAATGACTTACTAAAAAAAACCGTTTAATTCTTTAAACGGTTTTTTTTATTATTTATCTGCTGCTTTTGAAAACTTCATCGACTTTTTCGGATACTGCTCTACCGTTATATCACTCGGATTATTGATAAGGGTTTTGATGCTTATTTTATCTCCCAATTGAAAATTAGCTTCTGTAAATTTATAATCTAGTAAATACGGTCCGCAGAAATAGTTTCCTTTGGCATCTTTTTCAATGATTCCCTGATAAAGACCTTCTTTTGTTTCTTTTGACATTTTGATTTATTTATAAAACAAAGATACAACTGCTTTTGTATTCTCTCCCATTACTTGTTAACAATTGTTTTCATCAATTTTAGCTTGATTTTTCTTTTTTTCCCGTTCATCAAAATCAGCTACTTCAACAATTCGTGGAATACTACTTTTGGGTGCCATATATTTAAGTCTTTTAATTTTCTTACGCGCACGGAGTACTCTGAATGTTCTGTTATTTTTATATAAATTCCAGTTCATCAGCAATACGGAAAATAAAATAATGATCAACCCGAAAACCTGTAATTCCGTCACTAAATGTTCTGTAAAAAAGTGAGCCAGAATTAACGCTACAATAGGATTAACATAGGCATACGTACTTACTTCAGTAGCAGGCCTTACCTGTAACAACCAGATATAGCAGCTAAAAGCCAGTATTGATCCCATGGTTATCAGATAAGCAAGAGCTCCCCAGTCATGTAGAGGCACTGTTTCTATATGAAAACTACTGTACTCTCCTGTTGCCAACGCAACAGTAGTAAATGCTACACCGGCTGTTACCATTTGCCAGGCTGTTTTAACAATAACATTTAAAGGTTTTTCTTTTTTCTCTTCTTCAACCGGATCTTTTTTATCCTGTGTGTATTTTGTATAAAGAGAACCAACTGTCCAGCCTATTGTCCCCACCGTCATCACTATCATAGCAATAATATTCTTACCATCTCCATTATTTACATCAGCATTAAATATCTGCTCGCCAAAAAGCATGACAACTCCGGTAAACCCTAATAATAATCCTAATACAATTGGGAGACTGCCAAAGTTGGCTTTCCATTTAGGTTTATCCAAAAGAATAAACCAGATAGCAGCAGCAGCACCCAATATGGAAACAATACCGCTGGAGATATACTGCTCTGCCCATATCACAGCCGCCATATCAATAAAAAGCAACAGGAAACCAATCAATGCCGCTCTTTTTACATCTCTTTTATTGAAGAGTTTGTAGCCGCGAAGCGCACAATATCCCATAAGTAAACTACCCGCTATGATAAAGCGAATAGAGCCTAATACAAAAGGAGGAAATGAATGCAAGGCTTTTTCTATAAAAAAGTATGTAGAGCCCCATACGAAGTACACCACCAAATAGGCCAATACTATACTGATGGTAGAAGTTTTATTTGCTGTCATGATTATTCTTCTGAAGGAATTACTATTTTTTGTTGTTCTTTAATGGTTTCGAGTACAATAGTCGTTCTGGTAGATAGAATACCTTCTATTTTTCCAAGACTGTTGCGCATTAGATCTGCAAGCCCCATAGTGTCTGCTGTACGTACTTTTATCAGATAGCCATCATCACCTGCGATATCGTGTACTTCCTGAACTTCGGGGATATCAGCTAACATAAGGGGAATGTTTTCCTGATTCATTATATCAGCACATTTAATGAATATAAAAGATAATAGTGTCTGACCGTAAGCCAAAGGGTTGATTTTGGCGTTGTACTGCAGAATTACCTGTTTTTGTTCTAATTTTTTTACTCTTTCTAAAATAGCCGATGGAGCCATGCCCAACTCCCTTGCAATTTCAGCATTATTGATTCGGGCATTATCCTGAATGCTTCGAATAATATGATGGTCGATATGATCTAAATTAAATTCCATTTGCTTAATAATTCTGCAAATGTACAAATAAAACAAACTAAATTCTTTTTTTAACACATAATTCAGAATTTAATTCTCTAAAAATAAAATGAAAAACACCTGAAAAAATAGTTTTATGGCGTAAATTATTAACAATCGCCTAATTATGCTGTAGTTTCATTCCAATAATAACTGTCTGGCAAGGCTCTTTTACCAAAAACAGCCGTTCCTATTCTTAGGATTGTAGCTCCTTCTTCGATAGCAATTTCCAAATCACCACTCATTCCCATAGAAAGTTCCTTCATTTCAATACCCGGAATATTACTGTTCATAAGTTGTTGCTGTAGATGGCGCAACCGTTGAAAGCATAAACGCACTTTTTCTTTATCTGTCGTAAATAAACCAATAGTCATCAAGCCTTTTACCTTTAATCTGTCCAGTTTTGATAAGTGTGTAACCAATTCAATTGCCTGAGACGGAGCTATTCCAAATTTACTTTGTTCACCTGAAGTATTTACCTGAATGAGTACGTCCATTGTTTTATTTTCATATTCCAATCTCTTTTGCAGTTTCTGTGCTAAATCAAGCCTGTCCATAGATTGAAGACAGCTAACGTCATATTTAAGCAGATCCTTTATTTTATTGGATTGTAAGTGACCAATAAAATGATTTGTATGCGGAATATGGACGAGTAAAGGATGTTTTTCTTTCAACTCCTGAACTTTATTTTCGGCTATGAGTGTAAGCCCCGCATGTAATGCTATACCAATACGCTCAGCAGAAATTGTTTTGGTAGCCAGCAGAACTTTTATCTCTTTCGGATCTCTTTTACTGTTATAGCAGGCTTTTTTTATTCTTGTAAAAACCTGTTCCAGATTTTTCAATATCTCTTTTTCCATTTCTTCTGTTTTTTTTAATGAAAATGGCGAATCTGTAGAGATCCGCCATCGTTTCTTTTTATAACCACCAATGATAGTAATTATGGGCTCCGTCATATTCAAATCCACAACGCGGATAAAGCTGATTTCCGATATCATTTGTTTTTTCGGTTTCCAGCATTAGTCCACATGCTCCCGTTTCCTTACACCATTGTTTACTGCGGTCGATCAAAGCTACGGATAGCCCCTTGCCTCTGTAATCCGGATGGACAAACAGATCACTCAACAACCATTGTTTTTGCAATTTGGTGTAGTGGAATAGCTTGTATAGTTGAACAAAACCAACCGCTTTTTCATCCATAATTACGAGAAAAATATCAGATTCACTGTTTAAAAATCGCTCTCTTAAAAAATCTTTCCCTCTTTCCAGATCAGATTCCTGACGATAAAAAATACGATACAGATTAAATAATTCTGCGGTTTCATTTAAGTCTTCAAGACTTGCTTTTTTGATGCTGTAATTCATGACAGATATAATATTAAAATAGTTAGGTATTATGAATAAAAGTCTGATACTGTAATTCTCAGTATTTTATTTTAAATCTTCTATAGAAGCTCCGAAATTGATGTGCAGTACATTTCCATTCGGCAATACAAGTGCCGGTACAGATGTTACCCCTCTGCTCTCTGCTTCTGGAACTTTCTCAGGCTCATTGCCCAAATGAACCATGGTTAATTGCTCTGAAGGTATAAATTGCAGTATGTCTTCTTCTGCACTCATACAAACCGGGCATCCGGCATGATAATAAATTACTTTTTTCATTTTTGCATTTCATTAAATTAGTGAAACAATTTTCAGGCTAAATTATCCTGATCAGCGTATCTTTTACTGATACAGTTTTTATATAAACCGATAGTCCAGCGATTACATTTGAGGTAAATCCTTTAATATCTGTTTTAAGTGTACGACCTCCTTTTCTTCCAAAGGCTGTAGAGGACTGCGCAGATATCCAGCATCCTGATCCAAAAGATGAAGTCCTGCTTTTACTGCTCTCGGAAGTCCTTTTGCAACAATGAATTTTAATACGTCCAATTGCTTATAAAACAATTGTCGGGCTTTCTCCCAGTCATTTGCCTGTACAGCATCATATAACATGATGTTAAGTTCCGGAATCAGATTTGTAGCCGCTGTACACCATCCGTCAGCACCTGCTGCAAATGCTGCCAGTGCAAGCGGATTTGATCCGTTGTAAAAGGCAACCTCTTCCCCCAATTCTTTTTTCAGAGTATGCATTCGCTGAATATCGCCTGTACTTTCTTTAATCATGGTCACATTCGGTATTTCCAATAAACGCTTTAACAAACCTGTTGACATGTCTACACCGCTGGTAGCCGGATTGTTATAAGCCATAATCGGTATAGAAATTTTAGAAGCAACCGCATCATAGTGCCTGAAAATTTCATCATCACTGAGTTTCCAGTAACTCATGGGAATTATCATTACTGCTGCTGCCCCTGCTTTCTCTGCAAACCGGGCATGATAAATTGTCTTTTCCGTTGTCAGATTCGATACTCCGACGAGTGTTGGTACTCTTCCGGATACCTGATCAATTGTTGCTTCCGTTACTGCTTCTTTTTCTTCATCTGACAGATAGGGCAATACCCCTGTACTTCCCAAAGGTGCAATTGCATGCGAGCCTGCAGCCACCAATCGCTCTACCAGTTTTTTAAACAAAACAATATCTACTTTTTCTTCTTTATCGAATGGTGTAATCGGATAAGCAATAATGCCTTTAAATACTGTATCTTTCATTTTTACTTATTAATTTTTTTATACAATGATTATTTATAAATCTCTTCCTTCTTCTTCGCGTAATGCTACTCCGAGATTCTGAAGCTGTGGCGCATTTTCGCAGGCAATATATTTGGCTGGTTCACTGTCACTGAGGTTTTGGTGACGGTGCCATGCCCATGAAGGGATGTACACAGCATCTCCAGCTTCCCACTCAACTCTTTCATTTTCTACTTCCGTCCACCCTTTTCCTTCAACCACATACAATACGGTTTCATAAGTATGACGGTGTCGGTTGGTCAGTTGTCCCGGTAAAAGTCCTCCTATTGTCATGCTCACATTTTTACTTGGGAGATCCACAAAAAATACCGGATGCTTTCTTTCTGTAGAAAACTGATCATGAACACCTGCTTTTTCAACATTTTTATGAATAACATGAGACGGTTTTATATAAACCGGACGTGAAAAAGTTTGATGAAAATCTTTAGAACTGAATTGTTTTTGTTCTGCGTGTACTGTTTTTTGAACACCTGCTGTTGTTTTTTCTACTTTTGACATAATTAAAAATTTTAAATTGTTATAGCATTATTGCGAAACAAAACTATTGTATATTTGGACTACATAAATAGTACAGTTTTTACATAAACAAATAGTCCAGATGTTACGCCCTTGGAAATTAGAAATACACATAGATCACAAAGCGGATAAACCCATTTACCTGCAAATTGCAGATGCAATTATTATGGATATCCAATCCGGAAGACTTCAAAACGGAACTGCTCTGCCCGGCAGCAGAATATTGGCAAAAGAGCTCAATCTCAATCGGAATACAATAGTGGAAGCCCTTCAGGTATTGTTAAATGAAGAATGGCTGGTTACAAAAGAAAGAAAAGGAACTTTTGTTGCGGAAACGTTACCGGTATTCAAAAAAAATTCTGTAAAATCTTCAGTACGCCTCTCTAAAGAGAATGAAAGTCCTCTTTTTCGTATCAATTTTGATGATGGATCTCCAGATAGTAAAATAGCACCCGTAACCGAATTAGCCAGAGCTTACCGACAAATTTTTAACAGAAAAGCGAAATGGCAAATGATGGGATATACGCATGTTCTGGGAGATAAGGATTTTAGAGCAGCTATTGTACAAATGCTGAACCATCAACGCGGTATGCAGATCAGTGAAGAGCATGTCTGTATAACACGTGGCAGTCAGATGGCGATGTATCTTGCAGCTCATTGCCTGTTTAAAAAAGATGATTATGTAATGGTTGAAAATCCGGGATACAAGCCTGCCTGGAAAGCATTTGAGAATGCCGGTGCAAAGTTACTTCCTTTACGGGTGGATAACGAAGGTCTTATTATGGAAGATGTGCTTGCCTACCTTAAAAAATATCCTGCGATAAAAGCAATTTATACCACACCTCACCATCAATATCCTACAACTGTAACCTTATCGCTCCAAAGGCGATTAGAATTAATCCGATTGTCAAATGAGCATGGTTTTACTATTATTGAAGATGATTATGATAATGAGTTTCACTTTGGTTATCGTCCTGTTTTACCTCTGTCAAGTTATGCTGAATTGAAAAACTATATTTATATAGGTACAATGAGTAAGGTGGTGGCGCCCGCCTTAAGAATTGGTTATCTGGTCTGTAAAGATGAAAATCTCATAGGAAAAATTGGAAATCTACGCAAAATAATTGACGTACAGGGTGATACAATTATGGAACAGGCTGTTTTATATCTCATCAAAGATGGAACGATAAAAAGACATCTTAAAAAGGCTTCTCAATACTATAAATCTAAACGGAATTTTGTAAAAAACATCTTGATAAAGCATCTTTCTGACAAAGCTGAATTTCACGTTCCTGAAGGCGGCCTGGCATTTTGGATTATTCCCAAAAAACAAGTGAAATGGAAATTGGTAGATACGGCTCTTCAAAAGAAAGGAATTAAGATTATACTGCCGGAAACATATAGTCTGAAAGAGCCTGTAAATGGCTTGCGTATAGGATATGCCTATCTTTCAGAAGAACAGCTTGAAGAAGGAATCAAAGAGATTGCCAGTTTGTTACATCACATATCTGATTAGTTGTCAGGCGTTCTTCAAAACAAAAAAAGAAATGTATTGGAATTGATAAATAGTTGCTTATTTTAGATAAATTTGTGTTTTTCTGTTTTATTGAAATGTTCAGCATAATCGAAACAGGTTGAGCCATTACAATAGAAAATATCATTATAAAAGCAACAAAATGGATCTATTAAAAACTGCAAAAAATGTTAATTGGTTAAGAATTTTATTATTCTATTGTATCATTCTCACCGGGACTTATATTGCAAGAAAACTTCCCAATCTGTTGAATCTGGTTCTTGAAAAAGTTACAGATATTCCTTTTACCTTTAATTATAATCACGGGCTTGTAACTCTTTTTGTTTCCCTGCTATTTTACAAATTAAGCAAAGAAAAACAGCAAATTACTTTACTCGGAGAACACAAAATTAAGAGCCTTTTATTTCCTTTGATACTGTTTGTGTGTTACGGTGTGTTTGGAATTTCTAACCATCATGGAGTTAATCCGCATCTTTGGGCATTGGTTTTCTGCTTTTTTGCCTTTATCTACAATATCATGGAGGAGTATGCCTGGAGAGGATATCTGATTGAAAGTATGGGGAAAATTCCTTTTATTTTAAAAAGTCTGATCTCTGGTATTCTATGGGCAATATGGCATTTATTGATTTTTGAAAATTTTGACCAATACGGTGGATTTTGGATCTTTTTAGCATTCTGTATTATCTTTTCGTTTATCCTTACGTTTGCAGTTCAAAGAACAAAATCCATCCTTGTAGCCGCAACGATCCATGCCTTTATTATTCAAACCAACATCGCGGCCATACTTTGTTTTAGCATCTTTATGCTGCTATTAATTTTTTGGAACAAAAAGCTGACAAAATCTCAACGAACTCCAATTAATGAACAATAATCTACTATTCTATAAAATACCATTTACAGCTTAAAATCATTTATAATTAAGATAAAAACTAAGTAACACTTAGGCTTTATTGACTCTTTATAAAAAAACTGAAAACCCGAATAAATTAAAAAATGCCATATCATTATTCTTATGGCATAATTTTTATTTTATAAAATATTCAAAAAATAAAAAACAAACAACAATTTTATTTAAATTATTAAAATTATCTTCACAAAATTAACTTAAATTATATTTTTATTATGAAAAAATTAATTATTATGAGTGTATTTGCTCTGTGTAGCATGATTTCCTTTGCCGGAAATGGACAAAAGGAATTAGCAGACAAAACCTTTAATGAGGTGAAAATTGAAAATAGTTCAGCTTCAGAATCCGATGCTAATTTCAATACCGGAAATGTATACAAAATTGATATCAGAATTTTTTGGGTATGTTCAGGCGGTATGTCAAACGATTCATTTCAAACGGCTATTGATCAAACAGCTTGTTTAGATGCTACGCAATTAGCAAATGTTAAAGCAATGTACCTGATGTTATATCAAACCATGTATCCGGATGTTTGTAACATAGTTGTTTATGATACCCTTTTATATCCATGCAATTAAGATAACGGGTTGCGTTACTTTGTAACAGATCACACATTAAAAGCCGTTTACATAATGTTTAAACGGCTTTTTGCTTTTTTATTATTTTGTGCATTCTCTTTTATTTAATCGCAATTGTATCCTATAACAGCTATTTTAAAAAGATTTATTGTTTCATTTTAACTATTTCTTTTCAATTTTATATAGAAAAAAACGTATTTTGAGTAAAAAAGTATAAGATGAAAAATAAAGAATTCCACGAAATGTCGCATGAAGAGTTACGCAAAAAAAAGAAATCATTGGCAAGCACAACCGGTTTTCTTACAGGTTTATTAATGATTTTAGTAGTTGCAGCCATATATATATGCATAAGAAAAGGATTTACGCCGCTTATCATAATTCCTTTTGCATTGTCACCCATCATAATCGTCAACTATAAAAAAATAAAGGAGATAAAAGAAGAGTTGAAAAAACGCCTGTGATATGCCAAAGTCAATTACCATCAACGGAGATCTCATTCATGACATTCCTTCCTTTTATGAAGAAATCAACCGGATTTTTATGGCTGAAGAGGACTGGAAAATAGGCAACAGTCTTGATGCGTTTGATGATATGCTGTATGGGGGCTTCGGAATTATTAAAGCAAATGAATCGGTTCAACTCCATTGGTTGAATTCTGAAAATAGCAGAAAAGCTTTAGGATTTGAACTGACCCAAAAGTACTATTCAGAAAAATTAAAAGCAGTAGCATACAATAAAAAAATCATTGAAGAAAAATTATCTGCTTTAGAAAAAGGTACAGGACCAACCTATTTTGAAATACTGTTGGAAATCATTTCAGAACATAAAAACATTCATCTCAATCTGTATTGAGGCAATAATACTATCTTTTTGATAGCGTAACATGCTGTAAATAGAAAGCAACACTTATATATTTTACACCAGTACATTTATCAGAGCAAAGACAGCAGATCCGGCTATAAATGTCCAGGAAATCCAATCTTTAAAAGCGTTCTTGCTATGCTTCAGATATAAAATATGCAGCAGCAAATGGGCAATCAGAAAAATAGTAAACTCATAAATGCTTCAGAAGATTCAGGGTTATTCAGTTGATGATAAATAAAGAAAAAAATGGGCAGATGTGCAAACATAAAGATGACAAATCCCCAGTAATCTCCCAATAGAGAAAGCCCCGGAAAGATACGCCATTCTTTACACCGTATCGCATCCATTTCATGCAGGATAAAGAGAAAAAGAGCTAAATAAAAAAAGACATGTTCCGACAATTTCGTTATTTTAAACTATATGGGCTGATATTGTTAAGTATCTTTGCGATAATAATACCCGGAACAAATATAATTAAATGAATACAATACATTCTGATTTTCTGTCCATAAAGCGTGCGACTGAAGCTGATATCGGCGTTCTTGTTGATATATGGTATGAAGCTTCGATCCTTTCACATGACTTTATTCCTGAATCTTATTGGCAAGAAAATAAAAAAATCATGCAAGATCACTATTTACCTTTATCCGAATCGTATCTGATTCATGATGAAAATAGTATACATGGTTTTATTTCTTTAGTAGACCGCAATCATATTGCGGCATTGTTTATCAGACCTAATATGCAAGGAATGGGCTTGGGAAGCATGCTTTTGGCTCATGCACAAAAAAACAGAACAGAACTCAGCTTAAAAGTATATAGCAAGAACGTACAAGGTGTTCATTTTTATCAGGCCAAAGACTTTAAACTAATTTCTGAATCTGTTGATGAGGCAACTGCTCAAACAGAATTTCTTATGCAATTTAAGGCAGATGGATGAATAGCTGCCCTAAAATTAATTATTGCCTTAATTAATACAAAAATAAGAGCTTACGGAATATCCTGATTTTGATCAGAAATTCCGGCTGGCTCCCATAGCTCCACGATATTACCTTCCGGGTCTAAGATGTGTACAAATTTTCCGTAAACATATTCACTGATTTCATCAATGATTGTTACCCCTTCTTTTTTTAACTCTTCAACCAAAGCAACAATATTATCTACCCGATAATTGATCATAAAAGGTTTTACTGAAGGCTTAAAATAAGTGGTACCCTGAGGAAAGGTACTCCAGGATGTAGAACCTTTTTTTGAAGGATCTTCTGTATCTCTCCATTCAAATGTTGCTCCGTAATCTGTGACCGCTATTCCCAAATTTTTTGCATACCATTCGTTCATTTCTTTCGGATGCTCACATTTAAAGAATACGCCTCCGATGCCTGTTACTTTTTTCATATTTTTAAATTAAGAATTATAATCACTAAAAAAGATATGTAATACCTCACTAATGGCACAAGATATAAAAAAAGTCAAGAAAAATCCTGACTTTTAGTAAATAAACTGATTAAAATCCTAATCATATATTTATGGCCCAACAGGTCCAGGAACATTGGTTTCAATTGTACAAACTATATTTGCTCCTTCATTCCGTGTTTCTGGATATTCTAATGTAGGATACATAAATAGAATATAGGAAAAAGCATCTTCTAATGTATTAAAATAGTAATAGTCTCCATAATATTGATTAATGCCATTTACTACTTTAAAATGTCTCACAGAAACATTTCCTCCACAAGCAATTGGTCCGCTACCAATTGGTCCGCCAGCAAATGCACTTACAAAAGTTCCTAAGGATAGTGCTAAAGTTAAAAATACTTTTTTCATAATATAATTATTTTAGTTAATAAAAGTAAATATATAAATTTATTTAATAATAATTAACAAATAATAATGCATAAAAATCAGTATTTCAAATTTTATCCACAAAAAAACCGGAGTGATCCGGTTAGTTGTATGCAATAGTAATTGAAATCATTTTGATATAAAAACAAACTGTATTATGATCACACCAACATCTCTGGTGTTATAATCTGGCTTACTTTTTAGTTAAAATAGTTTCACTTGGTAATTGACAAGTAGATACTGATTTATTAAAATATCTTATCGATCTATTTTTAGATTTTGTTCTTTCATCAGAATAGATCAGCTTAAATTTTTTTCCATCAACATCGGATAATTCCATTACTTGTTTACATTTATCAATTGTAAAACTCACCGTCTTATCCATATTATTTATGACTAAAAATGGAATAAATTGCATATTTTGCACATTATAATTAGATTTAAGCCCTACTTTATTAAATATTACTTTTCCATCAATTGAATAGTACATATCACCACCCATTACTTCTAAATCACCATTTGGAGCATTTATAATTACCTTTTTTATATCGATTTCAATTTTAATTCTTTCGTCTTTATATTCATAACTACCTATGAAATTTTTTTCAATCGGAAGTTGTGCGGAGACAACGTAACCAATCATTAAAAAATAGATAACAATTATTTTTTTTATAGTATTCATAACTTAACATTTTTTAAATTTATTTTCTTTTTTATCATAATAATTCCAATCATTATCTTTAGGATCATTCTTTTTATACGTAATTGATAACAAAACGTTAAATAGCTTAAACAATTGAGCTAAATTATTAGTATAATTATCCATATCTCTATTTTCAGGAGTCAAATTCAAAGTATTAAATATACTGCTTAACAGTGTTTCATTAAGCAAAGGTATCATATTAAAAGAAAAATAGAGTGGACTGTCGATGGTCACACTCATATAACCCTCAGAAGATACTATTCCAAATTCAAAAGATTGATAATTATTAATATTACCAAACATATATAATCTATGTAATTCAATCAAATCCGCAGGCGAAGGACCAATCAATAATCCATCATAATGAGAATGAATTAATGTGTTTATTTTTTTTCCGTATGGCAACATAGGCATTTCAAGCGTTGCCGAATCATCATTTTCTTCAAAGCCAGTAACATTTCCATCAGCATCAATCATAAAACCCTTTTCAGACAAAGGTAAGCTATTTACCATTTGACTTAGAACTTCTAATATTTGATTTGTATTATGAAGATTATTTTTAATATTCTTATTAAAATTTTTACATGGATCTGCTGGTGGCTCCGGCGGATGTAAAACTACTCCTCCTCCAATTGAAATAGGGTTTTTAATATCCCAAGCATCTTCTAAAGGATCAGAAATAACAATAACCATCTCAGGTAATGTTTCGTCTGGAAATCCTGGCATTTCTGGACCTGAACCGTCTTTATGGCACTTATTACAAGTCGGAGAATTGAAACTATTGGAAACTTTGAATACATCATCCTTGAATTGTGTATATCTGACATTACCTTTAAAATTATACTCTTTAGCTATCTCATAAGGTCTAACCGAGTATACATTTTCGTCAAACTTAACTTTTTCAGATTCAAATTTAATCAAAGCCATATCAGCCCTACCTTCTGAATCTGCTATAGCAATAAATTCATATGAATTGTCTTGTTTAAGCTTAATAGGAATAATGTATGCACTTATTTTGCTTGTATGCTCATAAGTATATGAATAATCCCAAAGCAAATCTTTCCCTTTTAATGCAGCATAATTTCCTTCAATGTACTTTTTTAAAACAACCATATCCAATCTTTCTGGAACGTAATTTTTAGTTGCTTTCGTTGCCTTTTCCGGTATATCTTCATACAAATTATCAGCATTATTACAACTAATAATTAACAACGGAATAAGGAATTTAAAAATTCTTAGTTTTTGTTTCATTATATTTTATTAAGTTTTGGCAAAAATAGATATATAAATCAGAATAAATTACGACTTCCCGTATTTATATCATTATTTTATGATTAAACAAAAGCATTAACAGTCAAATTTGTTTTATATTAATGATACTATTTCTAATTAGTGTAAAATATAAAAAACGAAGGTTTTTAATAAAAGGTATTTTAATATATAACTACAGATATTTTTAATAGTCTAATAAAAAAAGGGTGACTCATCATTTCCCTTTCAAATTACCACCCTCTCTGTCCAAACTTCCAGAATCTACTGTTAATATCAAGCTTTGGAACATTTACAACAGTTTGCATTTTTTTATCTTTTAAAGTTTTATGCATTGAGGAAATTTCAAATTCCAATCGCTTAGTTTCAATATCTTTTGAATTTAAATAAAGCTCTGATTTAATCATTTCTTTTTGAAGATTTGCACTCAGCCTTCTTGATCGATCTCTTCTATAATCTTCTACTGACTTATGGACCGTATCACCCTGAAGAAGTTTTACCAATGTATCTGTTCTAGGCGTCAGGTAAGCAGATCCATCTTTATGCTCTACAACTTCACTTACACCGCCATCACCTACAATAGCAAACTCTTCTTTACCTCCTTTACGTCCGGTTTTGTACTTTGGAATTGGTGTTGCTAATACTGCAGCAGTTTGTAATGCCCCAGCTATAGCGGCTAATAAAGTAAATGGCATACCGCCGGTTAGAAGATATGAGGCCATTGATCCCATAATTGCCTGCGCTGTTATCATTGCTATGTCAGCAATTTTAAAGACTTATTAATATAGCTTGCTTTCTCTGCTCCTTAGGCTTCTTTTCTTCAAGTACATCTCTTCAATAATCTTATTCACGATGCTGAAGAATTTTTTAATAAGAGGAGTAAACTTTTTATCTGATGGTTGCATCATACCTTATAAAAAAAGAGTCTGTAGAAAGACTCTTTCTTTTTTTGGAAATACCCTGTTTGAACAATACAGGCAAATTTCATAAACGGATTTATACAATAATTGTTTACAAACGGTTTATTTCCAGCGTTTTTACTGCTCCCGTATGTACATCTTTGAACTTAATAATTGCTTTTTTATCTGAAAATTTATTTTCTGACCTTACAAGATCGCAAAACTCCATCGATTGGTAATCAATACCGTTAAAATTCAGAATTTCATCCCCTATGTTAACCTTACTTTCCAATTGTTTGTCCCAAATGATCCCTACAACCATTTTATTGTTTTGCAGTGTAGGAGATATAGCCCATATTTGCTGACTTAATGTATCAACGGCTTCATAAGGCTCATAATAAAAACGTTTCTTTTTATAATCCAGAGTTACTTTAGCATGAGAAAGTATCTCTGCTCCCATTCTTGATTCATTACTGCTTGTTGTTGTCACCTGAACTTTTTTAAGGATATTTCCATTGATACTGAGCTGAGGAATCTCCAATACAAACTGGTGTTCTTTGTCCGTCATTCCATGAAGACCCCATGTAAAAGAACCTTCACTTTCCGCTATAGTATTTACTACATCTACCCGGTCTTTGAGAAAATAATATGCCTGAACAGACATCTCATAAAATCCGTCTGCTCCCGTGTCGAACAAAATATTATCAGTCGCTTCCTGATTTCCTTTCTTCAGCATGATTTGTATAAAAGGATTACTTTGAGTCTGTGTCAGTGTTAATTTTTGATACGGTATTTTTTTCAGATCTAATTTTCCTGCATCATTTGTTACTATGATTTTATTATTTCTGTCATCAAATTGTATTACAGAATTTCTCAGCATATTGCTTCCGATGATGCCGTCAATATCCAAACAATCAAAAATCTGATTTGTAGCTTCTGTAAAAAGAATACCCGGCGTGTTTAAAAAGGTAAGCTCTCCCATTTGAAGCTTTGGAACAGAAGTGATAATCATTTCTCCACTCTTGCCAGAGGCATCCAAAACCTCTACTTTACCAACTATTGATAACTTGAGTTCGTTGTATAACTTTTGAGAAACTGCAAACGGTGCTCCGGTATCCAAAAGAAATTTATATGTCTTTCCCTCTATCACTACGTCTACAAAAATTTTTGATTTCGTTTTTTCGTAGTTTATAGTTGTATGGTATTTTTTTTGTTCGATGCTACCTTGATTCAGATTTATTTCATTTTGCGCAAAAGAAAATACCGAAAAAAAACAGCATAATAAAAGGGTAAAAAATGGTTTCATAAAAATTTATTTGATTGATAAACTCAGAAGTACACATACTCTTGCATTAATTTTCGAAGATTTATATCTACTTAATAACAAATCTAATCAATAAAAAGTTTTTTTAAATAGCCTGTAAATAATTTATTGGAAGTAAAATGTTCTTATATTAAAAAACTTCATAATCAATTTGTATATTTACACAGATGCAAACACATCTGTTCTGGCAATCGAAGCAATCTCTTCCAACCATTTTTTTCTATCTCCATCATTTAGTTCATATAAGGGTCCGATAAAAGTGTTTTGAATAGAATCAACGCCGCAATATTCCAAAATACCTTTTTGCAACTGTATGAGGCCGCTGGAACTGTATTCATCCTCATATACATTTTCAGATAAATCGCCTGCTGTTGTTATAATTCTTCCGGTTCTGCCTTTCAATAGTCCTTTCCTAAGGCTGCCTTTGTTACTTTTAAAAACAATACCCGGAAGAAAAGCTCTGTCAAAAAAGCCTTTCATAATGGCGGGCATTCCAAGCCACCACAAAGGATGTATCCATACCTGATGATCGCTCCAACGTATCGCATCCAGTGCTTCTGCAAGGTCCGGTTCCAGTTCCATACGCTGACGATAGCCATGCGCAAGATTCGGATTAAAATCAAGTGATCCGATGGCAATATACCGTACTTCAGAACCTGCATCGCTGGCAGATTGAATATAAGACTGTGCTATGGCGGCATTAAAACTTAACGGATCGGGATGTCCGTTGATGACAACTATTTTTCTCATTTTTTAATCTATTATTTTTTTAAACAGCTCAATTTGTAGCTTATAGAAATTTTCAGATAAAGCACAGTCAAAAAATTCAAAGGTGTGGACTGCTCCTTTTATCTCAATAAGGTTTACCGAAACACCTGCATTTTTTAATTTTTCTGCATACATAATTCCCTCATCTTTCAGTGGATCCAGCTCACATACAATAAGCGTTGCTTCCGGCAGATTTTCAAAAGTATTCTGTAACAGCGGAACCGCATACTTATATAGGCTGTCATTCGTATTTTGTAAATAATGTTTCCACATCCAAGCTGCTGCTTTTTTGGTCTGCAGGGGTGCATTTGACAGTTCCTGCATAGAAGCTGTATCGAGAAGGTTGCTCATTGGCGGATACATCAGGTACTGATGCTGTATTGCTATCTCTTTTCTGTCTCTTGCCCACTGCGTGATAGACGCTGCAATAGTTGCCCCTGCACTGCTTCCGCCTATCATTATATTTTTGTTATCACCACCTATAGTAGCTGCATATCGGGATGTCCATAGCAAAACGTCATAACCGTCTTTTATCGCGGCAGGAAACGGGTGTTTAGGAGCCAGCCTGTAATCAACAGAAATAATAAGCATATTGACTTCCGATACCAATCTGAAAAAGAGAAAATCATATTGTTCCGGTGTACCGTAGATAAAAGAGCCTCCATGAAAATATAGGCATAACGGTAAATGTTTTTGGTCTTTAGGGCGGTAGATTCTTACTCTTATGCTGACTGAGGGATCTGAAGAAGGTATCCATTTATTTTCCACCACGATTTTTTCCGGTATTTTCATTGTTTTTTCAACTGCTGATACTTTATCTTCTTCCAACCTTATTCTTGCAGGATCAGTTGCTAAGAGATGTTCATAATCGATATGCTTAAATCCGCTTTTTTCAATTGCATTCCACAACCCGGAGTCCATTTTTTCTAAGATAGTATTCATGATGTGATATGTTTACAATGTTACTACTACTTTACCTACTGTACGACCGGTTTCAAGCTGCAGATGCGCCTTTGCCATTTCATCAAATCCGAATGTATGCGAAACCTGAGGTTTTACTATTCCGGCTTCTAAAAGAGAGGCAATGTACCGCATATCGTTTCCATCGGAATATACCGACATAAAATAGCAGGCATGTAATTGCTTTTCCCGCGCTTTTATCTCATCTTCCTGCGTATGACCCGAAGGCAATGTGACAATAGTACCAAATGGCTTTAATACCTGTACTGATTTTTGAAAATTACTGCCTCCGACCGATTCCAGTACAAAATCAATATCCTTGAGGAACTTCTCGAAATGAACCGATTTATAATCTATGTGCTGATCTGCTCCTGTCTGTAATACAAAATCCCGGTTGGCGGCAGATGACACTCCTATAACTGAAGCGCCAATATGCTTGGCCATCTGTACCGCAAAATGCCCCACACCTCCTGAGGCCGCATGAATTAAAACGGTATCATGAGGTCTTAATTTTCCGTACCGGTCAAATGCCTGCCAAGCCGTCAGCGCTGCCAAACTGCTGGCGGCAGCTTCTTCATGAGTAATATTTTCAGGCTTTAATGCCAGATGTGCGGCATCAGCAGCTACATACTCTGCGTATGCTTTACCATGACCTACAAAATTGATCATACCAAATACTGCATCGCCGGTTTTAAATGATGTAACTTCACTGCCTGCAGCTACAATTTCTCCGGAAATATCCCATCCCAGAATCAGAGGCTGTTCCTTTGCCAATTGTTGCGCTAAAGGTGCGTGACCATTGCGTACTTTGATGTCTACCGGATTGATACTTATGGCTTTTACTCTAATAAGTACTTCATGATCTGCAATCTCCGGCTTATCCAGATTTTTAAATACGAGGTTTTCAACACCTCCGAATTTTTCCAATACTATCGCTTTCATATTATAAGTTTACAATACAAAAATAGACCTATAAAAAAGCAAAAAACAGGTACATTTAAAGCTTCTTTAGGTATCTTTGCAGGATGGCAAGAGAAAATATGTATCAATCCCTTGAAGTATTCTACGAAAAAGTTAAGGAATGTCCTTTACGGGACCGACAGTTTAATTTTTTTGAATTGGTGTATGTGGTTTCGGGTACCGGATATTACACAGTCAACGGTAATACATTTTCGTATCAATCCGGAGATTTGTTTTTACTCACTCCAAAAGACTGTCATGAATTTGATTTAGAGGGTATCTGTGAATTTATGGTGGTTCGTTTTGGAGAAAATTACATCCGGGAGTATCAATGGAAAAGCATTGATCATATAGAATGTCTGCTGTATTACGCCTCTCATTTATCCGGTTCTTTGCTTGTTACAAATGACGATAAACAAATGGTGCATTCTCTGATGCTGCATTTGCAGCAAACCATAAACCATATATCCGTGTATGCGGAAGATCTTATACTGCATCTGGTCAATGCCGTTATTGTCATCGCAGCACGAAATATAGCAGCTGTAAAACCAAAGAATCTCCTTCCTAATGCCGATATTCGCTTATTGCAGATACTCGATTATATACAACAACATATCCGCAAACCGGAATTGCTCAAGATTGCTGAAATTGCCAAAAAATTCGGATTATCGTCCACCTATCTTGGAAGTTATTTCCGCAAACAGTGCAATGAATCAATACAGCAATATATCTCCTCTTATCGCATCAGACTTATTGAGCACCGTCTGCGCTTCAGCGATAAAAGAGTACACGAAATAGCAGATGAATTCGGTTTTGCAGATGAAAGCCATATCAATAAGTTCTTTAAACGGCATACCGGAATGAGTTTAAAACAATACAGAAACGAACGAATATTTACTTTATAACTGTTGTTTATTTTTCAAATAAAGCCACTAAAAAACTGTAAATTGTTCCTAAATCCTATTCTTCAACAGTATTACTCGGAATCATTTTTTTGGTCCATTCTTCGATCTGCATGATAACAGGTAAGATAGTCTTTCCTTTTTCTGATAACCCATAAAATACTTCAGGTGGAAAAGTATTTACTTGTCTGCGCTCTACTATTTCACTTTCTTCTAATTCCTTAAGCTGTTCAAGCAATACTTTTTTAGAGACTTTCGGAATCTTTCTCCACAGTTCTGTAAAACGGATATCTCCATAATGAAAAAAATGATAGAGTATCAATGGTTTCCATTTTCCTGTAAAAAGCTTCAGAAAGATATTTAACGGACAATTTTCAAATTCTTTATAGTTCATAGGTTACAAATTTGTAAACAATACACCTCTAAGTATATTACTTGTCACTGCCTGTTTCAAGTTATAGGTTTGTATCATTAACATACAAAATTAGTAAAATAATGAAAGTACAATTAATTAGAAATGCCAGTCTGATCATCAGTATTAATGACAAAAAAATATTAGTGGATCCTATGCTGGGTGCTAAAGGTAGTCTGGGAAAATTTCCCTGGATTGATGATATGAGAGCCAATCCTTTAACGGATCTGCCGTTTTCAGAATATGAATTAAAGCGTATGATTGATGAAGTAGATGCAGTTCTGCTTACTCATTTGCACCCGGATCACTGGGATAATAAAGCACAGGAAATGCTTCCGAAAAACATTCCGATATTTTGTCAGCCAGAAGATGCCGAACAGATTGAACTTTTGAATTTTACAAATGTAAAAACTGTGTCACATTCTACCCTATTTGGCGATATTGAATTATTTAGGACAGAAGGAAAACACGGATTAGGAGAGATTGGTAATCTGATGGGAAATGTAAGCGGATTTGTCATCAGACATGATAAAGAAACTTTATATCTGACGGGAGATACAATCTGGTGTAATGACGTTATGGATGCAATCAATCTATATGCTCCTTCTTTTATAATTGTAAACGGCGGTGGAGCAAAGTTTGATATTGGTGAACATGTAACCATGAACTGTACAGATATCAAAAAACTGGCTGAATATAACTCTCACTATAACATCGCTGTTGTTCATCTTGAATCAGTAAGTCCTGTAACTGAAACCAGAAAAGTGCTGAAAACTTTTCTATCAGAAAATGCTCTTTTAAACCGAGTAATCATACCAGATGATGGTGAAGAATTTAGGGTCTGAAAGATAGCATATAACCTAACACTTTCCTTGTGTGATCTGATCTTAAATGAAGCCCGTAATAACTGAAGTTTATTACGGGCTTTTTACTACAATTCATCTATTATTGATAGCGCATTTTTTATCCCATCATTTTAAAACTCTTCTAAACGTCAGATTGATTCGGGGCAGAATTTTTCTTGCCGTTTTGGGAACCTGATGCTCCCAAAAGCTATTGGTGGTACCAGACATGAGAAGAAAAGAACCATGATGCAATGGAATTTCTACTTGTGGGATCTCTTTACGAAATTTATGCCGCAAACGAAATATCCGAGTTTCACCAAATGTTACAGAAGCAATAACAGGATTGATACCTGATCTGCCTGTTTTATCACTGTGCCAGGCAACACCGTCGTTGCCGTTTCTATACAAATTCAATAATACAGCATTAAAGGTCAATTGTGTTTGCTGCTCAACACGTTCACGTATCTTTTTCAGATCTTCTGTAAGTTCCATCGTTTTTTTTTCATTCTGAACATCAGCTTTATCTTCAAACCACGCAATCATTCTGGGTGCTTTTACAACTTTGTCATACATCGGCATCTCATATTCACTCCAAACCGTATCGGTAAGTAATCTGTGATAATAAGCATCTGATTCTTTTTTATTAAAAAAATTTTCGACAAGCAAAAGTTCCGCATCAGGTAGCTCAAAGTTTTTTGTGCCTTTGGTACCACACATGAATAATTCTGTATCATCAAACAACATCATCACTATACATTTTTAATAACAGATTCCATGTACTGTATTCCGGTAACTCATCGAAATATTTCTTTAATATCTGCTCAAAAACAGGATGTGTATCGGGAACAGATGCAAATAGTGTCATACACGAATGAAATTTGAGAGCATCAGAAGATCCGAAAATCTCCTCTGCCGTGGTATCTTTAAGTCCAAATACAATCTTAGAAATTTCAATAAGATGCTTTCCCAATACCGGATGTAACAGATATTTTTGAGCTTCCTCTATATCTTCGATACTATATAATCCGGATGCTTCATGATCACTCCATCTTTTTAACTGTGGAAATACAGACCACATCCAGTCACTTTCTTTATACCCCTTTTTTATTTCTGTAATAGCTTTTAGGTACACATAATTTTGTGCTTCTAAAAAACGATTTATGGTATTTGAGTTCATAGGTTAAGATTTATAAAAACATTCTTTTACTTCGAGATTTGTACCACTTTATGAGTATGTTTTGTTGCAAACGAGTGAATCAATTGCATGATATATTCATTACTTTTATACCGTGTTATGTATTCTTTAATTTCTTCTGTCTGGGTAATCACGGCCTCAGCAGGAATGTATCCCATACCATAAAACTGACCTTCTTCTACCCAAATACAGCTCCGCTCTGCCGGAACTCTGCCTTTATCGGTAATAAAATAACTCTGTTTATGGGTCAACACATGCTCAATGGCCTCTTCAATGCTTTTATTGTGTACCTCAACCGGCGGTAATTCTTTATCATGTGCTCTCACAGGAATTTCTTCTGCTGAAGTTGAGTATTTACAAAACCGATGGTCAATTTTAAATTGTTCCGTAAGGCGCAGCAACACATTTGTACCGTCACGAATAGTATTGAAAACTTCAATGCAGGTCTGAAATTTTGCAATTTTGCCCATAGCAAGATACTTATAACCATTACGGGCTGTGTATTCATAAAGTCCGTATTTGGCTTCAAAGCGCTTCAAAGCTTTGTTATATACAGGCCAGAGCTTTTTTATTTCGGTACACTCAAGCAGTAAAGCCATAAGTTCTGTAGCGCACACTTCAAAAGAAATTCCATAAATATCTCTCAAAAAATGCTGTCGTTGAGGTGTAATTTTATTTCCGCTGAAATGGGAAGCTACCCGTTTTTTAATATTTACCGCCTTACCTACATAAATCACTTTTTTATCCTGATTGTAGAAGTAATAAACACCGGGCTTTTGAGGTAATTGTTCAAAGTCTGCAGCAGGCAGATTAGGGGGCAAACGCTGATCATAAGCTGTATTCTTTATCATCTGCTGTATCACGTTCTGATCATCACATTTGATAAGGAGGTCTAATAATACTGCGGTAGCATCAGCATCTCCTCCGGCACGGTGTCTGTTTTCCAACGCAATGTCCAGAGAACGGCAAAGATTGCCCAGGCTGTAGGAGGCTAAGCCCGGTTTTATTTTTCTTGCTGCCCGTACCGTACACAGTTTTCGGGCAGACCACTTCCATCCAGCTTCTTCCAGCTGGTAACGTACAAAAGAGTAATCAAAATTCACATTATGCGCTACAAAAATGCGATCCGTGAGCATCTCAAATACTTTTTCAGATATGGCTTCAAATACAGGCGCATTTTGTACCATTTCGTTGTTAATGCCCGTCAATGCAAAAATGGGAAGCGGTATTTCTTTTTGTGGATTTACCAATGTTTCCCAACGATCAATAATTTTTGTACCATCATAAATAATGATTGCAATTTCCGTAATGCGGCTTCCGCCAGCATTTCCGCCAGTGGTTTCGATATCTACAATCGCATATTCCGTCTTTTTCATTGATGATCTCCGTTGAATCCTGTTCCTCATTTATTATTATCCATGAAAAGAAAATGTTATGTGCTGTTGTTATCCAATCAAACGGATTACGAATCAAACCCATATAAAATTTCTTCTCTCCACTTTATTTATAAACAAAATTAGTAGGATTTATATCAAAAATAAATAAATTTGTTGCTATAAATTATAGCAATGTCCATTTTATCAGAAAACATAAGGTATCTGAGAAATCAGATCAACAGTTCTCAGCAAAAAGTAGCTGATGCTCTTTTCATTACCAGAGGACGATATGCCAAATATGAAGACGGAGCCTCTGAACCACCTATAGAATTACTGTTAAGAATATCGCGTTATTTCCATATCAGCATTGATCTTATGGTATCAGTTGATCTGCGTCGTATATCGATTAAGGAGATTATGGAATTACCCGATAACCGCATTTTATTACCTGTTAAGGTTGACGAAGCAGGAGAAAACAGAATAGAAATCATTCCCCACAGAGCATCAATGGGATATCTTACGGGTTATAGCGATCCTGAATATATAGAAAGGCTGCAGAATATTACCCTTCCTTTTCTGGGCTCGGGAAAATACCGTGCCTTTCCGGCAGAAGGTGATTCTATGCCACCGCATAAAGACGGTGCCTATATCATCGGACGGTATATAGATAGTTTCGGACAACTCAAAACAGGAAAGAGTTATGTTTTTATTACAAGAGAAGAGGGAATTACTTACAAAAGGCTTAAAGAAATAAGTAATGACAGCTTTTTGCTTAGTGCCGACAATGATTTTTATGATCCTTATGCTCTGCCCATAAGCGATGTCTTCGAAATATGGGAATACACCTGCAGTATTGCTACGGATGAATTTAAAAAAGAAGATTTTGCACCGGATCATCAAACTATTATACAAATGCTTAAGGAGTTAAAAAGTGAAATAAAAGAACTAAGAAGCAAAAACAAGTAAATTTTCTTATTCTCTCATCCGCTTTTGGTGTATTTTATTACTCCTACAACTTTTATATTTTATTAAATTTGTGTTGAAAGGCTTAATTTACATCTGTTAATATTTAGCTTTTCAGGATTTTATTTGAATACATAAAGACACGGAATGAAGAATAAAATAGGAACCCTATTGCTATCTATCGGTATATTCTCTGTTGCCAAGGCACAGAATACTACTGAAGTTTACCCATTTTCAAAAGACATCACAACTGCAATTGAACGTGATACAGTAGAATGGAAATATCAAACCGGAGCTGTCCGCTATTCTTTTATCGGTGATTATAAAAATACCCTCATTGCCTGGGATAAAGCCATTCCAAAAGCAGGCTCAAAACCTACTGCTTCTGATTCTCTTATGCTAAAGTCTTCCGATATTCTGGACGCTAAAGAGTATATTCTTAAACAATCTGAAAAAGAACAACTCATTATCATCAATGAGGCGCACCACAATCCGCGACACAGAACATTTACCACAAGTTTACTGGAAGGCTTATATCAAAACGGCTATCGGTTTTTAGGCCTTGAAGCGTTGTCCGATACCCTCATCAATCAAAGAAAATATGCGGTACACGAAAGCGGCTTTTATACCGCTGAACCCGAATTTGGGAATCTTATTTATGAAGCACTGAAATTAGGCTTTACTGTTTTTGGATATGAGGCTTCTGCCGGTAAAAATGGTAAAGAACGCGAGATTGAGCAAGCGGAAAACATCAAAAAGTTTATGAAACTACATCCGGATGGAAAATATCTTATTCATTGCGGATTTGATCATGTGTATGAAAATGAGGTGCGTAACTGGGAAAAAGCAATGGCAGGAAGACTTAAAGAATTTACGGGAATAGATCCTTTGACCATTGACCAGGTAAAACTATCTGAGCGTAGTAAACCAGAGCTCAACCATTATTTTTTATATGCGACTCAAGAAAAACAACCCTTTATATTAAAAACTCAGGATTACACGATTTTTAACGGATTTACTGAACCTAAACAAACTGATGTTCTTGTGATACATCCTGTGACACACTATCAACACAACAGACCGCAATGGCTTTCTTACAACAAAAAACCATATCGGATTTCAAAAAAACGATTAAAAAAGTATTCCTACCCAGTTCAGATTCTCGCCTATCGTACTGCGGAATATGAAAATGACGGTATTCCGGCAGATATCATTGAACTACAAGATGTGCAAAACACAGCACCCTTATTTTTAAAAAAGGGCAGCTATACATTTGTTATTAAAAACCAGAATTACGAAGTAATTGATTCATTTACTTCAGAAATATGATAAGGTGTATTGCTATTGTAAATGACTTGAACATAAAAAAATCGGGGTATTTACCCCGATTTTTTATTACTTAATTCTCTTTTATCATCCAAATGGCTCCGTTTTTAGTTGTGAGTTTACTTAATTTTTCCTGAGTAACCAGTTCATCCAAAACATGCTCACTTTCATTTCTGTAGATACCTGAAAGTTCAGAGAATTCCTTAGCGGTAAGCGAGTGATATTTCGTAAAAAGCGATAGCCAGTCTTTTTTATACTCTTTTTTAACGGCTGTCGGATACAGCTTTAAAACTGCTGTTTCATAAAAAGCATACGGCTTGGTTCCGTAGATGATTTCTTTATTGCCTGAGTGATCCATAAAATACAAAGTAGGAAATCCTCTTACTCCAAAGTCTTTTGCCAGTTTCAGATCTTCTTGAAACAAGACTTTTGCCTTGCCATCAAAATCAGTTTTTAACTGCCTTGTATCTAATCCTACTTTTATAGCCGCTGCTTCTATATGTTCCCATTTCGCGATATTTTTCTTTTGTAAAAAGACCATTTCGCGTAGCTCCCTTAAGAATAAAACGGCCTTTTCAGGATCCTGTAATTGTGCTGCTTTAAAAGCTATGGAAGGCGGATATGAAGATTCTAAAGGATCTTCAAGCCAAATATCACCATCAATGGGCATATCATAATATATACTTACTTCATCCCAGTGATGTGCTACATCTGAAGGTTTGCTGATACCTCCGCTATTGTACTTCCAATCAGGAAGCAAACCCCCCATACGATATTCAATGTCTATACTGTTGCCATATTCCAGTTTCAGTTTTCTTAACTGAGGCTCTATCCCCCAGCATGATGAACAGATCGGATCAGTAAAATAAACAATTTTTTGAGGTTTTTCCATTTTTTCTACCTCAATTTGCTTGTCTGCTGAATTCTCTGGTATTCCGCAGATTCCCTCAGCCGGATCACAGATAAGCGGATTGTTTTGTAACGTTTCGTTTGTCATTTTATCATTTTTTAATTGTCCCTGACAACTGTTGAAAATTGACAGCATCAGGAAAAGATGAAACAAATTGTGTTTATACATTTGCATTACGTAATGGCTTTTCATTATTCTGGAGAAAATAAATTCAAGTCTGTTATTGTTTTTCAGAATTGAAAATTTCTTTTTTATGAGGGTAAAATTATCACTTTCAAGATTTAAAAATGTTATGCGTTTCCTTTTAGAAACTAATTACCAATAGGAAACTATCCATACATTTTACTAACTTTATCCTTTCATTTATTAGTAAATTAGAAAAAGTGATGAGCAAAGAAAAACATATAAACAATACCCCACATTGTACAGCGAGAATATCAGCCATTAAAGATGCGATGGAAATTCTGTCGGGAAAATGGAAATCATATACTGGGTACTTTAATTGAAGGCGGAAAAATGCGTTTTATGGATTTATTGAGGGAAGTGGATGGAATTGCAGCCAAGATGCTGTCTAAAGAATTACAGGATATGGAAATGAATCATCTGATAACCCGTACTGTTTTAAATACAAAACCGGTAACTGTAGAATATGAAATTACAGAATACGGTAAAACCCTATCACCTATTATTGACGAAATAGCCAAATGGGGAGCTGCTTACAGAAGTTCCTTATATCATACCAAATAAGCGTCTGTGTTATTTTAATTCTTCCTTAGTAATCAATTATATTCTTCCTGTAGTCAACTCTATTTCCATATTAAATATATATTTTCTGGAACAACGATCAAATATATATCCTTTAACATTACACATCACTCCTATATCTATGAAATAGTATGTTCGAGTTATCACTGGTCATGTTTGGCTGGTATTGGGGGTACAAAAGTAGCATTTATGACACCTAAAATCGTCTTTTTAGAATCTGATCTTAAAACTACCTATCAAATATCTGGGCATAAGTCTGTAAGTTGTTGTACTGTATCCTATATCTGTTGCATAAAACGATGTGAAATTCTGTTTATTTAAAAGATTGTTACCTCGGATACCCACTGTATATCTATCGCCAATAATCCGGTAGGTTACTTCAAAATCTATAAAACTATGATGTTTTTGGTTATCTGGTAGATTACCAAAATAGTAATACTCCGTCACAAATTTACTTTTGAACCTATCTCCAATGTCATAGTAAAGATCTACAAAAGTGAAGCCGTTTGTAAACCTATTTTCAAAATTGGAAGATTTTACTTTTGACACAGACCATTCGGAACCTAAAAGAAAATTGAAATCAGAACGAAAATTAGACTTCCAACTCAGTTTATAACTTATATCGTAAAAATCATTTTTCCTTAATCCTGAATCATTCACTTCATTAAAAGTAGTGCTATTTACATAACCTACATCTACTTTGATTGTACTCAAAAGAGGTTTTAGTGAGTATGTAGAACTAAGATTTACACTGTATGTTTCTCCTCCTTTAATAAATATGGTTTGTGATAATGAACTATTCTGCTCTATCAATCTTTGAGAAGATAATACTTTATTTTGCGTACGGTAATTCAGGTTTATAGAAAAGTTATACCTGTTCAGATAATGTCTTATGGAATATCTTAAAGTTCCCATTTGAAAATCGGTCAAGTGAAACTCTCCCAACCCCTTTTGAAAACTTCTTGAGGATGTAAGCAGATAAGTATCATTTACATCTTCCATAGAAGTACTTTGAAAATTGACAAGATAAGATGCAGTGACTATTTGTGTAGGGCTAAGTTCGAAGCTTGCATTTAAAGTAGGGTTGATGTAAAAGGGCTGGCTCTTCTTTGTTGATTTTAAAGTCGTAAAACTATTAAATAGTTGATGGATATCTATGCTACTATTTAATTTAAAACTTTTCCTGATCCATGTATAGGCGGACTTCGCATATATATCACCTAAAGTAAATGAGCTTCGGGTCTGAAAATTTTCAGGATAAAAGCGACTATTATCGTTAAATAATTGGAATGATATGTTTAAGTCCTCTTGATGATTGAGGTAACCGATCTGGAATTCAATAACCGAATTATTTACCTGTTTAAGTTTAAAATCGGCTTCTACCCCTATAAATGTTTTTCCGTTCCGGATCGTGTTGTCCATTCCCTTTGCGTCAAAAGAAAACAGATCGTCCATAAGAAAATCATTAATATTATAGAGCTGAGGTATTTTATTTGAAAAATATCGGGCTTTTAGTAATAAGGCATTTTTTTCTTTCCATTTATGGGTAAATGTTACTTTCTGATCAGTAAAGGTGTTTTTAGTCTGTAGTTTTTCTAAGGTACTCACTCCATTGAAAATCATATCATTATCTACATTATTATTTCCCTGATTCCATACAGAGCTGATCTGTAACATTTGAAAGGCAGATATATCATATGTAGCAAGTAAATTCAGGTATCCCTTTTTGAGATGATTTTTATAAGAATTTATTTCTGCATTTGTAAAGTACGTTTCATCAACATCTACCACCTCTGTTAGAGAATTAAATGAATAGTTTTCATCTGCCCCAATGAATCCGGTAAGTTTTAGCTTTAACTTTTCAACGACTGGGATAATACTACTCAGTGCGACATGCTCAGCATTATTAATACGTGTTCGGTGGTCTTTTAAGCGGCTGGCTGTACCACTGTTTATATTCATAGTATTGTAGAGTTGGGCATTCTGCCCAACAGATTCTATCTCACTATTATTATAGAACATATCGTCCAACGAACCAACCCGGTCATCACCAACATTATTCAAATTGTAGGACAAAAAATTCTTAAAATTTTTGCTGAAATTCATCAGATTTCCATTAACATCATATCTGTTCTCAGATACTATACCGTATCCGAGACTGATATCGCCGAACCAAACATCTTTATAGTCCTCCTGTATCGTTAGGTTAATTGCTACCTTGTCCGAATTCTCGATACCTTTCAATAATTTATTGTTAGAATAGCGTTTCAATACCTGTACCTTATTTAACGGTTTGTTTGGCATATTTTTGGTCAATATGCTATACCCTCTATTAAACAAGTCATCACCATCCACCATTACTTTCTCTATTTTTTTATCTTCATATTTGATCGTCCCATCTTTTTCCACACTTATACCGGGAATGTTTTTGAGAAGATCCTCTACAACCTGCTCACGTCCGGTAGAGAATGCCCGGGCATCATATTCTAAAGTATCACCACGTACCTGAACCGGATTATCGATTTTAATAATAATGTCTTCTAACAATGTGCTATTTTCCTGAAGTACAATTTTTGATTGCAGATTCTTTTGAGTTTTTGTAATCGTAATCGTATTATCAATTTTCTCAAATCCTAACTTGTTTATTTCTATTTGGATTTTACCATGATAGTTGAGGATTATGGTATAATTACCCTCCTCATTTGTAAACGCATAATTGGTGATGCGATTATCACTATTTCTAATGACGACGGATGCATTACTGATAGGTAAATTTTCAGTACTGACAACATTTCCTTCCAGTCGGGTTTGGGACCAACTATAATTTAGTGTCATTGTCAAAAAAAATATCAGTACTAATCTACACATTGATTTGATGTTATATATTTTAGTATGCTTAAAACCTTATTTTAGAGATGTTACAGGTAGCTGTTTAACAAGCAATTATATATTTTGGGTAGCACTTAGGAGGCTATTATAAAGAAAGGTTGCAAATATTATTAATATTTCGCAACCTTCCGGTTAAACATACTTCTAATTGTTAACAAAGAGCTTTATTCCCATTCAAATTTTGATTCAATTCCGGAACGAAGATTCATTTCTCTTTTTACGGTAACATTTCTGTCATCGCCACCGACTCCCTGCATAATATTGTTATAAAAATCATCCTTTAATTCTACAAAATCTTTAATACGGAGGTGTTTGAACCTTTTGCTATCAGGCATTTTAATATTTTGATTAGAATTTAAATTGATAGAAATTGCATTAAAATTAAATATCTTCGATTCATCATACACTTCCAGAATAAGTCCGGGAAGACCGCAAAACTTCCAAGGTCCGAACGGAAATGGAATATCCGGGGTAAACCAGGCGATCCATTTTCTTCCCCGAAAGGTAGTTATTGCCTTATACGCTTTAAAATTTTCGATCATTTTGGACTCCTCAGATATTTGCCAGTCAAAGATTGCAAAATCGTCCTGAATGGTATATTTCTTTAAGACAAAATCATCATATATGATTCGTTTACAGCTATTGTCCGTCACTATAAACATATCCATCTCCCGTTTAGCCCTTCCTACAGTAGTTTCAAGTTGATCATCTTTGTCGTTATCTATATTTTTTGTAGAACTGAAGATCTCCTGATAGAATGCTTTGTGCTCAACTTTATTTATTACCAGTCGACTATCCCTCTTGATCGGTATGGAACTATCATAATAATTTGAATAGACAATATCTACATGTTGAGGATACAAATTCAACGAGATTATATTTACTATAACTAATAACAGATACCTCATCTTCCTTATTTATATTCTGACTTAAAGCTTAGTACAGAAATTGCCCTGTTTTCTTCATATGATTTGGTCTTTTCCGAGATTTTACTAAAGCATTCCTCTAATGATTTAGTTTCCCAGTAATAATCTTTGCTTTGATAGTTCGCTCCATCTTCATCTGTATACTGAACCAGCAACCAGCAATTACCTTTATTTTTTCCCTTTCCACGATTGTCATTCTGAGATTCTTCAATCCCTTTCAGAGAATCTTTGATTTCTTTTGTATTGGCACTTACATTAACAGTGGCTGCAAACAAGGCTGCAATAATTACAACGTTTTTCATAATATTAATAATTTTTTTGGTTATAGATACTTTTGAAATTCAAGCAATATACTTGGATATTTTTAGTTATACGAGTGAATGACATAGGATTTTACTCCCATTCAAACTTAGTTTCAATACCTGCTCTCAGGTTTCTTTTCTCAACCATGACAGCCTCCCGCTCATCCTGATCTACACTATTAAGAAAATTTGTATGAAATTCATCTTTCAAAGTAACAAATTCCTTAATTGAAACTTTTGTAAACAATTTATCATCAGGAATCATTATCTGGTCTTTAGAATTAAGGTTGATTTCCTTAGCGACATAAGTCCACTGTTTCTCTGCATCATGTGCTTCCAAGATAAGACCCGGAAGTCCGCAGAATTTCCACGGTCCATAAGGAAAAGGGATGTCGGGTGTAAACCAAACTATCCATTTTCTACCTCTGAATTCTGACGTTGCTTTATAGGCACGGAAACCAGCAATAAGTTTGCTTTCTTCTGAAATATCCCAATCAGTAAACGGATGATTATCTGCTACTTTATAGTTTTTTAGTGCAAAATCATCATATAAGAATCTTTTACAATCAGAATCTGTGACGAAATATTTATCTAAAGATCTTTTGACTGATGCAATAGCGGCATTGCTTTCTTCATTACCATTTTTACCTATTCGTTTGGTAGAATTAAAATCTTCGTGATACACAACAGATAACGTGAGCGGATTAATAATTATCCTGCTTTCTCTGGTCATGGGAACACTTAAATCATAAATATTGGTATACTTGACACTTATATTTTGTGATGAGAGATTAGTCAGAAAAAAAAGAAAAAATACATGAAAAATTGATTTCATGCAGTTTTTATGAGTAAGATTGTACCAACACTTTCTCAGTAATGACACCTGCATCCTTTAATTTATTGGCTTCTTCTATGCCTTTGTTCAGACAATCTGTATAACTTTTAGGGTTTGCGATATCAACAGTTGCGCTTCCAACCGCCACATTATTTTCATCTACAATGATTATGTGGATGATACAGCTTTTAATAGGTTTACGTCTATTGTTATCCTGTTTTTCCTTGCTATTTACATTTGCTCGCGCCATAGCTGAGCATGCCAGAAATGCAGTCGCACAAAAAAGAAAGTTTTTCATAAATAAATGTTTGGTTATGTTAATTTATGCTAATATAAATTAATTTTGAATAAAAAAATATGTTCAAATATTTAAGAAACAAAACATTAGAAAAAATTAGCCCTTATACCTTATAATTATTCACAAAAACAAGATTTGTTAAATTTTTGTTAATTTCATTTAAGTAGGATATTTTGATCCTGAACTATTCGAATTGAAACTTCTTGACGGTAAACTTTCCCGTTTTTTAGACAGCTTAAAAGTATTAACTTTAAAAAATGTTCTGTCATGAAAAATCGAAATTTAATGTAGCTCAGATCGTAAAGATTTTACAAGAGTATGATTTAGTAAATCTACTCAGATTATTTGTCGTGAATATGGAATCGCTGCACCTACTTTTTACTCCTGGAAAAAAAATATTCAGGAATGAGTTCGTCTCAACTCAAAGAACTAAAATTGTTACAAGAGGAAAATACGCTTAAAACGTATGTATGCAGATTTCAGTTTATATCACCATATTCTCAAAGATGTTATAGAAAAAAGCTAAAACCCTGTGAGAGAAAAAATCTTGTTTTGGAGATCCTCTCTCAAGAGCGTATAAGTATCACCGTGGCTTGTAGCATTATTTGTTTTACCCGAAGTATGGTATATTATACTTCTTGTAGAAATGAACAAATCATCATTGAAAAATTACAGGAACTCACAGATAAGTATCCCACGCGAGGTTTTGATAATTATTATGGAAAGATTCGCTCTTAAAGTGGGCTATATCAATGCTTTTTCAGCACATAATCATAAGTGAAAGCTGTATTCTTATCATTTAGGTCCCAGGTTGCCGTTTCTATGCTAACCAGATCTGCATGTTTTTTACGGATATCTCTTAATGAATTCCCTACTGATTTGCGGAGGTATTCACTTTCGTTTGCTTTATGCTGACTAATGAGTTGTATCGCCTCTTGAGGATTCGTTTTAAAATAGGGGCGTCCTGTCCAGATGCGCAAACCTTCAGTGACAGCACGGCAAACGTTTGCATGCTCATCATTAAGCCATGCTCTTATCTCGTGTAAGGAATTTTCATAGCCATTATCTTTACAATATTGATCAAATGCCTTTGCTATTATTTCCTGCACCTGCCAGCTTTGATCGGAGCGGGCAATTTGTTTCAATAAAGGTAAAACGGAACTATCCTTAACAGCAATAAACCCTAATATGAACACAGCACAACACCGTAACTGATACCATTCACTTTGAAGCATATCGACAGCAAATGCTTTTGCTTCGGACAATGTATGATCCTCAACTATTTTATGAGCTTCGAGCTCAAAGGGCTTAAAGCCGTGTTCTACAGCTGTTAATTTTGTTATGAGTGCATCCATCTATTTTTTATAAGCAATTTACGAATATAAAATGTAGGAAGAATAGGAAAACCAACAATAATTGTCTTTCCTTACAGCTGAAAATTATTATTTCACTAAACATCAAAAAGTGTGGCTGTGTAACACTTAATTACAATGTTGTTCCTCAATATTTGTGAACACTCTATTTGATAAAACTATTTCTCAGCAACTGTAACTTCTTTACTCTTGCTATCATAAACACTGCGAAGCAGCATCATCAGAAGAGCCAACAGTCCAAATGCAAAACAAATCCATATATTATTTGCTACTCCTTTGCTGACAATCATCCATCCGCCTAAAGTTGTTCCCAGTGTAACTCCCAAATTTCCAAAAGACGTAGCCAAACTATTCGCAAACTCTAAAGAATCCGGAGCCGATGAAATCATATAGGTAGAGGCGTTCAGAAAACTTGGCGAATACATAAAACCCCAGATTCCGATTACCATAATGGTTGAAAACAGATCATCATGGGATACGTATAACAAAACGGGAACGACTAAAGTGCCCGAAAGGAAAAAGGCCATTGTTTTGGTCACATTATGCTTAAGCATTTTTCCCGCAATCCATGTTGATAAAACACCAATGATCCCGAACACAAACAGCATATAACTTATCATTGTTTCGTTCATACCTTTTGCTTTATTCAAATAATCTGCAAAATAACTATAAGTGGAAAACCATGCAGTAATCATAAAAAAGTTCGCTGCCGTACTTAACATAAACGATGGTTGCATCAGAATTTTGAGCTGCGATCCGTAAGATTTTTTCTCCTTTACAGGTATCGAAGGCAGCATAAAATAAATCATCATAAAGGCGATAAAACAAACAAGTGTCTGAATCATAAATGAATACTCCCATGACCACAAACTTGAGATCCATGTGGCAAAAGGAACTGTGGTGACCATTGCAAGGGCTACACCACTGAATACAATACTCATTAATTCATTTTTATTATCCGTAGCATCAGACACAGCAACAGACAAAGCTGTAGCAATATATACCGGCTGCAAAAAAGCAGGAAGAACCCGGACGACCATTAATAGCCAAAAAGGAGGTGAAAATGATGAAACCAAACCTGTAATAAGGAATATAGCTATAGAGGTCAGCATAATTTTCTTCCGGTCGTAACCAGATACCAATAATGTCATAAATGGTCCGGTAAGAGCAATGATTAAGGCAAAAGCACTTAACAAGTAACCGGCCTTATCGATACTTATTTTATAATGTTCTGCAATTTGAGGTAAAATACCAATAATCCCGAATTCAGTAGTGATAACTGCAATAAATCCCAAACAACCGATATACGCATATTTCTTCATATTGTAATCCTTTTGAGATTAGTTCAAATTTTCTTTTGTAAATACTGAGATTTCCTCAATAGCTTCTTTCGTTTCTTTTACTATAGCTCCCATATGCATAAAACCATGAACCATGTCTTTATACACCGAAACTGTAACCTTAACTCCGGATGCTTTCATATTCTCTGCCAGTTGTTGTCCTTCATCCCGCAGTGGATCGTGTTCTGATAATAGAATAAATGTTGAAGGGGTATTTTTAAAATCTTTTATTAGTAAAGGAATTGCCAAAGGATTCTGTTGATCGCTGACACTATTTAGATACCATTTCCAGGCTCTGATTCCTTCTTCTTTATTAATGATCGGACCATTTTCATAGTCTTTCCATGATTGGGTATTGAATGTATTGGTAGTCGCAGGATAAATGAGTACCTGAAACTTCAGTTGGTGACCGAGTTGTGTAGAAACACTTGCTGCCAGAGCCGCTCCTGCACTATCCCCAATAATTCCAATCTTATTCTTATCTAAATGCAAAGCATCTGCATGGCGGATAATCCATTCACCAGCCGATTGAACATCATCAAAACCTGCAGGAAATGGATGTTCAGGTGCCAAACGATAATCAACAAAAACGATAACTGCATCAGTAGCGTTGGCCAGTTGACGAACAAGAGCATCATGCGTTTCAAAACTTCCCGAAATAAACCAACCACCGTGAATATAAAGGATAGCTGGTGATTTTTCATTTTCAATACCGTTTGGTCTGTAAATTCTCACCGGAATCTGATGGTCATTTTGAAGAATACTATATTCTTCTATCATCCTGATCATTTCTTTTTTACCTCCCAATTGAAGGGCCATCGTTTCATATCCTTTCCGGCTTATATCTAATGCGTCTTTGCCATCAAAAACATGAATCTGTTGAAGATTTTCTATAATTTTTACTATTTCCGGACTATATTGATTGGTATTCATATTTGAATTATTATGGAGTGTTTTACAGGAAATTAATCCTGCTATCATGGTTATTCCAATATACTTTTTCATATTATATTTAAAGTTTTACACAAAACTAAAGATAAGTGCTACATTTGCATAGTACGCAGCTAAATGTATGGTACTAACAAATTTGTAAGTAATGGGAAAAAGAAAGGAAAATTCAACGAATAGCATCAATGAGCAGTATATTACGGAATGTGATCTCACCTATGCCATCTGTAAAATCGGAGGAAGATGGAAATTGCTGATTCTCTGCAAACTTGAGCATGGAAAACTGAGATTTAGTGAGATCAGAAATCAGATTAAGGGAATTACAGAAAGAATGCTGACACTGCAACTGCGTGAATTGGAAAAAGCAGGTTTGGTAAAAAGAACTGTATATGCTGAAGTCCCTCCGAGAGTAGATTATGAGTTGACAGAAATTGCAAGTGAATTGATTCCGATCTGGAAACAATTGAGCAATTGGGGGCATAAACATAAAAATCTGACTCAGCAAGAAAAGGTCAGTGAGAATGGATGAGCCTGAAAATAAGTCGTGAAAAGCTATATTTTATTAATAAATTCACCCTTTTCATGCACAACTTGATTGCCCCATTTTGTAATAGCTTCTAAAACAGGAATAAGACTTTTTCCAAAATCTGTTAAACTGTAAACCACTTTTACAGGTGGCTTTTTGCCATATACTTTTCTTACGATTAAACTGTCTTTTTCCAGCTGTTTTAATTGCAGGCTTAACGTCATCTCAGTGATAAAGGGCATTTCTTTCCTAAGTTCACTGTATCTCTTTGATGTATCTTTTAAATGATACAGAATAACTGCTTTCCACTTTCCTCCCATCATATTCATAGTGAGGCTGACCGTACATGGATAATCTTTTCCATTAAATTTTACATAATCACCAATACATTCCGTCTTCATTCTATATTTTTTTAAACCTATCTGTTTTGATAGTTATTGCATAAGCAATATACTAAAGATAATTTTGTTACTAAAATAAATATAGTATGTCCTTAATAATTTTAGCACACCCGACGTTTGACAAATCTTTTGCAAACAAAATCATTATCGAAGAATTGAAAAACAGCAATAGCGATATTGAGATCCGGAATATACATGAGTTATACCCTGACTACAATATTGATGTAAAAGCAGAACAGCAAGCTCTTTTACGGCATAAAACTATTGTTTTCCAATATCCGTTCTATTGGTATAATATGCCTGCAATTTTAAAACATTGGTTTGATGTAGTGTTTGAATATCAGTTTGCGTATGGTTCACAAGGCGATAAACTAAAGGGAAAAAACTTCTTGCCCAGCTTTACGGTAGGTTCATCACAAGACAGCTATACGCCTTTGGGGTTTCAGCATTTCCGTGTATATGAATTTTGTAAGCCTCTAGAACAGACAGCCTACCACAGTCAGATGAATTATATAGAACCTATGTATTTTTACGGTACATCCTTAACCGCAGGTTATGCAAAAGAGGAAATAAAAACCAATGCAAAACAACACGCTGAAAAAATAATACAACAACTGCTGAAGTTAGAAAAAGATGGTGTGTTGGATATCGAAGTGATATAGCTTATTTATTGATGTTCTTTGCAATAATTATGAATAAAAACAAAAAACCCGCAAATTCATAAAATTTACGGGTTTTTGACCTTACATAGTGTAAGTATTGTCGGGGTAGCAGGATTTCAATCCCTACCCACAAATATCTTTATGTCAATATATTAAACTTCTTTATAAAGAACTGTTCACTCAATTACTCACATAAGGCTTATTTTTGCTCATTGTACAAGTATATATTGAGTGATTTTTTAATTTGTGGTGGTATTACCAAATAGAGTTTACTTATAGAATCATTTTTATAGATAATACTAAAAGTAAAGCAAAACTATATTTGTAAATTTATAGCCTAACAATATTCATCAATTCATAATTTATAATGTCAGCAATTTCAGCCTTACGAGGTTATAGAACCCAATTTTTATATTCATTACATTATATCTTATCCTCCCTGTCGAAAGACTTTGTGTTTAGATTGGAAGGAGAAGAAGATTTAGATATATTGGATGATAATGGTCAATTTTTATATGCCATACAGTTAAAGAATTTAGAAAAAACAATTACATTATCTGATGTTCTATCAGACCATAAGACTTCATTTATTAAGAGATTTTTAGCTAAATATTCTGAGGCAATTCCAATACTGGTTTCTTATGGTGAAATAAGTCAAGACTTAAAAAATTGGGAAAAACATAAAGATAGTATTTCCGAAAAAGAGAAGACAACGCTTAAAAAATATAAGATAACAATAGATGAATGGAAATTAGTTAAAAGTAAAACTCAATTTACAGAGATTAACGAGGAAGTTATTGCTGAAGAAATTGAAAAATTGATTAAAAGTAATTTTCCTGAAGTTGATCCCATTCCTACGATAGGATTTCTATTGAATTGGTTACAGTTTATAGCAGAGAAACAACAACCTATAACTACTAGAGACTTTTATAGCAAGATTCAGGATTTTGCGATATATATAACGGGGCGAATTGCTATTCATAATCAATATGGTTTAGTTTTAAAACCTTTACATAAAGTTTCTACAGAGAATGCTGATCAAACGCTTTTAGAAAAAGAATTCTACAATGCGACTTTAACAAGGTATGAACATATTTTGTTAGGTCTTGATGTTAATAGAGAAAAACATCTCGAAACAATAAATGATGATCTAAAGAAGCATAATATCATAATATTGAAAGGAGCATCTGGTCAAGGAAAGACAGCTTTACTGTATGGTTATGTTCATAATTATGCCAATGACTGGCTTTCTTACGAATTGAATATACAGCAAGATCCTGTTACAACCCAACAATCAATTCAAGCTATTGCTTCTATAAGTAAGAAACTGGAAGTTCCAACAATATTCGTAATTAATGTAAATCCCAATTCAACAGATTGGCTACAAATAATAAAAGAGTCTGCCCATTTAAATCATATTAGGTTTTTAGTAGCCATTAGGAATGAAGATTGGTACAGGGCATCAGCAGTCGGTCTAGAATTTGAGCATAAAGAAATAGACTTATCCCTGTCGAAAGAAGAAGCCGAAATCATTTACACTAAATTAAATGAACGAAATAAAATCACACACTTTACAGACTTTGAACAGACTTGGATTCAAATTGGTGATGATGCTCCGTTGTTAGAATTCGTATATTCTATTACTCAGGGGAACTCGTTACAAAATAAACTAAAACAACAAATTCAGCAATTGCGTAACGAAAGCGATCAAGGTCGTAATCCCCAGATTGAGTTTTTAAGAATTGTGAGCCTTGCAGACTCTTTAGGAGCTAAGATTGATGTATCTAAATTGGATTCTAATATTGACTATCAATTTATAATCGAAAAATTAGAAAATGAGTACTTGGTTAAGAAATCATTAGATAAAAAGTATATTCAGGGATTACATTTAATCCGTTCTCAGAAGTTGACAGAAATACTTTTTGATGAGTTTACAACGTATAAAGAAGAATATACCTATAAATGTATTCCGTTGATAGACGAGAAAGATTTGTATTTGTTCTTATTACAAATGTTCCATCTTGAAATACTGAAACCTAATCAATTTATTGCTGATTTGAACAGTAAAGTTATTGTACGGAATTGGTCAATATATACTTCAATCTTAAAATCTTTTATATGGTTGGGTACTAAAAACTATGTTGAAAATAACCGTGAAGTTATAAATGAATGCAGAACTATTTGCGGTGGTGCCTGGACAATGTTTACGGATTTTATGTTCGGAAGTAATTATGATAAAAATGGAATGCTTGATATACTTAAAGTGGATGAGGAACGGAGAGAGAAAATAAATAATATCAATCGTAGATTATTACCAAATCAAAATGTTTTCAATTTAGCAACTGAAGCTATCAATCAAATTGACTTTCCAAAGGAAGCACCTTCAACTGTATTTGGGTGGAAATCTTTTGGAGAAGCCTTGTTTTGGCTTAAAAATATACCCAATAGAAAAGAAAAACTATCATTATTTGAGGATAGTAAGTTTGAATCCGCCTTCCGAACTATGGACAGTAAAAGCTTATCTAAATTGATGTTAGGTATGTATTCTTATTCAGTAGAATTGGATGCAATAAGAAAAAAGTATGTTGATATTTTCATTGAACAAATAAAAAAGGAATTTGATGTTATCCATTTATCTATAGGCGACAACGAAGTGAATGTACATTACATCATTGATATTCTAAAAAATGATGTAGAAAGGTCAACCAATGATTTCATTGTAGGTATTTTAGATATTATCAGGACAGCTCTTCCTGAGAAAAAACAATTTAATTCCCAAGGATATGGTCATCGTTTACAAACTTTAGCAGTAGATTATGATGATACGCATAAAACAATGCCTATTGAAAATATACCTTTGGAGGAATGGGTAAATATCAATTCCACAATTATCAAACTATATGAATACCAACTAAGACCAGAAGATTGGAATGAATATAGAAATCAACTAAACCAGTGGGAAGGAATCATCAAAGAAAAAATAAACGAGTTTAATATCTCGTTTGAGCAATTGTTTAAAGGTAGTGTAAACTATATGCCTGTAGTTCCTATTATGCAGAATATGCTTTTTGAAAGGTCGGAAAGTATCAAAGAACCTAAATCTATTACTGACCCATTAGGTATATATGGTGGTAAGAAAAGAGGAACAACCAATGAAAATGAAAGAGAGCAACGCAACAAAAAATTGCAATCAAAATATGAATTGTTCTTTAAAAGTGTTTCTGATTTTAAGGGAGATATAGAAAGTTTTATCCAGCAGTCAGGTGGTACATTATATTCAAAAGCTAAATTAAAAACTGATGAAGCACATACACACGATGAGAATACCGAGCGTTTATCTCAAATCAATCTTTACAATGCAATTGAAAAGCTTCAAATTTATAATAGTCAATACAACAATATCTTAGGGAATATTGATAATAAACATCATTCGAAAATCGAAATGAATACCTTATTTACTACAACTTCAATATGGAAAGATTTTTTGAATAATAATAGTAAAGGAGAACGGTCAGCAAAACGAATTTTTAAGTTAAAATCAGATTTCGAAAATAAAATAATAAAAGACTTTAAGCAGGTTTCAAAAGCCAACTCCTTTTCAATCAGGTATATTAATAATAAGACAACGAATGATAAACCTATTATTATAATTGATGGAGAAAGTCCTTTTTGGATGTTAATGGGCTATAAAGAAGCTTATCAAATTGTACAACAGGCTATAGATAATCCAGAATATACAAGTTTGAAATATTTGATGCTACAATTTTGGTTTTCGAATTTTTACTTCATCCAGACCATTCAGAATAAAAGCCTAAACAATCAATGGAATGAAGTAAGATTATACAACATAAAAGATAAGTTGTTTGAAGAATTATCTTTCATTAATTCAATTTCACAACCGATTGAAGCAAAAATTATTGAAAATATGAATATTGAAGGATGGTCAAATTTATATCCAGAGTTTATTGATATAACTAAAGCTACGGAAGCGTATGGGAAAGTCCTTTTTTTAGCAGATCACTTCTACGATTTGAGATTGTTTGATGAAATTGAACTCACGGAATCTGACCAAGAGAAATTACAGCAATACATACAGAAAATAGGTTTAGAGCTACAAGTGTCTTTCCAAATAGTATTGGATTCATTAGTAGAATGGATCAATATGTTTCCTTTTGACGAAGAAAGTTATGTTAATAGTGAAGAAGAGCAGGAATATTTTAAAGCAATGATGAATATTAAGGATCATATTTTCCCTGAACCAAAAGGTGAAGAAGAAGATTATCAATTGGTAATGAATATGGAAATAGTATCTAAATGGGTTGAGCGATTAAAAGTATGTACTGAGAGTTGGGGGATATTTATTCTATTGCTTTATGGGAAGTATATAAATAAACACTCTAAAGATTAGGTGTTTTTTCAACTTATAAATTCAGTATGATTAATTATATTTGCCAATAATTGACAAGTCATAAAATCATAAACCACGTATGGCGAGTAAATTTGGAGAGAAAATAAGAAATCTAAGAGAGCAAAAGGGATTGTTATTAAGAGAAATAGCTCCTCTTCTTAATATTGATACTCCTCAATTGAGTAAGATAGAGAGAGGAGAACGTCAAGCAAAAAAAGAGTTTATCGAAATTTTTGCTAAAGTATTAGATATTGATATAGACAGCCTTTTAAAATTATGGCTAGCTGATCAGATGTATAGCATTATAAAAGAAGAGCCATTAGCAAAAGAAGCAATTAAGGAATTGACAAATGTATATAATGAGTCAAAATAATTTCTCTTTAGTAATTTAAAATAATGTAAGGTTTCAGCCTGTAAAATATGGAACAAGTGAATTTATTTAACAGTGGAGTAGACGATTCTATAGAGAATGAGGATAAGGGTACTGGAATGAAAAAACCATTTAATCCTAATAAAATAGTTATTCGCCCTCAAACAATTCCTATATATTCTATATCTCAACGAATAGAATTTGGGGAGATAAAGCTTAATACCGAGTTTCAAAGAAAAGAGGGATTATGGAAAGATGAACAACAAAGTAGGCTAATAGAATCTATTTTAATTCGTTTCCCACTTCCTGTATTTTACTTTGACGGAAGTAATGCTGATGAATGGCTAGTAATAGATGGATTACAGCGGCTTACCAGCTTAAAAAGATTCCTCGTTACCAAAGAATTAAAACTTACAGGTTTGGAATTTCTAAAGGAATATGAAGGAAAAGGGTGGGATGATTTAGATAGACCTCTGCAAAGACAAATAAATGAAACACCTTTACAGTGTTATGTCTTGGAAAAAGGTGATCCGGATGTGAAATTTAATATTTTTAAAAGGATTAATACGGGAGGATTGAATTTATCTGACCAGGAGATACGTCATGCAATGCATCAAGATGTTGCTGCTTACCTTCAAAAGTTAGCAGAAAGTAAAGAGTTTTTAGACGCTACAAGAAGAAAGATTAAGTCTGAGCGAATGCTTGATAGAGATTTCATAAATAGGTTTATTGCATTTTATATTTTGGACTATGAATTAGAATATAAATACGAAGAGGATTTGGACACTTATATGAATAAAGCTCTTGATAAATTAGCTCAAAGCTCTGAAGAAGAAAAGAAGAATATAGAGAATAGATTTAAAAAAGCTATGATTTTGTCCAAAGATATATTCGGAGATTCGGCATTCTGTAAGTCAAAGGATTATAAAAGAATCAATAAAGCCTTATTTGAAGTGATGTCTGTACATTTTGCAAAATTGAATAATAGTGATCAAGATCTATTGCGTAAAAACAAGACTAAGTTCAAAAGTCTGTTTTACAAAGCTATAGATAATAAATTTGCTGACTCATTAGTTAGTAATACGGGCGGCAGAACAAATGTATTATTAAGACACAGAGAGTTCAATAATATAATCAATGAATTTTTAGGTTAATAGTATGATTAATCAAATTGAAATAAAAAACTTTAAGTCTTTAAAAGAAATCAATGTTTCAGTGAAAAACCTTAACGTGTTGATGGGACTTAATGGTATGGGGAAAAGTTCGTTTATACAGATGCTTTTATTGCTTATGCAAAGTGATAAATTAGAAGAAAGAATACTTGATCTTAATGGCTTATTGGTAGAAATTGGACAAGGTAGAGATGCTCTGTATCAATTTGCGAAAGAAGATTTTATAGAATTTGGAATTCATTTTGACAAACGTAATTTCTCTTGGAAATTTCTCTATCAACGTGATAAAGACAAGCTCGAAGCAGAAAATGGCTTTACAAAAGATCAGATGCAATACTTCAGAGAACAAACTAAACGCTTTCAATATATAAGTGCTGAGAGAGTAGGCCCTCAAGATATATATGATGCATCAAGTATAGTTGTTTCAGATAAGAAGCAACTTGGATTATTAGGGGAGTATGCAGCCTATTATATTAATGTCTTTGGTTTAGAGTATGAAGTGAAAGATTACTTGAAACATAATTCTAACTCATCAAATATTTTAAATGATCAAATCAATGCTTGGTTAAAAGAAGTGTCTCCTGGAATATCTGTAAATACAAAATATGTTCCCGAGATAAATAAAGTCATTCTAGATTATCAATTTGACTTACTTAATACCAAAACAAATGCTTTTCGACCAAAAAATGTTGGTTTTGGTATTTCTTATGTGTTGCCTATAATATTAGCCTTACTCACAGCAGAAGAAGGTAAAATCATTGTTATTGAAAACCCAGAATCTCATATTCATCCAAAAGGACAGGCAAAACTTGGTGAATTAATAGCTTTAGCTGCACAATCTGGAGCACAGATATTTATCGAAACCCATAGTGACCATATATTAAATGGAATAAGAGTAGCTACAAAAGAGTTTCATTCGAAAGACGAAAAACGCGGCATTTCTCGCGAAAATGTTAGTGTATTGTATTTTGAAAAAATAACAACAGAGGAAGAAACCAGAAAAGAACAGTTTTCGAAAGTTACTCAAATATCTATTGATCCTAAAGGAGAATTAAGTGAATATCCTAAAGATTTCTTAGATGAATGGAGTAATCAACTCTTCAAATTGATTTAGATATGGAGATTTATTTCAACGAACTTTCAGTATCTCCAAAGGCAAGTACAAAGGATGAATCGAAAAAAAAGATCATTCAGCTATTGTATCTAATGAAAGCTTTGAGAGAATATGATATTACAATTTTAAGAACGTATGATGGGTTTTATAGTGAAGATTTAGGGGCAGACTACAATCTTTCTTCTTTTCTAAATGACAGTAGTGTTACTCTTGAGCTAAGAACATTGCTAATGACCATTGTAAGAAATCCGACAATTGATAATATTGAAAGTAACGAAGCCGAAATATTTATAAATACCAAATACGAAACACTAAATCATAAAGAAGAATATGTTTTACCTGAAGGTCTTGCAGTGAGTAATATTAACAATGTACCTGTATTGAGCCTAATTAATCACCCATTTTGGATTCAAGAATCTTTATTATTAAGAATATATGAGAATAATGAAGAAGATACTTTTAGTGAAGAATCCATAGTCAATGTTTCAAATTCTGATTCTGTTGCATCAGAATCTTTCCTCAATTGGGTAAAAAGTATTACTGTTGATTTACAGTTAAATTCTAAAGAAAATATTTTAAAAGAGTTCCCCTCGGAAAAATATGAGATGGATAATCAAGCCATCGATGATATCCTATTTTGGTATTATAATGACAGACGATTTTTGGTAAGAATTAAAGAACTAATTGAAGATATTCCAGTTAATCCATTTACCGGTGGAAAAGGTAAAACAGAAGCACTAGTAGGAACCGGAGGAAGAGCATCGAAAAGAATCGTTAAAAAAGATAGAATTGTATATACTTATTCTCAAGAAAAGATAGTAATTCATCAGTGCAGAAAGCATTATGATGATAAATAATAGTTAATATGCTCCTACTCACTTGTTCTTTTTCTAGTTAAAAAGTTTTGAACAGTTACAGAAAATGAAAAAATATCCAATCCCTTTTTCTTTCTGTATTTTACCTATCTATCCCTTTATTTCATTTCTGTATTGTTTTCTGATGAACTTTTGCAGATAAGACACCGTAGTCGTATAATTTTTCAGCGTACCTGGAGCAAGCCTTCCGGTTTCTAACCGTTTGTGATATTCCGACGGCTTCAGTAATATAACTCTTTCCTTTGTGTCTTTGCCAAGATACAATGATTTAACGGCTTCCACCGTAAAACCCCTTGTTGTTGCTGTATCAATTGATGATAACAATCAGTAATAAGCCAACGCACCCGTTCTATATGGTTTTTGAGCTTGATAATATCTTCGCGTTTACATTTTGCTTTACCTTTGATTTCATCCCAATTTTTGGGCAATACTTTAGCTTACAGGGAAATTTACCGAAATTCTTGCAAATACGGCTCCCATTTCATTTTTCTGTTGTTTAGACACTCTGATAACAAAGTGAATTCCGAAGGGGTTCATTTTTCTCATACCCATTCATTTTGTATTTAACTGTTGCATTTTGGTACAGTTCTCTCGTTTCAACCATTAGTTGAACACAAAATAGAAGTTAAACAGCGATAAAAAGCACCAAAATAAACGATATAAAATTTTGATATACATTTACTTATATACTTTTCCGTTAGTAAATTTAAAACATACTCACTCAATCGTTCACAGATATATTGATATGAATTAAAATATTTTGATAGGAATAAAAACAAAAAACCCGCAAATCCATAGAATTTGCGGGTTTTCGACCTTACTTAGTGTAAGTGTTGTCGGGGTGGCAGGATTCGAACCTGCGGCCTCCTGCTCCCAAAGCAGGCGCGATAACCGGGCTACGCTACACCCCGAATGGCGGAGAGACAGGGACTCGAACCCTGGCGACGGTTACCCGTCGACAGATTAGCAATCTGCTCCGTTACCACTCCGGCACCTCTCCTAAATTTTTTTTCTGATAAAGAACGAATATTTGGTGATCCAATCAGGATTCGAACCTGAGACCTACTGCTTAGAAGGCAGTTGCTCTATCCAGCTGAGCTATTGGACCTGACCAGTTGAAGAAACATCAACTTGTCGGGGTGGCAGGATTCGAACCTGCGGCCTCCTGCTCCCAAAGCAGGCGCGATAACCGGGCTACGCTACACCCCGAATGGCGGAGAGACAGGGACTCGAACCCTGGCGACGGTTACCCGTCGACAGATTAGCAATCTGCTCCGTTACCACTCCGGCACCTCTCCTGTTCAACACGGTATTTTGTACCATTTTGAGGTTGCAAATGTAACACGAGTTTTTATTCTTAGCAAATGTTTTGAGGATATTTTTTAATATTTATCCCTTTAAAATCCTAAACTTTCTTATTATCAAACATCTAAAACTTTGAATATTTTAGATTTCATACTTCTTTTTACCGATGAAACTTTCTGTGCAGCTATTGATATGTAAGCATTTTTTAGTAAATTCGCAGTATTAAAACAAATTCTATAAAATTTCGAGAAATGAATAAAAAAGTTGTAATTGTATCAGCAGCTAGAACTCCGATTGGAAGCTTTATGGGAGCATTATCTACTGTTCCTGCTACTAAATTAGGAGCAACGGCTATAAAAGGTGCTCTTGATAAAATCAATCTGAAACCTGAATTGGTGGACGAGGTTCTAATGGGTAACGTTGTTCAGGCTGGTGAAGGTCAGGCACCTGCAAGACAAGCGGCTTTATTTGCTGGTTTACCAAATGAAGTAGCGGCAACTACTGTAAATAAAGTATGTGCTTCAGGAATGAAAGCTATTATGCAGGGAGCTCAGGCAATTATGGCAGGTGATGCTGAAGTTGTAGTAGCTGGTGGAATGGAAAACATGAGTTTAATTCCTCATTATGCTAATCTGCGTGTAGGAGCTAAATTTGGTCCTGCAACTTTTGTTGACGGTATGCAAAAAGACGGTTTATCAGATGCATATGACAACAACGCTATGGGAGTTTTTGCTGACTTATGTGCCAGCGAATACAAAATTTCTCGTGAAGATCAGGATAACTTCGCTATTCAGTCGTACCAAAAATCAGCAGACGCCTGGAATGCAGGAAAATTTGATAACGAGATTGTACCGGTAGCAGTACCTCAAAGAAAAGGAGATCCGATCATTGTTTCAAAAGACGAAGAATACAGCAATGTAAAATTAGATAAAATACCTTCATTAAATGCGGTATTTACCAAAGAAGGAACAGTAACTGCTGCCAATGCTTCTACCATTAATGACGGTGCAGCGGCTGTGGTATTAATGAGCGAAGAAAAAGCAAATGAACTGGGATTAAAACCATTGGCATACATCAAAGGATATGCAGATGCAGCTCAGGAGCCAAAATGGTTTACTACAGCTCCTTCTAAAGCATTGCCAAAAGCACTTGACAAAGCAGGTGTTGCAATTGGTGATGTTGATTTCTTCGAATTTAACGAAGCTTTCTCTGTAGTCGGAATCGCAAATGCCAATATCTTAAAAATTGACAACAGCAAAATCAATGTAAATGGTGGTGCCGTTTCATTAGGACATCCTCTGGGTTGTTCGGGTGCACGTATCGTAGTTACTTTATTAAACGTATTAGAACAAAACAATGGTAAAATCGGAGCTGCTGCGATCTGTAATGGTGGTGGTGGTGCTTCTGCTATTGTGATTGAACGCGCTTAATTTATATACAAAAAATTCTACAGATGAGTTTTGCATCGTCAAAACTCATCTTCCTTTTTCAAATTGATATTGAATGTTTGCTATTTGTAATCTTGCTATCGTACCCCTAAGATCGGAGCCATCTGACCGAAGTGAATTAGTAACTCAGGTGCTTTTTGGAGAACCTTTCACGATTCTGGAACAACAAAAAAATTGGTCTAAAATAGAACTCGCTTTTGATAATTATCAAGGGTGGATTGACAATAAGCAATATCAGACAATCAGTGCTTCTGATTTTTTACAGCTCAAAAATGCTCCGCGCAAAGTTGCCGGAGATCTTATTGAATACATTACAGACAAAAAAAACAACCTGCTTCCTATTACATTGGGCAGCGATCTTTCCTTCCTTGCCTTTCCTTCTATCAATATCGACGGATTTGTTTTTGAAGGCAATCTGAACAGCGGAATACAGGCTAAAGTCAACTTACTGAAAACGGCTTTTCTTTACCTTAATGCGCCTTATCTGTGGGGCGGTAAAACACCTTTCGGAATAGACTGTTCCGGTTTTTCTCAAATGGTATACCGATTAAACGGCTATATGATTCCGCGTGACGCTTCTCAACAGGCACTTATTGGCGAACCTCTTAGCTTTATTGAAGAAAGCGAAGTCGGTGATCTGGCTTTTTTTGACAATGAAGAGGGTAACATCATTCATGTAGGAATGATTATGGAAAACAACTACATCATCCATGCGCATGGAAAAGTGCGTATAGACCGTCTTGATCATTTGGGAATACTCAATATTGACTCGGGCAGACATACCCACAAACTTCGGGTGATTCGCAAAATCATCTGAAACTAATCTTTTCACAAAACGCTAAATAACGTATCTTTGCCAAAAAATATTTTTCATGGCAACATTCGAGCAATTCAATTTACCCAAATCCTTAGACAAAGCACTTAATGAATTAGGGATAACGACCCCTACTCCTATTCAGGAAAAAACATTCAATGTGATCATGTCCGGGAGAGATATCATGGGAATTGCTCAGACAGGTACCGGAAAAACATTTGCCTATTTATTACCTATTTTAAAACAGTGGAAATTTTCACATTCGTATAATCCTAAAGTAACCATTCTCGTTCCTACAAGAGAATTAGTTGTTCAGGTAGTAAACGAAATTGAAAAGCTGACAAAATACATGTCTGTACGCACCGTTGGAGTGTATGGCGGGGTAAACATAAATACACAAAGAAACAATCTTGAATTGGGTGTAGATATCCTTGTTGGAACACCGGGTAGAATGTTGGATCTGGCACTCGACAGCGACTTGAGATTTGATGATATGCAGAAATTAATCATCGATGAATTTGATGAAATCCTCAACATGGGATTCCGTCATCAGCTCACTTCTATCTTATCAATGATGAAAAAGAAACGTCAGAACATCTTATTTTCTGCTACCATGACAGAAGAAGTAGATGCCCTGCTCGAAGACTTTTTCGACTATCCGGAAGAAATATCTCTGGCTCCATCAGGAACACCGCTTGAAAAGATACAACAATACGGCTATCACGTACCTAATTTTCTGACCAAAATCAATGTCTTAAAAGACTTGCTTTCAAAAGATGAAAGCATGTCACGTATCCTGATTTTCGTAAACAACAAACGCATTGCTGATTATGTACTCGAAGCTCTTGAAGCTGACTTTCCGGAACAATTCGGAGTCATCCATTCCAATAAAACACAGAATTACCGTTTAAACACCATGGAATCTTTCCGTAACAATGAACTGAGAGGTATTGTTACAACTGATATTATGGCACGTGGGTTGGACATATCTGATATTACACATGTGGTAAACCTGCAATTTTCGGAAATAGCAGAACAATATATCCACAGAATCGGAAGAACAGGAAGAGCCGATAAAGAAGGAATTGCCATCAGTTTAATTGATCCTAAAGAAGAGGAAAAACAATTTGCTGTTGAAGTACTCATGGAAAAGGAAATAGAAATTCTTCCGATACCATCAGCAGTAAAAACAGAAGAACAACTTTTGGAATTTGAAAAAGACCAGTCAAAATTAAGAACGGGTAATAAGATCAAAAAAATTGTTCGTGGTGAAGCATTTCATGAGAAAAAAGATAAAAATAAGAAAGTAAATCTCGGAGGTCCCGGAAAAAGAAACCCAAGAAAGACTGAGTCCAGAAACCGCGGCGTAGAAAGAAAAAGAGATGAAAAACGCAAAAAGAAATAGCCTACCAGAAGATAGGCTCTTTTCCATTTGCTGATAAATATTGATTGGCCTGGCTAAAGTGTTTGTTTCCAAACCATTTTCCCTGATTGGCACTCATAGGTGATGGATGTCCGGAGTTTAATACCAGATGTTTATTGCGATCTACTATTTTTCCCTTCTTTTGCGCATAATTGCCCCAAAGCATAAAAACAACGCCTTCTTTTTCCGAAGATATTTTTTCAATCGCAGCCTCAGTAAAAATTTCCCACCCTTGTTTTTGGTGACTTCCCGGTGATGCCTGCCGTACGGTGAGTACATCATTCAGCAATAACACACCTTGTTTAGCCCAGCGCTCAAGATTTCCGGAAGGAGGAATTAGTGCTCCCACATCGTTTGATACTTCTGCAAATATATTTCGCAGAGAAGGCGGAAAAGGAATACCATCATTCACAGAAAAACTGAGTCCGTTTGCCTGACGATAGCCATGATACGGATCCTGACCTAAAATAACTACCTTGACATCATCCAGTTTACACCAGCGAAAGGCATTAAAAATCAATTCTTTTGGAGGAAAAACAGTTTGTGTAGCATATTCATGTTCTACAAATCTTTTTAACTGCTGATAATATTCTTTTTGTTGTTCGGCTTCAATAAATTGTTTCCACGTCATAATAATCGTTTTGTTATCCAAAAATAAGCATTAATATTTATTTGATATATCTTCGTAAATTTGCAACAAATAAAATTTCTATGAAATCCATTCATAAAAAAACCTTACAAGATTTAGAGTTTCTTACCGTTTTAGAATCCATTGCACATTACTGTACTACGGAACCCGGAAAAGAAGCGGCTCTTGAAATACATCCCTTTACAGACAAAGAAACGCTTTTAAGCAATTTAAAGCAAACTTCTGAATATACTTCTTCTTTTACAAACAATAACGTCATTCCAAATCATTATTTTGATCCTATTGATCATGAATTGAAATATCTGAAGATTGAAGACAGCTATCTTGAAGTAAGCGGTTTTAAAAAAATTGCCATACTTACTCATACCACAAACGAACTGCTTCTCTTTTTTAAAAAATTTGAAGAATACTATCCGGAATTATCTGCTGCAAGTAGTGAACTTGATATAAACAAAGTAATTCTTCAGAAAATTGATCAGGTAATTGATAAGTACGGGGAAATTAAAGACAATGCTTCTGTAGATCTGACGAGCATCCGGCAACAGATAAACATTGTACGGGGCAAAATCAATCAAAGTTTCGGAGTAGCCCTCACCCAATACAACAGTGCGGGTTATCTGGACGATATCAAAGAAACTATTGTAGACAACCGCCGTGTACTGGCTGTATTGGCAATGTACCGCAGAAAAGTAAAAGGTACTGCGTTAGGACAATCAAAAACGGGAAGCATTGTGTATATGGAACCTGAAAGTACCTACCGCTTTTCACAGGAGCTTACCAATCTCGAATTTGAAGAACGCGAAGAAATCATGCGCATTCTGAAACAGCTCACCAATGAAATTCGCCCTTTTACAGCTGATCTTGAAGAATATCAGCACTATTTATCGAGAATAGATGTCATTTCCGGAAAAGCAAAATACGCTGTAAAAATTCAGGGTATTCTGCCTCATATTACAGAGGAAAAAAGACTGTATTTCAGAGAAGCATTCCACCCTATTCTTTATTTATCCAATAAAGAAAAAGGAAAAATAACGCATCCGCAAACCATTGAGCTTTCCAAAGAAGGAAGGATTATTGTGATTTCAGGACCCAATGCAGGAGGTAAAAGTATTACCCTGAAAACCATTGGTCTTTTGCAGTTAATGTTACAGAGCGGTATTCTCATACCCGTACATGAAAGAAGCGAAACGTTCCTTTTTGATTATATACTTACGGATATAGGAGACAATCAATCTATAGAAAATCATTTGAGTACGTATAGCTATCGCTTAAAAAACATGAATTATTTTCTAAAAAAATGCAATAAAAAAACCTTATTTCTGATTGATGAGTTCGGTACCGGATCAGATCCGGAATTGGGAGGAGCTCTCGCTGAAGTATTTTTAGAAGAATTTTATGATCGGGAAGCTTTTGGAATCATCACTACCCACTACTCCAATCTGAAAATGCTTGCCAACGAACTGCCTTATGCGACCAACGCCAACATGATGTTTGATGAGAAATCATTAGAACCCTTATACAAACTAAGCCTTGGTCAGGCAGGAAGCTCTTTTACATTTGAAGTAGCTCAAAAAAACGGTATTCCGTACAGTCTCATTAACCGCGCAAAAAAGAAAATCGAAACCGACAAAGTCCGTTTTGACAAAACCATTGCCAACCTTCAGAAAGAACGTTCGAAACTTGAAAAGACGTCTCAAACGCTCAGAGAAGAAGAAAATAAAGCCAGAGAAGAAAGTAAGAAGATGGAATCCATCAATTCAAAAATACAGGATAAACTGGAGCGCTATCAGGAGCTGTATGATGCCAACCAGCGCTTTATCTACCTCGGACAGCGTATGGATGATCTTTCTGAAAAATATTTCAACAATAAAGACAAAAAAACGTTGATTGGTGAATTGTTAAAGACAGTTGAAATAGAAAACTCAAAGCGCAAAAAGGTAACCCTGAAAGAAAAAAAAGCCAAAGAGACAGAACAGAAAAAAATAGTACAGGAAGTCGAACAGAAGGTAGAAGAAATCCGAAAAGAAAAGAAAGAAAAAAAAGCTGCAAATTTGGCAGAAAATAAACCAAATAAAACTAACTTTATACTGAAAATAGGAGATAAAGTGAGAATGACTGACGGAAAGGCTGTCGGCACGATTGATGCTATAGAAAAGAATAAAGCCACTGTAAATTATGGCTTTTTTACCTCAAAGGTAGATTTAGAACAATTAGAAATGGTTGAAAGAAAAAAATGATGGAAATAGTAGATTTACCAAAAAATAAAAAAATTATCCTTTTTGACGGGGTTTGTAATTTTTGCAACGATGTCATCAATAAAATAATTGCTAAGGACACCAAAAACGTTTTTGTATTTGCTTCCTTACAATCAGAAATCGGACAAAAAATATTGAAACACATTGGTTTAAGTAATGATCTGGACACTATCGTTTTATACGAACCGGGTATTGCTTATTACGTTAAAAGTGATGCTGCCATCGAAATCGCTAAGCAGATCGGGGGGATATATTCCTTATTGAGAATAGGAAATCTGTTACCGCGGCGACTGCGCAATCTCACCTACGATTACATTGCCAGAAACCGGTATAAATGGTATGGAAAAAAAGATGCCTGTATGATTCCGACACCAGAAATGAAAGCGAAATTTCTGTAAGAAAAGCGTATTAAATATCAATCAAAAATAATTTTTCATCCGAAAGGCAATGCGTATATTTGCCGTTAAAAACAAAAACTAATGCACATTTCATATAACTGGTTAAAACAATTCATAAAATTAGAAACCACACCTGAAGAAACCGCTAAAATACTAACCGATTTAGGTCTCGAAGTAGAAGGTATCGAGTCTTTTGAAAGTTTGAAAGGAGGACTTAAAGGAGTGGTTGTTGGTCATGTTATTTCTTGCGAACAGCATCCGAATGCGGATAAGCTTAAAATTACTAAAGTAGATTTAGGAAACGGAGAAGCACCGGTACAGATTGTTTGTGGAGCGTCTAATGTGGCAGCAGGTCAAAAAGTAGCAGTAGCTACTATTGGCACCCTATTATATGATAAAGACGGGAATGAATTTCAGATTAAAAAAGGTAAAATCAGAGGAGAAGACAGCTTTGGGATGATCTGTGCTGAAGATGAACTCGGTTTGGGAGACAGTCATGAAGGCATCATGGTTTTGGATCAGGAGATCAAACCCGGAACTTCTGCTGCAGAATTATTTGAAATTTCTACCGATAGTGTATTTGAAATCGGATTGACACCCAACCGCGCAGATGCTATGAGCCACTGGGGAGTAGCACGTGATTTACGCGCAGGATTAACACAAAACCATCCGAATACCAATCATTCAGAATTAATCACTCCGTCAGTAAGCAAATTCAAGGTTGAGAAGCGTACCTTAAAATATGATGTTGTCGTTGAAGACACAAAACAAACGCCTCGCTATTGTGGTGTGACCATATCGGGTATTGAAGTAAAACCTTCACCTTCCTGGTTGCAAAACAGATTGAAAGCAATCGGGATAAATCCGAAAAACAATATTGTAGATGTTACTAATTATGTTTTACATGAATTAGGTCAGCCTTTACATGCTTTTGATTCTGCCCGAATCAAGGGAAACAAAATTTATGCGAAAAACCTGCCAACGGGTACTAAATTTACGACACTTGATGGTGTTGAGCGTACATTACATGAAGAAGATATCATGATTTGTGATGACCACGGACCATTATGTATTGCCGGGGTTTTAGGAGGTCTGAATTCAGGCGTTTCTGAAACAACTACAGCAATCTTTTTAGAAAGTGCTTATTTCAATTCTGTTGCAATCCGTAAAACCGCAAAAAGACATAGTATAAGTTCTGATGCTTCATTCCGTTTTGAAAGAGGAATTGATCCTAATATTACAGATTATGCCTTAAAGCATGCTGCCTTATTGATTCAGGAAGTTGCCGGTGGAGAGATTACTTCAGATATCATTGATATTTTCCCTAAAAAGATTGATGACTTTTCTGTCTTTTTAAACTTCAATAACGTAAATAAAATATTAGGAGAAGATATATCCAAAGAAACCATTAAAAAAATATTGGTATCCTTAGACATCAAAGTAAACAGCATCTCGGATCTTGGATTGGGACTTACAGTACCTTCCTATCGTGTAGATGTACAACGTGAAATTGATGTTATTGAAGAAATATTGCGCGTATATGGTTTCAACAACATAAAAACCGGATCTAAACTCAATGCTACTATAAGTAACAGTTCGCGTACTGATGATCATATGGTACAAAATATCGTAGCCAACCAGTTAGTGAGTCAGGGATTCTACGAAATCATGGCAAACTCTCTTACAACACCTGTGTATAGTGAGCTGGCAGAGTCTTTAGATGCAAACAAACAAGTACATATTTTAAATCCGCTGAGCAATGATTTATCCATTATGAGACAAACATTACTTTTCGGAGGTTTAGAATCTATTTCCTATAATATCAACCGAAAAAATTCTGATTTAAAGTATTTTGAATTCGGGAATACATATGAAAAGAATATCGGTAACAGCTATGATGAATATAAGCATCTTGCCTTATTTATTACAGGAAACACAACAGCCGGCAATTGGAATACGACAGCAGCGCCTGTAGACTTTTTCCTTTTCAAAGGTTATATAGACACTTTGTTGAGCCGTTTAGGAATAAACAAACTAAACACCCAGCCTCTGACAAATGATATTTTCTCTGAAGGAATATCATATCACTTAGGAAATCGTAAAATTGTTGAATTTGGTGTGGTTAAGAAAACTATAGCAAAGCATTTTGACATCAAACAGGAAGTGTTTTTTGCAGATATCAATTGGAATAACATTCTTAATGTAGTTTCTGCTAAAATAAAATTTACAGATATCCCTAAATTCCCTGTTGTAAAAAGAGATTTAGCTTTATTGATAGATGCAGAAATGCCTTTTAATAAAATCTATGAAGTTGTAAAATTAGTTGATAAAAATACCATCAAGGATATTTCTCTATTTGATGTTTATCAGGGAGATAAACTACCTGAAGGTAAGAAATCATACGCGATCAGTCTGAAACTACAGGATGAAAACAAAACCCTTACTGATTCTCAGATTGAAAAAATAATGAGCAAGGTACAGAAAGAACTGGAAACAGAGGTACAGGCTCAATTAAGATAAAAAATGAAAAACGGTTAATAATAACCGTTTTTTTTATTATTTCAGGATATAAAAAAACAGCTTATGAATAAGCTGTTTTTTTATTATGATACGTAAAAAGGATTAACCTAATACTTCTTTTACTTTTTTACCGATTTCAGCAGGAGAGTCAACTACATGGATTCCATTTTCTCTCATGATACGTTTTTTAGCTTCTGCAGTATCATCTGCTCCACCAACGATAGCTCCGGCATGCCCCATTGTACGTCCTTTAGGTGCAGTTTCACCTGCAATGAATCCGATAACTGGTTTTTTGTTACCATTTTCTTTAATCCAACGAGCAGCATCTGCTTCCAACTGACCTCCGATCTCACCAATCATAATGATCGCTTCTGTCTCCTCATCATTCATCAGCAATTCTACCGCCTCTTTAGTAGTAGTTCCGATAATTGGATCTCCACCGATACCGATCGCAGTCGTAATACCTAAACCTTGTTTTACAACCTGATCTGCAGCCTCATATGTTAATGTTCCAGATTTTGAAACAATTCCTACTGTTCCTTTTTTGAAAACAAAACCAGGCATGATTCCTACTTTTGCTTCACCCGGAGTAATTACACCCGGACAGTTTGGACCAACTAAACGGCATTCCTTACCCTTAATATAATCATAAGCTTTAACCATATCAGCAACAGGAATACCTTCTGTGATACAGATGATTACTTTGATACCCGCATCAGCAGCTTCCATTATTGCATCAGCAGCAAATGCCGGCGGTACAAAAATAATTGAGGTATCTGCCTGAGCTTTCTCCACAGCATCTCTCACTGTATTGAAAACAGGACGCTCTAAATGCGTACTTCCTCCTTTTCCAGGAGTCACACCACCTACAACGTTCGTACCGTATTCAATCATTTGAGAAGCATGGAAAGTACCTTCGCTTCCTGTAAATCCTTGTACAATTATTCTTGAATTTTTATTTACTAAAACGCTCATAATTATCTTATAGTTTTTTTTATATTATTTAACAAAAATAGCCTTTTGAATTCGAATTTAAAATTTTTTAATCTTAAAAAATTTAATTTAATAGCTGACTCATCTGATAGCCTTTATAGAGCTTACCGTCTTTTACTTCCCAAACCGTAAAAAAGACTGCAAGGATAAGTTCTTCCTCAGGATTTTCAAAAGTTCTTACATAAAATGAGTAGCGTATGGTAACGGTATCACCTTCTGCAAGTATCTGATCAATTTGTGTAGTTAAAGAAAAATAGGAATGTTTTAAATCTTTGGATAAAGCTAAAATATCATTAAAATCAAGCGTAAGAAGTCCTTTAGAACTATACCATTCCAAAATAACATCTTCATGCAGAATTTCCAAACAATACGATTTACTTAATATTCCTGCCGATTTGTAAAAATTCTCTACTATTTCTTTTGCACTCATATCTATTTCAATTTTGCAAGTACATTTTTTATTGCTGCACGTTGTTTATATTCCTCACGAGCAACTTCAGCCGGTGAACCAAAATAGACATTATCACCGGGAAGATTTTTTGAAACTCCTGATTGTCCCAGTACCACTGCTTTTTTTCCGATAGTCACACCGCTGGTTATTCCTACCTGTCCCCAAAGCGTTACTTCGTCTTCAATAATGACACATCCTGCAATTCCTACATGAGATGCGATGAGACACATTTTACCGATTTGACTGTCATGTCCGACATGCACATGATTATCGAGCTTAGAACCGGCACCGATGGTGGTTTCACCCGTTACTCCTCTGTCAATCGTTGTCATGGCGCCCATACTCACATTATCTTCAATAACAACTTTACCTGAAGAAATGAGCTGATCAAAATGATCCGGTCTTTTCTTATAGTAAAAAGCATCAGCTCCCAAAACAGAACCGCTGTGAATAATTACATTATCTCCGATAATGGTATCATCATAAATGGAAACATTGCTGTGAATCAGACAATTTTTTCCAATTTTTACATTGTTTCCAATGAAAGTGTTTGGCTGTATAACAGTTCCTTCACCAATCTCTGCGGTATCTGCAATGCTTTTTTCTGCAGGCTGAAACGGTTTGAAATATAATGCTAATTTATTGAAATCTCTGAATGGATCATCTGAAATTAACAATGCCTTTCCTTCTGGACAATCTACCTTTTTATTAATGAGTACAACAGAAGCATTAGACTGTAATGCTTTGTCATAGTATTTAGGGTGATCTACAAACACAATCTCCCCTGTTTTAATCACATGAATTTCATTCATTCCCACTATAGGAAAATCAGCCGCACCAACATAGTCACACCCCAGTATCTGAGCTATGGTATCCAAACGATATGTCTTGGGAAATCGCATATTACAGAATAATTATTCTTTAATTCTTTCGCTATAGTTTCCTGTAGCTGTATCTATTTTAATTTTATCTCCTTCATTGATAAATAAAGGAACATTAACCGTAGCTCCTGTTTCTACCGTAGCAGGTTTTGTAGCGTTAGTAGCCGTATTTCCTTTTACTCCCGGTTCTGTATAAGTAACTTCTAAGATAACAGATGCCGGCATATCTACTGATAATGGCATCTCAGTCTCTGCATTGATCTGAATCATTACATTTTCACCTTCTTTCAACAAATCCGGAGCATCCAATACATCTCTGTTTAACGTAATTTGTTCATAGCTTTCTGTATTCATGAAATGAAATTCAGTTCCTTCTGCGTACAGGTATTGAAATTTATGTGTTTCTACACGAACCACATCAATTTTATGTCCGGCAGAAAACGTATTATCCAACATTTTTCCATTCGTTACACTTTTCATTTTTGTACGTACAAATGCAGGTCCTTTTCCTGGTTTCACGTGTAAGAATTCTACTATTTTATAAATATCATGATTAAACTTAATACATAATCCATTTCTGATATCTGATGTTGTTGCCATATTTATTAGTGTATATTTATTGATTAATAAGCTCCTGTATATCCTTTCATTACTCCACGGGATGAATTTCTGATGAATAAGATTATTTCATCGCGTTCCGGAGTAGCTTCCAAATCGGCTTCTATAAGACTTAAAGCCTGAGTAGTATTGTAGTTTTTCTGATATAATAGGCGATAAATGTTTTGAATTTCTCTGATTTTCTCTGTAGAAAAACCTCTTCTTCTGAGACCAACCGAATTAATACCAACATACGAAAGAGGTTCTTTTGCTGCTTTTGTATAAGGTGGTACATCTTTTCTGACTAATGAACCTCCCGAAATCATTGCATGCTCTCCAATAGTTATAAACTGATGAATTGCTGTAAGACCTCCGATTATTGCATAATTTCCTACAGTTACGTGACCAGCCAATGCACATGCATTTGCAATCACTACATGATGTCCTACTTCACAGTCATGTGCTATATGTGCATATGCCATGATTAGACAGTCACTTCCGACAACAGTTTTACCTGAAGCCACTGTTCCTCTGTTTACAGTAACACACTCTCTGATAGTAGTATTATCACCAATAATCGCCAAAGTTTCTTCTCCGCTAAATTTTAAATCCTGTGGTATCGCTGAAATAACTGCACCGGGAAATATGGTACAATTCTTACCGATACGGGCTCCCTCCATAATGGTTACATTAGATCCTATCCAAGTGCCTTCTCCAATTTCAACATTATTATGTATCGTAGTAAATGGCTCTATTACTACATTTTTAGCTATTTTAGCTCCTGGATGAACATACGCTAAAGGTTGATTCATTTTATTATAATATGTAATTACTATTATTTTGCTTTTACTATTTGTGCCATTAATTCAGCCTCAGTAGCTATCTTACCATTTGCGTATGCGTATGCCTGCATATGACATATTCCTCTACGGATCGGACTAATCAGGTCTAATTTAAAGATCAAGGTATCACCGGGTAACACCTGTTGCTTGAATCGTACATTATCAATTTTCATAAAATACGTCAAATAATTTTCCGGATCCGGAACGGTACTCAAAGCCAGAATTCCTCCTGCCTGCGCCATTGCTTCTATCTGCAATACACCCGGCATGACCGGAGCTCCGGGAAAATGCCCCACAAAAAAGGGTTCATTCATTGTCACATTTTTCAAACCAACTACATGGGTGTCTGATAATTCCAAAATTTTATCTACCAGCAAAAATGGTGGTCTGTGTGGCAAGATATTCATAATTCCTTTAATATCAATCAAAGGTTCTTTATTTATATCATAAGAAGGTACCTGATTTCTCTTTTCTGTCTTGATGATTTTAGAAAGCTTCTTTGCAAACTGAGTATTGACATAATGTCCCGGTTTATTAGCAATGACTTTACCTCTTATACGGGTACCAACTAATGCTAAATCTCCAATTACATCCAACAATTTATGACGGGCTGCTTCGTTTGGATAATGTAACGTCAGATTATCGAGAATACCATTTGGTTTAATCGTAAATTTCTCTTTGTTAAATGCAACCTTAAGCTGTTCCATTGTTTCAGGAGAAATCTCTTTGTCTACATAAACGATAGCGTTATTTAAATCGCCACCTTTGATCAACCCGTGCTGTAGCAATGCTTCTAACTCATGTAAAAAACTAAACGTTCGCGCCTGAGAGATCTCTTTTCTAAATTCAGATAGATTTTTAATCGAAGCATTTTGCGTGCCCAAAACCTTAGTACCAAAGTCTACCATAGTAGTAACCTGGTATTCATCTGCAGGCATCAAAATAATTTCACTTCCTGTTTTCTCATCAACATATGAAATGACTTCTTTTACAATATATTCTTCTCTTTCAGCTTCTTGCTCACAAGTTCCAACACTGTCGATTGCTTCAACAAAAAATTTAGATGACCCATCCATTATCGGAGGCTCTGAAGCATTTATTTCAATGATCACGTTATCTAAATCACAACCCACCAAAGCAGCTAAAACATGCTCCGTTGTTTGCAATTTGACACCTTTATGCTCAAGATTGGTTCCTCTTTCTGTTGAAACCACATAATTTGCATCTGCTTGAATAACAGGTGATCCCTCTAAATCAACTCTTGTAAAAGAAAAACCGTTATTTACAGGGGCTGGTTTAAATACCATTTTTACACTTTGTCCGGTGTGTAAACCTACTCCTTCAATGGTTACTTCTTTAGCAATGGTTTTTTGTTTAACCATAATATTCAAAATTTAATATCTTTTTATTGTGTAATTCTTAATTATTTTTAAGCTTCTCAATATCCTTTACTATTTTAGGAAGGTTCTTGAAATGAACATACGATTTTGAAAAATCACTATATGCCATTGCAGGAGAACCCTGTATTTTTTCGTTGTCCGCGATATTTTTACCCACACCGGTCTGTGCCTGAATGCGTACATTATTTCCGATAGTAATATGACCTACAATTCCTACCTGACCGCCTATCTGGCAATGATGACCAATTTTGGTAGAACCTGCAACTCCGGTCTGAGAGGCAATTACGGTATGTTCGCCTATTTCAACATTATGGGCGATCTGTATCTGATTGTCAAGCTTTACTCCCTTACGGATAATAGTAGATCCCATAGTAGCTCTGTCTATAGTAGTACAGGCACCTATCTCTACATCATCTTCAATAACAACATTACCTATCTGTGGAACTTTCATATAAGATCCGTCTTCAGACGGAGCAAAACCAAATCCGTCAGAACCAACAATTGTTCCTGAATGGATGACACAATTTTTACCGATAACCGTTTCTGAATAAACTCTGGCTCCGGCAAATAAAATTGTGTTATCCCCTATTTCAACATTGTCTCCAATGAACGAATTCGGATAGATTTTTACGTTATTTCCTATTTTGGTATTTTTTCCGATATAACAAAAACTACCTAAATAAAGATTTTCTCCGTACGTAACTCCTTCAGATATAACACTTGGTTGCTCTATTCCTGACTTCATCAGTTTTACCTGATTGGCATACTCCAAAAGTTTTGAAAATGTTTTATAAGCATCTTCCACCCGGATTAAAGTAGCTTTTATTGAACCTTCCGGCTTAAATGTTTTATTTACAATGACAACGGATGCATTGGTAGAGTATATATAATGATTGTATTTAGGATTGGCTAAAAATGAAATAGATCCCGGTGTTCCTTCCTCGATTTTAGACAATTTAGATATGATCACAGATGAATCCCCTGTAATTTCTCCTTCTAAATATTCTGCTATCTGTGCTGCTGTTATTTCCATTCGTACAAAAATATAAATTTTTATGACGTCTTTTGCTTTATCCGCTTAGGATAACATACAAAATATTTCATAACCGGTTCAGAAAGTGCTCTTAGATTATACTGATCAGATGCATCCAATACATCCATAATCTTTTTATTTTTAGTTTGTATACGAATAGGTTCAGCTTTAAGATCATAAGCCTGATTCTTTAAATTACCACCAAAAACCAAATAAGATAAAGCATCTTCATCTATATTGAGCTCTGTACCGAATTGTTTTTTATAGTGTTTTATTTTATGTTGTTGTTCGTCTTTTTCAACTGTTTTTATATGAAATAATTTTCGGTTGATGATACTGTCACTCAATGTAGATAAAATATAATCATCGTGGAATTGCCACATCTTTATAGCTCCTATGATATCTGAATCGTCTAATAATGAAAAATTGAACAAAGCATTTTCATTAAAATCGTCTAATGTAACACTGTTGTTCAAAAAGAAGGATAAAGGCTGGCTACATGGCAATTGTATCCCCTTTTGTGACAGCTCCTTCGCTCTCTTCAATATCTTTGATAATATCAGTTCAGCTACCACACTCGTTTTATGTAAATAACATTGCCAGTACATCAGTCTGCGGGCTACTAAAAATTTCTCAACAGAATATATTCCTTTTTCTTCCACTACCAAAATATCATCCTGAACATTGATCATTTGAATCAAACGTTCTGAATTGATGTTTCCTTCTGCCACACCACTGTAAAAACTATCGCGTTTAAGATAGTCCATACGGTCCATATCCATTTGACTGGATATTAGCTGTAATAAAAACTTTCGGTGATAATTTCCTTTAAAAATTTCAATTGCCAGAGACAGCTTTCCATAAAACTCTGCATTGAGAGCATTCATAAACAACAAAGATAATTCTTCGTGATGAACGTTTTCTACAATACTTTGTTCCATAGCATGCGAAAAAGGTCCATGTCCGATATCATGCAATAAGATGGCAATATACAGCGCATTTTCCTCCTCTGCAGAAATTTCTACATTTTTACTTTTAAGAACCTGAACTGCTTTCTGCATCATATGCATACAGCCCAGAGCATGATGAAATCGGGTATGGTGTGCTCCGGGATAAACTAAATAAGATAATCCCATTTGATTTATTCTCCTTAGTCTTTGAAAATAAGGATGCTCAATCAAATCATATAACAATGAATTGGGGATGGAAATAAATCCGTAAATCGGATCATTCAGGATCTTTAGTTTATTGTAAGTAATCAAATTTATTTTTGAAAAAAATTAGCCAACAAATATAGGAATAATAAAAAAAAACTGTGCATTTTTTTCTTCAAATACACAGTTTTAATTTCATAATATCTTAATCTAACTGAAACGAATGAAAAAATCGCAATGTTTTTTCAATGTCATAATGTAAAATTCTATCTTCTGTTACCACTGGTACTTCTTCCCGATATGTTTTCACAAAACTTTCAATAAACGGGCTTGACTTTAATGGTCTTCTGAATTCCAAAGCCTGTGTAGCATTGAGAAGTTCAATGGCAAGAATACGTTCAAGATTATCTGCTACACGCAATACTTTCGTTGCCGCATTGGCTCCCATACTTACATGATCTTCCTGTCCGTTACTGGACACAATACTATCCGTACTTGCAGGAACCGTTAATTGCTTGTTTTGACTTACAATACTTGCAGCGGTATACTGAGGAATCATAAAACCGGAATTCAATCCCGGATTGCTCACTAAAAAAGGTGGTAAACCTCGTAATCCGGATATGAGCTGATACGTTCTTCTTTCAGATATATTACCAATCTCTGCCAAAGCCATTGCCAGAAAATCCAACGCTAATGCCAATGGCTGACCATGAAAATTGCCTCCAGAGATGATCAGATCATCATCATAAAATACGTTCGGATTATCTGTCACCGAGTTAATTTCCGTTTTAAAAACTTTGTTTACATAATCGATCGCATCTTTAGAGGCTCCATGAACCTGAGGAATACAACGGAAAGAATACGGATCCTGAACGTGCTGTTTAGGTTGTTTGATAAGTTCGCTGCCTTCCAGTAAATCTCTATAGAATTCTGCTGTAACAACCTGCCCTTTATGAGGTCTTACCAAATGAATCAATTCATTGAATGGTTCAATTCTTCCATCAAAACCTTCTAAAGAAATGGCACCGATAACATCTGCAAGATAGACAAGCTTACGACTTTTTAACAATACATAGCATCCGTATGCGCTCATGAACTGTGTACCGTTTAACAAAGCTAATCCTTCTTTTGACTGAAGCTCAATTGGTTTCCAGCCATTTGCTTCCAAAACTTTTCCGGCAGGCTGGCGAAATCCCTGATAATATACTTCTCCTTCTCCGATTAAAGGTAAAGACAAATGAGCCAGAGGAGCCAAATCTCCTGAAGCCCCCAGCGAACCTTGTTCATATACTATAGGAAGTATATCATTATTATAAAAGTCAATAAGACGCTCGACCGTTTTTAGCTGAACTCCTGAATTTCCATAACTCAAAGATTGGATTTTCAACAAAAGCATAATTTTCACAATTTCCTGAGGAATTTCCGGTCCTGTTCCACAGGCATGAGATTTCATCAGGTTTTCCTGTAGCTTTGATAAGTTTTCATCCGATATTTTTACGTTATACAGTGAGCCAAAACCTGTGTTAATACCATATATCGGATCTTTATGCTCTTTCATTTTTTCATCTAAATAGTTTCTGCATTTTTCAATTTTTGCAGTTGCTTCTTCAGACAAAGCGAGTTTTTTATCTTCAATTAATAATGTGTTTATTTCTTCTATAGAAAAAATATCAGAACTTATATAATGAACGTTATCCATGATTTTTAATTTTTTTGTCAAAATTCCGCAAAGATTACCTCAAAAGCAAATAAAAATAGCTGCTGTAAAATAATTTTACGAAATAGTCAGTAAATTAATACTATTATCTTCTTATCGGGTAAATACCCATTTGTTTTCAGTGCTTAGTGCACTGTCAAATCGATAACCTTCTATATTAAATGATTTGATATCTTCTGCTTTGTCAATTGAATGATCAATGATATACCGAACCATTAAACCTCTTGCCTTTTTTGCAAAAAAACTGATGATCTTTAGCTTACCGTCTTTATATTCCATAAATTCAGGTGTAATCACGTTATGTTTTAAAAGCTTTGTATCTACGGCAGAAAAATATTCTTTACTGGCGAGGTTTATGAGCTCCTCACCTCTTTTCATTTGTGTATTTAATTCTTTTACAAGAGCTGGTTTCCAGAAATCATACAGGTTTTTTGATGTACCAACCGGTAATTTTGTCCCCATTTCTAACCGATAAGGCTCTATAAGGTCAAGAGGTTTTAGTAAGCCGTACAATCCCGATAAAATACGAACATTTTCCTGTAAAAAGTCTATTTTATTTAGCGGTAATGTATACGCATCTAAACCCGTATACACATCACCGTTAAAGGCATAAACAGCTTGTCTTACTGTAGCTCCGGTTTGCGTAAAGCGATACTTTCTTTCTTGATTACGCTGCCAGTTCAGCTCGCCTAACTTATCTGAAATAGCCATGAGATCGCTGAGTTCTTTAGGCGTTTTCTCTTTTAATGCAGTATGTATCGTTTTAGACTCCTTGATGAACTTGATTTTCGTAAATTCCTGAGTGGGTAATGTACTTTCAAAATCCAATGATTTTGCAGGTGAAATAAGTATTTTCATTGATTAATTTCCTTTTATTCTACTGATTATTTTTTTTATCAACTGTACGCCGTCTCTACGCTTTTTCGCTACTTCATGTATTTCAACGCCCGTTTGTTTCTTTATTATTTTATAAGAGAACGCAAACTGTATGTCATCCGGATCATCTTTTAATAAACCGAAACGCAAATCATTGAAATACAATACGCCTGCACTATCCTGTGTTATAGTATATTGATTTTCTGAAATACGAATTAATCGCTGTACAGAAGCATCTTTTTCTATATCTTTTATCAATACTTTGTTTTTAGGATATTTTTTGAATTGTATAGGCTGAGTATCCAAAAAGGAATAATCCGATAAATAGAAAAAATCATCGTCCTCTGCAATAATATTCCATAAAACAGCAGTAAAAGCTGCGGGTTTTGCCTGTATTTTTATATAAGCTGTCTTTTCATTTTTCAATTGATCGGCAGCTTTACTGGAAACAACAGCCTGCAACACTAATGTCACTAAAAGATAAGATGTGCTCAAGATTAAACCTGCTGTATTTCTACGATATCTCTTCCTGGAATATTTCGGTAAACGCGCAGACAAATATAAAAAAAACAAAAGGGGTAATGTATATAAAGGATCTATTACAAAAATAGATTTTAAAGCTATTTTTTCTTCCAACGGCCAAAAGATTTGGGTTCCCCACGTTGTAAATATATCTAATAAAGAATGGGTAAACAATATGAGAAATACTGCACTAAAAGCCATTCGGTAAGAAATATGCACTCTTTTCTCAGCAAACTGTATCCCTTTAGCCAAAATTAAAGAGAGTAAAATAAAAAAAACAATTGAATGGGAAAATCCTCTGTGAATTTCAATAGCCTGTAGAGGATCATTAAGAAACTTACCTGCAATAATATCCAAATCGGGAATGGTTCCGATTATGGCTCCGTAAAGCAAACTCCTGTTTCCTATTTTTTTTCCTAATACGGCATTGGAAACAGCTGCACCTAATACTATTTGTGTAAAAGAATCCATTTACAAGGTTAGAAATACAGTATTCAATTAATAAAGTATAAAAATACGGATTAAAAATGGCTTACACGGTTTAAAAACAGGAGTTTCTGCATTAACTAAAGAAAATATTCCAAAAAAATTGCCTTTCCATTTACAAATGAAAAGGCAATCTTTATTTTAGAAATAAATATTATCGGGTAAATAACAATTCTCTATATTTTGTCAAAGTCCACACTTCATTATCAACTTCCAATTCAAGCTTGTCGGCATGATGGCGAATGATATCAAAAAATGGTTTTACTTTAAAACAATATTCGTAAGCAGTATCTTCAATACTATCCATAGCATTTGCTGCTTTACGCGCATCTATCATAGCATGTACGTTTTCATTAATAGCTGCTATATGACCTGAAATCTTTTTTATAATAATGATTTGTTCTTTCGCCACAGACTCAAAATCTGCTCCAAAAATCTCTTTAAGGCCTTTTACATTTTCAATAAGCGTATTCTGATATTTAATAGCTGTAGGAATCACATGGTTACGGGCAATATCTCCCAAAACGCGTCCCTCGATCTGAATTTTTTTCACATACTCTTCAAGTTCAATTTCATAACGTGCATGTACTTCCGTATTGCTCATTACATTCAACTGCTCAAAAAGATCTAATGATTTTTGTGATATTTTTGCTTTTAAAGCCTCTGGAGTTGTCTTATGGTTAGATAATCCACGCTTAGCCGCTTCTTCTTCCCATGCATCACTATATCCGTCTCCTTCAAACAGAATAGCTTTAGTTTCTTTAATATATTCTCTTAATACGTTAAAAATGGCCTCATCTTTTTTAAGATTTTCCTTTTCGATTAAAGCATCTACCTGTGCTTTAAAATCGATCAGCTGCTTTGCAACAATCGAATTTAAGGTTGTCATTGAAGTAGCACAGTTGGCAGTTGATCCAACGGCTCTGAATTCAAATTTATTTCCTGTAAAGGCAAAAGGCGATGTTCTGTTGCGATCTGTATTATCTAATAATACATCCGGAATTTTACCAACCACATTTAATTTTAAGTCCGTTTTCTCTTCCGGAGATAATTTTCCGCTTGATACCCCTTCCAGTTCTTCGAGTACTCTGGTCAGTTGCTGTCCTATGAATACAGAAATAATCGCAGGCGGAGCTTCGTTTGCTCCAAGACGGTGATCATTTGATGCTGATGCTATAGAGGCTCTCAAAAGCTCTTCATATTCAGAAACTGCTTTGATCGTATTGATAAAAAAGGTAAGAAACTGTAAATTACTCATCGGAGTTTTTCCCGGAGATAAAAGATTAATACCCGTATCTGTTGCCAATGACCAGTTATTATGTTTTCCTGAACCGTTTACACCTTTAAATGGTTTTTCATGAAACAATACTTTGAAATAATGGCGTTCAGCTACTTTTTGCATTACATCCATCAATAATGAATTATGATCTACAGCCAAATTAGTTTCTTCAAAGATCGGTGCCAGCTCAAATTGATTAGGAGCTACTTCATTATGACGGGTTTTTACCGGAATTCCTAACAACATACATTCATTTTCCAGATCACGCATATAGTTTAATACGCGAGATGGAATAGATCCGAAGTAATGATCTTCCAATTGCTGTCCTTTAGCAGAAACATGCCCTAATAACGTTCTTCCTGTTTGCAAAATATCAGGTCGGGAAGCTGCCAGTGAACTGTCGATTAAAAAATATTCCTGCTCCCATCCTAAAGTTGGAGTTACTTTTTTAACGTTTTTATCAAAATATTTAGCCACATCAGTTGCCGCATTGTCAATAGCTGTAAGAGCTCTTAACAGAGGTGCTTTATTATCAAGAGCTTCTCCTGTATAAGATACAAAGACTGTAGGAATACAAAGGGTCGTTCCAAAAATAAATGCCGGCGATGTAGGATCCCATGCGGTATAACCTCTTGCTTCAAAAGTATTTCTAATTCCTCCGTTTGGAAATGAAGAAGCATCCGGCTCCTGCTGTACCAACTGACTTCCTCCGAATTTTTCTACTGGGTCAGAACCATCAAAAGAGGTTTCAAAAAACGCATCATGTTTTTCTGCAGTAGTACCCGTTAATGGCTGAAACCAATGGGTATAATGTGTTACACCTTTAGAAATAGCCCATTCTTTCATCCCTAAAGCAATAAAATCTGCCAGTTTGCGATCAATCTTTGTTCCATGATCTATTGCGGACCTTACGGCTTTATATGCTTCAGAGGTCAAATGCTGACGCATTGATTTATCATTAAAAACATTACTTCCGAAAATTTCTGATTTACGGGGTAACTCTTCTACCATTACTGTTGTTCGATTACTTGCTGCTTTCAGCGCTTCGAAACGGATTGATGCCATATATTACTTTTTTAGGTGTTGTTTTGATAAATAACCCTACAAAATTAATTATTTTTTAAAACAAACAACAAATCACCCCTATTTTTTTTAGGGGTCAAATCAAAAAAAAGCAATTAAAACAAAACACACCCCTCTTACTTACACGACAACACAACTTATAACAAACAAAAAAGAGCACTAAATAGTGCTCTTTTTTAAAATCTTATTATCTGTTACTTCAACTTTTTAATGGTTGCGTTTTGCAATCCTAAAGCGTTGATCGTAGCATTATAATCTGAGTAATCTACAGTAGAAACTCCTTTACCTTGTAATAATTTACCAGGAACAACTACAGCTCTGAACGTTTGATTTACGGCATAATTCTGATATTCCTCATTTGTTAATTGAGATAAATTGAAATTCCCCTGTAAAAACACTCTGAAATCATTACGAGTATAATCATAATTGTAAGAGATCTGATCTGTACCTGTCAGGTAAACCGTTTGCGGAACCAGTCTCCATACATCTGCTCCGTTTGATTGTTCCCATAAAATGTACATTAAAACAGTATCACCTTCGTAACTTGGTTTACTGAAATTAAAGGTACTTGCATAATTATTTCCTGGAGTGAATGTTGTTGTTACTTCAAAAACCTCAGCTAAAAAAATATCCTGTTGTACAATTTCATCATTGAACTCACAGCTTTGTAACGAAGCTAATCCAACCATTGCCGAAAAAAGTAAAGCTATCTTTTTCATAATCTATATTTTTAAAATTTATTATAACTGTTGAAATGCATTAAGCATTTATTGTGCCAAAAAAATTTTTTTTTATTTTTTTTGCTTGTAAACTACTAAAATGCTCAATAATTCATCAGAAAATTATTCAATTCTTTTATGTTTGACTGAATCATTTCATTCTTAGGATCAACACTTTCTGCTTTTTTCAGATACGATAATGCAGCATCATAAATTTCTTTTTTCTTTTGCTTTAATTCGTCAAATTTTTTCTGATTGGATCTGGTATTTGTTAAACTGTTCATTTGTCCTGTAATTTCTGCATCAGACTTTAATACAATATTCGCCAGATTGATATACGCATTAATGTTCTTAGGATTTACAGCTATCGTGCGTTCGAAGTATTCTTTTGCAGATGCATCTTCATTTTTATTAAGATGCACTACTCCCATATTATATAATAACACATCATTTTCCGGATTTTTTTGCAAAGCTTTTAAAGCAACTTCTTCAAACTTATCCCGTCGGTTTGTTTCCAGATATAAATTCATCATACTGATTAATACATCTGTATCATCCGGAATTTCTTTATAAGCCTGAATTATATAGGCTTCAGCTTCTGAATAATTTTCCTTTCCCATGAGTATAAAAGCCAGGTTTTTCAGGATCATTCCTTTTTTAGATTCTTCGAATACTTCTCCGGGATTGACATAGGTATTATGTCTCAGCAAAACATCTCTCATCTTTTTATCACCGCCAAAAGATTGAATTTTTCCTGTGGCTTTGTTAACAGCTGTATATATTTTTGTTTTTCCTGTATAATTCAACCGTAAGAGTTCTTTGTATTTACTTTCTGCAAAATCATAATCTTTTGCATTTACAGCTGCATTCGCCGAATAAAAAAGATAAGATGTATCCTTTTTGCTAAGCGTGTAGGCCTGTTCAAATTTTTTAGAAGCTGTCTGAAAATTTCCGGAATTATTATCATTGATGGCATTATTAACAATATCCGATAAAAGCTGATTCATCAATGGATCAGCCTGAACAGAATATTTTTTGCTTTTAGTAGCATTCTCAATTTCCTGTACCTTGTTAAAGTAATCAATAGCATCAGTAATATTTTTTTCCGTATCAGTTCCGCTGTCCGCCTGAGCCAATTCATTTTTTGCTTTCAGAAAGTAGTACTGTGCCTGTTGATCTTCGGTCGCAGAGGCCAATACTGCTTCTGCTTTTTTTAACGCTGCTGCGGTTTCCTGCAAATTATTTCTCTTAAGTTGACGTTCAGCTTCTCTAAGCTCGTCTTTCTGTGAAAAAACTGGGAATGATAAAAATATCATTCCCAGCGTTAAAAATCGTATATTCATTTTTTATTCTATTATATCTGTCGATTCATCCGTAGAAGCGTCTTCTGGAGAAACTTCGGGAATTTGCGGACTGATGATATTTCCTTCTGCATCCAAAAGTATTTCTTCATCATCTTCTTCTCTCATTACTTTAGCAACTGCAGCGATGGAATCATTACCTTTAATGTTAATCAGACGAACACCTTGTGTAGCACGTCCCATAACTCGTAAATCTGAAATGCGCATACGTATGGTCAACCCGGATTTATTGATGATCATCAAATCATCATTATCCGTTACGGCATTAATCGAGACAAGCTCACCCGTTTTATCGGTGATGTTCATTGTTTTAACTCCTTTTCCACCGCGATTGGTTTCACGATATTCATCTAAAGAAGAACGTTTACCATATCCGTTTTCAGAAACTACCAATATTTCGCTGCTCAGATCGCTTACAGAAACCATCCCGATTACTTCGTCTTTTTCGTTGGCAAGGGTAATACCTCTTACACCAGAAGCAGTTCTTCCCATCGGGCGTGTTTTCGCTTCATCAAAACGAACTAATTTACCGGATCTGCCCGCGATTAATACCTTAGAGTTTCCGTCAGTAAGTTTTACCTCTAAAAGCTCATCATCTTCTTTGATTGTAATGGCGTTGATTCCGTTCTGACGTGGTCTTGAATACTGCTCTAATGGCGTTTTCTTCACCTGTCCTTGTTTGGTACACATAATAACAAAGTGATTATTGATGTACTCTTCGTCTTTTAAATCCTGCGTACAGATAAATGCTTTTACTTTATCATCATTTTCTATGTTGATAAGATTCTGTATAGCACGACCTTTGCTCGTTTTACTTCCTTCCGGAATTTCATAAACACGCATCCAGTAACATTTCCCTTTCTGAGTAAAGAATAACATATACTGGTGATTCGTAGCAACATACATATGTTCGAGGAAATCCTGATCACGGGTTCCTGCAGATTTTTGTCCTACCCCGCCTCTGTTTTGCGTTTTATATTCTGATAGCGGAGTTCGTTTGATATATCCTGCATGTGAAATAGTAATTACTACCTGTTCATCAGCGATAAGATCTTCAATATTCATCTCTCCACCTGCATACTCTATCTGCGAACGACGTTCATCACCATATTTATTTTTAATCTCTGTTAATTCTTCTTTGATCAGATTCATTCGCAATTCTTTGCTTGCCAATAATTCTTTCAAATGATTAATCAGCTTCATGATTTCATCGTATTCAGCTCTCAGTTTTTCTTGTTCAAGACCTGTTAGCTGACGTAATCTCATTTCAACAATAGCTCTTGCCTGTATCTCTGATAAAGCAAAACGCTCAATCAAACGTTCTCTTGCCTCATCAGCATTTTTAGATCCGCGAATGATAGAAATTACTTCATCAATATTATCAGAAGCAATAATAAGTCCTTCTAAAATATGAGCTCTTTCTTCTGCTTTTCGTAATTCGTATTCAGCACGTCTGGTAACCACTTCATGACGGTGTTCTACAAAGTAATGAATCAGGTCTTTTAGATTCAATAATTGAGGGCGACCATCTACTAAAGCAATATTGTTGATGCTGAAAGAAGATTGCAACTGTGTATATTTAAACAACATATTCAATACGATGTTTGGCACCGCATCACGTTTTAAAACATAGACAATTCGCATCCCTTTACGGTCAGATTCATCTCTGATAGTAGAAATACCTTCTATTTTATGCTCGTTTACCAGATCAGCAGTTTTTTTGATCATGTCTGCTTTATTTACCTGATAAGGAATTTCTGAAACTACAATACACTCACGTCCGTCAACTTCTTCAAAATTGGTTTTTGCACGCATTACAACACGTCCTCTACCCGTTTTAAAAGCCTCGCGAACTCCTTCATAACCATAAATAATACCACCAGTAGGGAAGTCAGGAGCTTTAATATGCTGAATCAGTTCATCGATTTCAATATCATTGTTATCGATATAAGCCAGAGTACCGTCAATTACTTCATTTAAATTATGTGGCGCCATATTCGTCGCCATCCCTACTGCAATACCGGAAGCTCCGTTCAGCAAAAGTGTAGGTATTTTAGTAGGCATTACTTTTGGTTCTTCTAACGTATCATCAAAGTTCAGCTGAAAATCAACTGTTTCTTTGTCAATATCAGCTAAAATTTCTTCCGCAATTTTTTTCATTCTTGCTTCCGTATAACGCATTGCTGCCGGGCTGTCACCATCTACAGAACCAAAGTTCCCCTGTCCGTCAACTAAAAGATATCTTAAACTCCAGTCTTGAGCCATACGTACCATTGCATCATATACAGAAGAATCTCCGTGTGGGTGGTATTTACCCAATACTTCTCCTACAATTCTGGCTGATTTTTTATGTGGTCGATTGGCTGCAACACCCAATTCGTACATACCAAATAAAACTCTACGGTGTACTGGCTTCAATCCATCCCTAACATCAGGAAGTGCACGAGAAACAATCACAGACATCGAATAATCGATGTAGGCTGATTTCATCTCATCTTCTATGTTAATAGGAATTAATTTTTCTCCTTCAGACATATTATATTTTAATTAAATTGAATCAAATTTTTTTTAAACGTGCTAATATACGCTATTTGGGACGATTTCCCTAATCCGCTATAAATTAGTTTTCAACAGTATTTTGAGGTATGTTTACGATGAGATTACATCTCTACAAAATAAACATCAGAGGTGTTTCTGTGGATATTGCGCATTTCGAATCCGCCGGGTTCGGGAATCATTTCCAACAAATCAAATCGTTTACAGCGTTGCGGCAATCCTTTAAAAATTAAAGTAAAATGGAGCGGACGGTTTTTAGGAATAATCGTCCACTCAGGCGCTATTGAAATCCCTTCCGCGAACAACATCGGATAACGAATGCCTGTAACAGAATCTATCAAAAAAGTAGATTTCCATATTCTGGCAGCATCTTCTTCATCTGTTGCCAAAACAGAAAAATGAATAATAACCTGTCGCTCTTCACTCACTCTTTCCTGCAGTTCAAACTGCAACTCTTCACACACTTCAAAGTGATATTGATGTATCTCTTTAACCAAAGTATTCATTTCTTTTTGTATATAATACGATTTCTTTAAACGTGTTTCAGCTACATGTCTTTTGAGGCAGCAATAGTAAAAAATCCATCTCTTTTACATGGAATTTGCTTATGCTAAATAATGCTTTATCTCCTATTCAATAGAAATCAACTGCAAAGATACTCATTTCAGATGAGTTATTAAATCAATAATTTTATCGTGATTACTATCAAATAAAAAACCTCTCCTAAGGAGAGGCTTTAAACCATCAGATTATTGAGCAGTATGATCAACAAAATAGTGTGGAATCCTTTCAAAAAAGACAGTGCTGTCTTTAATTGAGAAATAATAACTCATTTCTGATGTTTTGATAAATATAAAATCCCCATCGTTAAAAATATATGCTTTTTTACCTTTTCTTTTTCTTGCTCCCCAACCCCCAAATGTTCCAATAAAATCAAGATTAATTACTTCTATGTTTGTGATATCGTTTTTGGAAATATACTGTTTTTTACCTAATGGTGTTACCTGATAAGAAACCCCTGAACTGTTTATTTCAATTATAAAACGAGCTGTAAAAACGTAGAGTAATGATAAAGCTAATACCAATACAATCGATCCTAAAAATAATTGAAACCAAACATCTACTGAAAAAACGAAAAGCATCAGAACGATTAATAAGGGTACGATCAGGATATAGGAACTTCCTGGATATTTCTGTATTTCTTTGAATGCTTTTTCCATACAATTTATTTAATATTTTCGTTAAATGTTTTATTGTGGTCAAACAGAGGAAGCCTACCTAAAGCTATTTTATATTTCAGTTTGTTAAACAATTTGTGAATATAAACATATTCTATACAGTAACACCGAAATAAAAAAAACATAAATGCATAATCAGGTCATTCAATCTAAAATATAAGACATTCACCGCGAAGTAAAGTCTACCCCAGCACATTTGATTTCAAAAGAAAGTAATGCAATACCATCTTTGAAGATAATGTATTAAATACAGCAACAGAAGTATTATTACTTTATCAATTTTATAAACTGTAAAGCATTAATAATACCTGCCGTAGAGGCAGTATTGTTGAAATAAACATATACTTCGTCATACCTTTTTGTAAGGATCTGATTATAAAGTTTTTCTATTTCTGTTAATGAATATTCAGAGTAAAATAATTTTGGTACGCCATGTTGCCGAAAGTATCCACAGTTGTTATTTTTAATAGTTTGTTCGAAAAGTCCCGGTAAACTTGGATTGCAAAATACTGCATTTTTACTTTGCAATTTTTTTATTACTAAATGATTCCACCAGCTCTTATGTCTAAATTCTACTACATTCTTAAACTGATGATTTAAAGCATTTACAACCTTGTTCAAATTATCTTCGCTATAAACAAAACCAGGTGGAAACTGCCAAAGCACACATCCCAGTTTATCAGATAATCCTTCAGAAATTATGGTATAAAAATCATCTATTTCTTGTTCACAAGCTACTAACTTTTTTATATGTGTTATTATTTTTGGAGCTTTAATGCTGAAAGTAAAATCGACGGGTGTTTTGTCATACCATTTTTGTAAATCGGAAACAGCAGGAAACCGGTAAAAGGAACCGTTGAATTCATAAGTATTAAAATAATTGCAATAGTACGCAAACCAATCTTTCTTGGGAAGATCATCCGGATAAAACACCGATTTCCAAGATGATGTAGCAAAACTTGAACATCCTACGTAAAATTTTGTCATACTCATTTATATAGTTTTTGGCAAGTTTTACAAAAGAAACTTCTGCGTTTTTTCTTTCCTGTATACTCCTTAATTAACGGCTGACCGCATTGCAAGCATTCTTTTTTTGTATGTACCAGCCAATGTTTTTTAAGTTCATTTTTTTTCTTCCATCTCAAAAAATCAAAACTATATATTTTTGCCTGTTTTATAGTTTCTTTCAGCTTTTCTAATGGCATTTTTCCAACTAATGACATTGGATGTACGTTTACCCTATACAAAACTTCATTTTTGATGATATTACCTACACCCGAAAATATATCCTGATCAAGTAATGCATCACATATGAGCTCTTCTTTATTATCTGCAAGTTTTCTGAGAGCTGCAGTAGAATTCCATTTGTCACTCATAACATCAGCAGACCAATCATACAGAGCATCTGCACTCTCATCCAATACCATTACCGAAGCTGCATAAAAATTAATGTGTCCGTTTCTGAAAAGAAGTCCAAGGCGCACTGTTGCAGATTTTGTTTCATTTATGAGGTAACTGCCAAAAAGCAAAAAATGAATGCGGACTGTAACATCATCAAAACAAAGTAGCAGATGCTTACCCCATGATTTAACATCTGTCAGCATCTTTCCTTGTATTCTGTCCATGTCAATTTTAGCATTACCGGTTGCTTCGACAACTTTATTACCGATAAAAACAGTCATTTCTTCTCTTGCAATAACAATACTTGGTCCTTCTGGCATGAGTTGAGTTGTTTAGTTTTGTGATTATTGAAAATTAAGTCCAGAGATCTAAAACAACTGAACACAATCTTCTTTATTTTTTTAAAATGCCATAAGCATCTGATAATAACTTATTTTTCAGAGTTATCCTTTCTTTTTGCGTTCTCCTTTTTTGTATTCTGATCATCGACTTTATCAGTATCTTCCGGCAGTAAATTACTACCTTCTTTTATTGGAGAACCACCTGCACCTGAGTTGGTCTGGTTAGCTTCATTACTATCTTTTCCTTTGATATCGGTTGGACTTGTATTTTTATTTTTGTCATTTCCCGGAATTTTTTTTCTATCCTTATTCATAGCTCTAAATTTTAAATTGATATAATTTTAATACAATTTTTATTCCTTCTTTTAATCTGTTTTTTCACGAAAGTTTTTTTATAGCTTTGAGCATATCAATGCCTTTTCCTAAAGTGGGTTTAAAAATATCTCCTTTTTCTTTTATCCGATCCAATGCATTATAAATATTGAAATCGGTTGGCTTAAGCCCATTTTTAATTTCGTTCCATTCCAATGGCATTGAAACCGGAGCACCGTCTTTCGGACGCAAGCTGTAAACACTTGCCAACGTCTGCCCAGATCTGTTTTGCAGATAATCGAGATATATTTTGTTTTTATCTCTTTTTTGAAGGCTCCTTTCTAATGTTGTCAAATCTGGTAGTTTCTGGTGAACCATCTGCATAAGTAAATGTCCGAAATCTTTTACCTGTTCATAAGAATATTTAGCATTCATCGGGATATAAATATGAATACCGGAACTTCCCGATGTCTTCGGATATCCTTCTACTCCTGCCAGATCCAATACTTCTTTTACGGTCTGTGCGGTTTCTATTACGTCTTCAAATGAATTTTTCTCTGACGGATCTAGATCTAAAACCAGATAATCCGGATGGTCTGCCTTCTGGATTTTGCTGGTCCAAACATTTAACTCAATACAGCCTAAATTGTTGAGATAGGCTAAAGTTGCCTTATCATTACAGATGATGTAATTGATATATTTGTCGGAACTTTCAGAAAACACCTTTTGTGTCTCTATCCATTCAGGTGTTTCTTCGGAAGCATCTTTCTGAAAAAAACTAAGCCCTTCAATTCCGTTCGGATAGCGGTTCATAGATTGCGGTCGTGCTCTAAGATGCGGAAGAATATATTGTGAAATACTCTGATAAAACGTAATAACATCTCCCTTAGTTATATCATCATGAGGAAAATAGATTTTATTTTGATTGGTAAGTTTCAGCTCCTTATTTCCAATTTTCTTTACCACATCATCCTTTCCGCTTCTTTTCTGAGGTTCTGCTTTTTTCATAGTTTCATTTTTTAATTGTTTTTCCGTACCGAAGGCTACATCATCAGATTCGATATCATCACGAAGTCTCAGAAAAATGGGATGTCGGTAAATATGATCTTTGGTTAGTTCGGTATATTTAACTTCAGCAACCAATTCTGGTTTTACCCAGGTGGGTTTCGTATTGGTTTTGGGCGTGACTTTAAATACAGATTTTTTAGTAATCAATGGCTTTAGTTTTTCATATATTTCTGAAAGTGATGTATCGTTAAAACCTCCCCCGGTATGACCACAAAAAACCATTTCTCCTTTGAAGTATTTTCCAAGTATCAGAGCTCCGAATTTCTTTCTGGAACCTTTTGGTTCGGTAAAGCCGCAGACAATGGCTTCGTCGCTTTTATGGATTTTTATTTTAAGCCATTCAGAACTCCGTACATTTTCCTTATAAATACTGTCTGTCTTTTTGGCTATGATTCCTTCCAGTCCCATATCTTTTGCAGCCTGAAAGAATGTTATTCCATTCTCAAGTATATGATCGCTGAATTTTATAATTTCATTTTCCACTAAAGCATCTTTGAGTAATTCTTTGCGTTGCAGATAAGATAATTTTTCTGTTGAGTGACCGTTCAGCCACAGTATATCGAAAACCTGATAGCTGAGTACCAGATTTGGATTATCCCCAATCCTCTGTAGCCATTGAAAATTTGGCTTACCAGTATCATCATAAGCGACAATCTCTCCGTCGAGTACCATTTGGTGTTCCTGCAGTTTCAACGAATTGACTATTTTTTTAAATTTTTCTGAAAAATCGATGCCGTTTCTGGAGTACAGACGGATAGCATCTTTGCTTAAATCAGCAATTGCTCTGTAGCCATCCCATTTTATTTCGAATGCCCATTCTCTGTCATCAAAAGGTTTATCTGCCACTTTACACAACATGGGTTCAATAAATTCGGTATGCTTTTTAGCACCAGATAACGCAGTAGCATAATTTTTAAAATGTTTTATTCCGTTGGTGGAATCATTTTTTTTTTACTGCCTTTCTCTTTGAGATAAGCGGTTACTTTAGAATTTTTAGGCGTATGCTCTTCAGCGTCATAATCTTTATCAACGGCAAAGTGATCTTTGTGCTTTATCAACAGCCATGCATTATCGTCTTTGGGATTCTTGATTTTAACCAATGCAAACTCTCCTTTTAACTTTTTACCGTGAAGAATGAATTTTAATGATTGTTTATGCAAATCTGCCCGCATGACCAGATCATCCGTTTTTCCTTTGATTTTCTCAATGGGTTCATATGTTCCTTCATCCCATATTTCAACTTCACCAGCTCCATAATTTCCTTTAGGTATAGTGCCTTCAAAGGTTTTGTATGAATAGGGATGGTCTTCTACCATCATTGCCAGTCTTTTGTCTGCCGGATTTAATGACGGACCTTTCGGAACTGCCCAGCTTTTTAATACGCCATCCATTTCTAACCGAAAGTCATAGTGTAACCTCGTGGCTGCATGTCGCTGTACAACAAACCGCAATTTATTTCCACTGGTTTTTTCTTTTCCTTCCGGTTCGGAGGTTTTTTTAAAATTTCGTTTTTTATTATAATCTTCTAAAGGCATAACTATACATTTTAGAGAAATACATGACCCAATCACACAACAAGCTTTACATATTGACAGAAGTCAGAGCTACCCTGCCTTCTTCTTTCCTTTTTTGAGACTTTCTTTAAGCATTGCCATTAAATCAGTTGCCTTGCCTTCCGGTTCTTTTACTACTGTTAACTTTACCTTTTTTCCTTTAGCCTTCTGCCTGATGATTTTAAGCAGATCGGCATTGTATGTATCTTTAAAATCTTCCGGATTGAAGTCTGCTGAAAGTGATTTTATAAGCTGTTCCGCCATTTTTAATTCAGTAGCTTTAGGTGCTTTGGCAGGAAGATTTAAATCGTCGAAATCTCTTAATTCCTCCGGATAACGCATACGGTTTACCATAAGAATTTTATCAGCGTACGGGCGTATTAAACATAAAATTTCCCTTTCGCGTAAAACGAATGAGCCAATACCTGCCATTTTGGTTTTCATCAATGCCTTAAGCAGTAGATTATAGGCACCTTCACCGTTTTTTTGAGGTTCCAGAAAATAAGGCGTTTCAAAATATGCTGAATCGATATCGGCTTCTTTTACAAATTGTGAAATTGCCAGTATTTTAGATTTTTCAGGACTTGCTGCTTCAAAATCCTGATCTTCTAATACGATATATTTATCTTTGAGTTTATATCCTTTGACAATATCTTCCCAAAGTACTTCCTTTCCTGTATTCTCGTTAATCCTTTTAAATCTTATATTGCTTAAATCTTTACTGTCAAGCATATCAAGATCCAACGTACTTGAATCTGTAGCGCTGTATAGTTTAATAGGAATATTTACTAAACCGAATCCTAATGCTCCATTCCAAATTGCTCTCATAATCTCTTTTTTAATTATATCACAATTATCTTTCCAATAATCCTAATATATCGCATTACATACTATAACATTATACAATCTGATCATTTTAAAAAATGATATCAAAACAATCTTTATTTTTCAGTATTTTTCTTTTGATCTTCTTTTGGCAGTTTGCCGTGTTGATTTTTCTGATATTCATCTTCCTGCATTACCTCGGTTCCCATAGGATCAATTCCCTCAGAAGTTTTAGAATCATCATCCACATTCTTCTGCTGCTTTTTTACTATCTCGTCGATGCTTTTGTTTTTATCAACTGTTTCCTTTTTCTTTTTCATAATGGTTATTGTTTAATGTTAATTTCCAATGATTAAATTCCTCTTTGTTATCATTCTTACCAACAGAATAAGAACAAATGTTGATCCACTGACCAACAGAGAAATTAAAGATGATATGCGCTGTTTTAATTTTAAATCGAGTCAATAGCTCAAAAACCGTATTTATAGAGGAAATATATAATTTAACAATTATGACCAGTCTTTATTTTACGTTAACTCTACAGATAAGTTCTGAAAAAATTAAATTTTAATCATGAATAGTCCAAATATTTTATATTAATGTTTTCAAATACACTTTTTTCAGAAAGAACAAAAACACAACTGTTAAAAATTGATTTTTTAATAAAAATAGTTAATATTTTAAATATTAATTCTTTATTTATTTTAAAAAAACAACATTATACTACAATTTCACAAAACGTATATTTTTTCCCCAATATACGCAGTAACATACACCTTAAAGTATTAGCTATAAACTTGCAGACAGTATACGTTTACAAATAATATCTAAAAGATGGCATTGTGTTTGACTCTACATAATATCTTTCTTATTACCAAAAAATTACAATTCCTCTTTCGTAATTTATTATCACTATTAGCATTTTGATTATTTAACCGAGGCAATGCCTCATAAACTATAAATTATGAAAAACCTTTTATTAAAAAAATTATGAAAAACCTTTTATTAAAAAGCAGTGGAATCTTAGCTATAGGGTTCCTTGCCGTAATCTTTATGGGATGTAAGGATCAGCGAAAAAACAATGATGAGAACCGTGAAACTTATCCTCCGGCAGATGACACAGACTATCACAACAATGATGCATACAGTAATGATACGTTGCACCATGATGAAGGTATGAATAACAGCCATAACTCCCAGCAAAATAACCAATCGGGAAGCCAGAATTCAGGTTCGCCTGATGATACTACAAGAACAAATCAGTCCAGTTCAAACAAAAGACCTAACGGAAACTAACCTATCATTAACACAAATCTATTGAATTATGAAAAAGTTGATTTTAATCGCAGCATTAATGTTGGCAACAACGACTGTATTCGCACAAAAAACAGTCACTCAAAAAGCTAAGACTGAACAAACGGGAACGGAGCAGGATATACAATTTGTGATGAAAGCATTGGAAGGAGGAAATGCAGAGATTAAAAAAGGCTCGTTAGCCCGATCAAAAAGTAAGAATCCTGAAATTGTAAAATACGCGGAGATGATGGAAAACGACCATCATTCTGTAAATGGAAAACTTAAACAGGTTGCGCAGCAAAAAGGGTATAAAGTTTCAGACATTCTTAGCACAGAAGCACAGCAAATGTACAATAGTTTAAACAAGATGGATGGTGATGCTTTTGATAGAGAATTTGTAAATCAGATGATTGCTGACCACCTTCAGGCAATAGAACTTTTTAAAGAGCAGGTTGCCAATGGTACCGATCAGGAATTAAAAGATCTGGCTTCATCTGCTCTACCGGTTCTTGAAATACATCTTAAGGAAATTGAACGTTTACAAAACAATATGAATCGTAAAAAACCTAATTAATACATATTGTATTAAAATATCAGAACTTACTCACCTTTTTTTTCCGGTAATGCTTATCAGAATGATAAGCATTACTTATATTTTTTAATTTTATCTCTTTATTACAATAAATCAAAAATACGCATGAATCTAATTCTCAATAAAGTACAGCAATTTGCTGACCTTGCCCATGGTGAACAAAAACGTAAATACAGCAACGAGCGTTACATTGTTCATCCTGTAAGAGTTCTTGAAATCTGTGCAGCATATACAAACAAGACAGCTGTATTGGCTGCTGCCCTACTCCATGATGTTCTGGAAGATACTCCGGTTACTGAAGTAGAATTATTATCCTTTTTAAAAACAGTAATGAACAGAGACGATGCAGAACAAACCCTGAAACTGGTCGTGGAACTTACTGATGTTTACACCAAAGAAGCATATCCGCATCTAAACCGTAAACAGCGTAAAGAAAAAGAAACCATACGGATTGAACAAACCAGTAAAGATGCACAGACTATTAAATATGCAGATATTTTAGACAACTGTAAAGAGATAACAGCATCAGACCCCAATTTCGCCCCTCGGTTTCTGAATGAATGTATGACCATTTTAAAAATAGCAACTAAAGGTAATAAAGAATTATACACAACAGTTTATGATGTAGTACAGAGCAAATTACATAACTTAAGAAAATAATAGTACCTTAAAGATTGGTTGTATTATCTTGTACAATTAATGTACTTTTAAAACCAATAATTCAAAAAATATAGTATATTTGTATACTATATTTTTTTATATATGCAGTATAATCTTATTAAAAAAACGGTAGATCTTGTAGAAGAATTCGAATTGTCTAACGCGGACAACCGATATACTGATACTATTGCCGGATTTAAAAAATGGGTTGCAGATAATTATCAACCATCACTTCTCCAAGCTCCTGACTGGGAAGGTAAAAAAAATGGACGAAGTGCAGAAAGTGTTATCAGCACTCTTCTCGTTCACATGAACAGATTTGGTAAAAATTATTCGAGAGCGGCGATTTCAGGGTCGGATTTTTCTACTCAGGAAGATTTCATCTATCTGATCAACCTGAAGGCATCCGGCGAAATGACAAAGATGGATCTTATTAAAAAAAATGTACACGAAAAACCTGCAGGTATTTTAATCATCAACAGATTGATGCATAAAGGCTGGATTGTACAAAAAGATTCGAAAACAGACAAACGCAGTAAAATCATAAGTATTACTGAAAAAGGATTAGAGGTTCTTGAGCAGCAAATGGAAAAAATTCGTGCGGCCACAACACTTGTATGTGGTAATCTCACAGAATCTGAAAAATTAGAACTTATAAAACTGCTTACTAAACTCAACGAATTCCACGTTCCGATTTATAAAAACAATACCGATGTAGAAAAGCTTTTGGAAGAAGCCGATCAGTATAAAAAACAAATCGTATAATGAAAAAGAAAATAGCTGTTATTGGTTGTGGTTTCTCAGGATTGTCGGCTGCTGCTTATGCCGCAAAAGAAGGCAATGAAGTTCACGTATTTGAAAAACACGATCAGCCTGGAGGAAGAGCAAGACAATTTACAACCAAAAACGGTTATGTTTTCGATATGGGACCAAGTTGGTATTGGATGCCTGATATCATTGAGAATTTCTTTGCTGATTTCGGCTTTCATTCATCAGATTTTTATGAGCTTATTTCACTGAATCCTCAGTTCGAAATGATCTTTTCTGATGCTAAAATTGCTGTTCCCGAAAATTATGAAGAACTAAAAAAAACAGTGGAGAGTATTGAAACCGGAGCAGCCCTTCAACTTGATCGTTTTATGAAATCCGCAAAATACAAGTATCAGGTGGGAATGCAGGAATTCGTGAATAAACCATGTTACAGCTGGTTAGAATTTGCATCGCCAAAAATTGCCACGAGTGCATTAAAACTTGATTTGCTTACCAATTTCAGAAAGTATGTTTCAAAATACTTCAAAAATCCCAAATTAAGGGCACTTATGGAATTCCCAGTTATTTTTCTTGGTGCATCACCTAAAAATATTCCGGCTTTATACAGCCTTATGAATTATGGTGGCTATGTATTGGGCACTAAATATCCAACCGGTGGCTTTTACAGTCTGGTATTGGCAATGAAAAAGGTCGCAGAAAAACAGGGGGTACAATTTCATTTTAATCATTCAGTTGAAAAGATCCATATAGAAAATGACCGTGCAGTTTCTCTTCTAATAAACGGAAAATTATTGGAGTTTGACAGCATCATTGCTTCATCTGACTATCACCATACCGAAAGTCTTTTGGATACAAAATATAAAAATTACGATGATGACTACTGGAAAAATAAAACGTTTGCTCCATCAAGCCTTATTTTTTATTTAGGAATTAACGAGCGTATTCCCAACCTTACGCATCACACTTTATTTTTTGAAAATGATTTAGATGAACATATCGACTGTATTTACGGTGAAAAAAAATGGCCCGAAAAGCCCTTATTCTACGCCTGTTGTCCTTCTAAAACCGATGCCGGAACAGCCCCTGAAAATTGTGAAAACCTATTTCTGTTAATGCCTGTTGCAACCGGAATTCATGATGATGAATCAGTCAGGGAACATTATTTGAAGGAGATGCTGGAAAGAATTGAAAAACATACCGGAATAAAAAATCTATACGAGAAAATTGAATATAAAAAAAGTTACTGTGTATCGGATTTTACAGCAGATTATAATGCATACGGCGGAAATGCATACGGGTTGGCAAATACGCTGAATCAAACGGCAGTACTGAAACCAAAAATACGCAACAAAAAAGTACAAAACCTATTTTACACCGGACAGCTGACTGTACCCGGTCCTGGTGTTCCTCCCGCTATTATTTCCGGAAAAATAGCAGCTAACGAAGTCAACAAACTAAAAATATAAGCTATGAAAAAATTGTTTGATGAACTGGCTTACGAAGTAAGCAAGAAAACCACCGAAAAATACAGTACCAGTTTTTCCTTAGGTATTCTGGCACTAAAACCTGGAATACGCAAAAGTATTTATGCCATCTACGGCTACGTGCGTCTTGCCGATGAAATCGTTGACAGTTTTCATGGTTACGATAAAGAAAAACTGCTGAACAGGCTGACAATTGAAACTGAAACTGCTCTTAAGGAAAACATCTCGCTGAACCCTATTATACAATCATTTCAGGAAACTGTACACCAATACGATATTGACCGTTCGCTTATTGCGCAATTTCTGCACAGTATGTCTATGGATCTGCATGAGGTAGATTATAATTCTGAGCTTTATAATGAGTATATTTACGGATCTGCGGAGGTAGTTGGTTTAATGTGTCTGCAGGTATTTACCGAAGGAAACAAAAAACAGTTTGAAGAACTGAAACCTTATGCCATGAAACTGGGGTCGGCTTTTCAGAAAATAAATTTTTTGAGAGATATCAAAGAAGATTATCAGACATTAGGTCGTAGCTACTTTCCAAATGTAGATATGGAACTTTTTGACCGCGATATCAAGTATCAGATTGAAAAAGAAATTGAGAAAGAATTTGCAGAAGCTCTCATCGGAATAAAAAAACTGCCAAACTCATCAAAATTCGGAGTGTATCTGGCATATAAATATTATCTGCTGCTTTTTTCTAAAATAAAGAAGAAATCACCTATTGAAATAATGGCAAACAGAACCCGTGTTCCCAATGCACAAAAAGCATACGTAGCCTTTAAAAGCTATCTGCGTTATAAAGTTGCTGTTTTGTAAGATTACAAATAAATCATTAAAAAAGAGAACTGTTATGAATTTTTTAATTGTGATGATCACATTTATTTTGATGGAAGGAGCAACGTGGCTGATTCACAAATATATTATGCATGGTTTTCTGTGGATTTTACACAAAGATCATCATGACCATAGTAATGGAGACGGTTTTGAAAGAAACGACTATTTTTTCGTGATATTTGCAGTACCTACCATTGCTTTAATGTATTACGGTTCACTTGCTCATTTTAATTACGTTTTTTATATAGGGTTGGGTATTATGCTATACGGCATGACTTATTTTTTTGTGCACGATATATTCATACACCAACGTTTTAAATTTCTTACCCGAACAAAAAACCCTTATTTTTTAGCATTGCGTCGCGCACACAAACAGCATCACAAACATATTGGTAAAGAACATGGAGAATGTTTCGGCTTTTTATACGTACCCCTCAAGTATTTTAAAATGTATCTCAAAACTTCTGACAAATGATTTCATATACCTACTCCGCCATTTTATTTTTTACCGTAATTATATGCTTTATTGCTTCATTTGATCACAGAATTAAATTTAACCGCTATTTTATTCCGTTTTTAAAAGCAGCAATTCTGGTAGCGATACCTTTTATTGCATGGGATGTATGGTTTACGTCAAAAGGTGTCTGGTGGTTCAATACTGATTATACGCTTGGATTAATAATAGCGGGGCTTCCGCTTGAAGAATGGCTTTTTTTTATTTGCATTCCGTTTTCTTGTGTGTTTACGTATTTTTGCTTTGATCTGTTTTTTAAGTGGAATAAACTCGGCAGTTTGAATAACATTATTGTATTTATAAGCATTGTAGGCTGCTCATTGGTTGCGCTGCTTCATCACGATAAAATTTACACACTCGTAACCTGTATAGCTACCATTTTATCCCTTATTTATCTGCATTTCGTGGCACGTGTAGCATGGATTGGGAAAGCATCTGTGGTATATACCATACTGATGTTGGGTTTTTTCCCCGTAAACGGAATTTTAACCGGAACCGGATTAGAATCTCCTATTGTAAATTACAATCCCGGTGATTTTCTGGGGATAAGAATGCTTACTATACCAGTGGAAGATGCGGTATACGGATATACACAGTTTCTGCTTGTACTTTACTTTTTTAAACGTTTTAAGAGGAACACTAATAAAGATTAGTTTAGTCTTTGTTTGGCTTGATACGTTCAGCTATCACTAACAAAAAAGCGATTCAAAATTGAATCGCTCTGAAATTAATCTGGTTTGTTACCTCGCCCAGGTGTTTTATTCTTCATCAATCGGATGTTGATACACGTTTCTCTACTTTATATTTTTTACTTACAATTTATTAAACGTATCTGTAAAAGTCCCGGTTATGGTTACATTATTCGATTTACTTACCGTACCATGAATTGTAATCGTAGAATTATTACCTATAAATTCTAATTTAGCTCCACTGTTTAATACAAGATTACCATATATCACCACATTTCCTTCAACACGCATCACTGCATTATTATTAATATTCAAAGACAACCATGGATTACTTTGTTGTCCTTGCGCAAGCGACCCCTTCATGTAAAATACCCCGCCACTGTTAATATTAAGGGATTGAGAGACCGACAAAGAGCCACAAAAGGTAAGATTGGCATTTACGTTCAGACCCATTAAAGATGCAGAACCCTGATATTCCTTAGTTTCGTTAGAATTAATATTTAACCATGCTGAACCGTTGTATGTAGGAAATTGTGAGCAATTAAGCGTTGGGGTATTCGTGACCATTTTTGCAATTTTAAGTCCGCCGTTACCCATTGCTGCAAAAATATAGTCTCCCTTACTCATGGTATAATTACAAGAACCATTCATTGCAATTGAGCCTATAAGGCTTAAAGATTGGTTTTCATTTTTATAAATGTAAAGCCCTGCACCACCATTTGCTAAAAATAAATTTTGATTATTTACAGAAACGGCATTGGTTGTTATGTCTGAGTTATCTACACCGGTAACATTAGTAGGTACTGCTATGGTCTGTAATTTACTGCCTGTAGCAGAATTATAAACTCCTAAACCGGCATATCCTTCTGAGACCAGCAAATTATTTCCAAGAAAATCTATTGTTCTTTTTGCACCCGGAACATCAACAGAAGTAGAAAATGAATTCTGAAGCGCCATAGTTACGGCATCATATACCTTAACGCCGTTTGTTCCACTAAGTACTACAATCTTATTGCTATTCTGACCTACTGCACGTAAATCAGCTACGGGAATAGTTGCCTGAATCTGATTGGTATTTTTGTCGAATGCCACCAAATCACCAGCACCACCGGATACTGCATAATATTTATTGCCTGTAGAGGTAACAGAAGTTCCTACATTACCTCTCAGCTGTGTCTGCACATAGTTGGTAGTTAGCAGCCCGTTATTAAGCGTCATTGCAGAAACAAATCCCGGAGAGCTTAAAGCTGGAAACGCATCAACACTGGCAGCACCTGCAATATATAGTTTACCGTTTTCATAACTCACAGCGCTTATATCAGTATTGGGAAAAATTGCCTGAACAACCAATTGAGGAGTATTTGGATTAGAAATATTGATAACATCAACCGCACCACCATAAGCTTCTCCCTCTGTATTATAAGAAACGTAAGCATAGTCACCATTAATTGCCACATGAGTTGCTTTCAGCGTTCTTCCTGCATACACAGGCGGATTTACTTCAGCAACCAATACTAACGGCATACTGGTTGCCTGTGCTGGTGTATTTTTTCCAGCCAAAGGCGTAATAATATCTAAAACACCTGAATTATTATATTTAATTCTTTTATTTAATGACTGTACATCATTATTGATAATGATTTTTCCATTCTCATTTTCCACACTAACATTATCGTCACTGTTACAAGAAGTTAAGATAAGCATGGCTACTAAAGTACAGCCTAATAAAGATTTCATTTTCATGATTAATAATTTAAATATGCGACAAATGTATAGTAAATATATAATCTATACCAAGTTGTGCATAACTATTTTTTATCTTATTAATTTTAAGCTTAGGTAGTATAAAATCTAATATCTGACGGTACATGAATTCTTATAATTCTTTTTTCTTTCACTTTTAAATCGAAAATTTCACCCTGCATAAATATTTTTTATACACTTTAATTTTTTATACCTTCGGTATAGTGAAGAAGTGTTAACCCAAATAAACTGAAATGAGATATTTTTCTTTAATTCTCGCATTTTTAATTCCTATGGCTTTTTACAGTCAGGAGTCTTTAACTACAGACGAACTATATGTAAAAGCAAGAAATACTGCTTTTGAAGAGAAAGATTATTCTAAAGCTATAGAATTGGCAAAAGAAGCATTAGAAAAGGCACCGGACTATACCGAAATATCCATTTTTTTGGGGAGGCTTTATACATGGAGTGACGATATCCATTCTGCACGATTAGTGTTTGAAGGCTTAGAAAAAAAAGGAATAGAGGATGAGGATTTTTTTCTTGCGTATGGTTATTTAGAGTTTTGGAACAATAATAATGAAAAAGGATTAAGCATCGTTGACAAGGGAATTGAGTATCATCCAAAATCGGAAGATCTATTATTACTAAAAGCCAAAATATATTCAACAAATGAACCTGCTAAAGCCGAAGAAGCTATCCTGCATGTATTGGAACTCAATCCTAAAAATGCTGAAGCCAGAGCGATGTACAATAGAATTAAAGAACTTAATGCTAAAAATGCATTAAGTGTGGTTTACAATCTTACACATTTTGATAAGCAATTTGATGATGACTGGCATATTGTAGGCATAAGTTATAAACGGGTAACCCGTTTTGGTTCGGTAATTTTAAGAGGTAATTATGCGAATAAATTTGGTGAGGACGGAAAGCAGATTGAATTGGAAGCTTATCCGCGTATTTCGAAAACTTTTTATCTATATATAGGTGCAGGCTATTCTGGTGATGTTGGTATTTTTCCAAAATACAGAACCGGTGTTTCGTTGTTTGCCAACCTGCCAAAAAGTTTTGAGGGCGAATTAGGATACCGCCAGCTCTATTTCAGTAGTAACATCTGGATGTATACTGCCTCAATCGGAAAATATTATAAAAATTACTGGTTCAACCTGCGAACCTATCTTACACCAAACCATAAGAATATATCGCATTCCTATACCGGTACTGTACGTTATTACACCAAAGGTGCCAATGATTATATCGGTATACAGATAGGATCAGGAATAAGTCCTGAACAAAGTACAAACAACCTTTTAGCTAACGAAAATTTTAAACTAAAAACCTTTAAAGCAGGTTGTGAATATACGTTCTCGGTACAAAAACTAAATATTTTTACCGTCTCATTTCTCTACTCCAATCAAGAATATCGCATCAACCAAACCGGTAATCAGTTCGATTTCAGTGTAGGATATACCAGAAACTTTTAAGAGCAGCGATAAGGTACATACAAAAATATGGAGCACATTTTTGTGCTCCATATTTTTTGAGTTTTAAACTAATCTTGTGAACTTGATGCTATTCAGCAGTCTTTAAAAAATCTATGACCAAAGAATCCGGAATCAATTTTTGAGATGAATAGAACGTATTGTTCTTCTGCTTAAAATAGTTGAACTGTCTTTTTACATTCTTATTCACAGTTTCATTGTCAATTAACGCTTCATTCTTGTTTTTTAGTAAATATAAATTGTCTTGATTTAAATGATAACTATCAGATATGAAGTCAGTAATCAGATCCTTGCTTTGCATCATAGGAAAACTTTTATTGATGACTTCTGTAGTTCCCTTCAAACCATTACCGATCCACGCTACCTTTGACGGCGTTTTTAAATTATAATTTTTTCGATAATAAGCCAGCAGAGATGGAGCTATATCAAAATGGCTCACGATATTGTCAAACCGGTGGGGTTCTTTCAGCAGTGGAGAATAAATGATTAAAGGGACATGATACCTGTCAATTTTCTCCTGAAGAGGAATTTCCGGCATACTGTGATCTCCGGTAATTATAAAAATTGTATTCACAAAATCAGTCCTCTTTTTATATGTCTTAAAAAATTGCTCAAGCGCATCATCCAGATTCATGACCGTAACCAATTGCTTTTTATATTGTAATGCCCAGGTTTTTTGACTGTTGGATATACGATCCGATTGTACCTGTTGATCAAATCTTTTCTCATAGTAATCCGCATTATTGATTAAAAACGGATTGTGGGTTGACAAGGTAAGAATCATGTTAAAGTAAGGTTTGTTTGCCTCCTTTTGTACCTCAAGCATCTTTGTAAACACTGCCTGATCTTCATAACCCCAGCTTTCTCCATTATTTTGCGGAAGTTTCTGATATTTATCTCCAAAAGAAGCCTGATCTATAATATGATCTACTTTGCTATATTCCAAAAATTTGTCCATTCGGTCAAAGGAAATATTACCACCATAAAAGAAACCTGTTTCAAAACCATTTTTCTTTAAAACATTAAAGAGGTTAAAATGCTGGGGTATCTTTTCAATTTCCAGAAAACCGTTTTTTCCGAAAGGAAGTGATCCTGTAAGGGTTGGCAATGCTGCAAAAGTTCGTCCTGAAGAACTTAAATTAAAATCCCAATACAAACTTTTACTGCTCAAAGAATCTATAAACGGCGTGAAATTACCTACATAACCATTTGGAGAGCTGTATGCATGTCCCAGTCCTTCAACAATAATAACAACTACATTGGGTATCTTCTCAGACGTATGAAAATAGCTTCCCAGAAAGTCTTGGGTATCCTCATCTCTAAAAAATGGATATTGATTATCTAAATTCTCTTTACCCATCTGGGATTCAGCAGTAGGATAAAACCATTTAAACATTTCTGTATGCCCGCTTATATAATCTTCAGCATTATATGCTATAAAATAAGAAACTTTACTTTTAGCCGCATTCTGTTGGAATTCATTACTTTTAAAACGATTTTCAATTTTATCAATCGGAACAACCATCAAAATACAACCGAAAACAATGAGTACTCCTCCAAGATACCCTGATTTAAGGGAAGATTTTGTTACTATGAATAATGGAATTGCCGTAACCGCAGCCAATAATAAAAGTAAAGCAACATTCTTTACATTCAGCATGCCGCTCGATTTTAAGATCTGCGTTATCTCTTCAGAGGTGTAATAGAGTAAATCTGCGCCAAGAATATTCTTTGTTTCAGCGAAATAGAGAAACAAGCCATACTGACTCACTATTATGATTGTGGACGCTACTATAATAAAGAAGTTTGCTATTTTTTCCTTTATCAATCGAAGAATTAAATATAAAACTCCTAAAACAGATAATAATTTGAATAAGAATATGGTATTGGATATAAAAAGATATTGCAAAATAGCAACTGTGTCAATATCATTAAAACTTTTATAATACCATATCCATTCTACAAAAACGCCTAAAAGGTATAGTACTGAAAAAGTAGTTGCAATCAGTCCCCATTTTCGCAGACCTGAAGTAAAAAATTGAACGGCTTTATCTTTTGGAGACTGTTTTTTTGCAGACTCACTAAATCCCTGTCTGGTCATCTCACCCCAACTGTGAGATTTTTTAAAGTAATCTATGAAACCGCTCACGGCAGCCCTGACTGTAAGAGGGTGAAAATAAAACGGTTCTGCAACAGCGGTTACAATCAATGTAAGAAAATCTTTTCTTTTAGTGTACACCTGTCGTCCAACCAAATCAACCAAAACGGCATACACCGAATACAAAATACCGGTAGAAATTATTAAGGCAAACAAAACGAAAAAGAAAGGCCAGTTAACGATACCCAACAATAAAAATATCAGGAAAATAACATATCCGGAAAATTCTACCAAAGGACCAAGAAATTCAAATAGAAACCAATACGGCAAACTTATCATCCCCAACTTACCGTATTTTGGATTGAACATCAGTTTACGATGCTTCCAAAGCGTTTCCATAGTTCCGCGCATCCATCGGTTTCTTTGCCTGGACAGTATGTCTTTGCTTTCAGGAACCTCAGTCCAGCAAAGAGGCTCCGGAATATTTACTACTTCATAGGCTTCCTTTGCCTCTTCCATAAAGCGACGCATGCGTACTACCAGCTCCATATCTTCTCCTACGGTAGAGGTATCATATCCGCCACACTTCAACACCACTTCTCTGTCAAAAGCACCAAAGGCTCCCGATATCAAAATAAGACCGGACGCCCTTGACCATGCCATACGTCCCAGCACAAACGCTCTTATATATTCCAATGCCTGTGCCCTGCCCAACCTTGATTTAGGAAGGTTGACGCCTACTACTTTTCCATTTTCTACTTTACAGTTATTGGCCAGACGTATTACTCCGCCACAAGCAATAACCTTTTTTTCAGTTTGTTCCAAGAAAGGTTTGGCCAGTTTTAGAATGGCATCCTGTTCCAAAATACAGTCCACATCAATACAGACTATATAGTCACCTGATGAAACATTTATACCCACATTTAATGCATCTGCCTTTCCACCGTTTTCTTTATCTACTACCAACAATTTTTTAAAAGCGGGATTTTTACTTTTATAGATGGCTTTTATCGGTTTTGTTTCAATAGAACCCTGTACAAAAAAAGACACACGTTCCAGACTATAGGCATCAATAAGCTTAGCAATAGAATCATCTTTACTTCCGTCGTTAACGATAATAATTTCAAGATTGTGATAATAAAGGGAAAGCAACGAACGAACATTGTCAACAATAGTCAACCCTTCATTATATGCAGGTGCTATAACGCTGAATGCAGGTGCATTGGGATTTGATGCTATAATACCGTAATCGGTGAATGTATTTTCTTTTTTGTAGCGCCTTACGGCTCCAAACGCATAAATACCTATCCATACATAAACAAGAAAAACGGCAGCGGAATATACTACAAACAGCCAGATAACAATTACATATATAGTGTGTGCAAAGTCAATCATATTTTATCCTGTAATACGTGTTTTACAATTTCCCGTATGTGTTCCGGTACGGTGTCACTTTGAGCTATTTCATTTAAAGTTTCACAAAATCCCAAAGCAAACAATGCCTGAGCCGCTTCCATCTTTAAAGCAATCACAGGCTGGTCGTTTAATTGCGACTTAAAAAAGTCATGATAACGCTTATCATTCGAATGTTTCATAGCTCTGAGTATCGCAAGTTGTACCTTTACAGGCTGTAAAGAATAGGCATCCATAAAATCATCCATTGTGTGATCATTTTCAAGTACTTGCATAGTTTGTACTGCATTGATACGTACTTTTTCGGATGTGTGATACAGCAAATCTTTAACCTGATCATAGAAGGTAAGTAACTGAAATTTTTTAATAAGCTTCAATGTAAACACTACAACAGATAAATTACTGCTTTTTAGCCATAATTCTACGGGTACATCACGATCATCAGGAACTTTTTGCAGTGATCCCAAAAGGCGTAATTGTTGCCAATCAGAAAGTGGCGTATCTAGCGTATCCAAAAAATCCAAACCAGTAAAGCCTTTAAATACAACCATGGCATATTGAGCCTCATTATACACTTGGGAAGCCGGATGCTGAAGGTATTTTTGTACTTTATCCAGACTGTCTGTCATTTTCATTGCCGTTACCTCTTGTATACCACCTGCAATTACATAAGGTTTAGTACTATTTAAATTCTGAACTGCCTCTTTATACAAACCATAATTAATAAAGAGTCTTTGAATTTCTTCCTGAGCCATTCCAGAGAATTTTTTCTTAGATGAAACCAGTCTTTCCAACAGCAAATTTCTGAAAGAGCCTTCCTGAGAGTGAGTGTGAAAGAATTCACTTTCCGGTACTTCTTCAGAAAATACTATAGCATCACTAACTCTTGAATCAATCAGAGATTCCCATTCCCTTTTATTTTTCAGTGCCCTGTACTGATAAAAACCATAAAATAGGACCGCCCCGGTCATCAGCAGGATCATGATAAGCACTGATAAGAAAATCAGTAACAGGTCATGGATCACAACATTCAAATGAAATGTTCCCATAGTTTACTTTTGTGCGGTTAAACGCTTAATACGCAGTATCAGTTCGGTTGGACTAAAAGGCTTCACCATAAAATCTGCTGCTCCAAGATTAAAAGCATCTAAAACTACTTCTTCCTGACCAAGACCCGAAAGCATTATAACCGGAATATTTTTGCCAAAAGACCTGATGGCAGATAATATTTCAGTACCTGAAGCAAAAGGCATCATAATGTCTGATATTACCAAATCAATATCGGTTACTTCAATCAAATCAATCGCTTCTTTACCGTTGCGCGCAATTAAAACTTCGTATCCTTCTTTTTTAAGCTTATGCTCTACAGTTTTTAATATCAGTTCGTCGTCTTCAGCTATTAAAATCAACATGTCTTTATTTTTTTATCATTTGCCGGAAAATTTCTATTCCCTTATTAATTTCGTTTGTTATTTCTTGCTCCATCCTGAACAAATCAGGATTCGATTCTATTTCCTGTTCCCAGAAAGCAGCTCTATCGGTTAACTTTACCAACCCTGAAGTGCCTGAAGTGCCCTTAAGCTTATGAAGAAAACCTTTAGCAGCATTCGTTTCGTAATCAGAAATGATTTTTTGCAGTTCTTCTTTGGTATTGGTCAGCTCCTGAATGACTAAATTTATAAAGAACTCCTTAAAATCTTCATCATCACCAATCTGCTCTTCAATCATTTTTTTATCGAGATAATCAGCTATATCTTCGTTCAAATCCCAAGCTGTGCTATTACCTGCAAAAATATTCTTTTTAATTACAGCTAACAAGTCAGCTTGTCTTATGGGTTTTGGGAGAAAATCAGACATACCGGCTGACAAGCATCTTTCCTTTTCACCTACTGAATTACCCGCGCTGATTCCTATAACAGGCACATCCTTATAATCAGGAAGTGTACGGATCGATTTTGTAGCTTCTATCCCATCCATCACCGGCATCTGTACGTCCATCAAAATCAAATCAAAAACGGTTTCCCTGCATTTCAACAATGCCTGTTTTCCATCACTAACTTCTACCAGAACCGCATTTGGTGCAATAAGCTGCATCATTTTGTTATTAAGTGTCCTGTTTACGGGATTATCATCTGCTAAAAGGACATATAGAGGCTGTTCAAGATTCACTTCATCCGCAGTAATTTCTCTATTCTTTTTAGCGGCATTTTGTTTCGAATCTTTTACCGCATATTTCAGTGTTCTGTATAGCTCATCAGCTTTGATAGGCTTTAACAGGCAGTATGATTTTTTGTCTTTTCTGAACGCCGATATAAATTCATTTTCTTCAGACGAAGTATGCAGTACGATGAGCGGAATCATTTCGTCCTGAATTTTAAACAATTCTTTTATTTTTTCAATTGTCTCCAGTCCCGATAAAACCGGCATATGGTAATCCATCAAAATCATATCAAACCGTTCACCATTCATTAAAAGCTGAATCGCTTCCAGTCCGTTTGCAGCTACTTCTGATGTGATATTCTTATAGGCCAACATGTGCTGTAAAATGGTTCTGTTGTTCTGATTATCGTCAACAACCAACACCCTTCCTATTTCTGACATATCGTCCTCATTGTCAAGTTGAGCATCCTTATCATACGGAACTTCAATATCAAAATAAAATACCGATCCTTTTTCCATTTCACTTTCCAGCATAAGATTTGTACCCATATATTTGAGCAGGTTATTTGAAATGGTCAATCCAAGTCCAGTACCTCCATATTTTTTGCTTACCGAACTGTCTTCCTGTGTAAAGGCATCGAAAATACGCTTTTGCTTTTCCTTAGGTATTCCGATACCGGTATCCCTTACAGAAAAACGCAAGGTTATTTTTTCTTCGTCTTGTTTTAACCTGCGAACAGCAAATTCAATTTCCCCTACCTCTGTAAACTTTACTGCATTTCCTAATAGATTTATCAGTACCTGCTTTACACGGGCTTCATCAATCCAAACTGTAGTGGGAAGGCCTTGTTCAATATTGAGCAGTAATTCCAAATCTTTACTCTGTGCCTGATACAGGATGATATTAACTACATGGCTCGCCAGATCGTAGATATTGTAACGGTCAATAAACAATTCGAGTTTCCCTGATTCAATTTTAGAAAAATCCAAAATATCATTTATGATACTTAACAAGCTGTTTCCGGAATCACTGATATAATTAAGATACTGCATCTGCATCTCTGTTAAAGGGGTTTTAAGTAACAAATCCGAAAAACCGATAACACCATTCAGAGGTGTACGTATTTCATGGCTCATATTGGCGAGAAATTCAGATTTTGCCGTGCTTGCAAGATCTGCCAACCTTTTTGCGTCCTTTAATTCCTGATTTGTTTTTACAGAATTGGTTATATTCTGAGCAGATATCACTAATCCTCCAACCTTACCGTCTGATAAATGCCACGGAATCACTTCCCAGTTAAAGTGCTGTGGAGTTTGTATACCTGGGATTTCAAATATCTGATTTTCATTTTTATAAGCTTCTCCCTGAAGAGCCTTAGCATAAATGGATTTTCTTTCCTCCGGAATATTCTGATTTACTTCATACAGATTCTGTCCGATAATATCGGAACGATTGAAATGAAATTCCTGTAACCATCTTTTACTTACTGATATGTAATTTAAATCATTGTCGAGCATGGCTACGGCAGCCGGTACATAATTTACAAAAGATCGCAGCATTGCCTGTTTCTTTTCCAGCTCAAGATATGTTTTCTTTGTATGATCTATATCCTGAATGATACCAAACACTCGCACACATACGCCATCTTCAAATTCAGGAACTCCTTTTACACGAACCCATATCAATGTTCCATCATACCTTTTCAACCTCAACTCATCATCATAAGGTACTCCTTTTTGTACTGCCTGCATGAACAGTTGCTGTATTTTTGGTTTACTTTTTTCTTCATAGAAGTCTATGGCACTATCAAAATCAGGTACATAATTTTGGGGAACTCTGTGAATCTTTTTTGTTGATTCAGACCAGAAGATTTTATTTGTTTTTAGGTTCATCTCCCAACCGCCAACACTCGCTACGGTGTTCGTCTGTTCCAATATTTTCTGAGTATAAATGAGATCCCTTTCAAGTTGAATCCGCTCCGTCATGTTCAATGCTGTACTTACTACATATTGTTTTCCATTCTCATCGGTTTCCAGTAGGTTATTGTACATCCAGTAAATATCTTTTCCGTTTTTTGTACGCAATATCATTGTTCCGCTGTCTTCACCCTTTTCGATAATACGTTGCATATAATTGTTTAAATTGGGCAGATGCTGTACCGGTACTAATTGCTGCAGTGTTAAATTGCGGACTTCATCTTTTGAGAAATTAAGTACTTCACGTCCTTTTTCATTTACGGCAAGAATATTTCCTTTTAAATCGTGCATACTCATAAGTCCGATCGCATTTTCAAAAAAATTTCTAAAACGGCGTTCTGAACTTTCCAATTTTCTGCGCTCTTCGATATCATGTGTTATATTACGACCGAAACATATTATTTCTGTCTTTTCGCTGTTCCTCTTAAAAAACCATTCTACAACAACCTCTTGCTCATTATCTATTCTCGTTACTGTAGTATAAGTAAAGCCTTCTGAATCGAAGGAAAGATCTTCTAATTTTTGTTGTAACTCAGTATTATTATCCACGACATCTGTCAACTTAAGATAAAGAAGATCAACTTTGTCTTTATGGAACAAAACTTCAAATGCAGAATTTACGTCTTTAAACATCTGATCATTCGTTAAAACACAAATAAGATTATTGGTAACATTAAAAATTTCAGAAAAATATTCTGCCTGAATATTATGTCTTCTACGAAGTAGTGTTTTAGTTACAGCCTTACCAAGATTTTTTAAAGATTGAATCTGCTTGTCCGACAGTGATTTAGGAACGAAATCTACAACACAAATCGTTGCCAGAACACGTCCGTTTTCGTCAGCCAGAGGAACTCCGGCATAAAACCTGATGTTCCCGTCTATTATCATGCTTTTGGATGATGTACGTTCATCATTGAGGGTATCTTCAATAATCAGCAGATCTTGGCTCATAATAGTATACTGGCAAACTGTTTCTTGGCGTGGAACCAAGTCAACAGACATACCAACACAGCTTTGAATGCGCTGATGATCTGCCTCCATTACCCCAATGATTGCTACCGGACAATCTGTAATTAAACATGCTGCTTCGGCAAAAATGTCTAATTCAGGGTCTTTTTGCAGGTTAAGAAGTTCATGAAGCCTTAAACTTTCAAGTCTTTCTTTTTCATCAGATGGCACAGGATATATCGACATATACTTAGTATTAATGTATTCCAAAAATTAGGAATATCTATTGTAAATTTATACTATTTTAATGAATGGAGAAATAAATATTGCCCTTACAAATCAAAAATTTAAAGCCCACCAAAAAAATCAATTTATATCCTATATTTCCAACAATTATCAAAACTATTAGAAAGCACAAAAATAGAATAAAGTAAAAATTAAAACGATCAGAAGTACAATAGAGAAAAGGAACAAAAAATCAGGATTTTACTTGCTCTCCACTCAAAATATACCCTATTACCTGAACGTGTTTTTTCTTTAATGATCAATATAATGCCTGTTCATTCATTTGTCATCAGTGTTCTATACCTTTATCCATCTTTGCTTTGCATGGCACATAAATTGCCTATCATACAGTAAAACAGTTTTTTATAACCGTATAAAATTATATTTATGAAAAATCTATTTACTATTTTATGCATCGTGCTGCTTGTTTCATGTTCCAGCGACAATGGTTCGGACATAGATACTGCTCCCAGCGGCTATCCGGCTGATCTGGAAGGTACTATTTATTACAAATGGGCTACAGATGGCATACTGAAGGTTTCTTTACCATCGGCTACCGGTGGATCGTTTATTCAGGACGATACCAAACTCAACAGTTTTGATGTGTCAAGAGACGGTAAATACCGACTTACAGCCACGAATGCGAGTACTCTGGGAAACTACGTTGTAAAATTCACCCTGAGCAATATGAATAACGGATCGATCGTCAAAGAGTTCAACTATACCAGTCCGGCGGGAAACAGCTACTGCAAAGGACAACTATCTCCTGACAATAGCCTTATACTTGTAACATCCAACGATGAAGAAGACGGTATTACCATTCTTAAAACGGACGGTGAATTTGTGATTCGCCTTGAAGGATTAAACAATATACCATTCAGTATGCACGATCTGGCTATGTGGCTACCCGGTAATGAACTATTGCTTACACATGGCAATAGCATCATCCGTGTACCTCCTCCATACAATTCAGGCAGTCTTGTAAAGGAAATGAACTATGCTGACTGGGGAGACCTCACCGTCAACCATCAGGGCACACAATTGGCTGTACGCATAGACAATCACGTTTACACAATGGGTATTGACAGCAACAATATGAGGCAGGTAACCACAAGCAACTTTAAAGAAAGTAAACCTGTTTATTCACCTGACAGTAAATATCTGATGATCGGAAGTAATTATCGGCAAAGCTCAGTTATGGGCTATTCGTGGGATATGAAAATTATACCTAATGATGGAAACACCTATAATGTTGATCCTGTAGAAGCTAATTCTCAGGGTGTTCTACCGGTCATTTGGAAGGGTCAAGATAGAATTATTATCGGTAGCGGTGATGTTATTTGGAAATAACAGTCTTACCATGTTTTTCAAAAAATCATTATCGGACCATCTGCCAATTTATAAAGCTGAATTGTGTATAATTTTTAAATTATCATAATCATTAAACAGAATAAAAAAAGCGATTCAAATTTGAATCGCTTTTTGGGTGAATGAGGGGTCTCGAACCCCCGACCTTCGGAACCACAATCCGACGCTCTAACCAACTGAGCTACAATCACCGTTTAGGAGTTTTGTTTTAAAAGCCAACTCTGAGCTTAGGGTGAATGAGGGGTCTCGAACCCCCGACCTTCGGAACCACAATCCGACGCTCTAACCAACTGAGCTACAATCACCGTTTAATTTTGTGAGTGCAAATATACAACATCAGACAATATTTGCAAACTTTTCATACTATTTCATTTTATTTTTTTTCACAAAAATCAGATGATATCATCTAAACTATTGATTGCTAAAGTCCTTTCAACAGTAAAGCCTTCCGCAAAATCTTTAAAAATTAACCTTCCTAAATCTCTTGCCCTGTAATCGATGCTTTCCAAAAAGGTTTTTGTAGCGATTGGCGAAACAGGTTCAGTAGAATTTGGATCATAAAACTGTGAAGAATATGCCAATACTGCTTGCTTTTTAATATGTATAAAATCACTGACATCTACTACGAAATCAGGCTCTATATTTTTCCATTGAATATAATGATACACCACCTCAGGGCGGTAGGCATCCTGAGTTTGACCATCGAGATCCGTTTCTATCTTTCGCAAACCGGATAAAAAACAGGCATCAGACACAAGCTTACTACCTTTTCCGTGATCGATATGCCGATCATCAATTGCATTGCACAAAACAATTTTAGGTCTGTATTTACGAATCATTTTAATAATCTCTATCTGATGTTTTTCATCATTTATAAAAAAACCATCTCTGAACTCCAGATTTTCACGAACTGTAAGTCCTAAAATTGATGCAGCCGCCTTAGCTTCTGCATCTCTGATTTCAGCAGAACCACGGGTACCCAATTCACCACGTGTCAGATCGACCACCCCTACCTTTTTTCCTAAACTTACCTCTTTTGCTATCGTTGCGCCACAACCCAATTCTACATCGTCAGGATGTGCTCCAAAAGCTAAAATATCTAATTTCATATTGCTATCAGCCTAAAACCCTTTTCATGATTTTAGATTTATTAATGGTTTCTATAAATTCTTTTTCAGGATCGCTGTCCTTTGTAATACCGCCACCTATATACAAATAGGCACTATTCTTCTTAAATTGCATGCAACGTAAATTTACAAACAAATTAGAATTTCCTGAGGTCTTTTTTGCATAGTCATAATTGATCTCTCCCAAAAAACCTGAATAAAATTCCCGTGGATATCCTTCATTTTGCACGATAAAATTACGGGCTTCAGCCTTTGGAAAACCACATAAAGCAGGAGTCGGATGCAGTGCTTTTACAACCTTGACAAAGTTACTATCCGAAAGAAGTCGGCCTTTAATATCTGTTTTTATATGTACCAGTGAACCGGCCCTGTATGTGTAAGGCAAAGATTTAGATACATCAGACACATAAGGCAGTATACTCTCTTCAATAAAATCCGTTACAATCTGCTGCTCCAATTGTTCTTTTGGCTGCCAATGAGCTTCCTTATTCTTATCATAGACTTGAGTACCGGCTAAAGCAACGGTTTCAATTATATCTTTTGTTTTTTTCAATAACTGCTCAGGAGTAGCGCCCATCCACAACCCTACTTCAGGATGATAAAACAAATAACGAAATGCTGTGGGATAATTTTGTAAAATACGTTTGTAATAAACAAGTATTTTGTCTTCATCAATTTTCACTTGCTCTCTTCGGGACAAAACCACTTTATCCATCTTACCGTATAAAATAGCATTAACCCCGTTTTGAACTAACCTTTTATGAAAATCTGCCACATCAACATCGGGTTCATCATCAGAGAAATAAGGCAAGTCTACGAATTCATTAGGTACATTCTCTGTAAATATATCACATCTATTTTCAGGAAACAATATACCGCGATCATCCAGAAAAGAAGAAAAAACAAATCCTTTTTCCGTTAGATCATTGGTATAATAAACTTCAGTAGTTTGCTGAAAAAAAGCTGTTAAAATATCCGATTCAGGTTTTGCATATAAAACAAAAGGCTTTTTTGCATCTAAAGCTGCTACAGCTCTATCAAAAACAGATCGCATATCTATCGTCGCGGAATTACCATATTAGTCAACTTACACAGCGAAACCAATTCTTCATTTTCGTCTGTAATTCTGATTTCCCATAAATGAATCGTTCTACCTTTATGGATTAGGGTAGCTGTTGCATATACAGTTCCTGCTCTTTTGCTTTTGAGATGGTTCGCTGATATTTCAATTCCCCTTACTTCAAATTTTTCCGGATCAATAAAAAAAATGGAAGCTGCACTTCCTACACTTTCTGCTAAAGCTACAGATGCTCCGCCATGTAATAACCCCATAGGTTGATGTACTCTTTCATTAACGGGCATTTTTGCCTTCAAAAAATTAGGTCCTGCATCTATATATTCAATTTCTAAAGTTTGCATCAATGTATTTTTACTAAAGTTTTTACACATCTCCAAAACTTCTTCTTTTGTATAATTTTTCATAAAAGAACTCTTTTTTTAAAAAGATAAAATTACGGTTTTATTTCCAAATAAATTCTAATTACACCTCAAAAGCTTTTTAGATTTAATCGGTATATACCGCATTAATTCGTATTTTTGCCACGAAGTTTTATGACAAGTATGAGTGATGTAAATAAAGAAGTTTTTAATGCTTATGAAGTTATTAAAAATGGAGGAATTATCCTGTATCCTACAGATACGGTATGGGGAATCGGATGTGATGCTACAAATGAAGAAGCAGTAAAACGCATTTTTGAATTAAAAAAACGGGCTGAATCAAAAAGTATGATTATTCTGGTCAATAATGATCGTTTACTGTATCAGGTTTTCAAAAATATACCTCAGGTAGCGTTTGACATTCTGGATTGCTCAGACAAACCGACTACTCTGATATTAGATCATCCGGCCAAAGTGGCTAAAAACCTCATAGCATCAGATGATTCGTTAGGCATAAGAATCGTAAACACTCCTTTTTGCTACAATCTTATTGAGCGAATGAAAAGGCCTCTGGTATCTACATCAGCAAATATAAGCGGAATGCCCACACCTGTTCAGTTCAAAGACATCAGTGATGAAATAAAAAACGGAGTAGATTATATTGTTGGACTGGATCAGGAAAAAAAATCTGAAAAATCTTCCACTATTATTAAGCTAACGTCTGACAGTAAAGTAACTATAATCAGAAAATAGTTCTCATAGAATAACAGAAATGATAGTATCCGAAAATTATAAAGATGCGCTGCATCATCCTATATTCAACATTATTAAAACAGCAGCAAAAGAACTTAACATTTCCTGCTATGTTATCGGTGGTTTTGTCAGAGATTATATTCTGGAACGCGATAGCAAAAAAGACATTGATATTGTTGCTGTTGGCAGCGGTATTGAGTTGGCCTTAAAAGTTTCCGAATTGATTCCGCACCGTCCAAAAGTTCAGGTTTTTAAAAATTACGGTACAGCCATGCTCCGTTTTGAAGATATGGATATTGAATTTGTCGGAGCGCGAAAAGAATCCTATCATTTTGAAAGCAGAAACCCGGTAGTTGAAAACGGAAGTCTTGAAGACGATCAGAACCGTCGTGATTTCACCATCAATGCACTGGCAATTTCTTTAAATGAAGATAATTTCGGAGCACTTATAGATCCTTTTAACGGCATAGAAGATTTGTCTCACAAAATCATCAGGACCCCGTTAGATCCGGATATAACTTATTCCGATGACCCGCTACGCATGATGCGTGCCATACGGTTTGCGACACAACTTGATTTTCTCATTGAAGAAAATTCCTTAAGTTCTATTACAAAAAATGCAGAACGCATTAAGATTATTTCGGGAGAGCGTATTGTAGAAGAACTCCATAAAATATTACTTTCTGAAAAACCATCCAAAGGATTTTTACTATTAAATAAAACGGGATTACTCCCCATGATTTTACCGGAACTGACGGTTCTGAATCAGGTGGAAGAAATAGAAGGGCAAACCCATAAAAATAACTTTTATCACACTTTGGAAGTTGTAGACAATATCAGTAGAAATACAGATGATCTATGGCTTCGCTGGGCAGCACTGTTACATGATATTGGAAAAGCTCCTACAAAAAAATATCATAAAAAGATAGGCTGGACCTTTCATGGTCATGAATTTTTGGGAAGTAAGATGGTAAAAACCATTTTTCACAGATTGCACATGCCTTTGAATCAAAAAATGAAATTTGTTCAAAAAATGGTCATGATGAGTTCAAGACCCATTATTTTATCAGAAGATATTGTAACTGATTCTGCTGTACGTCGTTTGGTTTTTGATGCCGGAGAAGATTTAGAAAGCCTTATGACACTGTGTGAAGCAGATATTACCACCAAAAATCCTAAAAAATTTAAAAAATACCATCAAAACTTTCAACAGGTACGTCAAAAAATCGTTGAAGTTGAAGAACGGGATCAGGTCCGTAATTTTCAGCCTCCTATTACGGGTGAAGAGATTATGACCCTTTTCAACCTTCCTCCTTCCCGAGAAATAGGACAATTGAAAGAAGCCGTAAAAGAAGCCATACTGGAAGGTGAAATTCCAAACGAATACGAAGCAGCTTATGAATTTGTACTCAACAAGGCACAAAAAATGGGGTTAAAAAAAGGATGATTTTCTCTTTTTACGTATACCAAACAAAAAATGAATAAAACAGCATAAAAATGAACCAATCGTTTATTAGAATAGCCAAAGTGGCTTTGGTGTTAGTGTACTTAGTAATCATTGCAGGGGCTACTGTTCGTATGACAGGCTCTGGAATGGGCTGCCCGGATTGGCCAAAATGTTTCGGTTATTACATACCACCTACTGATGAACAGGAATTATTATGGGAACCTCATCATGAATATGAAAAGGGACAGGTCATCATCAAAGACGAAAAACTTTGGGTTGCCAAAACCACCTTTACTTCTTCAGAAACCTATAACGATGCTAACTGGAATGCGTATACCAAACATGACTATGCGGTATTCAATGTGTATCATACCTGGACAGAATATATAAACCGTCTTTGCGGGGCGTTGGCAGGGATTGCCTGTTTTGTGATGGCAATTGCTTCTTTCCGATTCTGGAAAACAAAAAAAGCTGTTGTTCTGTGGTCATGGATTGTCGTATTCCTTTTAGGCTTTAATGCCTGGCTTGGAGCTACAGTTGTATTCTCTGTGCTGAATCCTATAAAAATTACCACTCACATGATTGCTGCTCTGCTGAATGTAGCAGCTTTATTATATGTTATTCATCTGGCAAAAGACCAGCACCACTATAAGAAATACGATGCTGTCTTTAAAACCTTTTTATGGATATCCATGCTTTTTACACTTATTCAGGTAGGTCTGGGTACTCAGGTGCGCGAATTTATTGACCATCAGGTTAAATCCGGTATTGGTAATGAATACCTGTGGCTGCAGCATCCGGATATTACATTTTACATACACAGAACCTTCTCATTTGTTATCTTTTTTACTAATCTGTATCTCGTATTACGAAACAAAAGACTTGGACTCGGATTCCGTAAAATGAATTGGGTTTTCGGTCTCTTACTATTAGAGCTGGCTACCGGTATTCTTATGTACTATGCTCATTTCCCGTTTGGCACACAAGCAGCTCATTTGGTACTTGCAGCTCTTATGTTTGGTTTACAGTTCTATATGATTTTAGAAGCAAAAAAAGAAAATAAGGCATAAACTTTGATAATATCGTAGTTTATAAAACACGATATATCATGAAACACGCTTTTACCCTTACGTTTTTGCTTCTTACGAGCTTTTTTTCAGTTGCTAATAACCCGCTTGGCGGCTGGTATATGTATTTTGGAAATGCCGAAATCAAAAATTCTAATTTTAAAATTCACTATGAGGTACAGCACCGTAACCGGGAGTTGATTTCTGATCTGAATCAACTGCTCTTAAGAACCTCTTTACAATACAAAATTCATGACCAGATCTTACTGAGTACCGGATACGGATTTGTCTATACAGAAACGGCAGGAGAAAATCCGGTTTCATTTAAGGAAAACAGAATTTATCAGGAAGCATTCACACAACAGAATTTCGGTTTTTCAGTACTTAAACACCGCTTCAGATATGAACAGCGTTTCATAGAAGATACCGAATTCAAAACACGTTTCCGCTATCAGCTGGGAATTGATATTCCGCTTACCAACAGAGAAAATCAACGCGATTTTTATGCCTCCTTTTACAATGAAGTATTCATCAATGGTGAAAAATTAGAACCATCTGATAATCTGTTTGACAGAAACCGTTTATATTTTGGAGCAGGTTATAAAATAAAAAACAACCTTAACATCCAGCTTGGATGGATGAATCAGATGACAGAAGATATTTCGAACCAGCAAATTATGCTGTCTATTCATCACAACATCAAAATGTAGTTTTTTATTAGAGGTATCATAAAAATAATAGCCTTTTTGAAAACTCAACAATAAAATTGAGCATGTTTCGGATTTTATAAAATAAAATAACAAACGATTTTTGACCTGTTAAATCATAAAGAAATGCATACACAAGAAAATATAGATTATAACAGAATTGCTTCGGCAATTGATTATATTGTCAAAAACTTCCGAAAGCAACCTGATTTAAATGAAATAGCAACAGAAGTACATTTGAGTCCGGCACATTTTCAGCGCTTATTTACCAAATGGGCTGGTACAAGTCCTAAAAAATTTCTGCAATACATCAGTGTTCAGTATGCAAAAGAAATTTTAAAACAATCCGAAAAAACGTCCTTGTCAGATGCAGCTTATCAAACGGGATTATCCGGTACAAGTCGTTTACATGATCTATTCATAAATATTGAAGGAATGACCCCTGCTGAGTATAAAAACGGTGGAAAGAATCTGATCATTAATTACAGTTATTCAGAAACACAGTTTGGAAAACTCCTGATAGCTTCGACTACCAAAGGTATTTGCTATATGGCTTTTGAAGATAAGACAAAGGAAGCATTTACCACATTGCAAAAAAATTTCCCGAATGCAACATTTCGTTTACGAACAGATTCTCTTCAACAAAATGCATTGGCTTTCTTTCAAAAAGATATAAATGGATTTTCTGAAATAAAACTGCATCTCAAAGGAACTGATTTTCAATTAAAAGTTTGGGAAAGTTTATTAAAAATTCCTGAAGGAAACCTATCAACATACGGAGTGTTAGCAGAAAAAATTGGACATTCAAAAGCTTCAAGAGCTGTTGGCACTGCTATTGGTAAAAACCCTGTGGCTTATCTGATTCCATGCCACCGCGTCATACAGTCGAGCGGTAAATTTGGTGGTTATATGTGGGGAACAACAAGAAAAACAGCTATCATTGGATGCGAAGCTGTAAAAAATAATTTGAAACTCTAAAACCACTCCGAATGGATTTATTTAGCAACTCATCAGAAGAACATCACAATTGGCTACCAAAAGACGGAACGGTTAATTATTACGGACCATTATTTTCTAAAGAAGAAGCAGACCGTTATTTTGAAATCCTGCTGCATACCATAGAGTGGAGAAATGACGAAGCTGTTATTTTTGGAAAAAAAATAATCACTAAACGAAAAGTTGCCTGGTATGGGGAACATCCTTTTGAATATACGTATTCTAATACTACTAAAAAAGCATTGCCATGGACTAAAGAATTAATAGATTTAAAACATATTATTGAAACGAAAACCGGCGAAACCTTTAATTCCTGTCTGCTGAATCTTTATCATAACGGAAATGAAGGTATGGCTTGGCATAGTGATGGAGAAAAAGATCTCAAAAAAGACGGTGCTATTGGTTCTCTTACTTTCGGAGCAGAACGCAAATTTGCTTTTAAGCATAAAAAAAGTGGAGAAAAAGTACAGCTCATATTACAACACGGCAGCTTACTGGTCATGAAAGATGTTACCCAAACACACTGGTTACATAGACTACCGCCAACAAAAGTTGTGACAAAGCCACGAATCAATCTCACATTCAGAACCATAGAGAACGTTAAGTGATTTATAAAATAGTATTTAAAACCAATTCCACACGTACAAAATATTGCCTTTTTTATTGTACTTCGACGATATCAAATTGTAATCATTAATATAATTATTTATAAAATGAAAATTCCAAAAAAACTAAACAGGCTCATCAAAGTACATTTAGTAATTACAGGACTACTCTTATTTTATTCCTGTGCTACTTCTATGTCACCTGCCAGCGTATACAATACATTACCTACTTTGACCCGTTCCAAATTGATTTCTCAAAAGGATGCTCAAGAAGCTGTCAGAAATAACGAATGTTACTATTTGGTCAGAGGACGAAACTATGTTGCTCCTGTAGGACTAACGCTTAAAAGTGATCTTAGAAACGGAGCTCAGGGAATCGATGAATGGGTACAAATTGACGGAGGTAATGCTTATGTACTTACAAACTACCGATGGATTACAATTGATCACGACGGGACATCAGAACTCTATCTTGAATTTGATACCATGTTATGTGAGTAAATAAGAACAGGAACAATTCACAACTATTTTTAGTTCTTACTATTGCTATCTGAAAAACGTATTTACTTACTTTATTTCTTACAGGTATTTAATTCCGTTTATTTTGCATACATTCTTTTTCAAATAAAAAACCCGTTATATTTTATATAACGGGCTTAATAGTAGTAGTGTAAGTAATGTTTAATTATATCAATTCAAAATTCATAATGATACCAACCTCCTGAACAAGTACTTTTAAAGTCGTATTCGTCACAGAAATCACTTTTACCTGAACCGTATTCGTATTTCCTTCATCAGTAACAAAAAAGCTTAAAATGTTACCATTTAAATTGTAAGTACCCTGTTCGTCAATCTCAGCAATACAGCCATCAGTGTAACTGATATCCTTAAATGTTCCGTCACCAAAAAACTGAATATAATCAAAAGCCGTTGCACACTCATGGTCATGTAATTGAAGATTGGCTCCTGACTCATCTGATATGCTAACCTTCTTCCACTTTCCAAGTAATTTATTGGTTGGAGTTTCTGGATTTGTAGGATTCTCCGGATTTGTAGGGTTGTTTGGGTTATTAGGATTATTAGGATCAATAACAACTATCGGAACGGATGAAGAGCTGTCGTCAGAAGTACATGATGCAAAAGCCAGGCTTAATGTTATAGCCAAAATAGTGTAGTTGAATGTTTTTTTCATAATGGGTTAATTTATTTTTCCTCTGCTAAACTAAAAGTGTGCCAAAAAATAAATCAATTGGTCTAAACAAAAAATACTGCTCAATATCAGTAACATCAAAATACTATAAATCAAATATTTATGTAATTTTATTTCTTAAAAAAAAATCTGAAAGCTCTGTAATAAGAAGCTACAGATGTTGTTTACTGTTTTTTATTTATTACTTTTTTAATGTTGTTTATTCATTAATCTTACATCGTAGCAAATCTATTTCATGTTTCTGTGGGTAAGGTTTTCGATACGTCATGGAAACATCTTACTTTATCTGTAGGTGGATATTATAAATTTTGGCAGCACCATGCGAATAGCACGAATCGTGTATGAAGAGCCACTTTAAGTATGATTATGGTAAGCAAATGATAATGGATCTCTAACCGTTATTTGTTCACTAACTTTTTTATTAGTATGCAAGAAAAAACTCAATCGATAACCTGCACAAAAAAGATTTATTTAATTAAAATACGGAAGTATACATACGCTAACAGCAAAGATATATTGAAGTTCATATGCTATGATGGTTTATATTAGGAAAGGTTGAAATTTTAAAAACTTCAACCTTTTGATGACAAAAAATTTATAAAATTAAAACCTGATTTAACTATAAATAGTTAATTAGGACTGATTACGGCACTGAATTTTCCGTCGGTCAGCGTAACGGTACCTAAAGTTGTAAGACCTTCTACTTTAACCAACGTACCCGAAAAAGTTCCAGAGGTAGCCGTAGACGATATGTTATCAATATTTAGCATAAATGCATCTTCCGGTGCTGCTGTTCCTTTTGTAGCGGTGAAATTCTGTTGTGAATTTCCGGAAACTGTTCCATAAGTTGATAAAATAGTATAAGGAGTTCCATCGTCCAATGTATACATACCAACCGGTACCCGGGTAGTTTCAGATAGTACCGTGATTGAAATCCATTCAGTACCGTTATTGTTTCCGGTAAGTTCCAGATATGCACCTCCATCTACCCAGCGTCCCTTAACGTTTGAAAATGTTTTAGCTGTTCCGTCAATTTTTACCTCCAGATAATTGTTAGTGACCGGTCCTACTACAGAATCATCGTTACTGCACGAATTTAGGAGAAGATTACCCATCAGCAAAACTCCCGTTAAAAAAAATTTTCTTTTCATATAGCTTATTTTTAATACCTCTAAAATACAAAAAATAAAACATTCACTCTTTAGTAGCCCTAAATATAACTCCTGAATTGGAATGAATGAGGGTAATGAGAGTGAACTGACCCGGATTAGCAGTATTATAACTATTTGCATATTATTCCACACCAAGGCTATACGAAAAATAATACCCTAAGAATTAACCTATATTAGTTTTGGCTACAAAAATCATTGATTTGGTCACGCAAACAATTTCAATCCTGCTCAACTTTGTATTGTAAATAATAATTAATTAAAACAATAAGAAATGAATACAAAAAAAGTATGGTTCGTGACCGGAGCGTCAAAAGGTTTAGGTTTGAACTTAGTGAAAAAGTTATTGGCAGGAGGCTATTCTGTTGCAGCAACATCAAGAAATATTACAGAACTTGAGAAAGTCATCAGTGAAGAAAATTCAAATTTTCTGCCGTTGGAAGTAGATTTATTGAATGAAAAATCTGTTGCAGCAGCCGTTTCAAAATCGATGGAGAAATTTGGCAAATTAGATGTTATTGTGAACAATGCAGGCTACGGACAATTAGGAACTTTGGAAGAATTGACAGATGAAGAAAGCCGTAAGAACTTTGACACCAATGTTTTTGGTTCTTTGAATATTATTAGAAAAACAATGCCTTATCTCCGAGCACAGAAAAGTGGTTTCATAATCAACATTGCTTCTATCGGGGGATTGACGGGAGAATTTGCAGGCTGGGGCGTTTATTGTGCCACGAAATTTGCCGTAGTAGGTTTTACCGAAGCTTTGGCAGCAGAAGTAAAAGAATTTGGTGTGAATGCAACGGTTGTATATCCCGGTTATTTCAGAACCGATTTCCTGACCGGCGGCTCACTTAGAACTCCCAAAACTCAAATTGATGCGTACACAACTGCGAGACAGCTTCAGGCTGCACACGAACAACACATCAACGGAAACCAGCCCGGAGACCCGGAAAAAGGCGCATTGGCATTGATAGAATTGGCAGAAATGGAGAACCCGCCTGTACATTTGGTTTTAGGTTCCGATGCCTTTGAGATTGCAGCAAACAAACTTGATGCACTTAAAAATGAAATTTTGGAATATAAAAACTTAAGTATTTCTACAGATTACTAAATTTGTAAAAGCAACAGTTTGCTGCTGTTGCTTTTAATTTTAAAGTTATGACTAACAGAAAATTATATACTGTTGATACCATTTCTGAATTTCACAAAATCTGCGGATTACCAAAACCTCAGCATCCTTTGATAAGTCTGGTGGATTACAGTTTGGTAGAATATCAGATTGAAGAATCGGAAATCAGCTGGATGCAAGAGTTGTATTTTATGGGATTCAAGCGTGACCTGCAAGGAAAATTGCATTACGGGCAAAGTCAGTATGATTTTGATGAAGGACTGATGTGCTTTATAGCACCGAGACAATTGGTCAAGATGATTATAGACAAATCGGGCATTAAGCCTTCCGGATACCTTTTGGCATTTCATCCCGACTTTATTTGGAATACACCTTTGGCAAAGACCATTAACAATTATAATTTTTTTGGTTATGATGTGAATGAAGCACTGTTCCTTTCCGAGAAAGAAGAGGAAACTTTAATAGGACTTTTTAAGGGAATAGAAAAAGAATATCAGTCGGGAATTGATGAATTTACTCAGAATATTATCATTTCCCAAATTGAAGTAATTCTGAATTACTGTGAACGATTTTATCAGCGACAATTCATTACCAGAAAGAAAACCAATCATCATATATTGGATAAATTAGAAAACATTCTGGAAGATTATTTCAATGGTAATATGATTGACAAGGGCTTACCGACTGCTAATTACATCGCAGCATCTCTGAATATTTCAACCAATTATTTAGGAAGTCTCTTGAAATCTTTGACCGGACAAACCACGCAACAACACATTCACGAGAAGCTTATTGAAAAAGCGAAAGAAAAACTTTCAACTACAGAACTTTCTGTAAGTGAGATTGCTTACGAATTAGGATTTGAACACTCACAATCTTTCAGCAAATTGTTTAAAGCCAAAACGGACATTTCACCTTTGGAGTTTCGAAAGTCATTTAACTGATTGCAGATCTGTAATTTTATAATTTTTGATGGGAATTAGGAAGTTTTTACCTTAGAATCCTCAGTAACCACAAGTTAAGCAATCGGGAATCAGCGAATGATTATTTGTTGAAGTGTTCCACATTCAATCGTTAATCCCGATAGCTAATGACAAGACCTGCTGTATTGTCTACTTTATAATTGAACAGATTAATTGTAATAAGAATAAATAATTTGACCAATTACCATTGCGACCAATCTATTCCTAAGCCTTTAACAGGAATATTTATTTTTCCGTTTATTAAATGTACAGGATTTTTATCTTCTTTTGGATGATAAAACAGATATCCTTCAAAATCACTCTTTAATAATACTCCATCAAATTGGGTGTTTCTATAAACCATTGGCTTTTCTTCCGTTGTATACAGATAAGTCCAACCTTTACCATTTACCATTGGTGTAAACTCCATTTCTAATCCGTTTAACTGATTCTCCTTGCTTAAATAAGCAAAAAGCTTTACATCATAAAAGTTTTTTGCGTCTTTAGTTATCCTTGCAGTATAGAAACGTCCTATAGTATCTTTTTGATTGTTAAGCACCCATCCATTGTAGGCATTTTTTCCAAAAGAAAGTTTTTCGCCATTGTATTCCATTTCAATAAAACCTCTATTGTGTTGTTCCTGTATAATATCATCGTTTGGGGAGCAGCTTGTCAGTAAGAGATTCATAGATAGAATAATAAACATTTTTTTCATTGTATTATATTTTTAAAAGTTGGAAACATATCATAATATTTGATACTCATTTCAATATGGTAATTCTGAAAGGGAGTCTTTTCAAGAAATTTATTGTTTTATACGTTTAGAAGTCAAACTAACATCAATTGTTCCTGTTGAATGACTGTTTAAGTATAAATATCTATAAAAACTTGTCAAAAATATATTTACCAGTAACAACAGGTTCTACAAAATCGATATCAGACATATCTAAATCATCTGATGTTGATTGTAAGATGTTTTTTTAGTTAGATATTGTGAATTTAAACCTAACTTTATTATATGAAATATATTTACGTCTAAAAGTATGCCAAAAAACAAATATTTTATCCCGACAAAAAATTTTATTAAATATTCACAACACAAAAGGGTTATAAATTAAATATTCTCTAATTTTATTTCATATAAAAGTGTCTAACATGATTCATGAATTGTATAAACGCATAGAAGAGCAAGGACTTTGGGATAAAACCATCACAATAGAAAGAAATGCTTATCTAAAAATTGCCGGAACTATTGATACCAATCTTTTCTATATCGTTTCAGGCAGTCTGAAAATTTCTATAATAGATGAGGCTGAAGAACATATCATCCGTTTTGGATATAAAAACAATTTTATTACTGCTTTGGATAGTTTTATTACAGGAGAGCCATCTGAATTTTATATTCAAGCAATCAAAAAGACGCAGTTGAAAGTGATTTCTAAAGAAAGATACTTAAAACTCATCAATGAAAACCAAGAACTCAAAATAATTTGGGACTTACTGTTACAACAACTTCTTTTACAACAAATAGAACGTGAAAAAGACATTCTCATCACATCACCACAAAAAAGGTATCACAGAGTTTTATTGAGAAGCCCTCAGTTATTTCAGGAGATTCCGAGTAAATACATTGCTTCATATTTAAGAATGTCACCCGAAACATTTTCCAGATTAAAAAGATCTTGATTTCAATCAATCTTTTCAATTTTTAAAATCATGACATTTGCAATAAAAAACATGAATGCACAACAATTAAGAGAAGAACTGATACAACTAACTCAGGAAAACATAATGAAAGTCAGTGCCTTTCAACAGTTACCAATTGATAAACTAACCGAAAGACGAACTCCGGAAAGCTGGAGTGTTTTAGAGTGTATAGAACATTTAAACAGATATGGTAAATTTTATATTCCTGAAATCAGCAATCGGATTACAACATCAACATACACTGAATCAAAAACATTTGACAGCAGTTGGTTAGGAAACTATTTTGCAAAAAGTATGCTGCCCAAAGAAAAGCAGAACAAAATGAAAACCTTTACATCTATGAATCCGCTAAATTGTTCATTGGATAAAAATGTTTTAACTCTTTTTCTAAACCAGCAGAAACAAATTCTAAAACTCCTCGAAGCATCTGCCCAAACGGATTTATCAAAAGTAAAAACCTCAGTTTCTATCTCAAAATGGATAAAATTAAGATTAGGAGACACTTTCCGGATTGTTATCTATCATAATGTACGACACATTCTTCAGGCTGAAAATGTACTTCATCACAAAACAATAGAATAATTTTAAACATAAATCAAAAAATACTCTTTCTATACTACTAAGCATTACTTCATCAAAGTAAACACAGACCGTATAACCCTTTGATTAAAAAGATGTTAACAAAATATATTTCATTGTTATTTTATTATAAAAAAAAATAAAATCTGTGTTGTGAGATAAATATTTTTCATATATTGCATAGGTAAAAGCTAACGGTATCTATTTGACTTTAAAACAGAACGTTAGCATTTAGATAGTTTTATATATTCCGTCCTGAAATAAGTTGATACTAATCCAACTTATGATGAATAAATCGGAGAGTACAAATGGAGAGTGTACCCTAAAAGATTACACATTGACTGGCTTTTTAATAGCCGTCGTCTCCTGTATATAAAAAGACGACTTCACTTACAAAACAAGCCCAAGCTCATTACGGAATACAGGATTAAAGTACAGTTGTGGCTTAGTTTAAAACAAAAATTAACCCCAATCATTACTATTTCTGATGAAGATTTAATAGCTAAATCAGGAAAAGAAGTAGTACCGAGAATCTTCACATAATGGTCAACTGACTGTATTTTTTTGGTGAGTAGCATCCGTTTTTATCATGAGTATCAGAAACTGGAAACATTCAACAGAAAAAATAAACCACAGAGAGTCATTATTACAATAACAACGGATACATTAATTCATACCTCAGTAGAAATTATAGTATCGTTTAGGTTGTAGTAATTGAACAAATAAATGATCAGCATTTTAGAATGTTAATTATTATAAATCTATTCAATAATACTTCTCACTTAAGTTTAAAGTGAATTTATCTAATTTTAAATTTATATATTATGAAAAAAATGTTATTTTCTTTTTTGTTTTTATCTTCAATGGGATTAAGTGCTCAAGTCACAATCTTTGAAGATGGATTTGAATTGTATGACAATTTTATTATTACCAATATCGGTTCGTGGAAACAGATAGATGTTGATGAGGCACCAACTTATGGAATTGAGGTAGGAACTCCGCCAAACACAACCCCTGTACAGTATCAAAATTCAGGTTATACAGGTTCTTTTATCATTTTTAATAAAAGTGCTACAAATCCTGCTGTAGATGATGCATGGGCAGCAAAAACCGGTAATAAAGTCATTGCCTGTTTTAATGCATTAGTCAATCCTCAATTACCAAAAAAGGGACCCAATAATGATTGGTTGATTTCTCCACAACTACAGCTTGGAGGTTCAGGAAATACCTTGACATTCTGGGCAAAATCAGCGGCATCGAATTACCCGAATGAAAGATTCAAAGTAGGAGTTTCGACCACAGGAACAGCAGTAGGAGATTTTACTGTTATTTCAACAGGTGAATATGTTCAAACTACGGCAACATGGACACAATATACTTATAATTTAGACGCCTATGCCGGACAAGCTGTATATCTGTCAATTAATTGTATATCAAACGACCAGTTTGCATTGTTGATAGATGATTATAAAGTTACGGCTACAACTTTGTCAACAGATAACTTCTTAGTGAATAATTTTTCCATCTATCCTAATCCAACCAATGGAATTGTCAATATAATCGGTAAGAATAATGCTGCTATAAACTCCATTCAGATTACAGATGTAAATGGAAGAATAATTAAAAATCTTGATATGAAAGGTGTACAAGAGACCCAAATTGATATTACAGACCTCACAGCAGGTATGTATTTCCTAAATATTCAAACCGATTTAGGCTCAGGAGCTTCAAAAATCATAAAAAAATAATTATTAATCAGTTATTTTTCTAAAGACTTCCACTTCTAAAGCGGAAGTTTTTTTGTTTTAAATAAAATGCCTTTTTCTGTCAAAAAACTGTAATTTAGTGCTACTTTTTATTAAAGCAAAGAATATGCAAAACATTCCCAGTGTAGACTTGCGTGATTTCCTATCGGACGACCCGGTACGTAAACAAAAATTTGTAAATGAAATCGGAAAAGCATACGAAGATATTGGCTTCGTAGCATTAAAAGGACATTTTTTAAATGAGACTTTAGTAGAAAATCTGTACAAAGAGGTTCGTAATTTCTTCAGTTTGCCGCTGCAGACCAAAGAAAAATACGAAATTCCGGGTATTGGAGGTCAAAGAGGCTATGTTTCTTTTGGCAAAGAATCAGCAAAAGGAAGAAAAACAGGAGATTTAAAAGAATTCTGGCATTTTGGTCAGTATGTGGAAAACAATCCGAAACTGGAAGCTGAATATCCAAAAAATGTTATGGTAGAAGAATTACCGGAATTCAATAAAGTCGGAAAAGAAACCTACCAAATGCTTGAAAAGACCGGAGTGTATGTTTTGAGAGCTTTGGCTATTTATTTGGGCTTAGACGAGTTTTATTTTGATTCGTATGTCAAAAACGGTAATTCAATTTTAAGACCCATACACTATCCGCCTATTACAGAAGAGCCGAAAGATGCTATCCGTGCAGCCGCTCATGGAGATATTAACCTTATTACCCTCTTGATGGGAGCTCAGGGAAAAGGCTTACAGGTACAGAACCATCAGGGAGAATGGATCGATGCTATCGCAGAAGATGATGAATTGGTAATCAATGTAGGAGATATGCTATCAAGACACTCCAACAATAAATTGAAGTCCACTATTCATCAGGTTGTAAATCCGCCAAGAGAACTATGGGGAACATCCCGATACTCGATACCTTTTTTTATGCATCCGATCAGCGAAATGCCGTTAAATGTATTGGAAAATTGTATTGATAAGGAGCATCCAAAACTTTATGACGATATCACAGCCGGTGAATTTCTCACTGAACGACTCATTGAGTTAGGTTTGATAAAAAAATAAGGATTAAAGGCCAGTTTATAAACCGGTCTTTTATTTTCCTCCATAGTATTCCTCAGTTTACCTCTATTTTTTTCCGTTTGGAAACAATTCCCTTATTTTTATATAAATTTTTTAAAATGAACATCAAAGTAAGACAATATGCTTTAATCATATTAGTTTCCATCATTCTGATCTGTATTCCTATTATTGGTTCTCCTGAATTTAATGAGTCCACTTCCCTATTCTATTCACTAAAATTTCAGAAACGCTTTTTAGGGACGATTTTGGTTGTTTTGTTTTTTTATCTCAATTACTTTTATTTAATTCCTAAACTCTACTTTTCTAAAAAATATATTCTCTATATCGTTTTAATCATCGTCTGTTTTGTTTTAATCCTAAAAATTCCCCATCTCATCTTCAATGAAGAAATGATAAGAGAATCTTTCAAAGCTTTAGGACCAGACAGAACTCAGAGAAGATTTGAACCCAATTTCTGGCAACGACTCTTTTTTGATAAAACACTGTATCAGTTCATTATCTGTATTTTTATTTCCTTTTTATTAAGGTTGAATTTACAAATGAACGAAATGGAAAGTGAAAAATTAAAATCTGAAGTTTCCTATCTCAAAGCCCAAATCAATCCACATTTTTTATTTAACACTCTTAATAGCTTATATGCCTTAACCTTGGAAAAATCAGATGAAGCTCCGGAAGCAATCTTAAAACTATCTACCATTATGCGGTATATTGTAACGGAAAGCTCTAAAGAAATGGTGCTGCTTAAAGATGAAATAGAATACGTAAAAGACTATATCGACCTTCAAAAACTGAGAATGGTAGAAGATACCGTTTTTAGTTTTACCATTACAGGTACTATAGATCAACAGAAAATAGCCCCTCTGCTACTCATCCCTTTCATTGAAAATGCATTTAAACACGGACTCAATCCCGATAAAAACTGCTACATTCATATCAAAATTAATATCGAAAAAAAAGTTTTATATTTAATAGTAGAGAATAGTAAATCCGTAGAAATTTTTCCATCAGAAAAAAGCGAAAAAGGTTTGGATAACACGTTAAAAAGGCTTCAATACAATTATCCCGACAAACATGAACTTACAATTTCTGATACTGATAATGACTATAAAGTAACCTTAAAAATAGATTTATAGTGATAAAAGCAATAGCGATAGACGATGAACCTCTGGCATTAAAAATAATTGAGCACCATTGTTCCAAAATAGAAAGTATATCTCTGGAAAAAACATTTACCAATCAGACTGAAGCTATTAAATACATCAATAAGTTTCCTGTTGATTTGCTTTTTCTTGATATACAGATGCCTCAAAATAGCGGAATTGATTTTTATAAGAACCTTAATAAAGACCTGCTGGTTATTTTTACAACAGCTTATGATACCTATGCTGTAGAAGGTTTCAACGTAAATGCGATAGACTACATCATGAAACCTATTGGATTTTCGCGCTTTGAAAAAGCTGTAGAAAAAGCAGTACAACAATATAAATATAAAACCAATACAAGCCAGCAGGACCATTTGCTGATCAGAGCTGACTATAAACTCAACAAAATTGATTTTAAAGATATTCTCTATATAGAAGGTCTGGATGATTATATACAAATCTATCTGGTCAACAAACCTAAAATTGTTGCAAGAATGTCTATGAAGTCCGTCATGGAAAAACTTCCTGAAAAATATTTTTTGAGAATTCACCGCTCCTATATTGTATCTATACCCCGCATCAGCGCGATACAAAACAAACAAATAGAGCTTGAAAATAAAATATTTCCTATTGGAGAAACGTATAAAAATGAGGTATTTACAAAGCTAAAAATAAATTAACCGATAAATTAACATATTTCACCTCTTTTTAACTTTTAGTTTTTTTGCGATTAAAAATATTGTTGTAGATTTGTTATACTCAACAAACAAAATAACTTTCATAAGGAGTTATAATGTGATAATTTGAGTTTTTCATAAGTGTTTTTTTTGGTTATAGCGAGACTTGCAAAAGTCTCGCTTTTTTTTACCTACAAAATTAACTTATACACCTCAATTATAACTCTTTATTTCTTTATAGGAATGAAGTTTGCTACCTTTATTCTACTAACAGTTAAATAAAAAGATCATGAAAAAGTTATGGACAATAGCATTATTAGCAATTGGAATTTCTGCATTCGCACAGGAGGGAAAGAAAGAACAATCAGCAGATCAGGAACAAAAAGTACTGGAACGCTTTAAAGATTTAAATCTTTCAAAAGAACAGGAACAAAAAGTACTGCAATTATACAAAAATAAAAAAGCAGAAAGAAAAGCTGCGATTGCTAAGAAGGATGAAGCCAAACCTTCGAAAGAAGAAATGATGGCAAAACGTGAAAAGATGAATGCTGAATTAAAAAACATTCTGAATGAAGAACAGTATAAAAAATTTGAACAAAACAAAAAAGAACGTTCAAAAATGAGAACCAAAAAATAATTTAAAAAGCTCTGATAATATCAGAGCTTTTTTTAGGGAAATTAGTTATATTTATATAAAATAGCTACCCGAATGAAAGTAAATAAACCGTTTAAAATAATCGGTATTGTACTCATGTCTCTTCTTGGTTTAGGATTGATTGGTAACTTTGGTATCAATTATCTTATCAAAATCAAACTGCCGAAGATTATAGAAGAAAAAAATGACTCTGCCTACGATTTCGTTTATGAAGATTTGAGTTTTTCTATATTTGACAACAGTCTGTCCGTAGAAAATATAAAGGTGACCCCTAAAAAAAATGCCAACATCCGAAAAGATATTGACTTCTATGGAAAAGTGGGAAAGATAAGTGTTACAGGCGTTAATTTTATTGAACTCATTAAACATAAAAACCTCAAAGCATTTACCATTTATGTGGATGATGCAGATATTACCGTCTTAAAACCGGCACAAAGAGATACTCTAAAGACAGAATCTACTTTAGCTTCTTCTGTTGATATTGACAAAATTGCGGTGAGAAGAGCTAATCTCAAAATCATGACTTCCGGAGGTGATACCCTTCTCAATCAGCTTCACAATATGAATGTAGAAGTTGACGGAGTACATATGGGAAAATATACACAAAAAAAGGATATCCCTTTTACCTATGAAAATTATCATTTCAAGATTGATTCCGTTTACAGTAAAATGAACGATTTTCAGTACGTAAAATCAGGAGCAATTGCAATTGATAAGGAGAATTTTGATATGAATAATTTCCGTATTTATCCTGCCATAACTTCAAGTCAGTTCAAAAATACGGAAACAGAATCCAATACGCGTTTAAATCTGCAGGTGCCTTTGGTAAATCTAAAAAAAACCGACTGGGGATATGATCAGAATAACGATTTTTATTTAAGTATAGGTCAGATCAATATTGACTCCATCAATTTCAACATACTGGATCAGAAAAAACAAACGGTTTTTCAACAGGCAAAAAAAGATGCCGAAAAAGTAATCCAACCCTTGATTCCGTTCAGGGTAGATGTAGAAGAGATAAACATCAAGCGATCATCCTTTAATTCACTAAACGTTTTAGATGTCAATAATGTAAACATTAACATTAAAAAAATCTCTAATCGTGTAGAAGAACGCCTTTATATTGAAGAATTTAACCTGATCAATCCTCAATTGATTCACTTTCCGAATAAAGCAAAAAAAGATCATAACACCAGTCAAAAAAGCCAGCTAAACGATCTGATCGTTATCAATAAGCTCAATGTAAAAGATGCCCGTTATATTCTTAAAGATAAAACAGGAACAAAAAATACACTGACCGTTAATGACTTCAATCTTTCGTTGTTTGATATAAAAATAGATGATGAAACGGTAAAACAAAAAATTCCGTTTACCTACCAAAATCCTTACCTATCTACAGGAAAAGTTCATTTTGACAGTGGTAAAAATTATAATATATATACAAACGGAATTACAATTAAAGATCATAATGCTGTCATCAAAAACATTCAGATGAAACCTAAAGTATCCAGAAGAGCACATGCAAATGCACTCAAATATGGAGAAGATTTATACAATATAACTTCAGGAAAAATCGAACTCAACGGACTTTCATACGGTTTTGATAATACTGAAACCTTTTTTCTGAAATTTAAAAATGTAATTCTTAATCAGGTAGATGCCAATATATACCGTGACGCCTCGATACCCAATAACCCAAAAGAAAATACCTTGTACAGTAAAAAGCTGAGACAATTGGATATTGGTCTGGAAATAGGCGTTTTAAAAATTGTGAATTCAAAAATCGTCTATGAAGAAGACAGCCAGACAAGTACAGCTCCGGGTAAAATTTCATTTGCGAATTTTAACCTTACCGCAAAAAATATATACAGCGGTCATAATAAAACTTCGGGTCCTAAAACCATCATTGATGTGCATACTGTATTTATGAATAAATCAAACTTAAAAGCCAACTGGAGTTTTAATATTCTCAATAAATATGATGTCTTCAATATCAATGGTGAAATACAGCATTTTCCGGCAGAAGGCATGAATCCGTTTTTAAAACCCTATCTGAATGCTACGGCAAAAGGAACTATTGAGAAAATGCAGTTTAACTTTACAGGAAATAACGATTCAGCAACCGGATTATACGGAATGCAGTTTGATGATCTGAAAATGACATTGTATAAAAAAGACGGTGTGAGTGAGCGTAAATTTTTAAATAAATTAGGAAATTGGTTCATCAGAAACGATACAAAAGGAGATGTTATGGCTGTAGAAATAAAACCTGTAAACAGACGCAAAGACTCTTCTTTTTTTAATTATTTATGGCTTTGTGTAATGCAGGGTCTGAAACAAACCGTACTTTAGTACTTTAAAAATTACATTTATTAAATGAAAACAATTGTTATTACCGGAGCTACTTCCGGAATAGGATATGCTACTGCAAAAGCATTGGCACCAAACAATCGGTTAATCATCTGTGGAAGACGAACTGAAAAGCTGCATACTCTGGCGGCTGAATTAGAAGGAATCGCCGAAGTACATATTGCAAGCTTTGACGTAACGGATAAAAAAGAAGTATTCAAAGCTTTTGAAAACCTACCTGAACCCTTTAGAACTATTGATGTACTGATCAACAATGCCGGGAATGCACACGGATTGGCAAGTTTTCAGGATGCTGACCTCGAAGATCTGGAAAATATGATTGATATCAATGTGAAAGGGCTTATATATGTAACTAAAGCATGTCTGCCACAATTAACGAAATCAGCTAATCCTCATATTATTAATATTTCTTCTATAGCAGGAAAACAGGCATATGCGAACGGTACTACCTATTGTGCCTCTAAATGGGCTGTTGAAGCATTGACAAAAGGAATGCGTCTCGACTTTTTACCTCTTGGAATAAAAGTTACGTCTATCGCACCCGGTGCCGTAGAAACTGATTTTTCGCTTGTGCGCTTTAAAGGAGATAAAGAACGTGCAGCTAAAGTATATGAAGGATACACTCCGCTTACAGCAGAAGATGTTGCCTCTACAATTGCCTTTACTGTAACTCAACCCGAACATATACAGCTCGCTGACATTACCATTTTGCCTAAAGCACAGGCTGATATCTCTACTATATTAAGAAAATAGTGAAAAAAGACTGCTTTGGCAGTCTTTTTTTATTCCTGATCACCGCATAAGTCACGGGCTTCTTCAAGTACCTGAATTTTCTTTTCTTCAGAAAATTTAAAATGATCCAGCAATACAGGATTCCTGACAATCTCTTTAACCAACAAGCAGTTTTTCTCCAAAAGGAGCCGTTCTTCTTCATCTGTCAGTGTAGTAAGACAAGTGATAGGATACATTGTAAAATCATCTGTTAATGATTTTATGTTTCGCTTTGGTGGGTAGTTCCACGATATTAGTTCAATATCATAATACTCCGCAAAAGCAATACTGTCAATCGTAAAAAAAGCATTGGTAATAAGAAAACCTTTTGTAGGTTGCAATTTTTTACCAAAAAAATCAAAGGTATGTTCTTTCAGATCATTAAATCGGGATAGAAAATACATAGGAGTTGTGACACTGATTTTGGCATCCAGATCGTTCCTGAACTTGCATTCACAAATCAGCAACTCACTTTTGCGCGAAGCCAGCACATCTATTTCATGAGTTACAGCACTTCCCTGCAACGTTTGACTGGTAATAGCATCATAACCCTGCGTTTGCAATATCTTAGCCATCCATTTTTCAAAATAATATCCCTCAGGTCCCAACGCTTTTATTGCATTTTTAAGACTATAACGCGCAGCAAAAGAATGACGGAGTTTTTTTAATTCTGCAAAAGCAATTTCATATAACTTTTTAGTAGAAATACCATCAAACATTTCTCTTTCTACGACTTTAAAGATCGACTGTGATTCATTTTCATTTGCACCTGAATTTTTAAGAGAATACAGTAAACTATCCGGATTAAAAGGCACCAGATCTCCTGAATACTTTCGTACATTCATAGTTTATTTCTTTAGGTTGATTCTGTTTTTAACATATTCTACCTCTTTCTTATGGTGGGGCTTTAGTTTGCCGTTTTCATCGAGATTCACCATAGTAATATTGCTTACAGTAAGAATCATTTCATGTGTCATTTTATTTCTCACTTCACTTCTTAATACAATAGACGTTGTACCAAATTTCACTACCTCAATACCAATTTCTATAATATCGCCCTGTCTTGCTGAGCTCATAAAGTTAATTTCAGACATGTATTTGGTAACTACATGTGCATTTTCTAACTGTATGATGCTGTATAGCGCAGCTTCTTCATCAATCCATGCTAACAAGCGCCCACCAAATAAGGTATTATTAGAGTTTAAATCTTCCGGTTTTACCCATTTTCTTGTATGAAAATTCATCATAATACTAAAGATTAAAAAAGGCTCTAAAAGAGCCTTGATTATATATTAAGTCAGCATCCCACCGTCAACATTTAAAACCTGACCAGTGATATATGCAGATAAATCAGATGCTAAAAACACACAGGCGTTGGCTACATCTTCAGGAGTTCCTCCTCTTTTCAATGGAATCGCATTTGCCCAGCCTTTAACAACATCTTCTGCCAGTTTTGCTGTCATTTCGGTTTCAATAAACCCAGGCGCAATCACATTACAACGGATATTTCTTGATCCTAATTCCAAAGCTACTGATTTAGAGAATCCTACTACACCCGCTT
>Ga0308157_10000488_pt1 | contig 131008 bp, 121 predicted proteins | sample PhyBR1_FD_201035 | JGI IMG/M metagenome (GOLD analysis project Ga0308157, IMG submission 201035) | Phyllosphere microbial communities from UC Gill Tract Community Farm, Albany, California, United States - DLSLB.R1 | ecosystem: Host-associated > Plants > Phyllosphere > Unclassified | place... | reverse complement strand
GCAAGTTCAGAAAATTCTTTCTTTAAGATAAGTTATTAATCGTTTACTAACATTTAGATTACATTTATCTAATATCATAGGTTTGATTTTCAGGCTTATCGAAAATCGCTTCAATTTTTATCAATATCGGAATGTTAATTGTTTATAAGTGGGGAAAAAGTTAATTACTTGTATAAAGCTGGTTAAAAATTGCGCAAAAGATTGTGGCAAATTGTGTTTTTAGAGTAGCTTTAAACATTCAAATTTATTTGTTAGGATAATTTAGACACAGAGTTAACACTTATTCAGAAGTTATCAACACCGTGGATAAAGTAAATGTTTTTATTAATGAGAAAAGTAGATTTCCTGGTAATAGGTTCAGGTATAGCGGGTTTGAGTTTTGCACTTAAAGCTGCAAAGTTTGGTAAGGTTTTAATCGTCACTAAATCAAATGAAGACGAATCGAATACAAAATATGCGCAGGGTGGTGTTGCAGTTGTGGTAGATAAAGATGATTCTTTTGAAAAACACATTGACGATACCCTGATTGCCGGCGATGGATTATGCGATCCGAAAATTGTGGAAATCGTTGTAAAAGAGGGACCTCAGCGTATACAGGAGATCATAGATTATGGTATAAACTTCGATAAAGATAATGCTGGTTTTTACGATCTGGCGAAGGAAGGAGGCCATTCTGAGCATCGTGTTTTGCACTATAAAGACATTACGGGTTACGAGATTGAGCGTGTTTTATTAAAGGAAATACATGCCAATCCAAACATAGAGATATTAACACATTACTTCGCACTCGAGTTAATTACCCAGCATCACCTGGGTGAGTTTGTGGATAAACGTACCGAAGATATTAACTGTTATGGGATATATGCCTTTAACACAGAGCTTAACGATGTGGAAAAGATTGTGGCAAATGTGACTGTAATGGCTTCGGGTGGTGCAGGACATGTCTATTCAGCCACTACTAATCCCGTTATTGCAACTGGTGACGGGATGGCGATGGTATACCGAGCAAAAGGAAAAGTAAGAAATATGGAATTTATTCAGTTTCACCCAACAGCTCTGTACCATCCGGGTGAATATCCGTCTTTCCTTATTTCAGAGGCTGTGCGCGGCTTTGGTGGCGTATTAAGGCGTAAGAATGGCGAAGAGTTTATGCACGAGTACGATGAGCGTAAATCGCTTGCACCACGTGATATAGTAGCCAGGGCTGTGGATAATGAGATGAAGAAATCCGGAGATGATTTTGTGTACCTGGATATTACCATGCGTAAGAAGGCTGATATTTTAAAACATTTCCCTAATATATATGCCAAGTGTTTGTCTATTGGTATAGATATGACTAAAGATTATATCCCGGTTACACCAGCTTCTCATTACATGTGTGGTGGTATTTTGGTAGATGAGTATGGCCGTTCCTCTATTAAAAATTTATACGCTTGTGGCGAATGTTCTTCGACGGGTTTACATGGTGCTAACAGATTGGCATCCAATTCTTTACTTGAAGCTACTGTTTTTGCACACCGCATTTATCAGGACGCGGTTGAGAATTTTAAAAATAATGTTATACCTGACCATATACCAGAGTGGGATTCGAAAGGGGTTACGCAAAGTAATGAGGATATTTTGGTTACGCACAATTTAAGAGAATTACAGAAAGTAATGGGAGATTATGTGGGTATTGTACGTTCTGATTTCCGTTTGGAAAGAGCCCACCGCAGGTTATTTTTAATTTACCAGGAAACAGAAGAATTTTATAAAAAAAATAAGGTTTCGGTTAAATTGTGTGAGTTGCGTAATGTAATACAAACGGCTTACCTGGTTATTAAATCGGCAATGCAGCGTAAAGAGAGCAGGGGCTTGCATTTTACTACCGATTACCCTGACCATGCTAAAGAATTAACTGACACCATTTTTTAGGTGACAGTTATCAATTAACAGTTTCCATTACATTTTACATATTCTAAACATGCCTTTAATACTACCCGTAAAAGATAAATATCCACAAATTGGTGCCGACAATTTTATTGCAGAAAATGCGACGATTGTTGGTGATGTTGTAATAGGAGATAAATGCTCCGTATGGTTTAATGCGGTGATCAGAGGCGATGTAAATGCCATTACAATCGGTAATGAAAGCAACATTCAGGATGGAGCTGTAATTCATGCTACGTATTTAAAAGCCTCCACACACATCGGAAACCGCGTCTCAGTAGGGCATAATGCCATAGTACATGGTTGTACAGTGCAAGATCATGTTTTAATTGGCATGGGGGCTATTGTAATGGACCATGCTGTAATTGAGGAGTATTGTATCATCGCTGCCGGTGCGGTTGTACTGGAGAATACAGTATGCGAAAGTGGCCATTTATATGCCGGAACACCTGCAAAAAAAATTAAGCCCATTACTGAAGAGCAAAAGGCTTTGTTGAATAAACTACCCGATAATTATATCATGTATTCGGGCTGGTTTACAACGTAATAAGTGATTTTCATCCGGTAAACATCGCATAAAGTACGGTTTAAAGGGAAAATCTCATTAGTATTAAGATTTCTCCATTATAAATATACTTCTAAGGTCCTTTGGGCGGTGCTGGTATTGCCAAAGGATCTTCGCGTTCCCAGTTGGGTTTTAAATCCATCAAAGCCTTTAAATACCATACTTTTTCAGGCTGGAAACCTTCTTTTACATTTCCGGTATCCCAGATGCCATTTTTATTTTCATCATAAATAACCCTTATCATATACTTTCCAGCGGGGTATTTAGAAAAAGTAATTTTTGAGTTTTTTGCTATCGGAAATGATTTGATAATGTCTTTCTTCTCGTTTAAAAACTGTACAACATAACTTTTACTTGTATCAGGTACAGTAACATTCAATACCAATGTGGTATAGGCATCCGTACTTTCGAGCGTAAAACGTTTATTAATATCTTTATTTTTAGCATTAAATATCGCTGTAAATGCTCCGGCACCTAACTTTAAATCGTAATTTTTTTTGTTTTTCCAGGGATATTTAACGTAATATTTTAGAAAATCCACACTGTCTTTTACCAACTCAAAAGTGGTACGCTTTACCGAATCTTCGAGCAGGATTATTTTAGCCGGATCTGCAGCAGTTACCGGAAATGGAAAGATGAGCGTTAGCTGCTGGTACGGATTTAATTTTCCTCCGATCAGATTGTCATTAATGATCACATCACGTGTATAGGTATCCTTCTTCCCTCGGGTAAAATTTAGAGTCTGTAGCAGCTTTCCCTGATCGTTAATGGCCACCTTAACCGAATCAAAGTTCATCTCATTGAGCCATATTTTGGTGGTATCGTTGGTTTTATTAAAGAAAACTTTCTTACCTGCATCCAAAGCAGCTGGTTCTGTAACTGTGATTTTAGGGCTTTTAAGCTGCTGATTAAAGGTAATGAGTATACTTCCATCATTATTCAGTTTTCGCTCTAAAACCCTAAATTCAGGGGCTAATTCCTTAAAAATCTGAAGGTCTACATTCTCCAAATTTTTGTCAATTACAATTGGATCTTTTACAAAACCAATTTCATCCGAAATCTGCTGATATATTTTATCTCCGCCACCACTGCTTTCTTTAAGTGCATAAATTTTATAAGTACCCTTTCTGAGGTTATTTAATTTATAGGTTCCTGCACTATCTGTAGTCGTATAAATTGACGGACGTTTTTTTCCAAATGTAGTATCACGTTCAATAGGAAGAATAAAAACAGTTACATCTTTTTCAGCTTCGTCACTAAGCGAATTAATTACTTTACCACTTAGTGAAAGTGAATCTATCTCAGGTCCGGTAGAAAAAACATAGGATAAATTTTTAACCACATTGCCTTCGTTTACATCCGCTACCGATTTTCCAAAGTTCAAAGTATAAGTCGTATTTTTCTCTAAAGAATCCTGTAAATTAATTTCCAATTTTTTTCCGCGCTTTTTTAGTTCCGGAGCTTTTTCCTGATCTGGTGAAATTGAAAATTCTTTAAACTCATCTTTCAGGTTAAAATATTCGTCGAATTCAATTACGATTTTTTTAGCATTAAAATTTCTCGTTTGATTTTTTGGGATCATACTTAAAACTTTTGGCGGCGTAGTATCTTTTGGTCCACCTTGAGGTGTTTGCATACTTGCACAACCAAAGAGCAGGAGCAAGGTGAGCATAACCACTAAATTTTTTAGTTTAAAATACTGATCTTTTAAATTTGGCATATTTTAATCGTTCTGACGAATTTTTATACTTTTTGGAGCTGTGATATTAAAAAATGTTTTTTCTTTCTTATATCGATTTATTTTAAGTCGTTTTTATTTTATTTAAGTATTTGATTATCAGCTACTTATTAATATAAACCATTAAAACAGAGATATCTGATGGCGAAACACCTGAAATTCTGGAGGCCTGACCTAAAGTTCGTGGTTTTATTTTAAATAATTTTTCGCGTGCTTCTTTTGAAATGGAAACAATTTTATTGTAGTCGAAATCAGGCTTAATTTCTTTGTCTTCCATTTTTAGCATTTTAGCTACAATCTCGTTTTCCTTTTCAAAATAACTTTCGTATTTAATTTTGATTTCAGCTTGTTCAATGGTTTCATTATCTAATGCTTTTGTAGCTTCAGCCAATGGCTTGCTTACTTGAATGATGTCTTGTAAGCCAACATGTGGTCTTCCAACCAAACTGTGAATTTTTACATTTTGGTTAAGTACACTCGAACCTAGACTTTCAAGCATAGGATTTGCATCAGCCATTTCAATACCCTGACTTCTGGTGAATTTTACCAAAGCTTCGGCATTAGCTATTTTTTCATTTACTTTGGCTAAACGCTCATCGGAAATTAAACCAAGCTCATGGCCGATAGGAGACAGTCGAATATCAGCGTTATCCTGTCTCAATAACAAACGGTGTTCTGCCCTTGAGGTAAACATACGATATGGTTCTTCGGTTCCTTTTGTAACCAGGTCATCAATTAAAACACCTATATAACTTTCTGATCTTTTCATAATCAGTTCATGTTTACCGGTAATTTTTTGATGTGCATTGATACCAGCCATGAAGCCTTGACACGCGGCTTCCTCATATCCGGTTGTTCCGTTGATTTGTCCGGCTAAAAATAAATTGCTGATTAGTTTAGTTTCTAGCGTTAATGATAGTTGAGTAGGTGGAAAGAAATCGTATTCAATGGCATAACCTGGTCTGAACATTTTGGCTTGTTCAAAACCTGGAATTAATCTCAATGCTTTAAATTGTACATCCTCTGGAAGGGAGGTGGAGAAGCCATTTACATAAATTTCACAAGTATTCCATCCTTCGGGTTCAACAAAAATCTGATGTCTGTCACGTTCAGCAAAACGGTTAATTTTATCTTCAATTGAAGGGCAATATCTCGGACCTAAACCTTTAATACGACCAGTAAACATTGGTGATTTTTCGAAGCCTTCTTTTAAAGTTTCGTGTACCTCACTGTTGGTATAGGTAATCCAGCAGCAACGTTGATCAGTAGAAACAACCGTATCTGTATAAGAGAATTTACCCGGATTTTCATCCCCCCATTGTTCTTCCATTTTGGTATAGTCTAAACTCCGGCCATCTACACGGGGTGGGGTACCGGTTTTCATACGGCCAGCTTCCATGCCCAATTCAACCAATTGCTCTGTAATACCTGTTGAGGATTTTTCGCCTGTTCTTCCTCCTCCGAATTTCTTTTCACCAATATGAATGGTTCCATTTAAGAAAGTACCATTAGTTAATACTACAGCAGTACTTTCTATTTCTATACCTAATGAAGTTTTAACTCCATATACAGTATTATCTTTTACTAATAAACCTACTACACTATCTTGCCAGATATCCAGATTTGGTGTTCTTTCTAAAGCTAAACGCCACTCTTCTGCAAAGCGCATTCTATCTATTTGTGCCCTGGGGCTCCACATAGCCGGGCCTTTAGATTTGTTGAGCATTCTAAATTGAATGGTTGATTTATCAGATATAATACCTGAATAACCACCCATAGCATCTACCTCGCGAACGATCTGTCCTTTAGCAACACCACCCATTGCTGGGTTACAACTCATCTGGGCAATAGTACCCATGTTCATTGTAATTAATAAAACAGATGATCCTAAGTTGGCAGCAGCAGCAGCAGCTTCGCATCCGGCATGACCCGCACCAACAACAATCAAATCGTATTTTGAAAACATTTTATTTATATTTTATCAATTGTTCCACGTGGAACAATTGTATTTTTATTAAAAAGGGCAGGAGTTTATTTATCTCCTTGTTTTGATGTTCCACGTGAAACATAACGCGAAAATCAGATTAGAATTATTTTTTTATTCTGAAAGCTCCAGCCACCTCATGGTGTAGTCATCTAGTTTTGTTTGTAAGCTTTCAATCTCTGCTGACACTTCCTGTATTTTAATATAATCGGAAGCATCAATGCTGTTTAAGATTTGAGTTAACGCGGCTATTTTACTTTCTGTTTCTTCCATACCTTTTTCGCTTTCTTCCAATTCCTTCTGCTCTTTAAAACTTAGTTTTTTTGTTGCCTTAACTGGTGCTTGTTCTACAATAGGAGCAGGAACTTTTTTATTTTCGGCCTTGGCTTTTGGTTGCTCTAAACTTAAACGATATTCTGAATAATTACCGTTATAAATTGTAACTACACCTTCTCCTTCCATGATAAAAAGTTGGTCGCTCATCTTGTCGAGCAGATACCTGTCGTGTGAAACCAACATCAGTATACCAGGAAAGTTTTCTAGAAATTCTTCAAGCACATTTAAAGTGTCGATATCTAAGTCATTCGTTGGCTCATCCAAAATCAGAAAGTTTGGATTTTGCATTAAGACTTTCATCAGGTTCAAACGTTTCTTTTCACCACCGCTTAGCTTTTCTACCATGCCATGTTGTTTTTTTGGCGGGAAAAGAAAAAGCGTTAATAGGGCAGAAGCAGTAATTACAGAACCATCTGCCATTTTAATATATTCAGCATCTGACTTTACAATATCAATAACACGTTCTTTCGGATCGAAAGTTAAACCGCCTTGTTTGTAATATCCGAACACAGTTGTTTCGCCGGTATCCACTTTACCACCTTCTGGTTTTAAATTGCTGGTGATGATATTCAAAAGTGTTGATTTACCCGTTCCATTTTTTCCGGCTAAACCAATGCGGTCACCCTTTTTGAAAGTATAACTGAAATCATTAATAATTGGCCTGCCATCAAAGCTCTGTTTAATGTGTGCCAGTTCGATTATTTTGCCACCCTGGCGTGACATCTTCATTTTTAGGGTAACATTCTGATTGTCAGCCTTTTTCTTTGTTTTTTCTTCTAAATCGTAAAAAGCATCGATCCTGGCCTGAGATTTTGTAGCACGTGCCTGTGGCATACGTCTCATCCATTCTAATTCTTTCTTTAATAGCTGCTGGTTCTTATGTAGAACCGTTGCATCCAGCGCTTCTCTTTCAGCTTTTTTTTCTAAGAAGTAAGCATAATTTCCGTTATAATTGAAAATTTTTCCGCTGTCTAACTCTACAATGGTATTGCAAACATTATCTAAAAAGTACCTGTCGTGTGTAACCAAAAGAATGGTTTTCTGTCCGGTAGTTAAAAGTTTTTCTAACCATTCAATGGTGTCAATATCCAAATGGTTGGTAGGCTCATCGAGTACAAGAATTTCAGGATCTTCAATTAAAAGTTTAGCCAAAGCCAAACGTTTCTTTTGTCCGCCAGAAAGGGTAGAAATTTTTTGCTGAAGATGAGTGATCCCCATCCGGTTGAGAATGGTTTTAATCTCATGTTCATATTCCCAGGCATTGTGTTCACTTAATTCTTCGTATAAACGGTTAAGTGTTTTTTCGTCGGGATTTGGATTTTCAATTAATTCCTCATATTCTTTAATGAGTTGTTGTTGCTTATTTTCCAGCGAGAAGATATGGTCGCTAATAGAAAAACCTTCGGTAAACTGAGGTTCCTGGTCTAAAAAGCCGATTTTAACGGATTTATTTTTTACAATTTTACCTTCAAGCGGAGGAAACCTTTCAGCCAGTAATTTCAATAATGTACTCTTACCTGCGCCATTAATACCAACCAACGCTACGCGTTGCCCGGAGTTAATACCCAAGGTTAAATTCTTAAATAACCATTCGTCATGATAACCATGCCCTAAGCCTTCTGCCGCAATTAATGTGCTCAATTTTTTTGTATTTCGGATTTATAAAGAAAAATTAGTGCAAAGGTAAGTATAAATTATTTTGGAACGTTAAACAGATGTCGCAAAGCAGTTCTGTATCAGCTAAAAATGGCAGAAAGTTGATGTATTACTCTTGTGTTATAGGTGGGATTTTAACCTGAATAATACGTTTATAAAAGAAAACAGCGGTCGGACTCGCTCCACCGCTGCTTCAATCATTAACTAAAACTAAACTTTATCTTGTTTGATGTATGGCAAATAAGCCTTTATATCAATTTTTAATCTTTATCAGCATGGCAGGAGGAATTTTAATGCTTTTCTCGCCATTTCTACATATAAGACTACCTGAAGCATAAAAAGTTGCAACTGAAGCAGATGTATTATACCAGTAAAGATTTATTATCGACGAACGGTCTTAACTTTTAGACGAACGCCAGTGAAAGAAGGGGGAGTACTACCCGGGATTTAGGAAAAAGAAGTATATGTAAAACCGCTATCATCTGATATTGGCAACAATGGTAGATAAATGAAAGATTTTCTGAATGCAGCGAAGAATAACAAATTTTAAATAAGACCTGCTTCGACTCTGTAGCCCAAGTGCTCATCTTCTTTCTGGGTCATAAGTGCCTTGGCTGCCTTTCCTTTGTCTTTATAACCCAGTAAATGCAGGGTTCCGTGCATCATAATGCGGCAAACCTCGTCAAATGCATCGGTTTTAAAAGTGATGGCATTCTCTTTAACACGTTCAATGCTGATGAAAATATCGCTTACAATTAACTTTTCTTCTTCAGAATTATCGAAAGTGATAATGTCAGTATAGGTATCGTGGTTCAGGTATTGCTGATTAATGCCTAACAGGTATTCGTCACTACAGAAAATAAAATTAAGTTCACCCAATTTAAAACCTTCTTTTTCGATGCTGGCTTTAAGCCACTTCTTTATTTTAAGTTTTTGCGGGAGGTTATAAGTTACTGATTCTGTAAAAAACGATATTGCAGCCATGTTGTAGTTTTTGTGGATGCAAATTTAGTAATATTAAAGGACTCGTCCGATAGGATGTATTATTGTACCAAATTCAACGATTTTAAATATTCGGCTATTTTATTTTTATAGTAGTAATTTAAAGCAGGCGGTAGTTTTTGGAGCATATCATTACCATTCTGCTGTTGTCTCTGGTAATCTTTAAGCATTTTCTGGTATGAAGGAGGAAACTCTTTGGCAGCCTTACTCTCCCTTTTTGAGTCTTCTTCCTGATCGCGTTCGGCTTTTTCAGCTTCCAATAGTTTGGTAAGCAGCTCTTTCTGCCGATTTAAAGTTTCCTGTTGTAAACGTTTATTAACCAGATCACTTTCAGTCTGTTTCATTTCCTGTATGGCTTCATTCAGGTTGCCCATTTTACCTGTACCATCTTTGTTCTCCTCCCGGTTAATTTTTTCCAAAGCCTGGCGGATCATTTGCTGTTGCTGAGCCATTTTACTAAACTCCTGACTCATCTGACCTTTACCTATTGTACCCTGGTTGCCACCCTGTTTCTGCATCTGCTCGCGGGCTTTTTGCATGTTTTTATTCAGCTGATCCTGCATTTGTGAAAGCTGTTTCATGCCTTGTTTCTGTTTTTTGCCGCTACCGCCACCTTTACTGTTTTTCTGCATGTTTTGCAGCTGATTAAGGGCTTCACTCAGCATTAAGCTAAGATTATTGATAGAGGTCATGGTAAACTGCTGGAAGCGGTTAGCCTCTGCAGTCCTTCTGTCACCAAGGCTTTCTAAACTCTTATCCAGGTTAAAATTAATTTTATTCATCTCCTCATTAACCGTCGATTCGATTTGCGGAACGCGTTTACTTAAGCTATAAAGGCTATCAGCAATAGTTTTAAGGTTATCTTTAATGCTACGCTGCTTTTGCACATTGCTGGTGTAAGCCGGATCAGCAGCAGTCATTTTTTTTAGGGCCAGCATTACCTTTTCCTGATCGAAAGAGGTGGTTAAGAGATTTTCTAATAACCTGCGCAACTCTTTGGCATTCAGGTTATTTTCCATCTCTTCACCCTGCTGTTGCATATCGCTCATTTTTTTGGAGAGCTTCTCCATCTGCTCAGCTGCTTTTTGTTGTTTTTGGCTGGCATTTTTCGAATCTTTTTTATCTAAGGCTTCTTTGCTGTCTTGCTGCTCTTTTTGGATATCCTGCACATCTTTCTCTGGATTTTCGAAAGGATTAGGTCTTTCCAGCGACTGATTTTTTTCTTCCAGCTTTTTTAGGTCATCTTTCAGGTCTTTCATTTCCTTATTGAGTGCATCCTGCTTCTGCTTTAAGGTCTCATTATCCTGTTTTTTATCTTTAGTCTGCTCTGCCAATTCGTTTTGGTCTTTAGCCAGTTCGTTTAAACGGTTAATATCATTTTGCAGTTGCTGTTCAAATTCAAGCTGCTTATAGAGCTCCAGAATTCTATCCAGCTCATTTTTAAGTGTTTTATTATCCAGCTGCATTTTAGAGAGCTCATTTTGAGTCTGATCTTTATTTTTCTCGTTAATCAGGTTCTGCAGCTTCTGCAAAAGCTCTTTTGTTTTTTCGTCTAAAACGTTATCAAACAGGTCTTTAATTTGTTTTTGCTTTTCGAGCAGTTCTTCGGTTTGTTTCTGGTCTTCCTGCTGCTGAATATTTTTCTCATTCTGCTCTTTAATTTCTTTTACAGCTTCATCAAGCTGTTTTTGTTTATCCAGGAGGGCTTCAATCTGTTTTTTATCTTCAAACGAAATCTGTTTTTTATCAATCAGGCTTTCGGCAACCTTTTTACTTTCCTTTTCGATGGTATTGGCCAAACGGATAGCCGATTGCATTTTTTGTTTAAGCGCCTGACTGTTAGTACTAACCTGTTCTGCTGTTTCTCTTTTCGTAGGCTGTTTAAATGTTTTGATCTCAGAACGGGTAATTTTCGATCCGTTAACAGCATCATTATCAGCTACTTCAAAATAGTATTCAATTTCTTGTCCGGGTTTGGCAGCTGCTGTTTTAATATCCCAGAAATAAAAGAAACTATTTTCTGTGGCATTGCTCTTAATCGGGATATTTTTGGTTACAGAACTTACAATCCGGTTATTTTCTTTAATACTGTACTTAAAACTCAGCCGGCTAAAACCATAATCATCGCTTACCTGGCCATTAAAGTACAGGGCTTTGTTGCTCACCGAGTCGGATTTCTCTTCTACGCGAATGCCTGGAGCCTGATCTTTAATTACCGTAATCTGGTGCGAAAGCGAATCGCGAAGGGTTACAAATTCATTTTTAGGTGTAATGCTGTATTTCGAATTATTTTTAATGGTGGCACTAAAAGCAGCAACATCATCTTCAATTTTCAATGTATTTTCTGCTCCATTAAGCATAAACAAGAGCGCGCTACTCTTTTCTGTCTTGAAATTCCAGTTTACTTTTGTGCCTTCAGGCAGGAGCATATCGCCTGCATTTGAAATCACTTCTGTTTTTTTTCCCAGGTAGGCAGGAAAGGTAAGAGTCGCTGTAGCGTTTAATAATTCAGGGCGTGGCTTAACCGTAATTGTAAATGCAGCGGAACTAAAACCACCACCTTTAAAAAACAGTTTTTTATCGGTTTGGATATTTTTAATGTGGTAATTAAATCTGGTGATGCCTTCTTTCTCGGCCTTGTAGCTGTTTTTGCCATCTTCCACATACACTTCGGCTGGTAACTGGTCGCCGGTAAGCTTTATATTTAGCATAACATCATCACCTTGTGTAACTGTGAGGTTCTTATTTAGAACGGTAAATGTAAAAGGCGCTTTGGGCTCAATGTATTCGTCGTATTTAAAGAAACTGTTAGTACCCTCGAGTAAGATGGCAGGGGCAATGATACCGATTAGAAGAATAATTGAAAGTGGAACAAACAGGTATTTTAAATATTTACGGTTGTCGTTTATGCTTACTGCGGTATAAAACGGAACCGGTTTAAGTTCCAGGATTTTTTGATCGATACTGGCCAGGATAAGCTGGTTATTTTCAGGCGATTTTTCTGAAAGATGGTGGAGTTGTAAGGTATTCAGCAGTTTGTCTTTAATATCGGCAAAATGATCACCAATAATTACCGATGCTTCGTCAAAAGATAAGTGCTTACCCAGTTTCAGCATCGATAGGAGTGGTTTCAGAATTAAAAAACCGATCAACAGCAAACTGGTAAGTAAGTAGGTAAAGAAAATAAAAGTTTTAAATCCAGCTCCGGGATTTAAATAATACAGGCTTAAAAATACGAGTAGGTATAGGCCTAAAAGAATAGCTGCAACGTAAATACTACCCCGTAAAATCTTATTTAAATAAAATTTGCGGATAAATTCGTCTATCTTCCTTAATAAGTCGTTGTAGTTATTGCTCACCATGTCTCTGTAAATGTAAAAATAGTTACAATCAATTGAAAGAAATCTGTAAACAGGATAACGTGTTTATTACAAATCGATTATCTCCTATCATGGAACATGAACTACTCCATTGAATTCCATACCAGAGCGTTCATGAAAGATTAAATTAGCCTTAAAGTTACTTATTTCGATAGCGGGGCTATTGCATTGATTTATAATATAATGGTTACATTAACTTTAATTTGTTTTCGGTGTAAAAATTTACTTTTGAGTTTTTACCAAAAATAAGATATGAAACGTGTATTTATTTCGGCCGTTATGGTTTTCATTTTTACAAGCACTTTTGCACAAAAGTTTAACTGGAACAAAAACCAGGTAATTGCACACAGGGGTGCATGGAAAAAGAATAATTTTCCGCAAAATTCGATTGCATCACTAAATGAGGCGGTAAGGCTGGGCTGTTATGGCTCTGAATTCGATGTATGGATGACGGCCGATCATGTTTTAGTTATAAATCACGATCCTGAATTTCAGGGGTTAACTATTGAGAAGGTAAATTATGCGGATTTGCTGACTAAAACCATGAGTAATGGCGAGAAAATACCAACTTTAGAAGCTTATCTGCTTGCCGGTAAAAAACAAAAAACAACCAAACTGATTCTGGAGATAAAACCTTCATTAATCAGTAAGGAACGTGGAATAGAAGTTACTAATAAATGTGTAGAGCTGGTGCAGAAATTGAAAGTGACCGAATGGACAGAGTATATCAGTTTTGATTATGATTATTGCAAACGCATTTTAGCCTTATTACCAAAAGCAAAAGTAGCTTACCTGAAAGGTGATATTGGTGCTGAACAAATGAAAGCAGATAAATTAACCGGTGTGGATTATCATTACAGTGTTTACCAAAAAGACAACTGGATAGAAAATGCACAAAAACTGGGATTAACTGTAAATGCATGGACGGTTAATACGGTACCCGAAATGCAGTGGCTCCTGGCACATCAGGTAGAATATATTACTACCAACGAACCAGAACTTCTTTTCGAAGAAATTAAAAAAACACCCGTGGCAAGTGGCTGGAAATTAAAATGGAGTGATGAATTTAATGATGCAGGACTGCCTTTAACCAAGAACTGGAGTTATGATGCAGGCGGCAAAGGTTGGGGAAATAATGAATTGCAATATTATACCGATGCTGATAGTAACAACGCAGTTGTTAAAAAGGGTAATCTGAATATTACAGCCGTAAAAGCGGATCGAGAAAACAATCATTATACCTCAGCCAGACTGGTAACCAAAAATAAATTCGATTTTAAGTACGGTCGGGTAGAAGTAAGAGCTATGTTGCCGAAAGGAAGAGGTTTATGGCCAGCTATTTGGGCACTACCCACCAATGCCAAATATGGTGGTTGGCCAAAGAGCGGTGAAATAGATATTATGGAGCATGTGGGATATGATCCTGACAGTGTGCATGGTACAGTGCATACCGAAAAGTTTAACCATGTTATTAAAACCCAGATAGGTAAGGCATTAAAAGTAGCAAATCCGTACAACACCTATCATGTTTATGCTGTTGAGTGGTTTGCTGACAGGATAGATTTTTTTATCGACGATGAAAAATACCTCACCTTTAGCAATACTAAAAAAGGACCGGGCGATTGGCCTTTCGACCAGAATTTCCATATTATCTTAAATGTAGCTGTTGGCGGTGGCTGGGGCGGAAAAAAAGGAGTAGATGATACTATTTTTCCGGCAACGATGAAGGTTGATTATGTAAGGGTATTTCAGAAATAAGGTGATTTGTTCAACGGTTCTCTAGCGATAGGATTCTTGTACGTGAGGATTTACCAATTGCAAACCGGAGCAATGCTCCCGAGATACCTTCGGGTTAAATTGCTGGGTTGTTTCCTTATCGGGATAGCTGGCTCAGGGCTTTAAATGCTAAATCGGTCAGGTTTACCTCATAACAGTTATTTGGCTCCTGACTGAAAACTATGAACTGAAATTGCTAATTGCCGACTGAAAACGATAACTTGCGGTATCTAAGCTATATTGTATAATTATGGACTCACGTAGAGAATTTCTAAAAAAAGCGGCCTTATTTGCCGGAGCCACCGGCATGGCCGGTACACTGCCCAGTTCGGTACTAAAAGCCATGGCCATTAATCCCGAGCCAGGTACTACATTTTATGATGCTGAGCACATTGTTTTCCTGATGCAGGAAAACCGGTCATTCGATCACATGTTTGGTAAAATGAAAGGTGTGCGCGGATTTAACGACCCGCACCCACACATCCAGCCCGATGGAAATAAAGTTTGGCTGCAAAAAGACGGACAAGGTTATACTTATGCCCCCTTTCATGTCGACATTAACAAAACAAAAATTACCTGGCAAGGCGGTTTACCACATTCGTGGAATGATCAGGTCGCAGCGCGCAATGGCGGCCGTTATGATAAGTGGCTGCCCGTTAAAACACCAATGACTTTGGCTTACTACGATCGGAATGATATTCCTTTCTACTATGCCATGGCCGATGCGTTTACCATTTGCGACCAGCATTTTTGTTCTTCGTTAACGGGAACAACACCTAACCGGTTATTCTTTTTTACCGGTACAATTCGTGGTGAAAAGAGTGCAAACCGTGTCGCAGTTGTCAATAACGATCAGGCCGAATCGCAGAACAATGTGTTTGTAGATTGGCCGACATTTCAGGAAACATTAGAAGATAATGGTATCGACTGGCGCATTTACCAGAATGAACTCTGGACTTCTAAACTACCTGAAGGGGAGATAGACGATTGGTTGGGAAATTATGGAGATAACCCCGTTGAATATATCAGCAGACATAATGTAAAATTATCAGCCTATTTTAGAAAAAACGGCGATAATACCGTTAAACCGGCCTTAACAGCTCAAGAAGTTCAGGAAAAATATGATAAACTTTCTCAAAAGGAAAAAAATCTGGTAGATAAGGCTTTTACCACCAATATTTCTCAGAAAGATTATCTTGATCTGGAGCCTTTCACTTTTAAAAACGATCAGGGACAGTCTGAAACCATCAACATTCCGAAAGGAGATATTTTTCATCAGTTCAGAAAAGATGTAGACAGTGGTAAACTGCCTGCTGTTTCCTGGCTGGTAGCACCACAGCGCTTTTCCGATCATACCAGTTCGCCTTTATATGGTACCTGGTATGTAAGTGAGGCTTTAGATATTTTAACCAGAAATCCGGAGGTTTGGAAAAAAACGATCTTCATTTTAACCTATGATGAAAATGATGGTTATTTCGATCATCAACCACCATTTGTTGTACCTACCCCAAATGATCCTTCGACTGGAAAAGTATCGGAAGGGATTAACTTTGCCACCGATTTTGAAGCCAGAAAAGGGAGTCCTATTGGTTTAGGATACCGTGTTCCATTGGTTGTGGCATCGCCATGGAGCAAAGGTGGTTTTGTAAATTCGCAGGTTTTCGACCATACCTCGTCGATTATGTTTATGGAAAAGTGGCTGACCAAAAAAACAGGCAAGGCAATAAAAAGCAATAACATAAGCGACTGGCGGAGGAACATCTGTGGCGATTTAACTTCAGTATTCAGACCATATAATGGCGAAGCCATCCATTCGCCCGACCCATTGAAAAGGGATGCAGTAGTAACCAGCATTGGTAACGCCAAAAATAAACCTGCACAGGTTGGACCAACCGCATTGAACAAGGCTGAAGTAGCTAAAATCAATAAATTCGAGTCCTTTTCACGTGAAACATCAAGCCATGCCCCAAGGCAGGAAGATGGTGCTAAACCCGCTTGTGCATTACCTTATCATTTAATGGTAGATGCAGTTTTAATTAACAATAACCTGGAATTAACTTTTCAATCGGCAAAAACTTTATTCGGCAACGCTACCGAAACCGTAGGCGCACCCTTTAATATGAATACCATTGCAAAATTTAAAGGTGTTGCAGGCAAAACCTGGGCTTACGCGGTAAAAGCTGGTGATGTTTTAAAAGACAACATTGATCTCGATGATTTCGATAACGAAATTTACGATTTGGCAATAAGTGGCCCGAATGGTTTTTACAGGAATTTTACAGGAAGTAAGAAAAACCCTGCCATTGCAGTAAAGGTATATCCCGAACAAAATGGTCTGGTGGCTAAAAAGCTGAGTGGCAACCTGGTCTTTTCTATTGAAAACAAAAGTGCTGCTGCAATCACCGTTCAAATTATCGATAATAAATACAAATCGGCCCCTAAAGCTTTAACAATTAAGCCCAAAATAACCAGTACTGTGGTTTTAAATCAGGCAAAAAGTGCAAATTGGTACGATTACAGTATAGTACAGGCAGGTAATGAAGTATTTAAACATCGTTATGCCGGAAAAATAGAAACCGGCGAAATTACCCAAACCGACCCATACATGGGGAACGTATAAAATATCCCCCAAAAAGGGGGATGGCTTTTGAAAGAAATTATGCTTATTTTGTATTACATGTACAGTAAACTGTCTATAATCAAGGTAAATTTCATAATTTCTTTCATTTTGCTTTTTAGCTTAAAGCTATCCGCCCAAAGCTATAACTTTACAAATTACAGTCTAAAGGATGGCCTGCCTCAATCGCAGGTAATGGCAATTTATCAGGCAAAAGACAGGACGCTTTGGCTTGGAACTTTTGGGGGAGTAAGTAATTTTGATGGTAAAGAATTTACTTCTTACAGTAAAGCAGACGGACTGGGTTCCAATTCAGTTAACAGTATTGTTGAGGATAATCAGGGTCAAATGCTTTTTGGCACCGAAAGGGGCATTAATATCTTAAAAAAAGGTAAAATAAGCACTTTATATCTCGGCCAGGTAGTTACCCATTTGCTCAAAGATAAAAATGGAGTGATTTGGGGACTAACCGAACATCAGCTTTTTAAGGTGGAGAAAGGAAAACTTGTTTTTTATCCCTTTAAGAACAAAAAGGTAAGTACTATTAAAGCAGACAGGCAAGGTGATTTATATGCTTTAATATCCGGAGAAGGTATTTATAAGCTTAATGGCAACAGGTGGCAACTAAATCAGGTTTTGCCGCATGAAATGCAAAACATTGCCATCCGAGAAATCTTATTTGATAAAAAGGCTGATAATAAAACTTATTTGCTAACCTATCAAAAGGGTGTTTACATTCTCGAAAATGGTGCCTCGAAACTCTTCTTCCAAAATTCAAATATCGATACTTATTATTCTTTAGAGCAGGATAGCAAGGGAAATATGTGGGTTGGCAGCGAAAGAGGTGCTTACCTCATTGGTAAAGATGGCAATATCATCAGATTTAATGGTGAAAACGGTTTAAGCGATAACCAGGTTGACAAGATTTTCAGTGATGCAGAAAATAACATCTGGATATCGTGCTTTAGTGATGGAATCTATAAATATGAAGGAGATGCTTTTATACGGTACAATACATTTAAAGGACAGCATGTTGCCTATCCGATAAGTGGTATTGCGGCGGATAAAAACGACCGTTTATGGATCGGAACCTATAACCGGGGTCTTTTTAAGTATGATGGAAATCAGGTAGAGCATATCAGTTTGCCCGATTTTATGGGTAAAAAAATATACTTTGTTTATGCCGATAAAGCCAAAAATGTTTGGATTTCTGTATACAATAACGGTGTTTGGAAATACAATGGAAAGCAATTCATACAGATATTAAAGCCTGATCGATTCGACAACAGTTCCATAGTTGAAGATTTGGAAGGTGGAATCTGGATAAATGGCCCCATGGCATCAACTTATTTAAAGGAGGGCAAAACACAGAAAATAACTGGTTTTGATGGCTATTCTTCATGTATTTATCCTTTAAGCAAGGATAGCATATTGCTGGGTACATCGAAAGGGCTTACCTTGATCAGGAACAAAAAAGTAGATCCTTCCTTTAAAATCAAGCAGCTCGATAATGTATATATTCTAAGCATAATTAAGCATGGCGATAATTTAATTTTTGCTACACTTGGCGACGGTATTGTAACCTGGAACGTAAAAACCAAAGCCATTAAACGCTATGTGGTGGCTAATGGTTTAAACTCTAACGATATTTACAGCCTGGCTATTGATAACCGTGATAAACTTTGGGTGGGAACCGGACGCGGAATTAATAAACTCACCTTTAATAAAGCGGAAAATGGTTATTCCGTTTTTAGGGATCATCCGCTTATTGTTGAATGCAATCAAAATGCCATTCTCCATTATAAAAACAGCATACTTGTGGGAACCATTACCGGCCTGGTGCAATGTAAAGTACAGGGACCAAGTGAGACTAAAAAAAATCCTTTTATTCACATTCAGCAAGTAGGTATTTATCACAAGAACGACCGTTCGAAAGACCTTTCTGTTGACCTGAACGGACGGGGTGATAAATTTTATAAACTCAACTACAGCCAAAACCATATTTCAATTAGTTTTAAAGGCGTTTATCTCACCAGTCCGGAAAGCGTACTTTACCGGTATAAGCTGGTTGGAGCCGATAACGACTTTAGTAAACCAGTACCCAATACCGAAATTGAATATTCAGCCATCAGGCCCGGAAGTTATACGTTTCAGGTCTATGCCATTGCAAATGGGCAGCAATCCAATATCGAACAATTTAGTTTTACCATTGTGCCACCCTTTTACGACACTATTTGGTTTAAAGTAGTCGCATTTTTGGTACTGATATTTTTAATCTGGTTAATTTTCTATCTGATTTTTAAAACACGTGAACGGAAAAAATTTCAGTTAGAAAAACTGAAGTTAAAGGAGCAGGAAAAAATCAGAAAACAGACTGCAGAAGATTTTCACGACGATATTGGCAATAAGCTTACCCGCATTAATGTTTTATCTGAGATTTTGGATAAGAAAGTAGATGGTGCTGAAAAAGAGCAGAAAGAACTGATTAAAATGATCAGGGAAAATGCGGGTTTGCTTTATACAGGAACTAAAGATATTCTTTGGGCTCTGGACCCGCACAGCGATAACCTGTTTGAAATATTGGTGCACATTAAAAATTTCGGGATAGATCTTTTCCAAAATACCGGTGTTGAATTTAAAATGGAGGGGGTATTAAGCGAATACCAGAAGCTGCACCTGTCAATGGAGTTTAACCGTAACCTGACTCTTATTTTTAAAGAAATGCTCAATAATGTTTTAAAACATGCCAATGCCAGCCAGGTACTGATTATGGTGATCGAAACAGACCATAACACCATTAATATCTTAACTACCGATGATGGTGTTGGTTTTGACCTCGGATCTGTAGAAAGGGGAAGGGGTTTAAACAATATTCAAACGCGCTGTAAACGCATCAAATCCACTTTCGAAATATCATCCATAAAAGGAAAAGGCACAACAACAACAATTTCTACCCGGATTCCTGTTACAAAATGACGGAGAAAGCATCTAAATAAAAACACAAACTCCAAATGAACCAAAATTTACGAATTGTTTTAATAGAAGATGACGACATTTTAAGAATGGGCTACGAATCGTTGTTAACAGATGTGGACGGATTTTCTGTTGTAAATGCTTATGCATCTTACGATTTAGCAAAAAAACAACTGGAAGCTGACCGACCCGATGTGATTTTGCTCGATATCCAGATGCCAGGTACAAACGGGCTACAAGCCTTACCCTTTATTAAAAAAGCGTTGCCAACTGCTCACATCATTATTTTAACGGTTTTCGATTCACCTGAACTTGTTTTTGAAGCTTTAACAATGGGTGCGGGTGGCTACCTGACTAAAAATTCAAGCGCAGCAAAAATTATTGATGCGGTTAGGGAGGTGAGTACCGGTGGAGGAGCCATGAGCACTAATGTGGCCAGGATTGTAATGCATTCCTTTCAAAAAAATCTCGATTCGCCGTTAACCAAACGTGAGACCGAAATATTGGAACGCATTGCGAATGGATTAACCAAATCGCAAATTGCGAACGATCTGTTTATTGACCAGGAAACGGTAAGGAGCCACGTCAAAAATATCTACATCAAACTGGATGTAAATTCGAAATCTGACGCGATTAAAACGGCTAAAGAAAGGCGATTCATTTAATCTATAGCACATTTTCTATAAAAAATAATACTAAAATCACCCTTTTTGGGTGATCCTTCCGGTTCAATTTCAGTTTAATTTTACATCATACAATTAAACAAGGAAATGAGCCAATCTGCAAAATCTTTTTATGTGCAAGTTAAGCAACTAAATGATGCAGAAAGCTACTATGCCAATTGTTTAGGTATGCTTACCGAGACCACTATAATTTCCGGGAAAGAAAAAGGGTTATTGGTAAAAGTCGATCAGGATACCCATCTTTTTCTTTCGGAAGAAAAACACCAGAACCAAACCCGTAAAATAGTATTAACCAGCGATGATTGCTTAGAAGATTATTGCAGGTTAAAATCGCGCGGGGTGGTCTTTAAAAAAGCACCAGCTTACCTGAGCGAAGGTTTATGCGTCGAATTTTCTGATCCTTACGGTAACGATTTTACCATTTTGGAGCAACGTAACTACAATGAGGATTAGGCTATGAGGTACGTAAAAGAACTAAGCAACAGGAACAAGATTGTAAGTGAAAGTACTTGTGAAGCTTTGTACGAACAGCAAAACGATGCTTATACCATTAAATTTGTTTTTAACGGTGCCGAAACCTGCGAAATCAATAAACGTAAATTCAATATTTACCCCGATACCTTTGCGGTGGTAAATGCGGGAAGTAATTTTAGCAGTAAAATAGATTCTATTAGCCCGGTAAATACATTTGCTGTTTCTTTTGGCGAAAGTTTTATCGGCGATTTTCACCGTAGCTTTTCATATAGTGACGAAAACCTGCTGGATGGAAAAGAGGCTGGCGACATGCCCGATTTTATGGAGTCTCTATATCCTTTTGCCGGTGATATGCGTTTCAATGTGCTGCACCTTAAAAATCAACTGGATAAAGGTTTAAAGGATGAAATGCTCATTAATGAGTATTTATATCACTGCCTGCTTAACTATTATAAAATTTACGATAAAGAAGTTGTGCAGAAACTGGATAAATTAAGCTTTATCAAAACAAAAACACGGCAGGAGGTTTTAAAAAGATTAACGCTGGCTAAAGAATATATCAGTAGCAATTACAACCAGAACATTACCCTGGAGCAGATTGCAGAACAGGCCTGTTTATCGGTTAACCATTTACTGCGCACTTTTAAAGAAGCATACGAAATTAGCCCTTACCAGTTTTTAATGCAGCTGAGGCTAAATCGGGCTAAAAAACTGTTACAAACGACCTCTTATTCTTTAAATGAAATTGTGGGTTTGGTTGGGTTTGAATGCCCAAGTTCATTCATCAGGTTATTTAAACATACCTTCAATATTACTCCTTTAAAGTATAAAAAGAGTAGGTTGAATTAAAATACAAATAGTGATTTCTGCATATTTTGTGTATCCAGATGAAACTATTTTTGAAGCTCTTGCAGGACAATTTGTAGAAGTTTTTTCCTGTTTAGGTTAATAATGATTAAAAAAGCAAACTGCCAGGATTGGAGTTTGCTTTTTTGCATTTAATACCCCCGTTTAAGGCAAAATGGTGACTTTCGCACATTTTTGGATTTTTCAACTGCCTACATTGCTCATTGATTTGGTTTCGTGCACATCCCCGCTAAAAACTGAAGAACTAATTAATTACTAACTATTTATTTCCAAACATGAAACAAAAATTACTATTGATTTTTATGGTGACGGTTTTGTCTTATTTTAATGCCTTCGCGCAAAATAAGACCATAACCGGAAAGGTGGTTGACGCAGACGATGGCTTGCCATTGCCAGGTGTATCCATAAAACTAAAGGGAACCACCCAGGTAACCCAAACCACAGGCCAGGGTACTTTTTCTATTTCTGTACCTCAAAATGCAGAGGCATTAGTGCTAAGCTATGTTGGCTATACCGAACAAGAGGTAAAAATAACCGGACAAACATTAACAATTCGTCTGGTATCATCGGCTAAAAACCTTCAGGATGTCATGATTATCGGTTACGGAACCATTAAGAAAGAAAACTTTACAGGTTCTGCAGCGGTAGTTAAGGACGATGTTTTTAAAGACCGCCCGGTTACTTCTTTTGAAAAAGCCTTACAGGGGGCTGCAGCAGGTGTGCAGGTTACCAGCGTATCTGGTCAGCCAGGTGCAACGTCTACTGTACGGATTCGTGGTGTAGGTTCCTTTTCTGCCTCTAGTACTCCGCTTTATGTGGTTGATGGTATTGCCATTACCAACGGCGATTTAAGTTCGGTTGCACAGACTTCGGATGTGCTTTCTTCAATTAACCCTAATGATATTGCCTCAGTAACCGTGTTAAAAGACGCTACTGCAGCAGCTATTTACGGTTCAAGAGCAGCAAATGGTGTGGTATTGATCACCACCAAACAAGGTAAAGCCGGTCAGACTAAACTAAACTTAAGTTCAAGCACCGGATATTCTTACCAGGCTGTAGATAAACATGAAGTGATGGATGCCACCCAATATTATAAAACCTATTGGGATGTTTATTATGCACAACGTTTGGCTGCCGGTTTAACACCAGATGCGGCTGCTACAGCGGCGAATGGGTTAACCAATGGTAAATTAGTGGTAAACCCGTACAACACAGCTAATCCTTATGCTGCAAATGGTGTATTGGCAAACGGAGCATCATTGCTTTACGATACCGATTGGCGCGATGAAGTACTGCGCAGGGGCGTAACTAAAAACATCGATTTATCGGCTAGTGGTGGTAATGATAAAACTAAGTTCTTTGTATCGGGAGGTTATTTTGAGCAAAACGGTATCGTAATCCGTTCAGATTTTAAACGTTATTCAGGTAAGTTTAACTTCAATTCTGATGTTACCGATTTCTTAAAAATTGGTATCAACAACAGTTTAACCCGTACTGAGCAAAATACCCCGGCCGGAAGTACCGGTTCTGATAACCCTGTAAATTTTGCCGATCAAACTGCCAATATTTATCCGCTATATGTGCGCGATGCGAACGGAAATGTGGTATTAGATGCAACCGGAAACCCGGTTTACAATTACATCAACCCGGTTACTCCAGATTTTAACCCGGTTGGCTTATCTAAACTAAACGAATACAATACCATAACCAACAGGGTAATTACCAGCCCTTATGCAGAGGTTCGGTTTTTAAAAGATTTTGTTGCTAAAAGCATGGTAGGGGTAGATTATATCAATAACCGCGAGCGTCAGTTCTATAACATGGAGCATGGTGATGGTGTGAGTGTAAAAGGACGTGCATACCGTTATTCAAAAGAAGATGTTACCGTAACTTTTCAAAATACTTTAACCTATAATAAAACCTTTAATCAACATAATTTTGATGTTTTATTAGGCCAGGAAGCGTATCGTTCAAAACGCGATTTTAACTATTCTCAAGTTACCGGATTTCCTTTCCCAGGTACGAATGAGCAGATCGCAGCATCAACTCCCTCAACAGTTCAATCTTATTATACCCAACAAAGATTTGCATCATATTTTTCACGTTTGCAGTATAATTATGCAGGTAAATATTATCTGTCTGGAAGTTTAAGAAGAGACGGTTCATCTGTTTTTGGAAATGACAATAAATACGGAACATTTTATTCTGTTGGTGGCGGATGGCGCATCGGCAGAGAGAATTTCTTAAAAGATGTAAGCTGGATTGATGAATTAAAGTTAAGAGCCAGTTATGGTACTTCAGGTAACGACAGAATTGATCGTTATGCAGCACAGGGTTTATATGGCCTGGGTAAAAACTACGAAGGCCAGTCAGGTATCAACTACGTTCAGCTCGAAAATGTAAACTTAAAGTGGGAGCAGAATTCTACTTTAGATATTGGTTTGGAATTTGCCCTTTTTAAAGGAAAAGTGAGTGGAGAGGTTTCTTATTATAAACGCGGATCTAAAGGGTTATTGTTTGATCAGCCACTTTCAAGGTTAACAGGTTTTGATAATTTGACTACCAACCTTGCCTCAATGGATAATTATGGTGTAGAAGTTTTGTTAAACGGAAATCCGGTTAAAACAAAAGATTTCGATTGGAATATCTCATTCAACATTACCTCAAATAAGAACAAAATCAATGCAATGACCCAAAATGAGGTGATTGATGGGACTAAGAGATGGAAAGTTGGAGCAGATAGGTACCAATGGTATTTGCGCGACTATGCAGGAGTAGACCCTGCCGATGGCAGACCAATGTGGTATACCGATGAAATTGTAAACGGACAAGCAACAGGCAACAGAATTACCACCAAAACCTGGTCAACTGCAACAAGGTATGATGGTTTAGGTTCTTCGCTACCAAAATTCACAGGTGGTTTTAACAACACCTTTAGATACAGGGAATTTGATTTAAGTGTATTCACTTATTTTTCTACCGGAGCTAAAATTTATGATACCCTATACGGTAACTTAATGCATAGTGGTGGTTCTGTTGGTAAGCAACTATCAATAGATAATTATAACAGCTGGCAAAAGCCGGGTGACATAACAGATGTGCCTCGTTTTGTAATCAACAATACAGATTTAGGAAACAACCAGTCAACACGTTTCTTATACGATGGATCGTTTATGCGTGTTAAAAACATCACATTGGGTTATTCATTAAAGAAAAACTGGTTAGAAACTATCCATTTGTCAAATGTTAGGGTGTATTTAATGGCCGAAAATCCATTTACATGGGCTAAACATAAAGGAATGGATCCTGAATCGGCCCTTACCGGTTTAACAGATAACGATATTCCAAATGTTAAAACTTTTACGTTAGGTCTTAATGTTGGATTTTAATTGATAAAGAAATGAGAAAGATAAAAACATATAAAACCGCCATATATACCGGAGTAATGTTGCTTTTAGTCGGGGCAACATCATGTAAAAAGGAATTTTTGCAGGTAACCCCAACGCAGCAGATCAATGCCAAAGATGCCTTTTCTTCAGGAGCAAAGATACAGGCGGCTATGACAGGTATTTACGACCTGACTACTTTTTCGGGTTATACCAACAACATGCTGTTGAGTGCCGATGTAAAAGGTAATGATGTGATGATTGTAAGTGGCGCCGCAAATTATAATCGTTTCGTCGCCCAATATCAGTTTGTAGAAACGGTAAACAACGGCGATGTGTATGCCTGGTGGCAATACAGTTATAAGGTGATTTCAAATGCGAACCAGTTTGTAGTGAACATCCCAGATGCACCTATCACCGATGCCTTAAAAACAGAATATCTGGCGGAAGCGCGAGCGTTAAGAGCTTACACATATTTCTGGTTGGTACGTTGGTTTGCACAACCGTATACTGTAAATCCTGATGCCCTTGGTGTGCCCATTTTAAGAAAGCCTTTAGGTCCGGATGAAACATCACCTGCCAGGGACAAAGTAAAAGATGTATATGCTTTTATTATTGATGACTTGAAATATGCCGAAACCAACTTACCAACAAGCGGCAGAACCAGCATTTATAGAATGAGCGTTCCTGCAATTCAAGGTATGTTGGCCCGGGTTTATTTAAATATGGGTAATTGGGCTGAGGCCAGCCGCTACGCAAAATTAGCCAGAGCTGCAAAACCACTAAGTACAGCTGCGGCTTTGTTAACTGGCTTTAATACGCCAACTTCTGAGTGGATTTATGCCATTAACGTAAGAACAGATGATAATCAGGGCTTTTTAGCTGTATCGTCATTTTATGATCCTTACGATTCGGGTTATTCTAGTTTTAGGGTTACTGACGATTTCTTTAATTCTTTTGCGGCGAATGACGAACGTAAAAAACAGTTCCTGGTTAAAAACAGCCCAACTGCTGCGGCAAGCACAGGTGCATACAGAAGAAGAGGTGAAGGTTATCTGATCAATAAATTTGATTTTACGACTACCACCGCCAACAATCAGGTATTGATACGTTCTTCTGAAATGTATTTAATAGAAGCAGAGGCAGAAGCCCGATTGGGTAATGAGCCTGCAGCTAAACAAGCTCTATTGGCCATTCAACAACGCGCAGGTGTAGCTACAGTCGTTTCTGCAAATACTGGAAACGCTTTAATTGAAGAAATACTATTGGAGCGCAATAAAGAATTATATGGCGAAGGACATAAGTTTTTTGATTTGTTGCGTACTAAAAAAGGTGTAGATAGAACCGGTTCTACAGTACACTGGAAAATCGTAAACTTCCCGTCTGGCGATAACAGATTGGTTTCTCCACTTCCACAGTTAGAGTTGGATGCTAATCCGGTATTAAAACCTCAGCAAAACCCGGGTTATTAATCTATTTATAACGGAATATATTCCGCACTAGAGCCCTTTCCAAAACCAGCTGGAAAGGGCTTTTTGTTGGATTATCACATTTTAGTTACCTCATCATTAAGGTGTTATCAGCATATTATTATTCTGCATTGTAGCCGATCTTTAATAAAAAAACACAGATAGTTATGAGACTAAAAGCTTTGGTGATTCTATTACTAGGTATTACAATCACAAATAATGTTTTAGCGGCAGAAAAACCTACTGCAAGCCATAAATCGGTAATTAATTATTTTATGGATAGCTATATGAACTCTGATTACAAGAAGTTAAAAGCTGTACTAAGTGATGATGCCGTTTTTACATCGAACAGGGATGTGAGGGTGATAAAGCACAAAGCAAGTGAGGTCCTGGCTCAAATGAAAAAAGATGAAGGCGTAATACAAAAAGACTGTAACATCAGCTCAACGATAGTTTCTGAAACTGATGCACTGGTTATTGCCCGTGTAGATGTGAATTACGAGTTGTTTGATGGTGCCCAACAGAACTTTGTAATTATAGAGAAAAATAAAGAAGGAGAGTGGAAAATTACCCAGGTATACAAAGTCTTCATCACCAGCGAAAGCCAGGCTAAAAAACTGGTTTAAATTTTAGTTCTTTGTTAAATGCAAAAGGCCTGGTATAAAAACCGGGCCTTTTGCATTTAATTATGCTGATCTTAAAAATTTATTGGTAATTCTATCTGTGTTTTGTCCCATGCGGCAATCAGGTTTGCGCCTTCGGTTGCTTGGCTAAAAGTTAAAGAGAAATATTCTATAGGTTTGGCCAGAGTTTTAACCGGAACATTTACCCGCACAATATCTTTAGCCTGGTTGTAGCTAAATGCACCCCACTTATCTGTTTCACTATTAATAATAATGGTCCAGGTATCTTTATTCGGGATTGCAAATAAGCTATATGTACCTGCCTTGATTTTCTTTCCGCCGATTTTTACCTTTTTAAAGAAACGGATCTCGGTATTTTCGTTGGCTCCAAAACGCCAAACCGTTCCGTATTGCTCCAAAACGCCAAAAATATCGCGTCCTTTTTTCTGTGGGCGGGAATAAACAACCTTAATTATGGGTTTTGTTAAATCTCCGGGCTTTGCCTTTGGGGCATTTAAGGGGAAATATACAATATCTGCCGGACTGGGATCAGCAGCCGGGAATTTTACTTCTGGGGCTTGCTGAGCCTTTACGCTAAAGCATATAAGAGCGAAAACAACAATGAATATATTTTTCATCTGCTGTGAATTTAAGCGTAACCTATAAGTGCATCTGCACTTTACAGCGTGTACGTAAATAAAAATAAATTAGTATTTTCTTCCTTTAACGATAGCGTTTAAAAATAAGCCTGCTGTTAACAAACCTAAAACACCACCTAATAAAGCGAAAATGTAGTTTTGTGTAATGATTGCTCCAGTTAAAATTCCGAAGAATAAGCCTAAAGCATAATATAACCAGTTAAAATTATTGCTGCTGTTCTCTTGTACACTCATGTTTTTTATTATTTGCAGGCAAAGTTAATATTTATTTTAAATTTTAATTTGTGATTGATACCAATATTCCAATTAATTATCAATTCGATCCAATTTATAACCCTTGTTTTTTAAATAGGTTATCAGTTGGGGCAGCTGGTTATAAAATTTATCTGTTCTTCGGGGATCGGTGCCGATGTGCAGCAACAAAATAAAACCATTTAAACCGTTTGGCCTGGTCTCGTTAAAAGTGGTAATCGATTGATATATCTCGGCACTGGTTTTATAACTTTTTCCCATCTGTGGATAAGTATAATCGGCGTTCGACCGGGTTCCGGGCGTAAAATTAATCAGTTGTAAACCTTGTGCTTTGGTCCAGTTGGCAATGGTTTGGTTATACCATTCGTAAGGAGGTAAAAAATACTGTGCAGCCTGTCTGGTTATGCCGAAGGCCTCCATTGCAGTATAGTTAGCCGCTAAATCGTTTGCAAATGCGGTTTCTGTAACCAATAAACTATCGCGTTTACCCCAGTCGCAATACAATAAATGTTTATCCGAATGAGGGCCCAGGTAATGACCATCTTTTTTAAGCTTTTTTATCAGTGCATTAAACCCGGGGTTCCGGTAAAAATTCCCGGTTAAAAAGAAGGAGGCTTTTATGCCTTCGCGCGCCAGTACCGTCCTGATTTTTTCACCACCATCTGCAAATTCATCACCGGTAAAAACCAAATGTATTTTCTTTTGCGTAGAATCGCCGCGAATAAGGGCTCCCAGGCTTTTGGTTTTGTGGTCGGTTAAATTAGCTTGTGCTGCTTTGGCCGCCAGTAAATAAATCAGAGAGGCCGTGCCATCCATAGTGGGTTCATTGGTGCTATAATCGCCATAATCATCATGGTAAACGGCCAAATCGCTTTGAAAAGCGGCGTATTCATCTGCTTCGTTTAATTTAATGCCAATCAGACCTTTGTAAATGTTGGTATAAACCGGGCCGTCGACCAATCCGCCATCTATCGGATAGTTTTTCAAATGGGTAAAGGCCGAATGCGGATCTGTTGGTGTATCACCCCATAGCGGCAGCCCGTAAACCATGCTGGTACCCCAGGGGTTGCAGCCAAAAATCCAGTCGAAATTGGCTTGTGCAAGTTCATTATAAGTATCATCTTTTGTTAGGGCTGCATACCAGTTACATTGCATGGCAAATGCAACCGTTAGGTTGTTGCTGCACCAGATAAAAGGAATGCCGCGGAAAAAAGCATTGTTTTTTGCCCTGTTCCAGACCTGCGCTAAGCCTGTTTTATAATACGCTTCGGTGGTGCGATTTCCTTGTGTAGCCACTTCGTAATGACCAAGGTTAATAAAAGGATAGTACTGGTAATGTGCAGCGGTATCTTTCTGTAGCCAGGGTGTAACGGTTTCCTGCCGGGCGTATTTGAGCGCAAGCATGATCTTTTTCTGATCAGGCTTTTCTTTACCAAAGTTGAATGATGCTTCGGCTAGTTCCATATCGTCAACCCAATTATCTTCCGCATAAATGTAAGGCGATTTTACCGAGGCGGTTTGGGTTACGCCTGGTTTCAGCAAAGCATAACGGTAGGCAGTTTGTGCCTTTTTAGCAAGTGTTCTTGAATATGGCTGATCCAGATTTTTAAACAATAATGCGCCGAGGTTAAAAGCACTTGTAAACTTGGCTGCGGTAGAGCTTGTACCGGTAGTATGGTTCATCAATTTACCGCGTTGTTGCGGGTCGCCGGTTATCAAATAAAGCGGACGTTCAAACCCCTTGCCGTATTGGCTATCTTCTTTAGGGATGCGCATGCTGATGTGGTCTCGGTCATCGGCCAGCTGATTAAACATGATGTTCTTTTTCGGATGCATTTTTAACAGCCAGTCCAACCCCCATTTCGCTTCATCTAAAATATCCGCTGTCCCGTTTTTTCTATCCAGGCCATTGGCTTGTTGCGTATCGCTAAAAACCTGTGGATAATCACGATAGGCCATTAACAGGTGGTATGTGGCATTTGCTGAGGTCGTGGCATATTGGAGGTAGTCGCTTGCATCGTGCCAGCCACCGGAAGCATCAAAATGCGTACTGTCTTTGATCCCGGCTTTGGCACCATAAAGTACAAAGCCATCATGGGTGTGGCAACTATCTTTTAAATAGGGGTTAAAGCCGCTGCGTTGTTGCCGCATATAACGCAAACAAAAATCAGCAGCACCTTTATAAACGTCATTATTAATTAAAATCAATGGAGATATAGTTCTGCCGGCACGGATGTAAAATTTTCCGTTTTGCTTAAAATCGCTAAAGTTTAATCTGGCAGTTTGACTAAACGGGCCATAAGCACCAAAAATTTTAATGTTAGCAGAGGTGTAAACAACCTCATTCGTCTCCTGTTCTACAATTTCGAAACGGTTAGGTACCTGGCCACTTTTGCTTGCCCATACGGCTACTTTAATACTCTCGGTAGGATAGCCAAGCAAGTTTATCCTGATCCAGCCATCTTCGTTTTGCCGCTTTTTACTACTAAAGGCACATAAAATAAAGCAGATGCTTAATAAAGTTATTGCTGTGTATAATTTATTTCTCATGCTTTAAAGGTGATTATTGCCCTTAAAATTAGGGTTTTATCAAGATAATGTAAAAGAAGTGATTAAATACTTGCAAATTAATCAATCGTTTGATTAATTTTGTGCTGTCAAAAAGAAAATGAAAACAGAAAAAGTAGATAAAAGACAGGCCATTTTAGAAGCAGCAGAAAAGCTGTTTTGTGAAACGGGGTATGAGGGTACCTCTACCCGCCAGATTTCAAAAGAATCCGGAGCGAACATGGCCATGATAAATTATTATTTCGGTTCGAAAGAAGGGGTTTTTGTAGAGATCATGAATGAGCGTATTGCAAGTTTCGGATCACAGTTAAAGATCATCAATGAAGACAAGATTTCTGCATTAGAAAAATTGCACAAAGTAATAGAAGGTTACGTAAACAGAATTCTGAACAATACTGCCTTTCATAAAATGATGCACCGCGAATTGTCTTTAACCCAGCGGCCAGAAATGTACGATAAAATTAAGGATGCCATGGGGCAGAATATGCAGATGATTGATCGCATTATTACCGATGGAATTGAAGATGGTTCTTTTAATAAGGATGTTGATGTACGGATGATAATTGCAACGATTATGGGTACCATTTCCAACATTGTAATTGCGCCAAACAAAATTATATCCTGCTCTAATTTCGATCTGAATAATCCAAAAGATAAAAAAATGATTAAAGAGCGGGCCATAACCCACCTTCAAGACCTAACAACAGTTTATTTAACAACGAAAAGATGATACCCAAATCAATAAAATTAATGCTTGTGGCATCACTTGTTCCGGCGGCTTTATTTGCACAAAGCAGCAAGGAATTAGCTATCAATCAGGCAATAGAACTTGGCATAGCCAACAGTAAAAATTTAAAACTTTCGCAGAACAAAATTGATGAGGCTGTTGCACAACTGGCCGTGGTAAAAGATAATGTTTTACCTACAGCCAATGCCAGCTTTATGTATAATCACGCCGAAATCCCAACCACTACTTTTACACTTCCGGGCAGTGAATCATCATTTCACCTGCCTAAAAGGGCCGATGCATTTGTCGGAACTGCTGCGGTACAGGAACTGGTTTATGGCGGTGGCAAATTAAAATACGCTAAAGAGTCGACCAAATTACTGGCTGATGTAGCCCGCTTAGATGCTGATAAAAACAAAGAAGAAATTACTTATGCGGTAATTAATACTTATTATGCTTTGTATAAAGTTTTGCAGAGCAGAAAAGTGGTTGATCAGAATCTTGAGTCCATTGCTGCCCAGATTAAGCAGGCCCAACGTTTCTTTGAGCAAGGTATTGTAACTAAAAACGATGTATTGCGTTTTCAATTGCAGCAGGCCAATGTTACACTTACACAAATGGATATCGAAAGTAACCGCAAGGTAATTAACTATAACCTTGATATTCTTTTGGGTTTACCGGAAGATACTGAAATCAAAATTACAGATCCGGGTGTTGGTCTAAAAGCAGCAGGCTCTCTTAACGAGTATATAGGCTTAGCAATGGCCAACCGCCAGGAGCTAAAACAGCTTGAAGTACAAAATAAAGTTGCAGGTTTTAACATCAAATCGATTAAAGCCAATACTTTACCTACAGTGGGCGTAGGGGCAAACCTTTACTATATCAACCCCAGTGGTAATTTTATCCCGCCAACAAACCAATATTTAATGCCGGTTACTTTGGGTGCTACCATTTCGTGGAACATTGGCAACCTTTGGACCAACAAAAACAAAGTAAGCGAGGCTAAAATTCAGCAAAATGCCATTAGCATTCAGAAAGATATTTTATCCGATCAGGTAAAAACAGATATCAATAAGAATTTCCAAAACTACCAGGTAGCTGTAAACAAAATACAGGTTTTAGAAACCTCAATTTCGCAAGCTACTGAGAACGATAAATTACTGGCTTCGAAATATAAAAACAATGTAGCCTCTGTTACTGATCGTATCGATGCAGAGACTTTATTATACCAGGCAAAAATAAACTTAGAAATAGCAAAGGCTGACGCTGGTTTGGCTTATTATACGCTATTAAAATCAACAGGAAAAATAACGCAATAAATACAGCAATGACAACTGAAAAGAAAAAAAAGAGCTTAGTAGTACCCATCATTTTAGGTGTTTTACTAGTAATAGGTGCCATTTTTGGTATCACTGAGTGGAATTATTATAGCAAACACGTAGATACAGACGATGCACAGATTGATGGCGATATCAGTCCGGTTGTTGCTCGTGTTGGCGGTTATGTGAAGGATATTAACTTCGAAGAAAACACACATGTAACCGAAGGTCAGGTTTTAGTTAAACTTGATGATAACGATTATAAGGTGAAATTAGAGCAGGCACAATCGGGTCAGAAAGGTGCCAGTGCTGGTGTTGGTGTTGCACAATCTCAGATTGCCGCTACGCAGGCCAATACTGGTACCGCTAAGGCAAATGTCGAAACAGCCAGAGCGAATGTTCAGGCGGCAAATGTAAAATTAAGTTTGGCTCAGAAAGATTTTGAACGCTATGCAAACCTGGTTAAAGATGGTTCGATCACGCAGCAGGCTTTTGATCAGTCGAAGGCTAATAAAGAGGCTGCAGAGGCGGCCAAACAAGCAGCACAGGCAGCATATCAGGCAGCACAAGACCAATACAATGCGGCGGTTAAACAAGTAGGTACAACTCAATCGCAATTGGCTGTAAGCAGCAATGTAATCAGTCAGCGCCAGAGCGATATCGATTTTGCAACGTTGCAGTTGTCTTATACTGATATCAAAGCGCCAGCTTCAGGTATTGTTTCTAAAAAGAATGTACAAAAAGGTCAGTTGGTACAAGCTGGTCAGTCTTTATTCTCAGTAGTCAACGACGGAAGTATTTATGTTACTGCCAACTTTAAAGAAACCCAGTTAGAGAAAATAAAATCGGGTTCGAAAGTAGAAATCGAGGTTGATGCTTATCCTGACGAAAAAATAGAAGGTGAAGTGTATAATTTTGCCCCGATTACTGGTGCAAAAGGATCTTTATTACCTCCAGATAATGCTACGGGTAACTTCGTTAAAGTTGTGCAACGCGTACCGGTAAAAATTAAAATCCATCCATCAAAAGAATTGCTGGCTAAATTACGCCCGGGTATGAGCGTTAAAGCTTCAGTTTCTGTTAATTAATATTTAAAATGGCCGAAGTAGGTTTAAAAAAGTGGATTATTACCTTTACGGTGATCACAGCTTCTTTGCTGGAGCTGATTGATACGACCATCGTAAATGTAGCCATTCCACAAATACAGGGAAACCTGGGTGCCACACTGGAGGATGTGGCCTGGCTTTCTACCGGCTATGCGGTAGCCAATGTTATCGTATTGCCAATGTCGGGCTGGTTGGGTAACCGGTTTGGCAGGAAAAATTATTTTCTTACCTCCATTATTGTTTTTACGCTGGTATCCTTTTTATGTGGTAATGCCACTTCATTAAGCGAACTGGTTTTATTCAGAATTATACAGGGCTTAGCCGGTGGTGGTTTAATCTCAACTGCACAGGCAATCCTGATCGAAACCTGGCCACGTGAAGATGTGGGCATTGCAACAGCCTTATTTGGTTTGGGTGCGGTAGTTGGACCAACTGTTGGACCAACCATTGGTGGTTACATTCTGGATATCAGCTCGTGGCCGTGGATTTTTTATGTAAACATTCCGGTCGGAATACTCGCGGCCTACTGTACCTACACCTTTGTGCGGGCCACCCCAAAAGAGGGGAAAGGCCAGCCTGTTGATTGGTGGGGAATTGCCTTGCTGGCAATAGCAGTAGGTAGTTTACAAACTGTGCTGGAAAAAGGAGAGAGTGAAGACTGGTTTGCAACGCCATACATTACAGCTTTGGCAGCAGCATCAGTATTTGGTTTACTGCTTTTCATCTGGCGTGAGATGAGTACCGACCACCCGATTGTGAATTTTAAAATTATGCGCCACCGTAGTTTTGCGGTGGGTATGTTCACCTCGTTTGTATTGGGTTTTGGTTTATATGGATCGGTATTCGTGTTTCCGGTGTTCTGTCAAAACCTGCTGGGCTTCTCTGCGTTACAAACCGGAGAGTTGCTTTTTCCCGGTGGTTTATGTACCATTGTAATGATGCCTTTTATCGGTATTATGCTTAAAAAAGGGATACCCGCTCAGTTTATGGCTACTGTAGGGATGTTCTTATTCTTCGTTTTCTGCTGGATGCTGAGTAATTCAACCTTGCAGTCGGGTACAGGCGATTTCTTCCTGCCATTGGTAATCCGTGGTGTTGGTATGGCGCTTTTATTCGTGCCCTTAACCACTTTGGCCATACAGGATTTAAAAGGCCCGGAGATTGGTCAGGGATCGGGTTTAAACAACATGATGCGTCAACTGGGCGGTTCTTTTGGAATTGCGGCTTTAACCACTTTAATCCACATCCGTTCAGGGCTTCACAGAAGTAATTTATTAACCAATGTGAATGAATATAACCCCGCATTTGTTGAACGTTTCAATATCTTAATTAAGGGTTTTATGGCTAAAGGACAAAGTTTGTTTGAGGCTAAAATTATGGCGGCGAAAGCGATGGAAGGCATCGTTACCAGACAAACCATGTTACTTACTTATGACGATGCATATTGGGTTGCGGGCTTGATTATGTTGTTCTCAATTCCTTTACTTTATTTGCAAAAGTTTAAGAAAAACGCAAACATTCCTGCTGATGTGCACTAAAGTTGGCAAAGAAATAGCCTAAATAATGGCAAAAAACAAAAACAGCCGGTGTATTTTATTACATCGGCTGTTTTAACCCAAAAAATTAACAATCAATGCAATGCCCTTAAACATTGCAAATGTTCTTACTTAACCACATAGTGGCCAAATAAGATTCTAAAATTAAAATTTATTCTACAATTTTCCAAATTGTAAGCCTTAGAATTTTAATACCTTACGCATTTTTTGTAGTATTACGGGATACAAAACTATTGCATAAGCCATGCCTAAACTTCGTTTAACAACGCAACGAGAATCTATTTTTAACAATGAGGTAATCTCAAAATTTGAGCTCTTTAACAGTTTATTTCTCACCTTGCCTTTTTACAAAATTAAAGATACCGGAACCTTGCTTCCGTTGTTTTTTAAGAGCTGTGAAGAAGGTATTGCAAACGGAGAAAAACCGGCACAGATTATTGAGGAGTTTTTTGCCAAATACACCAGTTATACCGACCGAAAAGATATTATTGATTTGCTTTTCCGATTCATTCAATATATAGAACGTCAGGTTGTACTTTTTGATGCTGTAGAGGACGCTTCTTTCACTAAATTAAATACTACCGACGAACAGAGTACCCTGGCTTTTACTTTAAAAAAGAATGCCGATAACAAACCTGTATTGTCCAAAATCGAAAAGCTGATCGACGAGCTTTCACTACGTCTGGTTTTAACGGCACACCCTACCCAGTTTTACCCTGGTACAGTACTGGCTATTATTACCGACTTAACCCAGGCCATCAAGGATAATAACCTTACCGCTATGAACTCGCTGTTACAACAGCTGGGTAAAACACCGTTTTTTAATAAAAAGTCGCCTACACCAGTTGATGAGGCTTTAAACCTGGCCTGGTTTTTAGAAAATACCTTTTATTTCGCTGCGGCAAATATTCAGGAAGAAATAGACCAGAACCTGGACGAATATAACCTCGAAACCAAGAAAATTTTAGAACTTGGTTTCTGGCCGGGAGGCGATAGAGATGGTAATCCGAATATCCATGCCAATACGACTTTGGAGGTTTCGAAAATGCTCCGTCAAATTTTGTTCCGCTGCTATTACCGCGATTTCAGGGTAATTAAACGCCGCATCACCTTTAGGGGTGTAGAAGAAAACATTGTAAAACTACACGATGTGTTGTATAAAAATGCTTTCGATCAAACCTGCGAACTTCAGGATATTTCCAGTGAACTTAAAGAGAATCTGAATAAGATTAAAGATACGCTTTTAGCAGAGCATGAAGGGCTGTTTGTTGACCTTGTTAATGACCTGATCCGAAAAATTGATTTATATGGTAACTATTTCGCCTCGTTAGATATTCGCCAGGATAGCCGTGTGTTGCGTAATGTACATGCTTACTGCCGTGCAAATAAGCCAATTTCATCTCTGTACCCTGCCGATTATGATAAGCTTTCGGAAACAGAGAAACTTGATCTCATTTCGTTCAAAGAGGCAACTATTGCGTACGCAAGTGAGCCCGATGCTTTAACCAAAGATACCATTGAGGTAATTAAAGAAATTAAAGGGATTCAACAACGCAATGGCGAAAAGGCTTGCCACCGTTTCATTATCAGCAACTGCCAGCAAGCCAGCGATATTCTGCAGTTAATCGAACTTTTCCTTTGGAATGGCTGGAGCAAAGATTCATTAACTATTGATTTTGTGCCGCTTTTCGAAACGGTAAACGATTTAAAAGGTGCAGCGGCCATTATGGATACTTTGTACAGCAATACGTTCTACAAAGCACACCTGGCTAAACGCGGTAACAAGCAGCACATTATGCTGGGTTATTCGGATAGTACCAAAGATGGAGGCTATTTAATGGCTAACTGGTCTATTTTTAATGGTAAAACATCTTTAACAGCTGTTTCGGCTAAACACAATATCCAGCTGGCCTTTTTCGATGGTCGTGGAGGTCCGCCTGCACGTGGCGGAGGTAAAACTCACCGTTTCTATGCCTCAATGGGTAAGGAAATTGCCAATAAAAATATGCAGTTAACTGTTCAGGGGCAAACCATTAGCTCACAGTACGGTTCAATCGAAAGTGCTGAATTTAATATCGAACAACTGATCAATGCAGGGTTAACTTCAGGTTTAAAAGAAAAACACAATATTCTCTTAGACACGGAAAATAAAGCGCTGCTGGATGAAATGGCTGAGCAAAGTTACCAGGCTTTTGTTGATTTGCGTGAACACCCATTATTTGTGAGTTACCTGGAGAAACTTTCCCCGTTAAAACTATTGTCGCAGGCCAACATCAGTAGCCGCCCGGTAAAAAGAAATGGTGGTGGCGAAATGAAACTGGAAGATTTAAGGGCAATTAGTTTTGTAACAGCCTGGAGCATGTTAAAACAAAACGTTCCGGGTTTTTATGGAATGGGAACTGCACTTAAAAATCAGGAGAAAGCTGGTAACTGGGATAAAGTGGCTAAGGTTTACGAAGAATCTGATTACCTGAAAACAATTGTAGATAACTGTATGATGAGTATGAGCAAATCAGATTTCACCATTACAGCGCATATGGCTGCAGATAAAGAGTTTGGTGCTTTTTGGACCCAATTACATAACGAATTTGAATTGGCGAAGGAGATGCTTTTAAAACTATCCGGACAGGCAACTTTAATGGCTAATTACCCGGTTGATAAAAAATCTATTGCTACACGCGAAAAGATTATTCTGCCTTTGGTATTGATTCAGCATTTTGCTTTAGAAAAGCTGCAGCACGATCAGAACGAGAAAGATCAGCATGCTTTAGAGAAACTTGCGGTGAGAACCGTATTTGGTATTGTAAATGCGGGCAGGAATCTGGCGTAATTTCCTAATAAATTTTGCATGCTTTTAAGGCCTGTAAGGTTTAAAAATATAACTAAAGGTCTGTGTACGCACAGACCTTTTTTGATTTAAGCTCATTTTGTTTACATATGACTTTTCTTTCATGGATTCTTCACTGTGTTAAGAATGATACTCGTTTGTTAAACAAAAAACCCTTGCAAATTTTCATCTGCAAGGGGTTTATATTTCGAAAAAGTCCGATTAAAGTTTAAGACAATTATCTGTCAATCGAACCCATTACTTTTTGGCCAAAGGCATTTAATGCGTCCTTTTCAGCAGCGCCTTCGCTTACCATTTGGTGCACTTCAAGCGCGCCACAAATATTGGTAATCATTTCGCCTGCAACATCAACCTCATGCTCACTAACGCCTCTAAATTCGCAAAAAGCTTCTAATACTTCTAAAGTAGTCTCCAGCTGGGCCGGAGTGGTATTTTGAAACAATTGTCTTATAACTGGAATCTTCATTACTTTATCTTGTTAAATAGTTCAATCAAGCCTTCTGCTTTGTTGGTTTGTACCTGATCTACCAAAGCGCCGCCTTCAAAAGCTGCAAAAGTTGGTAAATTATCAACGTTTGCAAATTTGCGTGAGTTCGGAAGTTTCTCGGCATCAACAATCAAGAAAGCTACATCTTCATTTTCAGCAGCCAGTTTTTTAAACTTAGGTTTCATGATTCTGCAGTTACCGCACCAAGATGCAGCATACTGAACCATTACTTTTGAGTTATCGGCCAGGTATTGTTGAAGATTATCTTCTGTTAATTCTAAAAACATAACGTTTTGTTTAATTAGTTGGCAGCTAAATATTCAGCTACGCCGGTTCTGTTTGCATTCATTGCTTCTTTTCCTTCTTCCCAGTTTGCAGGGCAAACTTCTCCATGTTTCTGAACGTGTGCGTAAGCATCGATTAAACGTAAATATTCTTTAACGTTTCTGCCTAATGGCATATCGTTTACACTTTCATGGAAAACCTTACCCGTTTCATCAATTAAGTAAGTAGCTCTGAAAGTTACATTAGAACCAGAGAAAGATTCGTTTCCTTCTTCATCGTAGTTTACTTCCTGATCTAAAATATCAAGAATACCAGATAATTGTCTGTGTGTATCTGCTAAGATTGGATAAGTAACACCTTCAATACCACCGTTATCTTTTGGTGTATTTAACCAGGCGAAGTGGACTTCGTTGGTATCGCAAGAAGCACCAATTACAATTGTATTTCTTTTTTCAAATTCAGGTAAAGCAGCCTGGAAAGCGTGTAATTCTGTAGGGCAAACAAAAGTAAAATCTTTTGGATACCAGAATAATAACACCTTGCTATTTTTATTTACAGCCTCTTCAAATACGTTGATTTTCAAGTCATCGCCCATGTCTGACATTGCATCAATACTAACACTCGGGAATTTTTTACCTACTATTGCCATAATTTTTTATCTTTTATTTTTGTGCCACAAAGGTACGGCTAAATCATTTGCCAGCCAACCCTGTTTCATTAATTGTTCATTGTATTTATCGATATAGATATAGATGAAAACTATAGTTTTAATTTTATTTATAAGATCTGATTATTTGTTTGAGAAGATCTGATGCACGCGGCTGCTTTAATCCTGCTCCCGATAAAATACATCATAAAAAAGCCAACCCTGCATTTAGGATTGGCCTTAATTTCTTCGCCTTTGGCTAAAGCCAAATGAAAATAAAAGTTTTACTTTTTCAACGTATTCTCATACAATTTAAAAATCCGTTTGTATTCATCTGTCCAGCTGCTGGGTTCAACAAAACCATGATCCTCTACCGGATAAACGGCAAGCTCCCAGTTGTTTTTGCCGAGTTCGATAAAGCGCTGCGTAATGCGTACAATGTCCTGAAAATGAACGTTCACATCAACCATGCCGTGGGCCATTAACAAATTGCCTTTTAGTTTATCGGCAAAATAAATTGGCGAACTTCTTTTGTAGGCAATTGGATCATTGAAAGGTTCGTTCAAAATATTTGAGGTATAACCGTGGTTGTAATGCGCCCAATCGGTAACCGAGCGTAAAGCGGCACCACTGGTAAAAACGTCTGACTCATTAAACATGGCCATTAAGGTGATAAAGCCTCCATATGAACCACCATATAAACCAACGTGTTTTGGATTAACACCATATTTTTCAACCAAAAATTTAACACCATCTACCTGGTCGGTTAAATCTTTTCCACCCATGTGGCGATAAATTCCGGTACGGTGGTCGCGCCCGTAACCCGAACTCGCGGTGTAATCAATATCAATAACCGTATAGCCATTATCCGCTAGTAAATTATTGAACATAAATTCGCGGAAATAAGTGCTCCAACCGAAATGTACATTCTGCAAATAACCTGCGCCATGCACAAAAACTACTGCAGGATGGTTTGGGTGTGGGTTGTCTGATTTGTAAACCCTTGCGTAAATATCGGCACCATAGCGGTTTTTAAAGGTGACCATATCTGGTTCGCGCCATTTATAAGCATCGAACTCTGCCGAGGTAGATTGTGTAATTTTTACGGCTTTGGCGCCGGCTTTATTTGCTTGCAGGTATAATTCGCCTGGTTTATTGAGATAGGAGTAATTTATGGCAATGTATTTCTCATCTGGCGAAAGGGTAATATCATTTAATCCTTTCAGGCTGGTAAGCTGTATAAGCTCGCCACCATTTGAAGCAATTTTAAAGAAATTGGTAATGCCGGGGTGCTCTTTATTGGCCTTAAGGTAGAAGGTACTTCTATCTTTTGATAATTGCAGCGTTTGTACTTCCCATTTACCTGATGTTAATTGTTTTTTAGCTCCTGTGGCTACATTTACTACATACAAATGCGAGTAACCCGTTGCCTCGCTTTGGTAGTAAAAGTGGTTGTTATCTGTCCACCCTGTATTGCCTTGATAATAGCCGCTAATCCCGGGGCCACCTATCCAGGCTTCATCACGCTGCCGGTCGAGCAAAGAAAGTTTGCCTGTTATAGCATCCAGCTTTAAAATCCAGCGGTCTTTGCTGTCGGTAGATGTCGCAACCACTACGCCCATGCTTCCATTATCGTTCCACAAAGGGCCAAACAAATTCACGGGACGATCAGCATTTTTCTTTTTTAAGGTATCCAGTTCTTTCGGATAATCTTTCAGGTAATCCGGCAGGTCTTTTATGCCAGGGATGGTTGAAGTGAGTATGCTATATACTGTATCACGCTCTGTATCATAAATAAAAGCCTGTGAGGAACTTTCATTTTCACCTACTTTAGCCCTTCCAGGGATATCCTCAGTATACCCTGAAGCCGTTACATAGTTTGGTACCACGGTATTGTGGTTGTTCTGCGCAGGAGTAGTTAGTTTGTAGGTAACAAAACGTCCGTCCGGGCTAATGAGTACGCTATTTAAAAAGCGGTCGTCGGTGTAGAGCTCTTTTAATGGCTTGTTATCGCCATTGGCAGCTCCAAAACGGCCTCTTCCACCGCGATTGGCATTACGCGATTCGGCATTACGTTTTTTAATAATATCGAACAACTCGGTTTGCTGCGCCTTTAGCCATTTATCTTGCTCGGTTGCCGGTCTGGCTTCCGGTCTTCCGGGTTTTTTACCTTTAATAAAATTGGTGATTTGGCTGGTTTCGGCCGATTTTAGGTTTACTTCAAATAAATTATCGCCAGCCTGGTAAACGATATTGCCATTGTTTAAAAAAGCAGGGCTGTTTTCTCTTTCAAGGGTATTGGTTAAGCGGGTTTCTTTACCTGTTTTAAAGTTCTGAAGATAAATATCGCCGCTTTTTTCGATAAGCCCCATTGAGCGGTCGGCATTGTAGGTATAATTTAGGGATAGTAACTTCTCATCTTCCTTTTCTGCTGCTTTAACAGGTTTACTTCCTGTGGCCGAAATTTTAAAAAGTTCTTCTTTGGTTTTATTTTCAGGGTTCCAGTTAAAATAGAGGGTTTTGCTATCAGCAGTCCACCGGAAATTGGTTGGTGCAATACCCATCCATTTGGGGTCGCGCATTATTTTTTCTACTGTTAGAGGGGCAGTTTGTTGCGCAAAAGTGTATTCTCCAGTGCAAAGCAAAAGAAAGAGTAAATATTTCTTCATGAATTTTAGGTTTGGTGCAATTTAGATAATGACAAGATTAAATCAAGAAGGAAATGGAAATGTTACACCACCTTATCCTGTTAATATTGATAATTGTTTGCAGGACGGAAGTAATAGCGTTGAAGTTAACGGATCACCCTTCCGGTTTTATCTACATTCACCTCATCAAAGGGTTTTAGGTAATCGTTAATGATAACGGCAAATTCCCTTCGGGTTAAAACTTTTTTTAGATCGTAAGTTGACGAAAATTTATAACTCTTGTTCCATTTTTTTTGCAACTCGGTTTTGGTCGCATCGACCGATTTATTGCCTACGTAACTTACCATAGCCACAGTATTCTCTAAATTGATTGGCACATTTTGATGATCGTCGAACCAGATTTGAGCTTTGTAATAATAATCTTTGATGGGTTGTTTGATTTCTGCGTAGCTAACTTCTTTTTCCGGGTTGAAAAAAGCTTTCCCTTGTTTTAGTTCTGCCTTGATGATACCGGTTATCCCAACTTTTTGGATGGCCAGCCAGTTCGAATCAACCGCTTTTATATCTTCAAAAGGCATAAGTGCATGTTTGTAGCTTAACAATTCGCCCTGAATCCTTTTTAGATTAGCTAAACTGGTTTTGGTATCAAAAAAAGCAGCATAAGCTGCAGTTGCTCCGGCTGCAGGTCCGGTTTCGAATGAATCAGCCGAAATATAGATCAGGTTTTCCTGATCAGGAATAAGTAGGTTGTATAACGATAAAAAGCCTGAATCTTTTCCCGTACTGCTTGCTATGCTGGTTCTGTAAATATTTTCAGCATAGTTTAACGGACTTAAAGAGGCTGAATTTAAGGTATTAATGTTTAATCCTGCAATTAGTTTTTCGGGGCTATCGGCCATAATCAGCACTTTGGCCCTGATGCTTAGGTCTTTGTTTAATTTTGCTTCCCAACCGCTACCTGATCTTTTAATTTCATTATAAGGGGTGTTATTAAGTACATTTAAAAGCAGGGTACTATCAACCACTGTTTTGGGTGGATTTTTCTTGTCCTTTTTTGGCTTTGGAAGATCCTGACTTTTTGCATTTTCGGTTTCTCTTTTTAAAAAACTTTGATAAAAAGAAAGCAGTTTTTTGGGTTTGTTTTCTAAGGTTAACTGCGCTTTTTGAGTAAGCAGGATCGTTTTAACACCCGATTTAAAGGATTGCAAAGCAGCAGAATAGGCGGCGTCGCCATTTCCAATTACCAGTACATCTGTTTTTAGGGTTTGGGCTTGCATAACCAAAGGAATTAAGCATGCGAAAACAAAAAACAATCTTTTCATCTTTAAATTTAAAATTTGCTGCAATATGCTTTAAATGAATGAACTTTTAATGAAATGAGCTGATTTTAACTAAATTTAACCAGCAAACCAGTTAAATCGCCTTCGGTTTTCAATTATGGAACAACAAATAAAATCAGTTTTCGAATTACAGCAACGGCATAAATTTGAATTGCGGAAAACCGATGCAAAAACACGGATTGCAAAACTGAAACGTCTTAAGCTGGCGTTAAACAATGCGGAAGCCGAGATTTTTGCTGCACTTGAAGAAGATTTAGGCAAAAATCCTTTTGAGAGTGCCGTTACCGAACTGTATTTTACTTATGCCGAAATAGACCATGCAATTAAAAAACTGAGGAGCTGGATGAAACCTAAAGTGGCCGCAAAGACCTGGAGTAATCTTTTCGCCCGCAATAGAATTTATTATGAACCTAAAGGCGTTTGCCTTATTATTGCTCCCTGGAACTATCCCCTGCAATTGATGATGAGCCCGCTGGTTTCGGCAATAGCTGCCGGTAATTGTGCGATGCTTAAGCCCTCTGAAATAAGTGTAGCAACGGCGAGGGTCATCACTAAACTCATTGCCAATACCTTTGATCAGCAAGAAATTGCCTGTTTCGAGGGCGATGCAGCTGTTTCTACAGCATTGCTGGGATTGCCTTTTGATCATATTTTCTTTACCGGCAGTACTGCTATTGGCAAAGTAGTGATGGAAGCTGCGGCGAAAAACCTGACTTCAGTTACGCTTGAGCTTGGTGGAAAATCGCCTGCCATAGTAGATAGTACCTGCGATTTAAAAAAGGCTGCTGAAAAAATTGCCTGGGGAAAGCTGGTAAATGCCGGCCAAACCTGTATTGCGCCAGATTATGTCCTGATTGAACAGAATCTGGAAGTTGATTTTGTAAAACACTATCAGGCTGCGGTAGAAAAAATGTTCTGCGGGCATTCAGAAATTAATAAAAATGATTATGCTAAGATCGTCAATCAAAAGCAGTTTGACCGTTTACGCAAACTTGTTGAAGGAGCGGTAGCAGAAGGCGCCATTGTGGCCACTGGCGGCCAGTTTGATGAGAAAGATTTAATAATAACACCTACGCTTTTAACGGCTGTGACTGAAAAGAATGTAGTGATGCAAGACGAAATTTTTGGTCCGGTACTGCCTGTTGTTAGTTATAGAAGGTTGGAGGAGGCTATCAGTTTAGTGAACCGGAAGCAAAAGCCCCTGGCACTTTATATTTTTTCGGATAGTGCAGCAAACCAAAATAAAATCATTGCGGAAACCAGTGCTGGCGGAACTTGTGTAAATGATGTGCTGATACACATTGGTAACCCTAATTTACCTTTTGGAGGTGTTAGTGGCAGTGGTATGGGAAGTTGCCATGGTATTTTTGGTTTTAAAACCTTCTCGCACGAAAGGGCAGTGGTTTTTCAATCCAAGCTGGGAGTTACGAAAATGATTTATCCGCCATACGCACCGAAAATGGGTTTGTTAAAGTGGCTGAAGAAATTGATGTAGCTTTCTCTTTTTTTTGTTTTAATGCTTGAATCTAGAAATGTTTGAACGCTGACTGTGGCTTAAAGCTTTCCAGCCTTTCAGAGCTGTAACTTTCCAACTATTTCCTTTGGGAAAAAACATTATTTCTCCTTTAAAAAACTTATTTTGGTTTCATGGATATAGAACAGCTTAAATACCCCATTGGTCAGTTTTCAATGCCCGCCATTTTCGATCAAAAGCAGATTGATGAATGGATTGCTGAAATTGAGGGTTTACCCGCCCGGCTTAAAAAGGCTACGGTAAACTTAACCGATGAAGATTTAGACCAAAGTTACCGCCCGGGGGGCTGGACTTTGCGCCAGGTTGTTCATCATATTCCCGACAGCCACATTAATGCCTATATCCGGTTTAAACAAGCCATTACAGAAGATTTACCGGTAATCAGGCCTTATTACGAAGAGCGCTGGGCCGAAACCGGGGAAGCAAAGAATGGAGATATAGAACTTTCAGTTGCTTTAATAGCAGCACTACATCAACGCTGGGTTGCCTTTTTAAAAACGCTGCAGCCAGCGGATTATAAGCGAAAATACATTCATCCCGAACACGGAAAGGAACTTACATTAGCCAATATGCTGGGCATGTATGCCTGGCACGGAAAACATCATCTGGCACACATTACTCATACCATAACAAAATGAAAAATACCCGCTTAAATTTGCTGATTTTGTTGTTTGTCGGTTTTTCGACTCTTGCTCAGGCTCAAAAAGCACCATCTAAAACTTTTGCTTTTATTTTGGGCTCATGGGAAATGCAAACACCCAAAGGAAAGCTGGTTGAACAATGGACGAAAAATCAGGATCAAACACTCAGCGGCAAAAGCTTCCGGATCAATGCAAAAGGAGATAGTACACTTACTGAAACACTCCGAATCAGAAAGACCGGAAAAGATATTTTTTATTGTTCGACTGTAAACGGGCAAAATGAGGGTAAAGAAGTGTGTTTTAAGCTGATTTCTAGTAAAGATCTAACCTACGTTTTCGAAAATCAAACGCACGATTTTCCACAAAGAATAGTGTATCAGGATAAGGGCAAAAAAGAAATGCTCGCCTGGATTGAAGGCGAGCTCAATGGTAAAAGCCGAAAATCGGAGTTTAATTACAAAAAGCTATAACTACATCAGCACTAGCATGGCAGCACTCATCGCAATCATAATGGCATCTTCTACTATGGTTACGGTGCTCATTGGCAGATTAAAAACGGCTCCCAAACAGGCACACTGAATTTTTTTCTTGTTCAGTACGCTTTCTAAAACGCCAAGAATACTAACAGTCATTACAATTAAAGTAGCCCAGTTAACCACAACAGGTGATAGGTTTAATGCGAAAGATAAACCCAGTCCCAGTTCAATAAATGCGTAGATGTAGCCCCAGGTACTAAATTTTTTGGCTACAATATCATACATGGCATAGCTTTCGGCAAAAGCTTTCAAATTCAGCATTTTGAAGAAGGAGAAAGTGAGGAAAAAACCAGCCATAAAAATGCGCATGAAAACCATAAAATCTACTGATCCGTTTTGTAAAGAAACAATTAATGCAACTGCAGTAACATAGCCAAAAATGAGTAGAATTGGTTTGTAGGTTGCTGCCCACGATTTGGTTTCTTCGACCATTTCATTGTGCGCAATCGGTGAGATCTGGTATTTGCTGTCTTTACCACCTAAAGCATCTTGCAGGGTGGAAAGGCCAATGTGTTTATCCATGCTGATAGTGGCCGAATTGGTGTCTTTCGAAACTTCGACCGAGGTAACATCAGGTAAAACTAACAGGTTACTTTTTACTTTATTTTCGCAACCGCCACAAGTCATGCCGGTAAGTTGATAGGTATGTGTCATGTTATAAATTTTAAACAAATTTACCTCATCCAACACCTGGATTTGTTATACAATAACCATATTATTTTATAGGATTTTAAACAATTTGCCATCCTGATTTAAGGTGATCGAAAACGCTTTAGCCCACTAAAACCGAAGTCATGGTTAACGAACCTCCAACAGCTTTATCGTTAAAGAAAGTAATTTCTTCCCGCTCATTTTTTAGTCCCAGGGTATAAATTAATGGTAAATAGTGCTCAGGTGTAGGGATAGCGAGCATGGCGTCGGGGCCTAAATTCCGGTAATTCATTAAAGGTTTATGGTCGCCGTTAGCGATCAGACTTTTAAATTTATCATTCATGTCATTTGCCCAGTCGTAACCACCACCATGAATCATTTCCCAGCTTAACATCCGAAGGTTATGCACCATGTTACCACTACCAATTACCAGTACACCTTTTTTGCGAAGGGCATAAATTTCTTTAGCAATCTCGTAGTGTTGCTCAGGTGCTTTAGTGTAATCGATACTCAACTGGAGTATGGGAATGTTCGCCTCGGGGTACATGTGTCTTACAATAGTCCAGGTGCCATGGTCTAAGCCCCAGTCGTGGTCTAAACCAACAGTTGTACTATGGATCAGCGATGGGATTTCAGCTGCAAGCTTGGCATCGCCAGGGGCGGGGTATTGCACATCGAATAATGCTTGTGGAAAGCCGCCAAAATCGTGAATGGTTGATGGAAAATCCATTGCAGTAACAAAGGTACCACGGGTATACCAATGGGCAGAAACCACCAATACTGCTTTGGGAACCGGAATATGCTTTGCCAGATCTGCCCAACTCTGGCTAAACTCATTGTGCTCAATGCCGTTCATAGGAGAGCCATGGCCAATAAACAGGGTTGGCATTAAATCCGTTTGAGGCAAGCGCTGAGTAAAGTTTTTGAATTGAGATAATACGGACATGATTTTTTTACTTGTCATGCTGAGCTTGTTGAAGCCTATTATGTATTCAGCAAGTTCAGCATGATGGATTTGTTTAATGTGCTATCCCACAATAATTTAGAGATAACGGTCTTGTTTGTTATTTTGCCTGAACAAATTCAAGGTTTAATTTAATTGCAACATCTTTGGCTACGCCAGCTCCTGTTGGATCGTATTTAATGTTATAATCTAAGCGGTTAATGGTTGTAGAGGCACCAAAACCTGCTTTGGTATTGCCTTGCTGGTCTTTAGCCGTTCCACCATAAACCACAGCAAATTTTACATCCCTGGTTACATCCCGGATGGTTAATTTACCACTTAGCTCATAATTGTTGCCACTTAATTTTTTTAGACCAGTGCTTTCGAATTTCATGGCAGGGAACTTCCCGGCATTGAAAAAATCGTCGGTTTTTAAGTGGCCATCTCTCATGTCAACACCTGTGGTAATGCTGTTTACATCAACCGTAAAGTTAATTTTTGCATCCGTTAAATCGGGTTTAGCGGCAATAACAGCTCCGTCAAATTTTTTAAATGAACCGTCAACGAAAGAAATACCCATGTGTTTAACCGAAAAGTTAACAAATGAGTGCATGGGGTCGATTTTCCATGTCGTTTGTGCAAAAGAAGCTACGCTGATTGAGCTAGCTATCAGGAATAAAAATAATTTTTTCATGTCTTGTTCTTTTTTAACAAAAGTACGCTGACATTCAGATGGATAGTATTGATGTATGTTAAGAAAAACAAAGCATTAAATTTCGTCAAGCGTTTTGCGCTTATCTACTGTTTTAGTTTTATACGCGGATGGCGTAAGGCCTGTTACCTTCTTAAATTGGGTTGAAAGATGGGCTACACTGCTATAGTTGAGCTGATAAGCAACTTCGCTAAGTGTAAGTTCACCATAGGTTAACATTTCTTTTGCCTTCTCTATTTTCTGTGCAATAAAATACTTTTCGATGGTTTGTTTTTCAACCTCTGTGAAAATAAGGCTAAGCTGTGGGTATTCGTGTTTAAGCTGTTCGCTTAAATAAGCAGAGAGATTAATTTTTAAAGGTTCTTTTGAATAATGTACCAGATTGATGATAGCTGTTTTGATTTGCTCTGCAATTTGCGTTTTTCTATCTGCTAAAAGTTCAAAGCCAAAGGGATGTAACGCCTCACTGATTTTCAGTTTATCATCGGCACTGATGTTTCCGGGAAGAATGACTTCGCCCAGCTCAACCGAAATAGGGTTAAAGCCAAGCTTTTCCAGCTCGGCCTTAACCACCATTTTACAGCGGTTGCATACCATGTTTTTGATATGCAGATTCATTATTTCGATTTAATGGTTTCTGAAACATCACCACAATCAAACATCATGCTGCCGTAGTAAGGGTTTTCGATGCTTTCTTTTTCATTTAACCAGCTGGCTTTGGCCATCGGACAATGCTGAACATAAACGGTAGCATTGTTGAATTTTATGTTCTTCACTGTTTTAATCATTGCATACGAAATACCTTCAAAAGATTTTCGCTGGGCTTTAATATCTTTTCCGGCAGCAAGCTCTGCAGCTTTAGCTTTAATTACTTTAGCCTGTTCCATCCAAAGCATGTGTTGTGAAGCCGGTAAATCTTTATGCGGGATAGCCTCAACTTTAGCTGATAGAACTTTTACTTTCTCTGTAGCCAAATCTTTTTTATCTGTAGCCAGTGCATTTTTAACATCATAATAAGCGGTAAGCAGCAGATTAAAAGGGGCATCTGTTTTACTTTGTGCAAAGGTGATTTTAGTAGTTGCGATAGCAATTATAGCCATCATGATCATTATTTTTTTCATCTGTTGATTTATTTTAATACGTTAAAAAAATTAAATTCTGCCCTTAAAAGGTACATGTTTTTAGTATACCGGCCAGTCATATTTCCTGCGGCCTGGAAACGGTAACCTAAATCAATGCGCGTGGTACTGTTCAAAATAACCTGCAGCGCAGGGGCTAAATCCAGGTAAGACTGACCAGTGTTTGGATCAGTTTTGCCCAGCATTTCAAAATATACGTTAAAATTAGGTTCCTTATAGTTTTTGTATACAAATGGTAAAACCAGGTAGCCTGACGATAAACTGTAAGCAAGCATATTATTCGGTATGGGCATGCCGGTAATTTGCCTGTCGCTGTTTTCGAAAGCATGAGCATAACCCAAAGTTGCCGATAAGGCTAATTTATGCAAAAGCTGGGTAAATATTATACCACCCTGTACACCACTGTTATCGCCTTCCAGATTGATATCGCGGGTATAGGTTGGCCGTTTGCTCGTGCTGATCCGTCCAAAAGCTGCGGCCCTGAGGTGACTGTGTGCATCATCGATCGATAAAAAGCGGTATTTCGCATACAAACTTCCTCCTTCCAGGCGGTATTTTCCATCCATGTCGGATAGGAAAGCCTGCGCATGGGCCATCAGGTTTTTATTGAAGCCGACCATTACTTCGGGGATCGTACGACTTACAAAACCCGGATTGTTGAACATGCCCTCATTGGTAATTCGTACACCAATAGATTTGGTAGGCATATTACTTGCCGGTTCGGTGAAAACGTACAGCTCCTGACAGAAAACAGAGTTAAAAGCGCCGGCCAGAACCAATGCTGCAATTAATATCCTTTTCATGACTTAAGAAAGCACTAAATGATAAACACGTGTTTTTTTGCCATTCACAATGCCAGTTCCGCTTGCATAAGCATCAGAATTAACTGAAGCAGCTTGTTTTTTAAATGCTGCTCCGGAAATAAAATTTTTGTCAATAACCGAAGCCTTTACCGTACCATTCAGGGTTTTATTCTTAGCGTTTACAAAACGGTAAACGTTTCCATTCACAATGGCCTGGCCTTTATCGTCAACCTTAACCTGATCGAAATTGAAATCAGCTGTCAAACCTCCTACGGAGAAACCGGCATCCTGAACTTTTTTGCGTACCAGATCGAGGTTAATGTCGGCACCTTTTTTAAAGGTAAGTACAAAAATGTTTTTGTTTAAGTCGGGTTTTACCGAGTTGATGAAGCCTAAGGTTTCCAAAGATTTCTGTGTGGCGTTAGAGCACATTGAGCACGTTAATCCGGTTACCTGTAAATCGGCAGTTGATATTTGTTGCGCCGAAGCATTAACGGCGAAGAAAAGCATAATAATGCTCAGTAGTTTTATTGTTTTCATGATTTTATTGAATTGGAATTAAACAATCCGCCTGTTTGACGGAATCTTATGTGCAGAGAAACCCATTAAACGGACTCCTCATTTCCTTTCATTCCATAAGAAATGACGGAAGCGATAAAATCCTAATTCCTGAAAATACAATTGAAAACATGCAAAGCAACCCGGGCAGATAGTGGCGGAGCCTTGTTTGAGATTTTACTGAAAAACTTTGGACTAATGTTCGAAAGAAACTCAAGTACTGGAGGGTGGATAAACAGCTGAATGGAAAAAAGCTTTGGCATTTGTATTTGTGCCTCAGCCTGATGGCTATCTTTAACTTTTACTGTTACCTGCGTATTTTTGCAGCAACCATCATCTTTCTTTTCAGCAGGAATTTCTTTGCAGAATTTGCAGGAAACCTCATTGCTGAAAATCTTTACATTTGCCAGTTTCCCACCGCAAAAGTGTAAACTTAAAGCCAAACCCATCACACTAACTGCATAAAATACAGCCAAAGAAAGTGCTATTTTTTGTTTGAGCTTCATGATTACAAAGGTAAAGCAAAAAATATCGATTTATAAGGGAATTTATTTATTGAATTTCATTTTTTAGCTTAATTTAGCCTCAAACACCTTTTTGATGAAGAAAATTTTACTATTCCTCTGCACTTTCTCAATGCTTACAGCTTTTGCTGCCAAGCCTAAAAATCAGTATGTACGTATTAAAACTGAATACGGAGAATGCATTGTAAAGCTATACAATCAAACCCCCTTGCACCGCGATAATTTTCTGAAACTGGCAAAGGAAGGTTATTATAATGGTGTGCTTTTTCACCGGGTAATTAAAGATTTTATGATCCAGGGTGGAGATCCGGATTCGAGAAATGCAAAGCCCGATTCTTTACTGGGAGAGGGTGGGCCGAAATATACCATCCCGGCTGAGTTTAATGATAGCTTATTCCACAAAAAAGGTGTTTTGGCTGCAGCCAGAGAAGGGGATGATGTTAATCCTCAAAAAGCATCTAGCGGAAGCCAGTTTTATCTGGTACAAGGCAAGATTTTTACTGATGAACAGCTAAATAATTTAGAGCAAAAGCGCTTGAAGTTTAAATTGCCGGAGTGGCAAAGACAGGTGTATAAAACCACTGGCGGGACACCGCACCTTGACCGGAACTACACCGTTTATGGTGAAATTGTTACCGGATTGGATATGGTTGATAAAATTGCTGCATTACCTACCGACAAGAATAACCGGCCAAAGCAGGATGTGAAAATGGAAGTTACGGTCTTGAAGAAAAGGGAAGCGAAAAAGTTGGAGAAGCAGCTTTTTCAAGCGTCTTTGAAGGACAAAATGGTCATGTAAGTTAAGAGCCTGTTCCAGATTTACCCTTAATTTTTATCCGCTGAGATCGTCGTACTGATCCGATAGCTATCGGATTTGTTTCAGCAGCTCTCGTGAAGTTATAGACGCTGATCCGGTTTTTATCCGGAAGTCTGAGGAAGCTTACTTCGTTTGGTAATTTTATTCAATTAATTTCTAAATTTACCGCCCACAACAATTGAAATTACTGGATGAACTCATCCCTATTTATCCTTCATTGGGATATAAATCCGATAGCTGTCGGATCAGGATGCTTCATTGTCAACAAAAATAACGGATGAAAATTATTTCCTATAATGTAAATGGGATCAGAGCTGCCAGTACCAAAAATTTTTTTGGCTGGCTGGAGGCTACCAACGCCGATATGGTATGTTTGCAGGAAGTAAAAGCGCTGCCCGTACAGATACCTGAAATTATTGCGCTAATTGAACAGCTGGGTTATCATCATTACTGGTTTCCGGCCGAAAAGAAAGGGTATAGCGGGGTAGCCATTTTATCAAAAATTAAACCTAACCATGTTGAATATGGTTGCGGTGAGGCCTGGATCGACCAGGAAGGACGCATTTTAAGAGCTGATTTTGACGATTTCTCTTTAATGAGCCTCTACATGCCCTCGGGCTCAAGCGGAGATGAACGGCAGGTTAAAAAGTATGCATTTATGCGCTTTTTTGATGTATATATCGGGAAGCTCCGCGATCAAATCCCGAATTTAATTGTTAGCGGCGATTATAACATCTGTCATACAGCCATCGATATCCATAATCCCAAGTCGAATGCTAATTCATCAGGTTTTTTACCCGAAGAGCGCGAGTGGATGCAGTTGTTTTTAGATAATGGTTTTATCGATACCTTTCGTCATTTTAATAAAGACCCGCATCATTACACCTGGTGGAGCTATCGCGCCGGTTCGAGGGGCAAGAATCTGGGATGGCGCATCGATTACCATTTAGCCACCCGCCCAATGGAACAGAGGTTAAGGCATGTCCGTATTTTACCTGATGCCGTACATTCTGATCATTGCCCTGTTCTTTTAGAGCTGGATTAATTTATATGCTGGTTAAGCGGTTAGTTGTTTGAACTGGTTAACCGCATAATACCGATTGAAAGAATTTAAATAATTACCACATCAACTAACCGAATGCTAATCACCAATATAAAAGGCCTTGTGGGCTTACATCCGAAAGATAAACTGATGCTTCGTGGCAACGAAATGGATAATTTACCTGTATTGGAAAATGCCTGGCTCTTAATTGAAAACGATCTGATTATAGATTTTGGAGAGATGCACTCGATTCCATCTCAGGTGTCAAATCATCCGTCTCAAATCTCGGTGGATGGCAGGTACGTTTTTCCTTCCTGGTGTGATAGCCACACCCATATCGTTTTTGCGGCCACGCGCGAGGAAGAATTTGCCATGAAAATACAAGGCAAAACCTATGAAGAAATAGCTGCTGCGGGTGGCGGTATTTTGAATTCGGCTAACAAGCTTCAAATAGCAACCGAAGACGAGCTGTTCGAAAGTGCTTCTGTAAGGCTCAGGCAAATGATTCGCCAGGGTACCGGAGCTGTAGAAATTAAAAGCGGTTATGGCTTAACAGTAGAAAGCGAAATTAAAATGCTCCGCGTGATTAAACGCCTAAAAGCCAGTTTCCCGATCCCGGTAAAAGCTACCTTTTTGGCTGCGCATGCCTTTCCGGCTTTATATAAAGACGATCATGAAGGCTATATCAATCTGATTATCAACGAAATGTTGCCAATTATTGCGAAAGAAAAGTTGGCCGATTATATTGATGTTTTTTGTGAAAAGGGATTCTTCTCCGTAGCCGAAACCGACCGTATTTTAAAGGCAGGTGCTGTATACGGATTAAAGCCAAAAGTTCACGCCAATCAGCTTTCAGTCTCGGGTGCGGTAGAGGTTGCTGTATCAAACCAGGCGGTTTCTGTCGATCATCTGGAGGAAAGCAATGAAGCAACCATTGCAGCTTTACAAAACGCCAGTACCATGGCAACATTATTGCCATCCTGCTCGTTTTATTTAGGTATTCCGTTTGCTGACGCTAAAGGCTTTATTAAAGCCAATTTACCTGTAACCCTGGCAACTGATTATAACCCGGGGTCAACACCATCCGGAAATATGAATTTTGTAGTTTCTTTGGGCTGCATTAAGCTCAAAATGTTTCCGGAGCAGGCCATTAATGCAGCGACCTTAAATGGGGCAGCCGCAATGGAAATTAGCGAAAATTACGGCAGTATTGCCATTGGGAAAAAGGCGAATTTATTTATCACCAGACCTATGCCATCAATCGCCTATTTACCTTACAGTTTTGGCGAAACACAGGTAGATACAGTTATTTTAAACGGAGCAATTTACAATGGATAGCTTTAAAATATACAGGCAGCAGGACATCGACCAACTGGTTATTAACCGTGATGGTGAAACCAGGCTGGGCGAAAGGGTAGCATCATATCCTTCGGGTGATAGTTCTGTTTCGACAGCTGTTTTAGCCAATAGCAAGGCAAGATTTGTGCTTTTAGGTATTCCTGAAGATATCGGTGTCCGTGCCAATCTGGGCATTGCCGGTGCTGCATCTGCCTGGCGTACAAGTTTGATGACATTTTTAAATACCCAAAGCAATCGTTTTTTAAAGGGCGATGAGATTCTGGTTCTCGGTCATTTTGAAATTGAAGAACCGGCAGATTCATCTGTTGAAGGTTTGAGGAAAAAGGTAGGAGAAATTGATGATCTGGTTTATCCGGTCATTGAAAAAATTGTTGCGGCAGGGAAAATCCCAATTGTTATTGGCGGGGGGCATAATAATGCGTTTCCTTTACTTAAGGGCGCTGCATTAGCCCATAAGGCTCCGGTTAATGTGGTAAATATAGATGCCCACGCCGATTTGAGGGCGTTGGAGGGGAGGCATAGCGGAAACGGATTTTCTTATGCTTTAAAAGAAAATTACCTGAACCACTATCTGATGTATGGTTTGCATCAAAATTACAACAACGAAGCTATTCTGAACCAGATTGAAGCCAATCCGAAGCTTGATGCGGTATTTTTTGATGATATTTTAACTGGAGCGGGCGATTTTAACAGTTTCTTAAGTAAAGTTGAAGGTGAGCCTGGTTTGGAAATTGATGTAGATTGCATTCAGCATGTACTTTCAAGCGCCGAAACCCCGTCTGGTTTTACAGCGAATGAAATCAGGAAAATGATTTTGGGCAGCAATAGACAATTTACTTATCTGCACATCTGCGAAGGCGCTACCCGGATGCTCGATGGACGGGTAAGCAGGTTAACTGCAAAGCTGATTGCTTATTTAATCAGCGATTTTGTGAAAGCAAGTCAATTGTGAGGTCTGTTCGTTTCAATTACCTATTAGATCATTTACAAATGTTCGGCCTCGTATTTTTCACCTGCTTTTAGCATCAGTTCAATCTGCTTTAAATCATCGGCAGTCAGTTCTTCTTTCTCCTGCAATTCAAACACGGCAATCATATTGTCTTCGTATTGCTTTTCGGTTTTAATAACGATTTCCTGTGCCATTTTACTTAAAATTTTATTATTCCTGTTGGTGTAATGCAAAAATCCAAACGGATGTCGTGTTCGTTCACATCATCTATTTTTTCAATTGCAGGGTACAAAGATAAGCCTATTTTCTGAGCATTTATGTTTTGCAGAAAGCGATCGTAAAAACCTTTGCCATAGCCGGCACGATAACCCTTTAAATCGAATGCCAGGAGCGGAATAATCACCATATCAATTTCTCCTTGATGCAGTTTCCCATTTTGCGGCTCCAGAATCTGATAAGTATTTTGCTTTAAATCCTGCAGCCCAATATATTCATGGTTGGTCATCAATGCAGTATCGAAGTCGGCTTTAGGTACAATAATTTTAATTTCCGGATGGCTTTTAGTCAGCCAGCCAATTAACAGGAAAGTATCAGGTTCTTTCTTTTCGGTAATGGGTAAGAAGATGTGGATGCATCTGATTTTGCTAAAATCGAGTGTTTTAAATTGCTTTAGAAGCGATTTGTTTAGCCCTTGATAAGTCTCCTCATTTAACAGTAATCGGTCCTTTAGCGCTTGTTTTCTGATTTCGGCTTTAAGCATAATAGTAAAGGTAAATATTTTACAGACCAGTAAAGCGTTCTGATCTTAAGTTCTCAGGAATTAAAAAAGCCTCTGAAGATTTAATTTCAGAGGCTTTCGATTATTTCGTTTAAATTATTTTACACGTTCAACGTAGTCACCGGTACGGGTATCAATTTTAATTTTATCGCCCTGGTTTACGAACATTGGAACTTTAACTTCCACGCCGTTTTCAAGCGTTGCTGCTTTTAGCGCATTTGTAGAAGTATCACCTTTAACTGCTGGCTCCGAGTAAGTAATTTCGAATTCGGCAAAGTTTGGTAATTGGGCCATAATCGCTTCGTCGCTTTCCATCGAAACAATGATATTCATGCCTTCTTTTAAGAATTTAATTGCAGAACCGAACAAAGCCTTGTCAATGTTAAACTGCTCGTATGATTCGTTATCCATTACTACGAGGTAGTTACCATCTTCGTACAGGTATTGGTAGTCGTTGGTTTCAACACGACAAATTTCTACGGCCTCGTCAGTATTCATACGGGCTTCTACAATTCTACCTGTTTTAATGTTACGGAATTTACCGGTGTAAAATGCACCGCCTTTACCGGGTGTACGGTGATTCCATTCGTCAACAGTAACCAATTCGTTGTTTACACGAAGAATGTTACCTGTTTTAATTTCTGATGCTTTTGCCATATGTTGTTATCCTGAATTGGATTTTATATTTCTGATTTTTTTGTGTCGGCAAAGGTAAAATTATTTTAACAAAAACCTATAAAGGTTTAAGGCATAAGGCCTGGGGTTTAAACAATTGTTAGCCTCAGCTTTTACTATTTTACCCGCTCCATGTAATCCCCGGTTTTGGTGTCAACCTTAACCTTATCGCCCTGATTGATGAATAAAGGTACCCTTATTTCTGCCCCGGTTTCAACGGTTGCATATTTTTGGGCGCTGGTAGAGGTATCGCCTTTAACTGCAGGTTCAGTATAGGTAATTTCCAATTCAACACTGTTTGGCAGCTGGGCTACAATAGGTTCGTCGCTTTCAAATGCGATAGTAACATTCATCCCTTCTTTTAAAAATTTGATTGCATTACCGAAAAGAAGTTTCGGGATGTTGTGCTGGTCGAAAGTATTGTTGTCCATTACTACCAGGTAATCGCCATCCTCGTAAAGGTACTGGTAGTCGTTGGTTTCTACACGGCAAATGGTAACCTCTTCATCCGTACGGAAACGATATTCTACAATTTTCCCTGTTTTTACGTTCCGCATACGGGCCTGATAGAAAGCCCTTAAATTTCCGGGGGTACGGTGGATATATTCTTCAACACTTACCAACTCTCCGTTAAAACGAAGAACGTTTCCGCTTTTTACTTCTGATGCCTTTGCCATTTGATAATGAAATATTGTTTTGTCAATTTTTGAATGTCAAAGTTAAAAAAAGGAACGTAATCCTTAAAACTGATCGACTAAAACCTCGCAGTTTGATAAGGAGATTAAAAAAATAAGACAGCGTTGTGGCAAAAAAAACTCCGTATAAAAGAAATGCCTTTGGGAACCACTCCAAAGGCATAATCAACCTAAACCTCAAACTAAACTATGAAAAACTCTTTGCCTGTAAGGCGTATATTTTTGATTCTGCCAAAGCAGAAGTTTAATCCTTTCCTTGAAGAGATAAATTTAATATTTGTTTCTCTTTTTGGTGGTGCAAAGGTAAGCACTATTTTTTAATTACAAAATATTTTTTGAAAAAAATATTTATAATACAAATGTATGACAAAACAGGCGTTTTGTATGTTCTCTTTTTGGTGTTTAATCTACTTGTAATCAGTTATTTGAATTTGATGATTGCAGAATTCATATTCCTGGATTTGGTTAGATCCAATTATCGTTAAACGGTCTTTTCCAAAATTTTTAATCAATTCGCGGTACCAATTCATTCCTTGAACGTCTAAATTGCTTGTTGGTTCATCTAAAAATAATATTGGCGTATCGGTACAGCAGGCCAAAGCTAGTTTGGTTCTCTGTTTCATTCCAGAAGAAAAATACTTAATTTCTTTGTTTGCTGCCTTTTCCAGTCCAAGAATGCTGATCAGGTTTTTCGCATCAACGCCAGGTGCAAATCTTTTAAACTTAAAATGAAAATTAATGATCTCCTTTAAACTGAAAGTTTCTACCAGTTCAAGATAAGGGGCTGCCAGACTAATGTAGTTGTAAATGTTTTCGACCGGTATATTGGCGCTTTCTGCAAATGAAATTTCTCCTTCTGACGGAGATAGGCTACCGGTTAATATGCTCAACAAAGTAGATTTGCCTGAGCCGTTGGGGCCAAGTATGGCGTAGCTGTTACCGGCACTAAATTCTGTAGTTAGGTTTCTGAAAATCCATTCCTTGTTAAATCTCCGGCCAACGTTGTTTAAGCTTATTTTCATTGTTTAGTAGATATCACGAATCAAGTGGAAGCATTGAATTGCTTTAACATGCAAACACTATTGTCAACACCGATATATTGCCCGTAATTTGGAATAATCTGATAACCTGCTTTTTGATATAGGGCTATGGCTTCGGGTTGTTTTTTGCCAGTTTCTAAAACGCAGGCTTTAAAGCCAGTTTCAGTTGCCCAGTCTTCGAGTTCGTTTAATATTTGAGCAGCAATGCCCTGTTTTCTGCTGTCGGGGTGAACAAACATCCGCTTTATTTCGGCCTGGGTTTCAGAAAAAGGTTTGAAAGCACCGCAACCTACAGCATTGTGGTTTTGGTAAGCAACAACTACCTCTTTAATGGTGTCAACTTTGTTGAACTGCGCATAAAAAGCATGTTCTTCGCCATCTCTGACGGCTAAATCGCGATCCAACAGGCTAACCAGCTGCCTGAAATCGGCATTCTCTGAGTGGGTTCTGATCAGCGTTATGGTACTCATGTCCGTTTGTTTTGAATTTGGTTTAAGGCTGCAGACTTATCTTCAGCCTTAAACCAGTATGCCGGCCAGTTTAAGCTTAGCTCCCCATGCCAAAGCCCTTCATCACACCCCGGTTAGAGTTGCGGATGAAATCTACAATCTCATCGCGGATTTCGGTCGGTTTGAATTCAGCCTCGATCATATCCAGAGCTTTGGTTACATTGTTATGTTTAACAAAAAGCACACGGTAAATTTCCTGTATTTCGTCTATTTGCTCATTGGTAAAGCCCCTTCTGCGTAAACCAACGGAATTGATGCCCGCATAAGAAAGTGGCTCGCGTGCGGCTTTAACATAAGGAGGAACATCTTTCCGTACCAGCGAACCACCGGTTACAAAAGCATAGGAACCTACTTTAACAAACTGGTGTATGGCTACCAAACCTGCCAGTACCACGTTGTTACCGATGGTAATGTGACCGGCCAGGGTAGTACTGTTAGAGAAAATACAGTTGTTACCAACTTCGCAATCGTGCGCAATGTGCGAGTAAGCCTGGATTAAGCAATTGCTGCCAATAACGGTTTTCCATTTGTCTTTGGTACCACGGTTAATGGTAACACACTCACGGATGGTGGTGTTATCACCAATTTCTGCTGTAGTAATTTCTCCGGCAAATTTTAAATCCTGTGGTTCGCCGGAAATAACGGCTCCAGGGAAAATGCGGCAGTTTTTACCAATACGTGCACCATCCATAATGGTTACGTTCGAGCCGATCCACGTTCCCTCTCCAATTACAACGTCTTTGTGGATCACTACAAAGGGTTCGATGACCACATTTTCGGCAATTTTTGCCTGAGGATGTATATATGCTAAAGGTTGTATCATTATTGAGCGGGTTCTGCTTGTTTAACTTTTGAAATTTGGGCCATCATTTCAGCTTCGACAACGATTTTTTCGCCAACCATACCCACGCCTTTCATTTGGGCAATACCCCTTCTGATAGGTTCTAGTAAATCGCAGCGGAAAACAATAGTATCGCCTGGAAGCACTTGTGCCCTGAAACGTACATTATCTATTTTTAAGAAATAGGTTAAATAGTTTCTTGGGTCTGGAACGGTACTTAAAACTAAAATTCCGCCAACCTGGGCCATGGCCTCAATCTGGATTACACCCGGAAATACCGGCGCGCCAGGAAAATGACCTTTGAAAAACTCCTCGTTCATGGTTACGTTTTTAACGCCCACTACGTGGTTTTTCGAAAGTTCTAATATTTTATCTACAAATAAAAACGGTTGACGGTGCGGCAAAATGTCCATAATCTGCACCACGTCATATAGGGGTTTTGCAGCCGGATCGTAAACCTTCTGTATCTTTTTGTTTTTCTCTTTTTTAATTGCAGCTTTAATTTTTTTGGCAAAAGCAACGTTGGCGGCGTGACCCGGGCGGGCTGCCATAATGTGGCCTTTTAAATGCATGCCTACCAAAGCCAAATCGCCGATCATATCCAATAGTTTATGGCGGGCAGGTTCATTTTGGTAACGAAGCTCCATATTGTTTAAAATTCCCTGAGGGGCAACGTCAATATCCTTGCGGTTAAAAAGTTTAGCCAAATGGCTTAATTCATCTTTGGTAACTTCTTTATCAACAATTACAATGGCATTATTTAAATCGCCTCCTTTAATTAGGTTGTGCGATAACTGGTATTCCAATTCGTGCAGGAAACAGAAAGTACGGCACGAAGCAATTTCCTTTTTAAACTCGGCAATGGTGTTGATCCCCGCATGCTGGCTGCCCAGTACCGGAGAGTTATAATCAATCATGCAGGTAAAGCGGTAGTCATCAAGCGGCATGGCCACAATTTCTACTTTCCTGTCTTCTTCTGTGTAGGTAATGTTATGAGGGATGGTGAAATACTCGCGATCTGCATTTTGCTCTACGGTGCCTACTTCTTCCAATAAATCGACAAACTGAATGGAGCTGCCATCCATAATCGGAGTTTCCGGTCCGTCTAATTTGATCAGGACATTATCAAGGTCCATACCGATTAATGAAGCCATTACGTGCTCTACAGTACTCACACTAGCGCCGTTTTGGGTAATGGTAGTTCCGCGTGAAGTATCGGTTACATTGTCGGCATCAGCTTCGATAATCGGGTGCCCATCTAAATCGATGCGTTGAAATTTAAAACCGTGATTCTCGGGAGCAGGGCAAAATGTTAAAGTAACATTAGCGCCTGTGTGTAAACCAACACCAGATGCTGATATTTCTTGTTTAATCGTTTTTTGTCTAACGTTCATTGTGTAAAGTATTCTTTTCCAGTTCAGCTGTAAGCCTTTTCAATTCCTCTTCGAGTGCGTTAATTCTTTTTTCTACATCGGGGAGGTGTTTGAAAATTACCGATGCGCGCATCCAGTTGCGCAATGGCTGGGCGGGACTGCCGTGCCATTGTTTATTTTCTTCTGTAATGTTAAAGTTAATGCCTGCCTGAGCCCCAATTTGGGTACCTTTAGCTAAGGTTAAATGGCCTGCAATGCCAACCTGGCCACCTACAACACTGTTAGGGCCAATTTTAGTACTGCCCGAGATGCCTGATTGTGCGGCTAAAACAGTGTTTTCTCCAATTTCTACGTTATGGGCAATCTGAATCAGGTTATCAATTTTAGCGCCTTTTTTCACAATCGTCGATCCCATAGTAGCCCGATCCACAGTAGTATTGGCGCCAATTTCTACATCGTCTTCAATAACCACATTCCCGATTTGAGGGATTTTGTTATAGGAGCCATCTTTTTGGGGAGCAAAGCCGAAGCCATCACTTCCGATAACGGTGTTGGCATGAATGATAACCCGGTTTCCAATTACCGAATTGTGGTAAATTTTCACACCCGGGTAAAAGGTATTGTCTGCGCCAATTTTAGAATTAGCACCAATAAAAACCTGGCTGTTTATTTTGCAGCCGTCGGCAATTTCGGCATGCTCTGCAACGTAAGCAAAAGCATCAATAAATACATTCTTGCCTATTTTCGCAGTTGGGTGCACGAATGCCATTTTATCAATACCTGTTTTTGCACTTTGTGCATTTACAGCCTCATTGTATTTGTCCAATAAAACAGTAAAAGCGCTATATGGATTTTCTACACGCACTAAGGTGCTGGTGTACGGCTGGGTAGGAGTAAAATCTTTAGATACGATTACCACTGATGCCTGAGTAGAATACAAAAAGTTTTCGTACTTAGGATTGGAGAGAAAAGACAAAGAGCCTTCCTTTCCGTCTTCTATTTTAGAAAGTTCGGTAACGGCTACATCAGGGTTACCATCTATGGAACCGTTCAGAAACTGACTTATCTGCTTGGCAGTAAATTGCATCGTACAAAGGTAAATGTTAAATTGATATGAACAAAAAAACCTGCAACGGTTAAGCTGTGTATATTTTACACAATAATAAGACTTAAAACGGCAGCAAAAGTTAAATATTTTGTTAAATAAGCTTAAATGCCCCTGGGGTAACAGAGGATATATTTTTCTACTGTTTTTTGCAGCGATTCGAGATTTGATAAATCTGAAGCCTTTGCTATGTCGACAATCTTATTATTTTTCATTAAAATCTTAATATTCCCCACCCCGGCATTGTAGGCCCGGTTTTGTATCGTATCGGTAAAAACAAAATAACGGGCCTCTTCCAGCTTAATTCCCAGCAGGTTAACTGCAGCATCCGCTAAAAATGCCACGCGGTCGGCCTTTTCCATCTCGTTGCCCATTTCTACTTTGTACAGGTTGCGTGAGGTAAGCATATTGCACAGGGTTGATAAAATTTTATCGGGGTGCTTTACCCAAACTTTAACTGCAGCATAAATGTCCTGATCGTCGAGATTGGTAAAATGCTGCAGGTTTTCGTGCTGTTCAAAAAAGTTAGCTTCGTTAATGTTATTTTTCAGAAAGTGGTTTAAAGATGGCGAAGCAAATAAATCTTCACCTTTTGACGATAGTTCTTTAGCGCGTTCCAGCAATTTCACTAAAATCATTTCACCTGCAATAACCGTCTTGTGCAGGTAAACCTGCCAATACATCAGGCGGCGGGCAATCAGAAATTTCTCAATAGAATAAATTCCTTTTTCTTCTATCACCAGGTCATCGTCGTGAACATTAAACATTTTAATAATGCGGTCAAAACTGATTACCCCCTCACTTACCCCGGTAAAAAAGCTATCACGGTTTAAATAATCCATCCGGTCTAAATCAAGCTGACCTGAGATTAACTGATGTAAAAACTTTTTAGGGTATGTGCCATTAAAAATCTCGATTGCATGAGTTAATCGTCCATCGAAATGGATGTTCAGATCGTTCATCAGCTTTACCGAAATATCCTCGTGCTTAATGCCCGTAACTAATGAATGTTCGAGTGCGTGCGAAAAGGGACCATGGCCAATGTCATGCAGTAAAATGGCCAAAATGGCTGCTTCTTCTTCGCCTTCGGTAATGTCATGCCCTTTACTTCTTAACAAACTAATGGCCAAACACATTAAATGCATGGCACCCAAAGCATGATGAAAGCGGGTGTGCAAGGCGCCCGGGTAAACCAAATGGGTCATACCCAGCTGTTTAATATAGCGAAGCCGCTGAAAATAAGGATGTGAAATTACATCGTAAACTAAGGCTGATGGTATGCTGATGAAACCGTAAACCGGATCATTTATTATTTTCTTCTTGTTCAATCGTTAAAAATAGTTAAATAGATAGATACGGTACAAAAATTGCTATTTTTATTTAGAGTTTGATTTACCTGCCAAAATTAAAAGGCAATACATACCTATTTTTACATAAACATGCAAGAAACTAAGATATTATGGGCCGATGATGAAATCGACCTGTTAAAACCACATATATTATTGTTAAATGATAAAGGTTACAATGTAACCACATTTACCAACGGAAACGATGCGCTTGAAGCATTCGGAAAGGCTCACTTCGACCTGGTTTTTTTAGATGAAAATATGCCCGGAATGAGCGGAATTGAAACGTTGGGAGCCATTAAAAACCTGAATCCCGATGTGCCGGTAGTGCTGATTACCAAAAGCGAGGAAGAAAACCTGATGGAAGATGCCATCGGGAGTAAAATTGATGACTATCTGATTAAGCCGGTTAACCCTAAACAGGTGTTGCTGACCATTAAGAAGCTAATTGATAACAAACGTTTAGTGAGCGAGAAAACCTCGATGGCTTACCAGCAGGATTTTCGCCGGCTGGGGATGACCCTGGGTGATAAACTGAACTACGAAGAGTGGGTTGACGTTTATAAAAAGATTGTTTTCTGGGAACTGGAACTGGAGAAGCTTGATGATCCGCAAATGCATGAAATTTTAACTATGCAGAAGCAGGAGGCCAATACGCAGTTTTCTAAGTTTGTTGAAGAACATTATTTAGGCTGGATTAAGGAAAAGGATAAAGCACCATTGTTTTCAAATGAGTTGTTAAAGAAAAAGGCTTTCCCGCACATTAACGAAACTACACCTGTATTTTTTATCCTGATTGATAATTTACGTTACGATCAGTGGAAAATCATTAATCCCTTAATTTCGGAATATTTCCGCATTGATGAGGAAGATATGTACAGCAGTATTCTGCCTACCGCAACCCAGTATGCCCGAAACTCAATTTTTTCGGGGCTTATGCCTTTGGATATGGAAAAACGTTTCCCCCAGCTTTGGCAAAACGACGATGATGAAGGCGGGAAGAACATGCACGAAGAAGCCTTCCTGGCGGATAATATCAAACGTACTTTGCGCAGGGACTGCAAATTCAGCTACAATAAAATTTTAACTTTTGAGCAGGGAAAAGATTTGGTAGACCAAACCAATAACCTGATGCAGAATGATTTTAACGCCATTGTTTTCAACTTTGTTGATATGCTGAGCCATGCGCGTACTGATATGCAGATGATCCGCGAGCTGGCCAATGATGACGCAGCCTACCGCTCGCTAACCTTATCGTGGTTTGAACATTCGCCACTTTGGGATTTACTCAAAAAAATATCGCAGAAAAAAGTTAAGGTGATCATTACCACCGATCACGGTACTATTCGTGTTAAAAAGCCGGTTAAGGTAATTGGTGATAGAAGTACCAATACCAATTTAAGGTATAAACAAGGCCGCAACCTGAACTTTAATGCCAAGGATGTTTTTCTGATCAAAAACCCGCACGATGCCATGTTGCCTAAGATCAACATCAGCAGCAGTTATATTTTTGCCCGCGAGGACAGCTATTTTGTATACCCCAACAATTACAATCAGTTTGTAAATTACTATAACGAAACCTTTCAGCACGGGGGAATTTCGCTTGAAGAAATGATCATTCCTGTGGTGACGTATTCGCCAAGGTAAAAACCCGGTTAAAAGCAGAAGCCCAATCTACAAATTGGGCTTTTCTTTTGCCCTGAGCTACAGTTAATCCTGTTTGCTATGACCGGGATTACTGCTGCAGACAGATAGGCACCAACACAACCCTGTCCAGTCATTATCCTTACCTAAATATTGGCCGGTATGTGCTTTTTAGGTAAGCAAAAGGTAACGCCAGGGTAACCAAAGGGTAAGCAAGAGGTAAGGATGGGGTTAACCTGGTACCAACAAAGGGTAAACAACAGGTAAAGCAGGGGTAAACAGCTATTAACTTTTTGTTGGCTTTTAGAGGAGAGATTAAGAATGGCAATAAAAGCCATTTATTTAAATATTACTTTTGCCTTTTATTTTTTTAGCATGGAAATCACAGTAAATGGCTTATCAGATTTACCTCAGGTAGCCAAACAGCTTTTGACCTTTGCCGGTAAGGAAAAGGTTTTCATTTTTGAAGGTGAGATGGGGGCCGGAAAAACGACCTTCATTAAGCAGTTCTGTACCTGCCTGGGTGTTGAAGACGTAGTGTCGAGTCCAACTTATTCTATTGTAAACGAATACGTAAGTCCTAATGGATCGATTTACCATTTCGATTTTTACCGCATTAAAGATATCCGCGAAGCTTACGACCTTGGCTATGAAGAATATTTTTATGGTGGGGCCATCTGCCTGATTGAATGGCCGGAACGGGTAGCCGGGTTATTGCCTGAGAATTATATCAAAGTTGAAATTATTGTGGTAGATGAAAACGAGCGATTGTTTAGCCTTTGTAAGGTATAACAATTAGTTATCAATAAATTAACAGATTTTCCTTACCTTGAACAACCTAAAACTACCAAAATTTTAATTCAACATGGCTACAGGATTACGCGAAGGAATGGCCGATATAGCTCGTCAAGGTTTATTGCAAACACAAGAGGCAAAACTCGAAACCAGAAATAAAAAGAACAGCCTCTATATCGGAATACCCAAAGAAATTTCTTTCCAGGAAAACAGAATTGCTTTAACTCCGCTTTCTGTTGCTTTGCTGATAAACAATGGTCACCGCGTAGTGCTGGAAAGCGGTGCCGGTACCGGGGCTAATTTTTCTGATTCCGAATATGCCGAGCAGGGTGCTAAAATAACCTACAATAAAAAAGAGGTTTTCGAAGCGGATATCCTGGTGAAAATTGCTCCTCCAACGCTGGAAGAGATTGAAATGATGCACAAAGGGCAAACACTGCTTTCTTCTTTACAAACGGGTACTTTAAAGCAAGATTACCTAAAGGCCTTGATGCACAAAAAAATTAATGCTTTGTGTTTCGAAAACCTGCGCGACGAGGGCAATGTACTAAGTGTGGTTCGTGCCATGAGCGAGATTGTCGGTTCGACCTCAATTTTAATTGCTGCAGAATACCTGAGCAATGTAACGGGTGGTAAAGGCCTGATGCTTGGCGGATTTACAGGTGTGCCACCAACTGAAATTGTAATTTTAGGTGCCGGAACAGTGGGCGAGTATGCCGCCAGAACCGCTTTAGCGCTAGGTGCCGAAGTAAAGGTTTTTGACAGTTCTATTTATCGTTTGCGCCGTTTACAAAATAACCTCGGCAGCCGGGTTTTTACCTCGGTAATGCAGCCTATAGTGCTTAATAAAGCCATTGTAACCTGCGATGTGGTCATTGGTGCCATCAGGGCTAAACATGGGCGTAGTCCATGCATTGTGATGGAAGAAACCGTTGCGCGCATGAAACCACACTCAGTTGTTATTGACGTGAGTATTGATCAGGGGGGCTGCTTTGAAACATCTGAAGTAACCAACCACACCAATCCGGTTTTCAGAAAATATGATGTAATTCATTATTGTGTACCAAATATTGCTTCCAGGGTGCCCAGAACGGCTTCTTATGCGCTAACCAATATTTTTGCCCCCATTTTATTGGATATTGGCGAATTTGGCGGACTGGTGAACATGGCCTGGAATAATCCGGGGATCCGCGAAGCCTTATACATTTATCAGGGCAACTGCACCAATAAAGACCTGTCGGATATGTTTAACCTGCCTTTTAAAGATTTAGAATTACTGGTGGTTTCGAATCAATAATTACATTTCCGTCATTAAGCCATCTCGTTATGAAAGTAAGCTGCCTCACCTTTTTTTTGTTTTTTTCTTTATTTGCTGTTGCTCAAAGCAATTCAACAGCTAAAAAGAAGCTGTTTGTTGTAAACTCTTTCAGCCAATACCAGGCCTCAATAAAGTCGAATCCGGATAATGAGCTGGTTGAAATAAAAAAAGCAATTCCCGGCATTATGCTGGATGTTCGTTACGCTACTAAAAACAACTTTATGCAGCAGGTAATGTACCGCCAGGCCAGGGCCTTTGCGAGAAAGCCTGTAGTAGGTGCACTAAAGAAAATCCAGCAGGAGCTAAACAAAAAGGGGCTTGGGTTAAAAATATTTGACGGATATCGCCCTTATGCCATTACGGTTGAGTTTTATAAAAAAGCAAGCGATAAGAACTTTGTGGCTAACCCTGCAAAAGGTTCCAAGCATAACAGGGGGTGTGCGGTAGATTTAACCATCGTTAACTTAAAAACAGGTAAAGAAGTACCCATGCCTACCCAGTATGATAGTTTTTCGGCTGCTGCCGCGGCTAATTATGAAAGCGTGTTGCCTGCACAAAAAAAGAACCGCGATTTACTGATCAGCACCATGGCTAAATATGGACTTAATGTTTTAGAAAACGAATGGTGGCACTATGATTTCGTGGGCTGGAAAAACTACCCGTTAATGGATATCCCTTTTGAGCAGCTTTAGTTTCGGCTGAAGCTCGGCGAACGAAAAATCTATCCGTGATGAGCCGTTATAGCTAAAGTTTTGTTAATCGCTGATCTTGTATATGAGTCAGATGTTATCATCTGACTTCAATGTGGACTTTTTACCCCAAACTTCCGGCTACAAGTGGTGTGGCCTGCCGTACTGGTCTTTCTTAACGCGGGCTTTATCGTCTTTTACTGTTAAATGGAAAATGTAGTCGTAATCATCGTCCGTAAGCATTTCCAGGGGTCTTTTACCGCCAAAGGCCTCAATAATTTCTAATACGGTATTAGAGTGGCCGGCAACAATGACCGTTTTACCGGTGTAGTTTTTTTTAACCGAATCTACCAATGATTGAACGTCCTTATAATCAATTACCCTTTGAACAATTAAAGAATCTAACGTTTGGTGGGTTCTTTTAAAGGGTGTACTGAAAGCAACGTCAAACTTTACTTTTTTTAAGTAGGTGGCGAGGTCTCCAGCCCTGATCCTGCCTTCATCTGATAGGCTTGGGTTCGTATCCTGAGGGTTCGATTTATCTTTTTCGGCGTGCCTTACAATCCAGACATCAGTAGTTTGTGCCAAAACAGAGGTGGAGAGCATAAACAAGACGGGCAGGATAAGGAATAGTCGTTTCATTTGATAAAGATTAAAAAATATTGTGAACCCTAGGCATTAATGCAGCTAATTAATTTTTCAATATCCGCTTTTTCATGCCAGCTGCCCAACACAATCCGGTTAATGGGCGCACTGTTTGGGCCAGGGTAGGGAAAGGAAGAAATCAGAATCTGATGTTTAAAAAAATGCTGCTCAATTTGTGTGTCATCAATTAAAAAAGCAGGGAATCCGGGTTCGTATTTCCACGTGGAACTTAAGTTATTGGCCAATAAATCAATGTTTTCCTGAAGTTTTCGCCAGGCGGCCTGATAAATTTCACCAGCTTTGATAAAGGCATAGAGGCCTGCTGCAGCAGGAGGCGAAGCCCCGACGAAAACAGGACTTTTCTTCAGCTGATCAATTATTTTCTGAGAGCTTAAAATAACACCGGCGTCTATACCCAACGCTTTCGCCATTGAAGCCACCACAACATATTCTGTATTGGGGCGACCGGGTAGTTTGGTATAGGCGCTTAATCCACCGTTGTTTACACCAATCCCATGCGAATCATCTACGATGACCACCAGTTTTTTATCGGAATTAATTTGATTCAAAAAAGTAAAATCGTAAATCTCGGGTACAAGGTTATTCATCGAGTTGCTGATGAGCACCCAGTTTTGTTCGCTGGAAGCATTAATCCGCGTAACGGTTTCCGCTTTCCAGGTTGCATATGAAGCGGAAGCAAGGGGTGGAACATTTAGCCATAGCGAAGGGTGTGTTGCCGGAGCATAACTTACTTCGCCCAGGCCCGATAAAGCTTTTACTGTAAGTTGGGCAGCTAAATATCCGCTTGAGGTGATCAGGGCCGCTGCTGCACCGTAACGGGTTGCAGCTACTTTTTCAGCTTCATCGTAAATGCCAAGCTGAATATTATTGCTGCGGCTGGTGCCATTATTTAATCCAAATTTGCTAATCCCCTCCACATACAGGTTAATAAAATCCTGGTTTTGGGGAATACCTAAATAGGCCGTACCACCAAAATACAGGTAGCTTTTTCCATCTACAGTTATGCTGTTACCGAAAGGTTGATTTATTGCTCTGAATGCTGTAATCATACCTGAATCTAAAAGTTATCGTGAATGTAGGTAATTATCCGAACCATTTCTGCTCTTACCTCTGCTGTGGGTTTCACAAAATTATTGTTCATAAAAGCATAGATGTAGGTTTTACCTTTTTTGGTTAAAACATAGCCGCTTTGATTATGTACGCCACCCAGCGAACCCGTTTTTCCAAAAACAAAGGGATTGTCGGTTTTGGGGTAGGCATTTTTTAAGGTACCACTCTTTCCGCCTGCAGGTAACATGTCAAAAAGCTTTTGGGGGTTATTTACCAGCCTGTAAATCGAATCGAGCAGGTACACATTATCCCTTGGTGTAAATAAATTTTGCCGCGACAAGCCCGATCCGTCAACCCATTTTACTTTATCAGGCAAAAAAGAAAGATAGTTTTTGGTAATGTACTGAATGGCTTTAACCGTACTTAAGGTATCACTAATCTGATTGGCACATACCAGTAATAAATGTTCGGCTATAAAATTATCGCTGGGCAGCATCATGTGTTTTAAAACGGAATCTCGTTTTGCCCCCGGCAAAGTTTTCGCATCGGCAGGAATTTTAAGGTTAATCAGGCCAACCGGTTTGTGCAGGGTATCTGCCAAAATTTCTACGGTAAGCTGCGGACTTGTTTTGTAGGGATTTTGTTGATTGTACCCCGGTTTTACGGCTACAGCCGGATAATGAAAGGTATTGGTGAGAAAATCGCGGGTTACCTGAAAATTGCCTGTGGTTTTAGCTGAATCGATTTCGAAGCAAGCGGTAAAAACTCTGGGTTCGATGTTGATTTTACCCGGACTGGCATAGGTAGAAGTAACCATATTGTCCATAACTGGCATTTCGGTAATCTCGGGCTGGTAGTAAAAGTCATAATCATCCCATGACCATCCATCGCCAAAGAAACTACCTGAATAACGGCCTGGCGCAAAGAACAGCTTTTTGTTTGAAGCCAGCAGGAAATTGTATGCCGATTTATCTTTTACTGCAAACTGTAAAAATGAAGGATCGCCTGTCCCCCAAAAAATCAATGAATCGTTCCTTTCAATATATTTTAAGGCAGGCATCACATCCGGCAACATTTTTAAACCCGCAAAAAAAGTATAGAGCTTGGTATTTGAGGCCGGCGTAAAGTATTTATCAGCTCCCTGTTGAAAAACCATCTTTTTATCAGCCGGATTATAAAGCGCAAAACCAACCTGGTACTGCTTAATTACTGCTGAATTTTTAAAGGTTTTGGCTATTTTTTTGGACATCATTTTATCTGCAGAACAACTGCAGAACAGACTTATGGATAGCGCAGTGGCAAGAAAAAAAGTATTTCGGGTTTTTAATGGAAGCATGTTCTAAATTTAGGGAAGCATAATTATCAACTAATTTATTAAATTTAGTTAAATGTTGACCAAGTATAACGCTGTTGTAATAATCTGTTTACGCAAGTTGATGATTTGCCTGGGGCTGGTTTTGACTGTTTTGCCCGTTACTGCACAAGAATTTGCTTTTAGACGAAACCAGCAGAAACAATCTATTTCTTTTAAATGCATTAAAAACCTGATTGTTATTCCGCTCTATGTGAACGGAAAAGGACCCTACGATTTTGTTTTAGATACCGGCGTAGGGCCAATGATTGTTACCGACCCTTCGATTATCGATTCGTTAAACTTTAATATGCTTCGCAAAATTAAAGTCTCGGGTTTGGGCATAGAAACCGTCGAAGCTTTTGTTTCGCAAAATATCAGCGCCCGGCTGGGAAATGCAGAAATGGAACATGTTCCGACGGCTATTTTAAAAGAAGATCTTTTTAATTTATCAGGGCATTTGGGGGTTAAGATTTATGGCTTAATAGGCTATAATTTCTTTAATAGCTTTATCGTGGATATCAGGTATAACGAAAACAGGATTATTGTGTACAATCATGGAGCAAAGATCAAATATCGGGGAGAAAAAATACCCATTGTAGTTGAAAACCAAAAGCCTTACCTGATGGCGAGTATCGAAATTCCGGATAGTGGAACAGTAAATGCCAGGTTCCTGATTGATACTGGCGCCAGTCATGCTTTATCGCTCGAAACCCTTGGCGGAGCCGCATTTCCTTTGCCGGCCAAAACCATTAGTGCTAATTTAGGAATGAGCCTTAGCGGGCAGATTAAAGGTTACATCGGCCGGGTAAGGAAGTTTAAGCTGGGCGATTACACCTTCAAGGATGTTGTGGCTGGTTTTCCTGATTTTAAAACCATTTCTGATAAAATAGACCTGTCCAAGCGTAACGGGAATTTAGGCGCCGATCTGCTTCGCAAGTTTAACCTCCAAATTAATTACGAAGAAGGTTTCATTTACATTAAGCCCAACAGTTTAAGCAAAGTACCCTTTGAACACGATATGGTTGGCATGGTAATTTATTTAGACCAGAAAGACTACAAAAGATTGCTGATAGGCGAAATAGACCCTAACAGCCCGGCAGAAAGGGCAGGCCTTTGCCAGGATGATGAAATTATTGGCGTTAATTTCAAGGCGGTTGAAAACTACTCTTTAAATGATTTGACTGAAATGTTTAAATCAAAAGCCGACCGGAGCATCATTTTCGAAATTTACCGGGATAAACAAGTGTTTTTTAGGGTAGTAAGGCTGGAGAAACGGATCTGACCGTGTAATTTTCCGGTTACATTAAAGCGGGGCTGTAACAAGATTTTAACTTTAACCTCTTATTGCCAAGCAAACTAACTTTTTAATACACATGAACAAAAACTTCAAAATACTTGCTTTAGCAGGTATTGTAGCACTTGGTGTAGCCGGAACCGACTCGGCATATGCCCAGAAGACCCCCAAAAAAGGTAAAGGCACAACGCCGGCCCCACCACAAGCAGCAGCTGCTGCGGCCCCAAAGAAAGAGGGCATAAAGCCATTCTCGGAAATTATTACTGCAAAAGCAAGAACCACCAATGGCTTGTTTAAAACCCATAAAGTTGATGATAAATGGTATTTCGAGATTCCAGATTCAATCATTAACCGCGAAATGCTGGTTGTTACCCGTTTGGCTAAAGTACCTGCAGGTGTTAAAGTTGGCAACCAGCAGTATGGTGGCGAGCAGCTTAACGAGCAGGTTTGGAAATGGGAGCGCAGAGGTAAACAGGTTTTCATCCGTGTACCAAGCTACTCAACCAAAGCCGATCCGAACAGCGACATGTATGAGTCGGTTCAGAACTCTAATCTGGCACAAATTTTAGCCAGCTTTGAAATTAAAGCCTATAATAAAGATACTACGGGTGTTGTAATTGATGTTACCGATTTTTACAATGGCGATGTAATGGCAATTGGCGCTACCGATCAGATCCGCAAAGCCTATAAAGTTACCATGTACGATGCTACCCGTTCATACATCGATACAGTTAAAACTTTCCCCATTAATATCGAGGTAAAAACGGCTAAAACTTACCGTGCAGCAGAATCGCCTACCGATAGCAGCAACGGAGCAGTTACTTTCGAGTTTAATACTTCCATGTTGCTATTGCCTAAAATACCTGTAAAAGCCAGGATTATGGATAGCCGGGTAGGTTTCTTTGGCCAGTCGCAGATCGATTACGGTAGCAATGCACAAAGAGCAGAGCGCACGGCTTATATCCACCGCTGGAACCTGGTACCGAAAGATACCAATGCCTATAAACGCGGTGAACTGGTAGAACCGGTTAAACCAATCGTAATTTATATCGATCCGGCAACGCCGAAGAAATGGGTACCGTTCTTAATTCAGGGTATTAACGATTGGCAGGTAGCTTTTGAAGCCGCTGGTTTTAAAAATGCTATTATTGGTAAAGAAGCACCAACTTCACAGCAAGACCCTCAGTTTAGCGTAGAAGATTCGAGATATTCGGTAGTACGTTATTTCGCTTCTGATATTGCAAATGCCTATGGCCCGCACATTAGCGACCCACGTACGGGACAGATTTTAGAAACACACATTGGCTGGTACCACAACGTAATGAATTTACTGCGTAACTGGTATTTTGTACAAACGGCAGCAATTAATCCTGAAGTACGTAAAGCTAAATTTAGCGATGCACAAATGGGCGAACTGATTCGTTTTGTTTCTTCGCACGAAATTGGCCACACCTTAGGCTTGCCTCATAACTTTGGTTCGAGCTATGCTTATCCGGTTGATTCGTTACGTTCGAAAGCCTTTACAGATAAACACGGTACCGCACCATCAATTATGGACTATGCCCGTTTTAACTACATTGCCCAGCCAGGTGATGGTGTAACCAAATTGCACCCGCAAATTGGCGAATACGATAAATGGGTAGTAAAATGGGGATATTCGTGGATTCCAGGCGATAAAACTGCTGAACAGGAAAAAGAAATCTTAGATCAGTGGACTTTAAAAAATGCGGGCAATCCATTGTACTTCTACGGTCGTCAGGGAACTTCTTTAGATCCACGCTTACAAAGTGAAGATTTAGGTGATAATGCTATGAAAGCCAGTACCTACGGTATTGCCAACTTAAAACGCATTTTACCAAATGTAGAAAAATGGACTTACCAGAAAGGTAAAGATTATAGCGATTTAAAAGAGATTTATACAGAGATTGTTGGTCAGTTTAACCGTTATATGGGCCACGTTGGAACAAACGTTGGTGGTTTAAGCGAGAACTTTAAAACATACGAGCAAAAAGGACCAGTTTACGAATACCTGCCAAAAGCGAAACAAAAAGAGGCTGTAGCTTTCTTTAACCAGCAATTGTTTACTACACCACTTTGGTTAATTAATAATGAGCAGTTGAGCAAATTTGATAATGGTGTATTGTTAAACCGCATTAAAGGCGTTCAAACCAGTACACTTGGTAATTTGTTATCACCATCGCGTATTGCCCGTTTGTTGGATAATGAAACTAAAAACGGTGCGGCTAAAGCCTATACTTTACCTGAACTGTTTACTGATTTAAGATCATCAGTTTTTGTTGCAGGCAGAGCAGATGCTTTTAAACGCAATTTACAACGCGCATACGTAGACCGTTTACAGGATTTGATGACCAAGGAAAATGAGCTTCCTGCAGGCTTTCCGGCTGATTATGCCGCAAGTTTTGGTTTAACTCCTATCAACGTTGGTTTGTCAGATATCAGACCATTGGTTAGGGCAGAGCTTAAAACCTTGCTGGCAACTACAAAAGCGAGAGCTGCTGCCGGCGATGCCATTACCAAAGCGCACTACGAAGATTTAAGCATCAGGATTAAAGATATTTTAGATCCAAAAAAGTAAGGACAGAATTAAAAATGGTTGAATAGCAATGTGCCGCTCAATCATTTAAAAATCTTTCATTTAAAACAAAAGGGAGCGATCGTTAAACTGATTGCTCCTTTTTGCTTTTGTATAATTCTTGATGGTTTAAAACAAACCGTAAACCATTTTATAATTTTAAGGCAAAACAGAATTTATGTTTAAAAAACTTTTACTTGCTGCTGCCTTATTTGCGTATAGTTTACCGGCCTTTAATCAAAACACCGATTCGTTAACTGTTGTAAAAACCAGATGGCAGAAAGCCAGGGTAGGGAGACAGGTACGGCTATTTCAGCATCACTTTAACCAGCAAAACCTGTTTGGTGCCAATGAAATGATATCTTTCTTAGAAATTAAGAATACCGGCCGGAAAGCTGTTTTTGCCATTGGAGCAGAAGAAAAAAAATTGGTTACCACCAGCGATTTTGGCTTGCGCGATACTGCACTGGCAGCCATAAACGGTAATTTCTTTGATGTTAAAAACGGTGGATCGGTTGATTTTGTTCGCGTGAAAGGAAAAACCATAAGTACCAACCGTCTGACAGCTAATGGCAGCAGGGCCAGACATCAGGAGGCTGGAGTGGCTATCGAAAACGGCAAAATAAGCATCGTAAAATGGGATGGAAGTGCAGATTGGGAAAACCGGTTAACCGCTGCAGATGTTTTATTAAATGGTCCGCTGCTGACTTTTAATGGAGCAGATGAAAGTTTAGATACCGCTGCTTTTAACCGTTTACGTCATCCGCGTACCTGCCTGGGTATAAAACCCAACGGGCAGGTTATTTTGTTAACCATTGATGGCCGCAATACCGAATCGGCAGGGGCAAGCCTGTTCGAACTAACCCGGCTCATGCGCTGGCTGGGCTGCACAAGCGCCATTAATTTCGATGGCGGGGGCTCTACTACCTTATGGGTAAACGGTATGGGTAGCAATGGCGTAATTAATTATCCTACTGATAACAAAAAGTGGGATCACGAAGGGCAGCGGAAAGTAGCGAATGTAATTTTGGTGAAGAAAAAATAAGCTATTCACGCTTTTTTAATGATCAGGCGCTGCAGGCAGCGGCAAGCTTTCATGTCCCTCATGATGAATTGTCGCGTATGGCAGGAAAATTTATCGGAAAATGGGCTAATAGTTCAATTTAGCACTGATATAGCGCATTTTGCTCAAAACTTAAAAGGCTTCTTATATAATTACTTATTTTAGGGACATATTTTATTACAATGCTTAAAAATATCCTATACTTTTTGTTTTTTGTGCTGTGGCTTTCGTCGTGTAAGTTTGGTTCTAAAACCACTGACCCAACCTTACGAGATTTTACTTTTGAGCCCGTTAAAGGCATTCGTTACGAAGAAGTAAAAAGGAGGTTTAAAGACGGACTTTCTTTTAATAACCAGGGGTTTATGCAAAAGCCTTCATGGATAATTGAAGTGGTAAGAGAAGACACCATGTCGGCATGGAGCCCGCAGAAAAACAGAATGCAGAATTTTTACCTGCAATACGATCACGGCAATGTGTACAATTTTGCTGCAGAGTTTTTCAAAGTAAAACACATCAGTAAAGATAGCCTGGTGTTTCAGCGCGTGCAGGTTGATGGAAAGGTAATTGCAGCCGACGTGCGTTCGGATGTAAATATGACTTTTTATGCGCAGAGTTACATCAAAAACAAACTGAAAACAACGGCAAAAGAATTGCAGAAACCTACTAAAGCCGATACTGCTTTTATTGAAAAACGCGCAAACCAGGTAAATGCAAATCGCGATAGTGCTTTTGCGGCTACCGAACCGGTTCAGTTTATTTCTAAGAGCAAAATTGCCCGGGTAGAAAAAATCAGCACAGTAGACCGGCTTAATAACCGCACGGAGGCGTACGACTACATGTTTCCGCAATATGTGATTACGATAGACCGTGCATATAAAGATTTCTCGCACCAGGTTGCTGCAGTTGTGGATTTTCAAGGGGGTATACATGTAAAGACCGTTTACAACGTACTTCCTGAAGACGCGGAGACGAAAAAAAAGGCGGCACAGGGTGTTGCAGATATCTATGTTCGTAACCTTTTTGACATTGCACCCGGAACTACTTTAGGTGTTCCACACAACAGCGAAATTACACTAACCATAATTGGTAAGGCAATTAAAAAGCCTTAATAATCTGGTATTTACAAAATTTTAACGTTAAAAAAATGTTAAAATTTAATTTTAATTTTAAAAATTAAAACTTATCTTGCATTCTTAATTTTAATATTTAATACAATGCAAGAAGGCACAGTAAAATTCTTCAATGTAACTAAAGGTTTTGGCTTTATCATCCCTGCGAATGGCGATAGCGAAATTTTTGTTCATTCAACAGGTCTTATCGACGAAATCCGTGAAAACGACAAAGTACAGTACGAAGTTGCTAACGGTAAAAAAGGCTTAAATGCCGTTAATGTGAAAGTAATTTAATTTATTATCATATTTTCTAATGGGCTGCTTTCTTGCGATGGCAGCCTTTTTTGTTTTTTTAACGTACTAAAGCTATCCGATTTAATTTTATGTCCAACTACTTTATTGTTCCTGGTTTAGGCAATTCAGGTCCCAACCATTGGCAAACGTATTTTGAAAAGTCAGGCGATCATTTTCAGCGCATTAATCAGCAAGACTGGGAGGCCCCAGGTTGCCTGGATTGGATTAAAACTATTGAAAGAGCGCTTGAGGGATATGATTTATCGACGGTGGTTTTAATTGGCCATAGTTTGGGTTGCACTGCCATTGCCAATTGGGCTAAGCATTATCAAAAAAGAGTTAAAGGCGCTTTGCTGGTTGCGCCCAGTGATCTTGACGCACCGAAATATACATTCCCCACAGTTGGCTTTGACCATGTTCCGCTGGATAAAATTAACTTTAAAACGATGGTGGTAGCCAGTAACAATGATGAGTGGGTAACTTTAGCAAGGGCCACTTTTTTTGCGCAGCACTGGGGCAGCGAACTGATCAATATCGGCAATGCAGGACACATTAATGCCGATTCTGGCTATGGCAAGTGGCCGGAAGGATTGGAGCTATTGAAAAGTTTCTAAAGTACTAACGTTATTTCCGTTCAGGCAGGAGCCTTAAAAACATATGCATATAATCAGGTTTCGAATGTTAATTACCTTTTAAGTATTGTTCTTTACCAGGTTATGGGAGCATTTGAAACTGATGTGGCGTAATGACTGATACGACTAAATTTCAAAGGTTATTTATGCACTTTTCTCCGTAAAAACTGATCAAGGAAAATTAACCCGATAACCAGATCGGCGAATAAAAACACGTAAAGGGTGTTTGGTGTAAAGTATTGATACAGGTTAAACTCCATTTTTTTTGCAAGGTTAAAACTGGTCAGGCTAATTTTTGCCTGTAAACACACATAAGTTAAAATAGCCACCAATGAAAGCACAAAAAAGCCACCTATGGCATAAATGATCTGCGTATTTACTTTGGTTTTTAAAGTAACGGGAGCAGGTTCGAGTGCAATACTTTCCATTACATTCCGCGTGAAAGACATTGAAGGTTCATCCAGTTCAAGCGTTTCTAAAACCGAGTTCAGCTTTAAAAGACCTTCGTATTGCTCTTTAATTTCAGGATCAGATGCAATCTTTTCTTCTACGATTTTTTTTGTTGCTTCATCCAAAGTACCATCAATATACTCCCAAAGCTGTTGTTCTATCGTGTTCATAGTAACTCCTTTACTTCATCTTTTAACAAATATTGTAATTTTTCTTTAAGCCTTTGCCGTGCCCGGTGGAGTTTTACTTTTATAGTGTTCGGCTCCATGTGTAGCGTTTCGCCAATTTCCTCCAGACTCCGTTCGCCTTTATAAAACAGAGTGATGATGGCGGCATCATCGGGCATTAACTGGCCAATGGCCTGGTTTAAAAAAGCGTGACTATCTTGTTTTTCATAGTCGTTGGCATTTAAGCCCGAGGTATGGTTTTCGAGTTCTAAAAATGTTTCTTCATCATGAATGGAGTCTGTATTTAACCGCTTTTTTCTCAAAAAAGTCATGGCTGTGGTATAGGTAATGGTGTACAGCCAGGTACTAAACTTCGATGTTTGTTTAAAAGTAGCCAATGCCTTATAAGCCTTAACGAAGCAATCCTGGGCTATTTCTTCAGCATCTTCGCGGTTTTTTGAAAATCTTAAAGCCAGTGTAAATACAAAGCGCTGATGGCGTTTCACCAGCAAAGCATATTGTGCGGTTTCGCCCGCCAATATATTTTGGATCAGCTCTGAATCTGTAAGTTTTTGCTCCATCTTTAGTGGTAAGACTACATTAAAGATACGCAGGTTACACGTGAAACATTAATCTTTTTGTGCTGTGTCAGGTGCAGCAATAATCGGGACCGGAACTAGTGAGAAGCAAAAAATTTCAGCCCTGCAATAGAAGCAATTAAAGTGCAGATAAAAAATATCCGCCAGAAGGTGGCTGGCTCCTGAAAATAGATAATGCCGATAATTACAGTACCTACGGCGCCAATGCCCGTCCATACGGCATAAGCTGTTCCCATGGGCAGTGTTTGGGCAGCTTTATTTAATAGCATAAAGCTGAGTGAGATGCAGATAAAGAATGCCACACTCCATTTCAGGTTGGTAAAATTGTTCGATAATTTTAAGCAGGTAGTGAAGCCTACTTCGAAAAGGCCGGCTATAATTAAAATAATCCAGTTCATAATAAATGTGTTTCAGCAAAAGTAACACACCTGATTGAAGCAGCATTTTACAAATGTTAAAAAATGAAACTACTTATAAGCTGCCCTGATGCGGCTTAAGGTAACCTGGGTTACGCCAAGGTAAGAGGCAATATGTTTTAAGGCGACCCTTTTAATGAGCTCTGCCGATTGCTCTGCAAATTCGCGGTAGCGTTCTGCTGCTCCTTTAAAGGCACGGTCTATTAATCTCCTTTCGGTAGCGATTAATTCCTGCTCGGCTATTTTTCGACCCCAATTGGCAATTTCGAGGTTTTGTTCGTAAAGCAAAAACAGATCGGTCAGTTTAATCCTCATCAAAATACTGTTTTCTAAAAGTTCGATGTTTTCGTAACCGGGACGGTTGTTAATGTAACTATTGAAAGAGAAGAGTACATCGCCACTTTGTCCAAACCAAAAGGTAATTTGTTGGTTTTCGCCATCACAATAAGCCCGGGCAATACCACTTTGAAGCACATAAAAATAAGGCTCTACTTTGTCTGCCTGAATAATCATGGTTCCTTTTTGGTATTGAACACCCTCAACATAATTGCCAAGTGTATGCAATGAACCATCACTTAAGGAGCTAAAAACAGCTATATTTCGGAGTTGTTCAATCAAAATTTGGGGCTTTACCACAAAAATAGGAATGTTTTTCAGCTGTAACCTGAAGATTGATTATTAGTTATTGAATATTTTTTAATCCTGGGTGTAACCTGCCGGAAAAGCATGTAGTCATAACACACAGAACACGGTTCAAATAAACAAGAAACAAAATATTTATACATTAAAAAATTATAATCATGGAAGGTATATTAGTTCCCATTTCACTTTTTTTAGGCGCATTCGCCATGGTATTTGGAATCCGTTATTTATCAAACAAAGAAAAAATGGCGATGATTGAGCGCGGCATCAATCCAGGTGTAGGTAAATCGGCACCAAAACCCTATTTAAGTTTAAAATTTGGATTACTCCTGGTAGGATTAGGTATCGGCCTGCTTGTGGCACTTGCTTCAGTAAGAAATATGTTCGGCAGCGATATGACCCACACAGAAGCCTCGCAGGCGGTTGCCGTTTATTTCGGATGTATCGGCATTTTTGGAGGCTTGGGTTTAATTGTGTCTTTTCTGATTGAAAAGAAAGCAATTGAGAAAGATAAATTCTAATCAGTTTTAGCAGTGAACACACAGCTGACTTCTATCCTCCGGGGCTTTCTTGCCATATTGGCTATTAACCTGTTAATGGTGGTGGCTGTGCAGGCTCAAAAGCTAAATCATCAGATCGATAGTTTGATTTTAGCTGCAATGCCCGATCAGCAAGGACCCGGAGGTGCATTTATGGTTGCCCGAAAAGGGGAAGTGATTTACCAAAAAGCTTTCGGCAAAGCCAACCTCGAACTGGGGGTTGATCTTACTGCTGAAAGTGTTTTCCAGCTGGGCTCTATGACCAAGCAGTTTACCGCTGTAGCCGTATTGCTTTTAGAACAGCAAGACAAATTAAAGGTAACTGATCCCATTTCTAAATACATTAAGGATTACCCCGGTGGCGATAAAATAACCATACACCAGTTGCTTACGCATACTTCGGGCATTAAAGATTTTACCAAAATGAAGGAGCTGGCAGGTATAGCCCAAAAAGAGATGACGCCTAAAATGATGGTCAGCTTTTTTAAGGATGAGCCCGTTGATTTTGCTCCCGGAGCGCATTTTGAGTACAATAACTCAGGTTACGTATTACTGGGCTACCTGATCGAATTGATTTCGGGTGAGGCTTACGCGGGTTTTATTCAGCAGCACATTTTTGATCCGCTTGGCATGGCACATTCTTATTATGCCAGCGACAGAAAAGTGATTTACAACAGGGCTTACGGTTACCAGAAAAAGGAAAATGGCTACGTCAATAAAACAGTCATTAACTTTAGTGTTCCTTTTGCTTCAGGTTCGTTAATGTCTACCCTGGCTGATTTGCTTAAATGGCAAAATGCCCTGAACCAAAATAAACTGCTGAATGCAAACGAAACGCAACAGGCATTTTCGCGCTATAAACTAAATAATGGCGAACTATTTAATTACGGTTATGGCTGGCACATTAAAGACATGGGCGGTTTGCCTGTAAGGGCACACGGCGGAAGTATTTTCGGGTTTAAAAGTATGGGGGTATATGTACCCGTACAAGATATTTATGTGGTTGGCCTTACCAATTGTGATTGCAATTCGCCCACCGCCCTTACTGAAGATATAACAAAGCTGGTGATAGCCGAAACGTTAAAAAGTAAGTAATCGGCTATTTACTGTGGTTTAACAATTATGGCCACTGTTAACCTGCTTATGCAGTTCATCTTGCCTCTTTCATCATAAATTTTAATTTCCCAAACCTGTGTTTTGGCTCCAATGTGCAGTGGTTTGCAAATTCCTTTGACCAGACCGCTTTTTACAGGCCTAAGGTGGTTAGCATTTACCTCTAAACCTACGGCCATGTATTTTTCAGGGTCGATACACATGTAAGATGCGATGCTACCCAGCGTTTCGGCCAATACTACGGATGCGCCACCGTGCAGAATACCCGCAGGTTGGTGCGTGCGTTCGTCAACGGGCATGGTGCCGCTAATAAAATCGGTACCGATTTCGGTAAATTGAATATCAAGTAACGCCCCGATATGGTTTTTGGGGCGGTTGTTCAATTCTTCAACGGTAAAATCTTTAAACCACATCGTAACGTTCTTTTAAAATCCCAACATGGTGGATTACATGGCCGCCAACAATAAAAAGGATCGAGCGCACATTAATTTCCCTTCCCGAGGCAATACCTTTGCTGTTCAGCTCTTCTTCATTCAGCGATTTAAAAAGATATAAATTGGCTTTGCGCAGGGCTGCAAATTCTTCAATCAAATCTTCCAGCTCACGTCCGGCAAAGCGGGCATTGTTTACATAATCATCTTCATCGAAGCCCGGGAGGGGCTGTTGCTCTTTGCGGGCAAAACAGGTAATGCGAAAGGCAAAAACACGCTCGGCATCGATCATATGGCCCAGCATTTCTTTAAGCGTCCATTTTCCTTCGGCATAGGCATAATCGGCCTTACTGGCATTGGCCCTGAACAAAGCCGGAATACTTTCTACCTGTTCGTTTAATATTTCGAAAATATCGCGGTCAACCTTGCTGATGTAGGTTTGGCCCCATGCCGGATACTCGTTAGGCTGTGGTCGGTTCATATCTTAAACTGCTTTTTAATATTATTCTAAAAGTGGTGCCTTTGCCCAGTTCTGAGTCTTTTACAAAGATTTCGCCACTGTGATAATTCTCAACAATACGTTTGGTAAGCGATAATCCCAGTCCCCAGCCGCGTTTGCGTGTAGTGTAACCTGGTTGGAAAACAGCATCGAATTTCGACCTTGGAATTCCCTTGCCGGTATCGGTTACATCGATAAAAACCTGTTCTTTGGCCAGGTTTTCGATAATATTAATGGATATTGAACCTTCGTTTTCAATAGCATTGGCTGCATTTTTCAGCAGATTTTCGATTACCCAATCAAACAGGGGCACGTTAAGCATGGCCCTAACCTGCTCATCGCCTGTAATGCTGAACTTAACCTTGTCTGAAGTGCGTACTTTAAAATACCGGATAAAATCGCTGATGACGATGTACACGGTATGGTCTTCCAGGATGGGTTTAGAGCCAATTTTGGAGAAACGGTCGGTAATAATTTCCAAGCGCTTAATGTCGTTTTCCATTTCGGCAATCAATGGATCGTCTTCTGCATCAAATTTAGATTTCATCAGCTCGGTCCAGGCCATTAACGAGGAGATTGGCGTACCGAGCTGGTGTGCTGTTTCTTTAGCCAAACCTACCCATACATGATCCTGTTCATCTCGCCGCGCCGAACTAAATGCAGTATAGGCCGTTAAAAGGAAAAGGAAAATTACGCCCATCTGGATATAGGGAAAATACCTTAGCTGCGTTAAAATAAACGAATCGCGGTAATAAGCCTTAAACTTCTTGCCCAAAAAGTTCATTTCATCCGGTGGATGCTGTGCTTTCATTTGCCTCAGCTGGCGGACAAAATAAAGACTGTCGTAAGTTAGCTTGGGATCAGAGTCGGGGTAATTTGTTTTGGTGCTGTCGAGTCCGAAAAAAGAACTGATCATTCCTGTAGAATCAGTCATAATTACCGGCGTTTTGGTATTGGTACGCACGGTTTCCACCACATCACGGTAATCGTCATTGTCGTACAAAAACATGGCCCGCTCCTGAATCCTAACCCAAAGATGAAACTGATCTGCTTCTTCGCGCTCCATCTTTTTTACAAAAGAATCGGTGTAAAATACTGAAGCAATGCCGATTAAGATGGCAAAAATTAAGAGGAAAAATTTCCAGCGGCGTTTCTTTTGATAAGGGTTCATGCTTGTGTTAGCCAAAATACGATAACAAAACGAAAAAAACATAAAACCATTATGCTTTTTAAAAAAGCTTAAGGCGATTATAATGAAAGCATAACCGCTTCATGACAGATGAAAACAACATAAAACGGATGAAAAATATATCTTTGTACCGTCTTGCGCTTTGCGTATGGCGATAGGCGTTTCATGCGCCTGACGCGTAACGCCAACCGCTCAACAATTCAATCATGGATAAAAAAGTTAGAGTAAGATTTGCCCCAAGCCCAACAGGAGGTTTGCATTTAGGTGGTGTACGTACTGCCTTGTTCAATTATTTGTTCGCTAAAAAGAATAATGGAACTTTTGTACTTCGCGTAGAAGATACCGACCAAAACCGTTTCGTAGAGGGTGCAGAAGCATATATTGTAAATTGTTTAAACTGGTGTGGCATTACGCCGGATGAAAGTCCGGAAAATCCGGGCAGCTATGGCCCGTACCGCCAAAGTGAGCGCAAGCCCAGCTACCGTAAATTTGCCGAGCAGTTAATCAGCGATGGTTATGCCTATTATGCTTTCGATACCCCCGAAGAACTGGATGCCAGGCGTAAGGATATTCCTAATTTTCAGTATGGCCAGGCTACGCGTATGCAAATGCGTAACTCGTTAACACTTACGGTAAGCGAAGTAGAAGATTTACTGGCGGCCAAAGTGCCACATGTAATCCGCATTAAGGTGCCTGCTGATGAGATCGTATATTTTAACGATTTAATCCGCGGGGATGTAAGTTTTGAGACTTCGTTGGTTGATGATAAGGTTTTATTAAAAGCAGATGGGATGCCTACCTATCATTTGGCGGTTGTGGTTGATGATAAAGCGATGGAAATTAGTCATGCTTTTAGAGGTGAAGAGTGGTTACCATCCGCGCCGGTTCATATTTTGCTTTGGAAATATTTAGGCTGGGAAGCTGATATGCCGGCATGGGCGCATTTGCCTTTAATTTTAAAACCTGATGGGCATGGAAAACTGAGCAAAAGAGATGGAGACCGTCTGGGTTTCCCGGTTTATGCCATGAACTGGAGCGATCCTAAAACGGGCGATGTAACCAGGGGCTTTAAGGAAATGGGTTTTATGCCAGAAGCTTTTATCAATATGCTGGCCTTATTAGGCTGGAACGATGGTACTGACCAGGAAATATTTTCGTTAAAAGAACTGGAAGAAAAATTCTCGGTGGAAAGAATCAGCAAGGCGGGAGCCAAATTTGATTTCGAGAAAGCAAAATGGTATAACCACGAATGGATTAAGGCAGATAGTGCAGCGCGCCTGGCGCCTGGCGTTAAAGCCGAGCTCGAAAAAGCAGGTGTTGAAGTTAGCAATGATGCCTTTTTAAGTACAGTTATCGATTTAATTAAAGACCGTTGTACTTTATTGCCTGATTTTGTGGCGCAGAGCAATTACTTTTTTGCTTCACCAGCAACATATGATGTAAATGCTGTAAAGCCAAAATGGACTGCAGAAAAAGCTGAATTTTTTAATGCTTTTGCAGAAAACTTAACGCTAACAGATGCAGTTGCAGCCGAAACAGCTTTTAAAGCCCTGGCTGAAGAAAAAGGATTTAAGCCCGGCGAACTGATGCTGCCTTTCCGCATTATGCTGGTTGGCGGTAAATTTGGTCCGGGTATTTTTGATATAGCACTATTGTTAGGCGCAACTGAAACAAAGGCAAGAATCGCTAAAGCAGTAGCTGTATTTAATGGCTAAAGACTAATTATTGAATTTGGTATGGAGGAATGTTTCATTCCAAATTCAATAACTCATTCGTTTTTTGCTGCTTACTTCACCAAAAAATATTTCTACATTAGTGTAACAAAATTTGATAAATAAGGTTATTCATTAAATAAAAATATAAACTATGCAGTGGTTTGGTAAAGGCAGTAACAACATGGAAGATGGTAGAAGTGGTGGCGGAGGCAAAACCGCACTGGGAGGTGGAATAGGTATCATCATTGTAGTGCTGGGCTTAATATTCGGAAAAGATCTGACTGGGGTGGTTAGCCAGTTACCGGCTACTACCGGTACCGAAGAAGTTAAGCAGGGTGTGCCGGCTAACGATGCACAGGCACAATTTGTTTCGGGTGTTTTGGAATCAACCGAGCAGGTTTGGGATGCTGAGTTTAAAGCGATGGGCAAGGAATATGAATATCCTAAACTGCGCCTTTTTAGAGATGGCGTACAAACCGCCTGTGGTTATGCACAATCAAACGTGGGGCCGTTCTATTGCCCAGGTGATCATAAGGTATACATAGATTTATCTTTTTATGATGAGTTGAAAAACCGTTTTGGTGCCGCCGGCGATTTTGCTCAAGCCTATGTAATTGCTCACGAAGTTGGTCATCATGTGCAGAATTTACTGGGCATTTCGGCTAAATTAGATGAAGCACGCGGACAAGTAAGTAAAACAGAATATAACCGCCTGTCAGTTAAATTAGAACTGCAGGCCGATTTCTTTGCCGGCCTTTGGGCACACAATGCCCAGAACCTGAAAGATTTTAAGCTGGAGGCCGGCGATATCGAAGAAGCCTTAACTGCTGCCAATGCAATAGGAGATGATAAGTTGCAGAAACAGGCAACGGGTGAAGTGCAGCCCGATTCTTTTACCCATGGTACTTCGGCACAACGCATGTACTGGTTTAAAAAAGGTTTCGAAACCGGAGACATTAAACAGGGGGATACCTTTAATTCAAATAATTTTTAAAAAGTTAAAACTTTTTAAAAATGTTATTGTTTGTTTACAGTTAAGGAGGTTTTTTCTCCCGACCAAACATAATTATCCCGGCTTCTTATTTGTTTAATAAAGAATGATCCTTATAGTTGATGACAGGCCTGAAAACCTGATCTCGTTACAGAAAGTACTGCAGGCACATAATTTTGAAGTTGATACCGCATCATCTGGAGAAGAGGCGCTGAAAAAAGTACTGAAGAATAATTACGTACTTATTATTTTAGACGTACAAATGCCCGATATGGATGGATTTGAAGTGGCAGAAGCCATTTCAGGCTTCAGTAAGGCAAAAGATACAGCGATAATATTTCTTTCTGCCGTTAATACCGAACTCAAATTCATTACAAAAGGCTACCTCAGCGGAGGACTGGATTACATTACCAAGCCCGTTGATATAAATGTACTACTTCTTAAAATCAAAACTTTTTACCGCATTTACGAGCAGAACCGAAAGTTAAATGAGGTGCAGGAAAAGCTTTTGGAAGAAATAGAATTTCGCAAACAGGCGGAGCATAAAAAAGACGAATTTATCAGTATTGCCAGTCATGAATTAAAAACCCCTTTAACCAGTGTAAAGGGCTATATCCAGTTGCTGCAGCGAAGTTTAAACCGTGATGATAAAACCATGGCACAAAACCATCTGGAAAAAGCCAGCATTCAGCTCGAAAAACTGAACGACCTGATTGTTGATCTGCTCGATATTTCTAAAATTGAAAGCGGTAAGATGAAGTTTAATATGAAAAGCTTTTGTGCCGATAACATGGTAAACAATGCCATCGAGATGTTGCAGCAATCCAACCCCGACTTTAAAATTACTAAACTGGGCCAAACCCAGGAAATGATTTTTGGAGATGAAATCAGGCTGGAGCAGGTGGTAATTAATTTCATTACTAATGCCATTAAGTACGCCCCTGGTACCAATCAGGTTAATGTTACCATCAATATCAAAGATGGGAAGCTCTATCTGGCGGTTAAAGATTTTGGCATTGGTATTTCTAAAGAGCAACAGGAAAAGATATTCGATAAGTTTTACCGCGTAGAAGAAAATAGTAATCGTTTTAATGGTTTGGGCATTGGTTTGTATATCTGTTCAGAAATTATAAACCGGCACGGCGGAAAAATAGGGGTCAATAGTGTGCCTGATGAGGGCTCTGAATTTTATTTCATTATCCCCATTACCGAAGAAGAAATTGTAAAGAACCAGATCTAATTAGCTTTAATCCCCATAATGAAAACAACACTTAAAAATAATCTGCGGTTAGGCCTTGGCCTTTCGTTGATTATTCTGTTCATCAGTTCTCTGGCTTCTTATACCAGTATCCGTAACCTCATTAAAAGTACCGAGCTGGTAAAACACAGCGACGAGGTGATTTTAAGTGCCGAAGGTGTTATCTCTACCTTAAAAGATGCCGAAACTGGCCAAAGGGGTTACCTTTTAACAGGAAATAAGATTTTTTTGCAGCCCTATTACGGTTCTACCGACACCGCCCTGAATGCCCTGGCTAAAATGCTGGTGTTAACGAAAGATAATCCGGAGCAACTAAAAAATATCAAAGCTCTGCGGGAGATTATGTCGCGCAGGCTGAATATTATTACCTCTACCATTGAAATTAAATCATTGGGCGGCCAAATAGATCCTACTGTGCTTTTGCAAGGTAAAACCTACATGGATCAGGCCCGGGCTATTGTGGCGCGGATGGTTAGCGAAGAAAAAAGTTTATTGGAGCGCCGGACTATAGAGCTCAATAAACTAACGTCCTATACGCCAATTTTAATTTTAATAGCAGCTTTGCTTGCCGTGCTCATCACCTTGTTTTTTTATAGGAAAGTATCGGTCGATTTTGATGAACGGGTTAAACTTCAGAATGAAATTGAGAGTAAGAAGCTGGAAATGGAAAAGCGCATTGTTGCAATTAAAGAAATTGCACATCAGATTTCCAATGGTAACTATGGTGTAAGGTTAGATAGTCAGAGCCGCGACGATTTGGGTGAATTGTCCGAATCATTAAATACCATGTCTAACGCTTTAAAAAAATCTTTCGATACCCTCGAAGAAAATGAATGGTTGCAAACCGGTGTGGCTAACCTAAATGTTAAAATGGTGGGTGAAAAGGATGTTTTCCACCTGGCTGAAGATATTGTTGCGTTTCTGGCTACCTATACCAAAAGCCAGATTGGTGCTTTGTATCTTTTTAAAGATGACGGATACCTGCATTTAAAGGGACAATATGCCTTGCAGGGACAAAACTTAACACAGACGTTAGAAATTGGGCAGGGTTTAATCGGACAGGCGGTAAAATCGGGTAAACCAATTTTAATTGATGATGTACCGCAAAACGAACTGACCATAACGCATGCAACCGGTAATATTAAACCGGCACAGTTAATTATTTTGCCGATTATCAGAAACGAAATTTCTATAGGAGGCCTTGAGCTGGGCACTGTTGGTAAATACACTGATTTGCAATTACATTTTTTAAACCTGGTATCTTCCGATGTGGGCACTGCTTTGCTGGGCGCACAAAACCGTCAGAAGTTGCAACAGTTATTAGAAGAAACACAAGCTCAATCGGAGGAATTGCAGGTACAGCACAATGAGCTGGAGGGTTTAAATGCTGAACTTGAGGCGCAGGCACAAAAGCTTCAGGCAAGTGAAGAAGAGCTCCGGGTACAGCAAGAGGAGCTGCTGCAAAGCAATCAGGAGCTTGAAGAAAGAAGCAGTTTACTGGAAGAAAAAAACGAGCTGATTGAAGAACGGAATATAGAAATTCAGCAAAAGGCAGAGGCATTGGAACTGAGTACGAGGTACAAATCTGAATTTTTGGCCAACATGTCCCATGAACTGAGGACGCCGCTCAATTCGATTTTACTTTTATCGAGGTTAATGGCCGAGAACGAAAGTATGGATCGCGAATATCAGGAGTATGCAGAAGTCATTCAAAGTTCCGGCCAAGGCCTGTTAAGCCTAATTGATGAGATTCTGGATCTTTCTAAAATTGAAGCCGGTAAAATGGAACTCGACCGGACCAATGTTAAAGTTGATGATATTGTACTCAATATGCGTTCACTCTTTAATCCATTGGCCAGAGATAAAAACTTAAAATTCGAAATTGAGAAATCTGCAGCCGTACCTGAGTTTTTTCATACCGATAAAATGCGGTTAGAGCAGATTATTAAAAACCTGTTGTCGAACGCAATCAAGTTTACCACTGTAGGTACGGTAACCTTAGCGATCGAAAAAAATGATAGGCTGGGGGCATTGGTATTTAAAGTTACTGATACCGGTGTGGGTATTGCGCCTGAAAAGCAGGGCATGGTATTCGAGGCCTTTCAGCAAGCCGATGGCTCTACGCGCCGTAAGTTTGGTGGTACCGGCTTAGGCTTGTCCATCAGCCGCGAGCTGGCTAAACTTTTGGGCGGTTATATCGAATTAAAAAGTAAGGAAAACGAGGGTAGTATTTTCACGTTAACTCTCCCTATTGATAAAAACAAGGGTTTTGATGGTGTTATTGCCAGTTTAGATCAACCTGTGACCGCAATTGCAGAACCTGCGGCTAAAAAAGTAAATCATTTAACTGTAGCCAATATTCCCCAAGAAATAGAAGACGACAGGGCAAATATTCAACCCGATGATAACGTGATTTTGATTGTTGAGGATGATACGCCTTTTGCCAAAACATTGTTAGATTTTACACGTAAAAGAAATTATAAAGGATTGGTAGCTGTACGGGGGGATGTCGGAATCGAAATGGCAAAAATGTATAAACCGCTGGCCATACTGCTTGATATTCAACTTCCGGTTAAAGATGGCTGGCAGGTTATGGAAGAACTGAAATCAGATCCTTCAACCCGGCCTATTCCGGTGCATATTATGTCGTCGTTACAGGTAAAGAAAGAAAGTTTGATGAAAGGGGCGGTAGATTTTATCAATAAGCCATTTGCTTTTGAACACATGCAGGAGATCTTCGCTAAACTGGAGCACGCCTTAAGCCGTCATCCTAAAAAGGTACTCATTGTGGAAGAGAATGAGCAGCATGCCAAGGCCTTAAGCTATTTTTTAAGCAATTTTAACATTCAGACCGAAATTGTTAATCAGGTAAACGAAGGTGTTTCGGCCTTACACAAGCCTGAGGTAAACTGCGTTATACTGGATATGGGCATCCCTGATAAACACGCTTATGAAACACTGGAAGTAGTAAAAAAGACCCCGGGTTTAGAAAACCTGCCAATCATTATTTTTACAGGAAAAAACCTCTCAAAAGGCGAGGAGAACCGCATTAAACAATATGCTGATTCAATCGTGGTGAAAACGGCGCACTCTTATCAGCGTATTTTAGATGAAGCCGGACTGTTTTTACACCTGGTTGAAGAAAAAAATAAAGAAAAAACGAAAACGCCTAAAAGATTCTCAGAGTTGCAGGATGTACTTAAAGGGAAAACGGTTTTAGTAGCTGACGATGATGTGCGCAATATTTTTTCGTTAACCAAGATGTTGGAGCAACATCAGATGAAAGTTCTGGCGGCTACGGATGGAAAAGAAGCGCTTAAGCTCCTGAACGAAAACGCCGATGTAGATGTAGTGCTGATGGATATGATGATGCCCGAGCTGGATGGTTACGAAACCACAACTGCCATCAGGCAGGATCTGAAATACCGTAACCTGCCGATATTGGCCGTAACGGCAAAGGCCATGATGGGCGACCGCGAAAAATGCATTGCTGCGGGTGCATCCGACTACATTAGTAAACCGGTAGATATGGATCAACTGATCTCCTTATTGCGGGTATGGCTATACGAAAATCACCATAAATCATAAACCATTTTTAATCAATTATGCTTCAAAAATTAATCCTCATTATTGACGATGACAACCGAAACATTTTTGCGCTGAAAGCTGTTTTAAAGACCAAAGGATTCAATTGTTTGTCTGCCACAAGCGCTCACGAAGGTTTTTCTATTATAGAGGAACACGGTAATGTGGCCATCGTTTTAATGGATATGATGATGCCCGATATGGATGGTTATCAGGCAATTGCCGCGATGAAAAAATCGGCCAAAATGCAAAATATACCTGTTCTGGCTGTAACAGCACAGGCAATGGTAGGCGATAAAGAACGTTGCCTCAGTGCCGGTGCATCGGGCTATGTTTCAAAACCGATAAACGTTGATGAATTGTTAATGCAGATAGAAAAATTTACCAATTAGCAGTGATAAGTGAAGTGATAGATAATGAGCAGGTCGAGTTATTGTTAAACGATGTTTTAGAAGCTCATGGTTATGATTTTCTCGAATATTCTCTTGCTTCCATAAAAAGAAGGATTACACGTCTGTATGCGCTCGACAGCTTTGTAAGTTTTGCTGAGTTTCGTTATACAGTAAAAACCGATAAACAGTACTTTAAACGCTTTCTCGAAGAAATTACGGTTAATGTTACTGAAATGTTTCGGGATCCATCGTTTTACAGGGCATTGCGCAATGACGTGCTTCCTGTTTTAGGTACCTATCCTTTCATCCGTATTTGGGTTGCAGGTTGCTCTACAGGTGAGGAAGCCTATTCGCTGGCTATTTTGTTAAAGGAGTTAAATCTGCTAAGCAAGTCGCTGATTTATGCTACAGATATTAATCCTTCTGTTTTGGAAAAGGCAAAAAAAGGCATGTTTCCATTAAACTACCTTAAACAGTACTCCGAAAATTATCTGCAGTCGGGCGGGACGAAAGATTTTTCGACCTATTATGCAGCCAACTATTCACTGGCTAAATTTGACGAAAGCCTGAGCAGCAAAATGATTTTTTCTACCCACAACTTAGTTTCTGATCATTCTTTTAATGAGTTTCAGCTTATTTTGTGCCGGAATGTATTAATTTACTTTGATAAAGACCTGCAACATAAGGTTTTTAACCTCTTCGATAACAGTATTGAAACTTTGGGCTATCTGGCCTTGGGAAGTAAGGAAAGTTTAGAATTTTGGCCTAAATCCAAAGCGTATAAAAGAATTAAACAGGAAAAAATATGGAGAAAACTGTAAATACTGTCTCCTGTACCGCATTAATTATTGGAGGCTCGGCCGGTAGTTTAGATGTACTGCTCGAAATTTTTCCTCAATTGAATCAAAACCTTAACTTCCCCATTATACTGGTCGTACATCGCAAAGCCAGCAACGAATCGCTACTTACTGATTTGATTAAAAACCGGACTTCACTCCTGGTTAGTGAAGCCGAAGAAAAAGAGTTGCTAAAACCTGGAAAAGTATTTATTGCTCCGGCCGATTATCATTTGCTGATTGAAGAAGATCAAAGTATTTCGCTCGACTATTCAGAAAAAATAAATTATTCACGACCTTCGATTGATGTTACCTTTCAGTCTGCAGCTGAGGTTTTTAAGACTGGCCTGGTGTGTATTTTACTCTCAGGCTCTAATGCCGATGGGGTAGAAGGATTAAAAAGTGTAAACAATTTTGGTGGTAAGGTGGTTATACAGAATCCAAATACAGCTATAATGCCGTATATGCCTCAGCAGGCGGTACTACAGGTACAGCCTCACGTGGTTTTGGATGGCCACGATATGGCCGCATATATAAATAAGTTGAATAATTAATTTACTTTTCCAAGGTTAAATATGGCAGGCGTAAAAAAGGTATTTGTTTTTGATGATAACAGGGATATCCTTGATCTATGTACATTTATTTTAGAAGATGCAGGTTACGAAATCAAAACATCTGAAAATGCAAACGATATTGAGAGGCAGGTAGCAGAATATATGCCCGATTTAATATTTATGGATAATTGGTTGCCCGATCTGGGCGGTATACAGGCTACCAAAGCGTTAAAAAGTCACCCGGATTTAAAACATATTCCCGTAATTTATTTTTCGGCTAATAACGACATTTCTTCGCTGGCGGACGAGGCTGGAGCAGATAGCTATTTATCAAAGCCCTTTGATATCGCTGCACTGGAAGATATTGTAAAAAAACATTTGAGTTAATCGTAAATTTTTAGCCACAGCGTCCACAGAGCAGAAAAGCCTAGTTAATGCTGATATTTTTTGAAGCGGCCGTCATTTCGGGCAGCGTGCCACATTGATTTTAGATTTTATTTCTCCTTGTAGCCGGTAACCTCTGCGGTTAAAAGTTAAACTTTTCCCCAGATTCTTGTGTTCAAATCCAGTTCCTGTACAATATCATACATGAACTTAACGGCTGTGATATCGTCATTCAGGGCTTCGGCATTAATTAAAGATTTAAACACCGGCGCTTCGAAATAATTCCGGTTTAGCGGGAAAGCGATGTACATTCTCGATTCGATAAACGATAAGGTAATATCATATTTGGTTTCGTGGTTAAGCTTCAGGATCCTCTCCATCATAGCTGGAGTTAAAATGTAACGCGCTTCTACCTGATCGGAACCATAGGTTACAAAGGTTTTATCAAAATCGGGGTTTTCAAGTTTTACCACATCACTGCCACTAAAAGAGAAAATGTTTTTCGAAAACCAGGCACCAAGTGCATTAGCAAAGCCTTTAGGCCGTACTATGGTGATGCCATTAAAGTTTTTGTTAAAATCGGCGGCAAAAATAATTCCTTTAAAAATGTCGTGCCATTCGGTACGCGTACCGTTTTTGGTTTGGGTTACTGTTTTATATTCGGCGTGTACTTCGGCAAAGTAAAACCGGGTTTTGCCGGCACTTCCGGTTACGAGGTCTTCGGTATTGTAGCGGTCCGGATCTTGTGTAAAAAGCTGCGTATAAACAAATTCAGAGGCTTCAATGCCCGCGTTTGGCTGCAAGGTTAGACTTTCATCCAAAAACTGAAGCGCGGCCCCAATTACATCCTGTTTATAGGCATTTTTATAAGCTGTTAAATTGGTGCTGATTTTAAAATGGAGTACTGCACCATAAATAAAAGGAATCAGGCCTGCAACAACAGGAGGAAGAATAGGGAAGCCCAGCACGATACCGAGTACAGCTACCGCTATGCCCAACAAAATAAAAATATAGCCTTTGGTTTGGGTTGAGGCAATTTTTTTGCGCTCAATTTCCATAGTAGCCAATACTTGCTGCAAGGCTGCATTTCCATCGATACCGAATCGCATTAGTTATTAAAAAGATCTTTTGCGCTAATATTTTTGCGTTCTTCGGCTGTGGTTTCTAAAACCGTTGTAGGTTGAAAGTTAAGCATGCCCGCAAATAAGCTTCCGGGAAACATCATAATGGCATTATTGTAATCAGTAACAGCCGCATTATAAGTTCTTCTGGCTGCGGCAATTTGTTCTTCACTTTCTGTCCACGTGGTTTGCAGATTTATAAAGTTGGTATTGGCCTTTAAATCCGGATAGTTTTCTATGTTAACCATTAAACCTTTTACGCTACTGCTCAGTTCACTGTCTATCTGGGCTTTTTCGGCAGGTGTAATGTTTCCCGAGGTTGCTTTCGCCCTAAGTTCAACAATTTTGGTTAGCGTTCCCTGCTCGTAAGTTGTGTATTGCTTTACGACTTCAACCAGGTTTGGGATTAAATCGAAACGTTTTTTAAGCATTACATCAATAGCAGAAAAGGCATTGGTAACCTGGTTTTTCTTTCCGATAAGTGAATTGTAAAAGAAAATTCCGAAAAGGAATATAACGCCGATGATAATGAGGGCAATAATCATAATTGTAGTTTAAGGATTAGAGTATAAATATATGCAAAGGTTACAACTTTACCGTTTTTCACTTTTTTCCAAGCGTTCGCGGTTTTGACGGCGCTCCAGTCTTTTCTGTTTTCTTTGCAGGTGACTTTCCCTCATGGCCTTAAACCTGGCAATATGTGCTTTAACTTCGTTTTGCTTTTCTTCCGTAATGCCGATGCTGTATTTTATGCCGGTAAAAAGACTGCGCCAGATCAGGCTAAAGAAAGAGGTATTGGCAGGGCGGCTGTAGTTAACGTTTACAGGAATAAGTTTTTCTTGCGGACCGGGGTTTTCTGATTTTATGATTAGTGCATTGGCTAAGAATGATAACAACCCTCGGGTAACCAGATGGTCTTTCTCAGGGTCATTCCTCATTAGTGCAACCGAAAGGTCGTAGTATGAAAAGGCTACTGTACCCCTTGCACCCAAATCGTTAGCTTTGAAATTGAATTTAAGCTGATCTACATTCCCGCGGTTAATGCGGACCAGTCCCAGCGGTTTAGTGATCTGGTTCAATACACGGGCATTAAAACTGTGTAGGGTTCCGTTATATGAAAAGGCTCCGTCTTTAGCTGTTAAGCCAAATATAAAATTCACATCCAGTTTGCCCTGGCCGCAAAGGTAGGTTGTAAGGTTTGCCTCCATAATCGGGTTGATATCCTTAATTTTTTGGATGTTTGTAGCATTTTTTATGAAACCCGAAGTATGCTGAAAAGTAATCTGCCCTTTTTGGTTGCTTTCGTTATTGTAAACTGCATAATTGATGTTTACGTCTTTTACTTGTATTTTTTGCACCAGAATTGGCATGTTAACGCGCTGCAACAGCTGGTGCGGAAACCGGCCGATTTTATTTTCCAATGGTTTTTGTTTGAGCCCTTTTTGGCTAAATACCGAGACAAAGCCGTTTGCAATGGCCATTTCTTTTGCCCAAAGCTCTTGTTTACTGATGTATAATGGCATGTCGATTCCATTAAACATAATGTCGTTCATGCTGATGTTAAAACGTTCCCTTGCATACCCCGCAACTTTACCGAAGGCCATTTCATCATGCAAAGGCATAAGGGCAAAATGGTTAACCCGCAACTTGCCGGTGCTGGCCCTGAAGTCAAGTTGCTCCAGTTTAATATCGTACATTTTATCTGGCGTACGATAGGCATAGTTATTCAGGTTAATTACAATATCTTTGAGCAGATAAAAGCGGCTTGGGTCTTCGGCTGAGGTAGAATCTACCAGCAAATCAGTGAGGGTAATATTCAGATCATCAATCGCAAAGGGAACCTCTTCTTTTATGTTATTATTTACATACTTAAAGCTCACATCTCTAAACCTGATCGATTTGATACTAAACTCTTTAAGGTTTTTGGAAATAAAGGCATAAGGTGATTTAATCGGCCGTGGGGCACGCCCTTCGTTAAAGGCTAATTGCCGGTTTACCATAGTAACTTCAGGCTTATCAAATAAAACTTCTTCCAGTTGCAGTTTTCTTTCGCGGTAGAGCGTTAAGGGATGGAAATGTTTAACCACCAGCCTTTTTAATGAAACTGTATACAGATTATTGGGGGCTCGTTTTAGGGCTATCAGCTCTTTATACCGGTTCTGATCAGGAATAATTTTTACATTTTGTAAAGTGGCATTGCCGGTAAAAATATTGGTAGTTACTTTAGTAAAGCTAATGGTGTACAAACTGTCTGTCGACGTATAAAGCAGCGTTTTGATTCTGCTGGTTAGCATGGGGCGCGATTTTACGTTCAAAAGCCAGGCGATGCCTGCCAACACCAGAAAAACACCAAGTAAGGTGCCCGTAATCCATTTTAGAATTCTATAACGATGTTTTTTAGTATCTGGCATTAAAAACGGGGACAATTTTTTAATAGCAATATACAGTTATAAACATAATTGCAAGACATTAAGCCTTAGTTATTTTCTTTTTTTGCCTTTCGGGCAGCCTTTCTATCTGCCCGCTTTTGCTCCCTGATCTTTTTCGCAATTACCTTTTGCTGTTTTACCGGATTTTTCTCCGGAACCACACTTACACCTACAATATCCTTTATGCCCACAAATACGGTTTTCCACATCAGGTTAAAAAATGATGCCGAATTGATCCGGTTATTGGTCATGTTTGCTTTGCGGACTGCTTCTCCCTTTTGTGGGTTTTCGTTTTTAACCAGCAAGGTATTGGCAAGGAAGGATAGAAAGCCTTTTTTCTTTGTTCCTTCTCCGTCAATATTATCGGATAAGAGCTTAATTTTTAAATTGCTATACAACATGTTTATTGATCCGCTGGCCGATCTCAAATTTCCATCGGCCTTAAAATCGATATGTTGTACATCACCGCTTTCTATTTCTATTAATCCCAGAGCTTTTGATAGTGGGTTTAAGTTTTTCAGGTCAAACTTGCCCAGGTTTCCACTGTAGCTAAAGGCCCCGTTAGGATCGGTTAGATTAAAATCGATTTTGACATTTAATTTCCCCAGGCCCATTAGGTACGAATTTAGATTGGCTTGTGCGTGATGGTATTGTTTCAGGCGGGTACTGTCGTTGGTTACATTTAAAATGGTTCCTGTTAAGTCGTTAAAAGTTACAGTTCCTGTTTTTTTGCTGGCAGGGTTATATTCTGAATATTTAACATCCACCTTATTCAATTTTACAGTATCTATAGTAGTAGGCAGATTTAAGCGTTTTAAGGCCATATGGGGGTAGTTTTGGCCCTTATCAAAACCCGGAGGTGGAGGAGATTCGCGGCTCATAAAAACTTCAACGTTGGCCGGGCCTATTTTTAATGATCTGGCATGCAGTGTTTGATCGGTATTTAAGCCAACAAAATCAACTCCGTTAAGTTCTATTTTATCAAAAGCCAGATTATAGCGGTCTTTCTGCACCTGGTACTTCCTGGCAAAGGTTAGTTCGGGGTACAGAGGCAAAAGGGTAAAGCCTTTAGCCGTTATGCGTTTTGATTTGGAAGAACCCGTAATGGTGTCTACCTTCATCGAATACATTTTATCTCTGGTGATGGATTTATAGCCAGCAAGCTGAAAAGATACATCTTTGGTATAATAGAATCTGGCCGTATCATTACCCGAAAGCGAATCCAGTAAAAAGTCGTTAACTGTAATATCAAGGTGCTTAACCGAGTTTTTTATCTTTTTCGCACCTGTTTTGTTAATATAATCGAAGTCAGCATCTACAATCCTTATGGTTTTAACATGGATCGATTTAAAAATCTTAGATACCTGATCGTAAAGTGTTTTTTCATTTTTAACTGTATCGGCCTTTTTCGGCACGCTGTTGTAAATCATATTGATTGACGGTTGCTGTAATATGATTTCGCTTACCGCTACCTGTTTTTTAAAATAAGCGGTTAATATGCCAACGCGGCTAATTTGAAGTTTCTTCAGTTTTAGTTCGAAAGTATGTGCGGGAGCTAACCGGGCGTTTTTTAAACTGTCGAAAACCAGAGGGCTGGGTTTTAGTGTTACATCGTGCAGGGCCAGACTACCGGTAACTACATTTAAGTTTATACTTTTAAAATCGATTTGGTAGAGGTGGTGCGATCCATTATAAACTCCTGCCTTTATTTTTTCGGTAAGCATAGGCTTCCATCTGGCACTCAAAAACATAGCGCCGAATGATAAAATCAGGATTAAAATACCAAGGACACTGCCAATCCAGATCCAAATGTTGTTTTTAGGTTGAGCTGTCATTTTTATGGCTTAATTGATACGTAACAGCTGATGGCCCGAAAGGTTTTTGGCGAGGTGTTAATGGCTGGTGAACGTTACGTTAATAATCGTACTGTAAACATTTAAACAAAATATGTCAATTTGTCACTTTTAATTTTATTTGTGTATTTTTGCAATCCCCAAAATGTTTTTAGATAATGATTGATTTACAAGTACCAGATAAGACGCATGATGAGGCAAGGCAAGGTGAGGCGCTGATTTTAGATACACCGGTAAAAGCTGATGCCCGTAAATTATATATCGAAAGTTACGGCTGTGCCATGAATTTTGCTGATAGCGAAATTGTTGCCTCTATTCTGTCGGAAACTGGCTTTGAAACCACTGGGGATTACCATCAGGCCGATGTAATTTTCATCAATACCTGTTCTATCCGGGAAAATGCTGAAACCAGGGTAAGGAACCGCCTGTCGCAGTTTGGAGTAGAAAAACGTCGTAACCCAAAGTTAATTGTTGGGGTTTTAGGTTGTATGGCCGAACGCTTAAAATCTAAATTCTTAGAAGAAGAACGTTTGGTTGATGTGGTGGTTGGCCCCGATGCTTACCGTGATTTACCGAACTTAATTGAGCAGGTAGAAAGTGGCCACAAAGCCGTTAACGTATTGTTATCACGCGAGGAAACCTATGCTGATATTAGTCCGGTGCGTTTAAACAGCAATGGTATTACAGCATTCATTTCCATTACACGTGGTTGTAACAATATGTGCTCATTTTGTGTGGTACCTTTTACCCGTGGCCGCGAGCGTAGCCGTGATGCTCATTCAATTATAGCGGAAGCAAAAGCTTTGTTTGAGGGAGGCTACCGTGAAGTTACCCTTTTGGGACAAAACGTAGATTCTTATATCTGGACATCGGAAGATGGAACTGAAACCGTAAACTTTGCGCAGCTTTTGGAGCAAACTGCTTTGGTTAGCCCTGATTTAAGGGTTCGTTTCTCCACTTCGCACCCTAAAGATATTACTGATGAAGTTTTATATACCATTGCCAGATACGATAACATTTGTAACTATATCCACTTACCAGTTCAGTCTGGTAATACGCGTGTGCTTGAATTGATGAACCGGACTTATACCCGCGAGTGGTATATTAACCGCATCGATGCCATCCGGAGGATTATTCCAGGTTGTGCAATTTCTACCGATATTATCGCCGGTTTTTGTACCGAAACTGAAGCGGAGCACGAAGAAACGCTGAGTATGATGGATTATGTGCAATATGACTTTGCCTATAACTTTACCTATTCAGAGCGTCCGGGTACTTTAGCTGCGCGTAAACTGGAAGACGATATTCCGGAAGAAGTTAAAAAACGCCGTCTGGCCGAAATCTTAGCTAAACAACAGGCGCACTCGTTAATGCGCTTGCAGGAATGGGTAGGTAAAACTGTACGCGTTTTAATTGAAGGTACTTCAAAAAAATCGGACAAAGATTATTGTGGCAGGGGAGACAGTGGAGCAATGGCTATTTTTCCTGCTATTGAAGGCGTTAAACCTGGCCAGTATGCAAATGTATTTATCGAAAAATGTACATCTGCAACTTTAATCGGTAAAATCGTATCGTAAATCTGAAAGCTTAAAAACCTTAATCCAGATACTCAATACTAAAGCATGGATACACAAAATATTAAACAACGGTTCGGCATTATTGGCAATTCACCTTTGCTTAACCGTGCTATAGATATTGCCAGCCAGGTGGCGCCTACTGATATGTCGGTATTGATAACCGGCGAAAGCGGTAGCGGTAAAGAGGTATTCTCGCAAATTATCCATCAGATGAGCGCCCGTAAACACGGAGCCTTTATTGCGGTAAACTGCGGAGCCATTCCTGAAGGCACGATAGATTCGGAGCTTTTTGGTCACGAAAAAGGATCTTTTACCGGTGCACATGAGGCACGTAAAGGTTATTTTGAAGTTGCCAACGGAGGAACCATTTTTTTAGATGAAGTAGCCGAATTGCCTTTAGGTACCCAGGCCCGTTTGCTGCGGATTTTAGAAAGTGGCGAATATCTGCGTGTAGGCTCATCTAAAGTGCAAAAAACTGATGTGCGTATTATTGCCGCAACCAATGTGGACGTATACAACCGCGTTAAAAACGGCAAATTCCGCGAAGATTTATATTATAGGCTAAATACTGTTCCATTGCGTATCCCGGCCTTACAGGAGCGTAAAGAAGACATTTATTTACTGTTCAGAAAATTTGCTGCCGATTTTAGCGACAAATACCGCAGTCCGGCATTGCACCTCGAACCAGAAGCCATACAGATTTTAACCAATTACAGCTGGCCTGGAAACGTACGTCAGTTAAAAAATATTGCCGAGCAGATTTGCGTTTTGGAGAAAGACCGCAATGTTAGCGGTCAGGCCATTTTAAATTATATACCCAACGAAGCGGGCAGTAATTTGCCGATGGCGATAAATGCACAATCGAAAGAAGATTTTACCGAAAGAGATATTTTGTACAAGGTTCTTTTTGATATGAAGAAGGACATGGTAGAATTAAAAAAGCTGGTGGCTGAAATTATTCAGCATGGTGGGAATACCGCAACCGTACTGGCCGATAACCCGCAATACATTAACCAGCTTTACAGGGATGTAGAGTTGCCTGCGGGACAGGAGCATGCTTTTACCATACAACAACCAGCACCAAACAACAGTAACATTAACGGGAGTAGCAATACCGATTATTTTACGCACGAGGCTGAGGAGGTAGAAGAATCATTATCGCTAATTGATAAGGAATCAGACCTGATTAAAAAAGCGTTGAAAAAGCATAAAGGCAAACGAAAATTTGCTGCCCAGGAGCTGGGTATATCAGAACGTACGCTTTACCGTAAGATTAAAGAATTGAATTTATAAGTTTAAGCCGCTGTTTCCGTTATAAGCATGCCATAAAAAGCATTACAATTTATCATGATAAAAATTAAAATACTTGCACTGATATTGGTTGCTACTGTACTGAGTTCTTGCTCGTACAAATTTAGCGGAGCATCAACAACAGGCTTAAAGAATGTGGCTATTCGCTTATTCGAAAACAATGCGCCATTAGTAGTACCCACTTTAAGTAACCAACTTACCGAGGCTTTAAAAAACAGGATTCGTACACAAACCAAACTGATTCTGGTAACCGGAGAGTCGGATGCTTCTTTTGAAGGCCGGATTACTGGTTATGATATTAAACCTGTAGCCCTTCAAAACAGTGCTACACCAACCTCAGGTGCCAACAGGCTTACCATTACTGTTTCGGTAAAGTATAAAAATAACATCAAGGAGCACGAAAAAGAAAGTTTTGAAGAAAGCTTTACCCGGTATTTTGATTTTCCGGTAGGAGGCGCACCCATTCAGTCATTATTACCGGGCGCTATCGAAAATATTAACAAACAATTGGTAGAAGATATTTTTAACCGCGCTTTTGCACAGTGGTAGATAAAAACACCCGTTAAACGCAAAATTTTTAAAAACCCGTCCACATTTTTTTAACTTAGCAACAAACCTCAATAATGGATAACAAACAGCTACTGGCAGATTTAATTGCACAACCCGGAAAGGTTGGTCCAGAGCATGCATCCATGTTGCAGGAAATGGCTGAACAATTTCCTTATTCACAGCCAGTTCAATTGCTTTTAGCGCGTGCCAATGCGGCATTTGTGCCTAAAGCCGCACTATACGGCCAGGGACATGTTCTGTTCCATGTTTTAAATATGGTACCGGTTAGGTCAACTGAAACTGTTGAGCTGGATGAGCTGGAAGTTTTTGATGAAATTGGAGAACCGGCAGAAGTTGTGCTTCCGGATCAAAACGAAACTCCCGAAGTAGAGACCCCTGATCATTTACCGGGATCAGATAACCATTTGGTAGATCTACCCGCTGTAGATCATTCTTTTATTGAAGCAGCATCGGCCATAGATTTCTTTGCTTTTGAAGAAAAGATGAGTACTGAGGTCGTTGCTCCGGCACCAGAAATTGAAACAGTTGTACCAGATAGTCATGAAAAGAGTTTCGTTTCCAAGTACGACGACGACGAGCTTCCCTATACCTTTTTATGGTGGCTGGCCAAAACGCGCGCTGAGCACGAGCAAATTTTCCAGCCATATGCACAGGCAAAGCCGGTTAAACAAAAACCGAAGCCACAAGCTACGCATCCGCAGGAAAAAGCGGAGTTTCAGCAGCAGTATGTAGAGCATATTTTTCACATTCAAACTCCTTTCGAAGTAGCCGATCATTTGGCCGAATACCCTGCTGCCGAGGTTAAAGATGTGAAAGGTGCCGAAATTATTGAGCGGTTTTTAAAAGAAGACCCTACTATTAAGCCGCCTAAGCCCGAATCTATTGATAATGAAAATAAGGCAAAGAAAAGTGCAGAAGATCATTACGACCTGGTTTCGGAAACTTTAGCCAAAATTTATATTGAGCAAATGCTTTACCACAAAGCCATAGATACTTATAAAAAATTAAGTTTGAAATATCCAGAAAAAAGTGGTTACTTTGCCGACCTTATCCAATCTATAGAAAAGAAATTTTAAAAATAATATTACCATGGTAACTTTTTTAATCATTTTATTAATTATTGTATGTATAGCTTTAGGCTTATTTGTATTGGTACAAAATCCTAAAGGCGGTGGTTTAGCTACAGGCGGCGGCACCAGTAATATGTTTGGTGTACAACGTACTGGCGATGTTTTAGAAAAAGGATCGTGGGTTTTATTAACAGCAATTGTTGTTTTAACCTTATCTATTACTACAATTGCTAAAACCAGCGGTGGTAGCGCTGCTGTAGGAAGTTCAGCCATTCAGGAGCGTTTAGATAAAACACCTTCACCATCTCCACTTGGAGGAGGCTTAAACAGCACTAAACCTGCTGCAACTGCTCCGGCTAAAACAGACTCTGCTAAAAAATAGTAATAACGATACTTTAAGTAAAAAGCTTTCCTCAAAATGGAAAGCTTTTTGCGTTTATACCCACCACTAAACCGGTATGTTACAGTGGCAACTTAGCTGTTGTTAACACATATTTAATATAAAAGCTTTAAATTGCCACATGAAATTAAGTGTGCTGGTTTTGTTTACTGCCCTTGCCGTAGGTCTTTCTATCGGTATGGTTAATTTTTATTTTCAGCATAGCTGGTATTACCTGGCTATCTCATTCGGCGTCTCATTTCTGAGTAGTTTCCTGGTTTTTTATTACCTGCTCGAGAAATATATTTATACCAAAATTAAACTCATTTATAAACTGATCCATAACCTTAAATTAGGTAAAGATTTAAAAGATGCTCTTGGGGAATATGTAAGCTCTGATCCCATTAATGATGTTGAACAAGAAGTAAAAGAATGGGCCGGTGCGAAGAAAAAAGAGATTGATTTGCTTAAAAAACAGGAGCAATTCAGGCGGGAGTTCCTTTCCAATGTATCACACGAATTTAAAACGCCGCTTTTTGCCATTCAGGGCTATATCGAAACACTGCAGGATTGTTTGGTAGATGATCCGGATCAGGCCGTACTATTTTTAAAAAAGGCCGAAAATAATGTAGAACGTCTGAGCTACCTGATTAACGACCTGGATGTGATTTCGAAGCTGGAAACAGGCGAGTCGCCAATTAACTACCAGAAATTTGATTTTGTGCAACTGGCCAAAGAGGTGATGGAAAATCTGGAAGACCGGGCAAACAGCAAAAACATTAAGCTTTTCTTTAAAGATAAATATACCGCCATAACCCCGGTTTCTGCCGATCGTGAAAAGATCCGTCAGGTATTAATTAACCTGATGGTAAACAGTATTAAGTATGGGGTTGATGGTGGCGAAACAGCCATTAAGATTTTTGAATTGCACGACCAGGTACTGATTGAGGTTACCGACAATGGGATTGGCATCGAAGAAAAGCATCTGGCAAGGTTATTTGAGCGTTTTTACCGCATTGACACCCATCGTGCACGTGAAGTAGGCGGAACCGGTTTGGGCTTAGCCATTGTAAAACATATTTTAGAAGCCCACCAGCAAACGATATCAGTAAGAAGTACGCCTGGTATCGGAACAACCTTTGCATTTACCCTTCAGAAGGGGGGATAATCAAGGCTTCATTTTTAATGGTTTAGAACCAATCTTAATGCATATCCGCAGGTTTTTCCTGTGTAAAACCCTGATATTCTTAAGCATAATTTGTTTTTGATGTTGTTTTTGTTAATATAATTAAGAAATTAACATTAACTTAACATTGAGCTTGTAGCTTTGCAACATATTAAGAATTAACATGAACAATATTTTTAAGTTCTTTACGCCTCAAGACAGAAAGTTTCACCCACTTTTCGAGCAGGCTGGAAGCAATGCATTAAAAATTGCCGAAGCCCTTTTAGCCATGGTGAGCACAGCTGATGCTGAAAACAGAAAAGCTATTTTTAAAGAAATTGAGCGCCTGGAGCATGTAGGCGATGATATTACCCATTCGATTTTCCTTGAGTTAAGCCGGAACTTTATTACGCCTTTTGACCGTGAAGACATTCACCAACTGGCTACAGCTGTTGACGATGTTGCTGATTATATTTATGGCACAGCCAACCGCATGCAAATGTATAACATGAATACCATTAACGAGCCAATTGTTAAAATTGCTGAGCTTTTGGTAGAAATGTGTACCGATATTGATAAAGCAATTAAAGAATTACGCAATTTTAAAAATATCCGCGTTATTGCAGATGCTTGTATCCGCATTAACAGTGGCGAAAACCAGGCTGACTATGTATTTACATTAGCGGTAGCCCGTTTATTTGAATACGAAACCAATGCAATTGAATTAATTAAACAAAAAGAGGTTTTACAAACGATAGAGAAAGCAACAGATAAATGCGAGGATGTAGCGAATGTGCTTGAAACTATTTTGGTTAAAAACGCTTAATAAATAACAAACATGGTAACTACCTTATTGGTTGTTGTTGTAATTCTGGCCATTGCTTTCGATTACATTAACGGCTTTCACGATGCCGCTAATTCGATTGCAACGGTTGTTTCTACAAAAGTTCTTACGCCTTTTCAGGCGGTTTTATGGGCTGCGTTATTCAATTTCGCTGCTTACTTTTATTTTACCGACCACAAAGTGGCCAATACGGTTGCCAAAACCGTAATTGAAAACTACATTACCTTAGAAGTGATTCTTGCAGGTTTGGTAGCGGCAATTATCTGGAACCTTTTAACCTGGTGGTATGGTATTCCTTCCAGCTCATCACATACCTTGATTGGTGGTTTCGCTGGTGCGGGTATGACACATGCTTTACTTACAGGCGCCAGTCCGCTTGATGCTGTAAATATGGGATATGTAATCAAAATTGTTTCATTCATTGTATTGGCGCCGATAATCGGTATGGTAATTTCGGTGGTTTTAACACTCATTATTATCAATGTGTGCCGTTATGCCAAGCCGGCGACTGCCGAAAAGTGGTTTAAACGCCTGCAACTTTTATCATCTGCTGCATTGAGTTTCTTCCATGGTGGTAATGATGCCCAAAAAGTAATGGGTATTATTGCAACAGCTTTAATCGCATCAAAAGTGATCCCTAACTTCGAAGCCATGCCAGCATGGGTGCCAATTGCCTGTTACTCTGCCATAGCTTTAGGTACTATGAGTGGTGGCTGGAAAATTGTGAAAACTATGGGGTCTAAAATTACCAAGGTAACTGCATTAGAAGGTGTGGCTGCCGAAGGTGCAGGTGCAGTAACCTTGGGTATTACCGAGCACTTCGGTATTCCGGTTTCTACTACGCACACCATTACCGGTTCTATTGTTGGGGTAGGTGTAGTTAAAAGTGTATCAGCTGTACGTTGGGGGGTAACCATTAACCTGATCTGGGCCTGGATTTTAACCATTCCGGTTTCAGCAACATTAGCGGCTATTATTTACGCTGTGATTTACTACCTGAAATAAAAACAAAATCCTTTAATATACTCAGAAGACCAGGGCCAAAAGCTTTGGTCTTTTTTTGTGGCGGGGCATTCTGAGGAAAGAGACGTGATTGTTTTTTTACCACAGAGGGCACTGAGTTTAACATTTATTTTTGTTGCGAACTTATTGCTCGATAAGCCTCTCTTGAAGACTGACTATGAAATTCTCACTTTGGTTTGAATGGCAGTCTTTATTTCGGTCCGTTATTCGGATCAGATGTTTCACAAGGCGGAGCAATCCTACTATATTGAAAGAGGGTTAGTTTGTCAAATGCTTTGTTGAACAAAAATTTGCGCTCAACTTTGTGTATTCTGTGCCTTTGTGGTTAGATAAGCTAGATGAAGCCTTAAAACTTAACGCTCAGCTCAACAACATTGGTACCGTTCTTGGGCAATACCCAGTCCGGCCCTTCCTGTACCAGTCTTTTGGCTTCTGCATCGGCTTTTTTGTTTAGCGATTTAATTACGGTTATATCCGTAGGCCTTCCATTGGTTTTTACTTTGAAACTCAAAATCACAAACTGTTCCGGTCCTTTGGGGCTATACAGTTTATTGTTATTTTCCAGGTATTGCTGATAATTAATTGTTGCTACCGGAATAGGCTTGGTAATTTCTTCGGCCGATTTCCCATTCAGGTTCTGCTCGGCACGAAGCGTAATTTTAGGCGCAGCTATATTCTCTTTCTTGCGGCCGTTCGACCCGGTAATCAGCGCAATTTCGTTGAGTGTTTTGCCTCCGCTCATCGCCGATCTGATGGCATTTGGATCCTGCATCCCTACCACCGGGATCTCTTTAAAACCAATAGCGTTAATTAATAAATCCTTGTCTTTGGCACTGCTATCGGCTGGCAGGGTAAAGTATCCCTTGGTATCAGTTGCGGTTACATTTTTCGATCCGGCTAGTTTAACTACGGCGCCACTAATGGGTTTTCCATTACGCTGATCGACCACGTTACCACTAAAAACAATTTTATCCGATCCAAACGATTGTGGAGCTGCGGCTACGGCCAAGGGTTCATTAGATCTGGCTTGAATAGAATCGGCCTTACGTCCGGCAAAAGCATCCATTTTAGCTTTGCTTAAGCTCACGCGCTCTTCCATTGCTTTACTTTCTACAGTTTTCCTTTCCACACTATAATCAGCTGGTGTTGTTTTCTTGTTGACCGCCAGATCGCTGGTTTTGGCATCAGCAATTGCTTTATCAATGATGGCTTGTTTGGAAACTTTGGCAGGAGTAGCTGTTTTAGGGCTAACGGTCGCCACAGTGGTATTCGTATCGAGATTTACCATTACACCTCCCGATTTTCGGGCAGCGATTTCAGCATTTCTGCGGTTTGTTTCGCGCATAAAGAATAAAATGCTTACTGCAATAAAAGCTACGGTTGCCGTAGCAGCAATACTAAGTCTTTGTGTGGTGATACCCCAAAGCTTGCGCTTTACCGGTCTTTCCGAAACGCGGTCATGCAGTTGTTTTTGTAAAATAGAAAACGTTTGTTTGCGTTTGGGCGATTGTTTTAAGCCTTCTAAAGCTTCGGCAACGAAAGGATCTTCCAAAGCCTGCCTTTCTACAAAGTGCATGGCTTTGGCATCAAGCTTACCATCCAGGTAATCTTCCAGTACATCAATATCTAACCAATCGTTATTCACTACTGTTTTTCTCTATACAAATCTTTAAATTCCGCTTACCGTTCTGGATGTAACTTTTAACTTTTAGCATGTCGTAGCCGGTAATATCGGCTACTTCTTTATAGCACTTTTCCTGTAAATAAAATAAATCTACGCTTTTTCGCTGTTCTTCAGGCAAAGTTTCCATACACTTTTCCATAATGGTAAGCTGCGTTTCTTTTGTGTTGTCTATATCCAGATGCACAAACTCGCTGTTTTCCACAAAAGTATCGTCAATAGAAACATTATTTTGCCTCGCGGATTTACGCAGTGCCATTAAGCAGTGGTTGCGTGTAAGTACATGAAGCCAGCTTTTAAAGTTCTGTACCTCGTGCACTTTGAGTTTGGTGACCAGTTCTTCAAAAATCTGCATTACTGCATCTTTGCCTTGCTCTTCATCTTTGAAATAGTTTAGGCAAACCCCGAAAACCAGGTGCATGTATTTGTTGTAAAGCGTACCCAATGCATCCAAATTGCCCGTATTTTTGTACTCGGCAATTAGTTTAGCATCATCTTGCTGGCTATTTCCAGCTGTATTTTTTATAAACTTCAAAAAAACAGGTAGCTATATCGAATTATCTTTCAAGTATAAAAAATATTTCTGAGTGATCAGACATAAACTAATTTTTTAGGGTACTTTATATTTGAATTACGGAGAGAAGCGGCAGGAGAAAATTTAACATTTCAGATTTAGCGAAACCACTATCTTTGGACAAATATAAAACTGGCAGTTGTTTTGCTTATCAGGATTAAATACACATACAATGAAAAGAATAAACACTTTTTCTACAGCACTTGCTTTTCTGCTGTTTGCCGGTTTCGGAGCTTCAGCACAGATTAAACTTAGCGATATTTTTAAAAAAGTTACTGAAAAGCAAGGGATTGGTACAAGTGCCAGTGGTACGCCGTCTACCCTTGAAATAGGACAGGGTATTAAAGAAGCTTTGCAAATCGGTGTTTCGGCCGGTGCCGACAGGCTTTCAGTTAAGGATGGCTTTTTAGGCAACCTGGCTGTTAAAATTTTAATGCCGCCCGAAGCACAAAAAGTAGAAAAAACACTACGGGGAATTGGCTTAAATAAGCTGTGCGATAATGTAATTGTGAGCCTTAACCGCGCAGCCGAAGATGCCGCCACAGAAGCTAAACCCATTTTCGTTTCGGCCATTAAACAAATGACTTTGACCGATGCAACCAATATCCTGCTGGGCAATAAAGATGCTGCCACCGAATATTTTAAGCGGGTTACTACCGCTCAGTTAATGCAAAAATTTAGTCCGATTGTAAGCACGAGTTTAAGCAAAGTAAATGCAACCAAGTACTACAGCGATTTAACCACGCAATACAATAGGTTACCGCTGGTAAAACCGGTAAATACCAACCTCACCGAATACGTTACTCAAAAAGCAATTGACGGCCTGTTTCTCGAAGTTGCTAAAGAGGAGCTAAAAATAAGAGATAACCTGAGCTCCAGAAGCTCTACCTTATTGCAAAAGGTCTTTGGTTACGCCGACAAGAAAAAAAGTTAAGTCTTATTAAAATCATAAAAAGAAGAGATTCAGGTTCTGTAAAGGGCCTGAATCTTTTTGTTTAAAAACAATTTGTAAAATTGTATATGACGAAATTTAACATTCAGGTGGCTTGTGTTTTAGTAGCCGGTACGGTACTTACAGGTTGTAGCAATCAACAATCAGCAGAGGGTAAATCGAAAGCGGTATTAGATACGGTTTCTTTAAGCAGTAAAAATTACGCACTGGCTTATCAGGATGGCGAAAAGATTGTAGCCACCAGTATCGATACGATGAAGCAAATTTCGTTTGGAGGGGCTACTGATCCGGCCATCTCGCCCGATGGAAATAAACTGGCTTATACGCTTAGCGATTCGGCCGGTCACCGGTCGATCTGGATTGCCGATATGGAGAATAAAAGCCAGGGACAACTTGTAGTGAATAAGAATAATTATTACCAGGCCGTATGGTCGGCAGATGGGAACATAATTGCCTTTAATATTTTTAACAAGCAAAGCCTGTGGAAAATAGGCATTATTAAAGCCGATAATTCGGGATATGTAATGCTCGACAGTGCATCTAAAATTAATGTGTATGCACCAACATGGAAAAATGATCGGGAAATTATTGGTCATGATTTAACCAATTTATACACGTTTGATCTCTCTGGTAAGGTGACGAACTCCCAATCCATTGCCGGTTTAATTGGTAACGATTTAACCATAGCCAGCAGCAACCGGTTTTTCTATACTAAAGAGGGTAAAAAACTGATTTTTAATGCTGGTAATACCGATGTGTTGGATGGATTAACCGGGCCTGCAGAAGCGGTTTATGCTTTAGATCTGGTCAGCAAGAAAATCGAAAGGCTTTCGCCAAAGGGAATAAATGTACCTTATGTGTTTGTTACTGCCGACGACCGGATTTTTTACAGTGGTGCTGAAAAACCCTTTACCCAATCTAAAATTTATATTACGGATTTAAGCGGGAATAATAAAGTAATTGTTGATAAAGGAACAAATCCAACAGGAGCATTAAAATAAGCTGATGGGAAAAAAGATAAAAATAGTTGTTGTAGGCATTGGCGGTGTAGGCGGATATTTTGGAGGCTTGCTTTCGAAGAAATATGCCGGCTATGGGTCGGTTGAAATTATTTTTGTAGCGCGTGGCGAACATTTAAGGCAGATTAAGCAGGTAGGGTTAAAAGTGATAAAAGGCAATGAGCTTTTTTATACAAGCCCTAATTTAGCTACAGATAATTTTGATGAAATTGGCGTCGCCGATTATATTATTATTAGTACAAAAAGTTACGGCTTAGCCCAAATATTGGATAGTTTAATGCCTTGCATTACTCCACAAACTGTGCTTTTACCCTTGTTAAATGGCGTAGATGCCCATGATATCATTAGCCGTCGTTTTCCTGAAAATACAGTACTAAAGGGCTGCGCTTTTATTATTTCACGTTTAAAAAGTGCCGGCGTAATTGAAAATTCGGGTAACGTGCAGAGAATCTCTTTTGGTTTAGATGGCCCCTTAAGCAAAGAGGTGTTGTTGCTTAACGATTTGTGCCGGGATGCCGGAATTGAGGTTAATTGTAGCGATAAAATCTCCACAGCGGTTTGGGAGAAATTCATCTTTATTTCGCCAGCTGCTACAGCCACTTCTTTTTACAACAAAACCATTGGCGAAGTACTCTTGCATCATAGTCATGAGGTTAAAGCGTTAATTGCAGAGATAAAAAGCCTTGCTCAGGCCCAAGGAATTGCCCTGGGCGATGATATTTCTGAAAAGACCTTGAATACCATGCAGTCGATGAAATATGATGCCACTTCTTCGATGCACAGAGACTATATCGATCAGAAACCAGAAACGGAAGTAGAATCGTTAACAGGTTACATTGTGCGTGAAGCGGCCAAATATGGTTTGGAAACACCAGCTTACACGCATTTTTATGCAGGGTTGATTGTGAGATGATCTTTATCGGATTAAAAATCCTGAACTCGCGAGGTTAGGAAAAGATTTTCTGACCAACAAGATTTTCTGTTCCTTTAATTACTGCCTCATTTTCAAATTATTAGTCTTTCTCAAAAAAAGTGAGAAAAATTTAAAGTAATATTGGGTTTCATCCGTTTACTGGTTTACAAAAGACAAATAGTGCCAAAAAACGAACCTCAAAATATCATTTCTACTGTTGCCAGTTACGGTAAACGGCTCTTTAGTTTCATCCGTGGAAGGGTGAATACGGATGAGGATGCCGAAGATATTCTGCAGGACGTTTGGTTTCAGTTGAGCAATCAGCCTGAAGCAGGTGCCATTGAGCAAATTAGTGGCTGGTTATACCGTGTAGCCAGGAACAAAATTACAGACAAATACCGCAAACAGAAAGAGGAGCGGCTCGAAGATTTTACGTTTGAAGGGGAGGATGGTGAAATCAATTTCAGGGAGATTCTGCTGGCCGAATCTTACTCGCCGGAAGAAGAGGGGTTGAAAAAATTGTTTTGGGACCAGCTTTTTTTGGCACTGGAAGAGTTGCCGGAAAACCAGCGATACGTATTTGTACAGAATGAACTTGAAGAACGCACCTTTCAGGAATTGGCCGATGAAACCGGCGAAAACATTAAAACTTTAATATCGAGAAAAGGTTATGCCGTTAAGCATTTACGCAACCGTTTACAAAATTTATATCAGGAATTTATCAATTATTAAATTTGCAGGAGATGAGAAATAGAAAGTTTGGTAAAGGCAAGAAATTCATTTTCTTCTTACCCGTGGTAGCATTAATTGCCACAGCATTGGGTTTTGTAGTAATGTATTTGTGGAATTGGATTTTACCTGAAATTACGCATGCCGGACGACTTAATTTCTGGCAGGCAATTGGCCTGCTCGTGCTTTGCCGCATATTATTCGGTAATTTTAATAAAGGTGGGGGCGGTGGTGCTTTCCGCGAAAAGGCTTATAACATGCGTGCAAAATGGCACAGCATGAACGAGGAAGAAAGGACAAAATTTAAAGAAGAATATAAACGGCGTTGTGGTGGCTGGGGTCGCCATGACCAGCATTAAAGAATAATTTAGAGCCAGCATAGCTGGCTTTTTTGTTTTTATGGTTTTTTAAAGCGATTCGTCATTCCCAACTTGATTGGAATCGTAATGTATTAGGTCGGTAACATGATGCTTTAAGATTAGTTCCGCTGAGCACTTCGTGGGAATAACGATTGTAGTAAGGTGAAAAATAGCTATTTAGCCCGTTAAAAAAAATATTCAAAAAAAATAAAGTAAAATCTTTGCTCTGCCGTCTACCTAATCAAACAAGGAAATAATAGCCATGAAAAAGATATTAAAAGCCATAGGATTTGGAATATTACTCGGTGCAGCGGTATTCTTCGTTCCATTCATATTCAAATTTATTTTAATTGCCATGCTCATTGGGATGGTGTTCAGGATTTTTGCCTATAAGCGTCGCAGGCATTTCAGTCAAAGGTTTAACGGGTACTATCCTAATCACTTTGAACAGATCACCCCAATTGATGGTCAATGGTACCGTCCGAACGTTCAGGGGAATGGTATAACAAACAGTATAAACGTAAATTAATTTAGCCATGAGAACATTTAGAATATTTTTAGCCTTAGTGGCAGCGGGAGCGACTTTTTACAGTTTAAATGTATTGGCTGTTCAAAACGGATACCGCGACCGGCTGGATTTTAGAAACAGGCATTATCACGGGCACGATTGCGGATCAGAACAGAAAAGTCATGCTTTCAATCATCATAGGAGCAATTTAACAGACACTTTTGAGCTTAAATCAGAAGGTACGGAAAGAATCATTCCTGTAAAATAAACTGATATGTCGCGCGTACTTTTTTTATCTAATCCATATGATAGTTCTGCAAGCCCGATTTTACGTCTGGCAAACGAACTGATTAATAAAGGGCAGGAAGTTACATTTTTCAGCTCGGATGAGTTTCAGCAACCTGTTGAGGGCATAGGCGCTGATTTTAAGCCTTACAAAGCAAACCTTGACATTTTTCAGCAAAAGAAAAGCGACGAATATAAGTCGGGTCTCATTAGTGCACTACTCGAACCGATGAAATTTATCGATGATATTGTGGTCCAGATCAGAGGGCTGAAGTTCGACTACGCCGTATTTTCTCCCGAGTATCCATATGCCAATATCATTACCCAATTACTGGGAATACCCAAAGCACAGTTTGGTGTTGCCAGTTAAAATGCCGGCCCGAAGGCCAGCGAATTAATAATTATAAACCATTAAATTTTAAAAACATGTACAAAGAACATAGCGGCCATACAGGCAAAATACATCACGGTTGCGGCCACAGAGGCGGCAGATTTGGCCATCACTTTGGAGGCCGTTTTAAACAAGGTTACGAAATGTTTAACAGAGGTTTCAGGCGCGTGCCTGTAAACATCGAAGAAACTGAAAATAGTTTCATTATTCATCTTTATGCACCCGCTTTGGTTAAAGAAAACCTGAAAGTGGTGACTAAGGATGATGTTTTAACGATTTCTTATAAACCCGCTGAAGAAGGAGAGACGGAACAATTTAGTCGCCGGGAGTACAGCAATGGCGCTTTTGAAAGAGCTTTTGCCTTAAACGGAAAAGTGCTTACTGAGCAGATTACTGCAACTTATACCGATGGAATTTTAAAGGTAAGCTTACCTAAAAACCCCGAAACCAATACGCCGGAACATGCTATTCTGGTGGACTAAGTTTTGTCTATTATAATTTCGCTAATGCTCCGGTTAAAATCGGGGCATTTTTGTTTATGGAAGGTTGATATCCGGGTTTTAGAGCTTTGCTATCCTGTTTCCCGGGTAGGTGTTTTCAAAGATTTAAACGCTGGAAAAGGATTTTACTGACAAGGTATTGCTGTTAAAATGGCCAATCCTTTATTGATATTGAAATGTGTTTGCTATTCGCCTTAATTTGAGGTACTTTTGTTAAAAGACAAAAACAAACAGATTGAATTTTAACGACTTTAATTTTAACCCCGATTTATTTGAAGGCTTAATGGCCATGGGGTATAAAAGCGCTACTCCCATACAAGAACAAGCCATTCCGGTAATTTTAGATAATCACGACCTGATTGCCTGCGCTCAAACGGGTACAGGAAAAACGGCCAGCTATCTTTTACCGGTAATGGATAAAATTAGCAGGGCTGCCGAAAGACATAACAATACTTTGATTTTAGCACCAACCCGCGAGCTTGCCCAGCAAATTGATTTGCAGGTAGAAGCTTTGGCCTATTTTACCAATATCAGTTCTTTAGCTGTTTATGGCGGGGGTGATGGAATTGCTTACGAACAACAAAAACGTTCGATGCGCGAAGGTGTTGACATTATTATTGCCACACCGGGGCGTTTAATGGCGCATTTATCGTCGGGTGTGTTAAAACTGGAACATTTACAGCATTTAATTCTTGATGAAGCCGACAGAATGCTGGATATGGGCTTTTACGATGATATTATCCGGATCATCAGCTATCTGCCTAAAAAAAGGCAAACCCTTTTGTTTTCGGCCACCATGGCACCGAAAATCAGAAATATGGCAGGCAAAATTTTGCACGAGCCTAAGCAAATTACCATCTCCATTGCTAAACCTGCAGAAGGGATTGATCAGCAGGCCTACAATATTCACGATCAGCAAAAACAAGCCTTACTGACTGATATTTTTAAAGAAGATAAATACAAAAGCAGTATCATTTTTGCATCGACTAAGGAGAAAGTAAAGGCACTGTATAAAGCTTTTAAAGGATTAGGCATTAAAGCCGAAGCATTTCATTCTGATTTAGGCCAGAAAGAACGTGAAGACATTTTATTGGCGTTTAAAAATAAAAGGTTGGCGATTATAATCGGAACCGATGTGTTGTCACGTGGTATCGATGTAGAAGGAATTGATCTGGTTATTAATTATGATGTGCCTGGGGATCCAGCAGATTACGTACACCGGATTGGTCGTACAGCAAGAGCGGCTACAAAAGGAACGGCTATTACACTGGTTAACGGCAGGGATAAGCGTAAATTCGATAACATTGAGAAACTGATCGAGAAACAGGTCCCACGGATACCTCTGCCTGAGCATATTGCCACTATGGAAATTAGCCATGTAGAAGAAAAACGACCCCAGCATAAAAATAATGGCAAAAAGCGGGTTTGGCATAAAAAGAAACCAAAACCTAAGCCAACTAGTTAAATTAATTATGATAGGTTGTCAGTCTGCGCTTGCCAAAGGACTGATTCAAACACTATACGTAGCTGCTTAAAAATAGCCACAGATTCGCAGGTTTTTTAATCTGTAAATCTGTGGCTTTTTATTTGATCTTTATTACGAGGCATTTTATGGATTCCGGGTATTGTTTATTTATTTAACAATATGGTGATATTCGCTTGCAGAATTGACAACTATAAAGAGTAAATTAGCTTTATAAAAACAGAATCAAAATGGACGCAAAAATTGGAATAACCGCAGAACATAGACAAGCCGTTTCAGAACAATTGGCTAAATTATTGGCCGACGAATATGTTTTGTACACCAAAACCCGTAATGCACATTGGAATGTAGAAGGTGCCGATTTCCTGGCTAAGCATAAATTTTTTGAAGAACAGTATAACCAGCTTGATGAATTTATTGATAGCGTTGCCGAACGCATTCGTAAAATTGGTCATTATGCACCCGCAACCTTGAAAAATTTTCTGGCCCTGACGCACTTAACTGAATACAGCGAACGCCACAATGATAGTTTGGGTTACATTAAAGATTTATTGGCCGACCATGAAACAGTAATTGAATTTATCAGAGGCAACATCAACCCGATTGCAAACGATTATGGCGATGCAGGAACCAGTGATTTTATTACCGGGATTATGGAAACCCACGAAGAAATGGCCTGGTTTTTAAGAGCACATTTAAAATAGCGTATTAAATTTTTTTTAAACGCCAATAGGATAAATTCTTATTGGCGTTTTTGTTTTATGGCTATATTTACAGCACCCCATGGCAAATTTTATTATTATCGGCTTGTGTATACTGGCTGGCATTCTTTTTCGGAAAAGCAAAACCCTGCCCAAAGATGCGCACAAAGGCATTAACGCCTGGATTATTTACATTGCCTTGCCTGCAGCTTCATTTAAATATCTGCCACACATTGTTTGGACAAAGGAATTGCTCTTTCCGGCACTGGCACCAATTTGTATCTGGCTGTTTGGCTGGTTGTTTGTAACCGCGTATAGCCGGAGCCAAAAATTAAGCAAGGCTACAACCGGCGGGCTAAAGCTGACTAGTGCTTTAAGTAATACTTCATTTTTGGGTTTCCCTTTAATTGCAGCCTATTTTAAGGAGAAAGATCAGGCTATAGCCATTATCTGCGATCAGGCTACATTTATGCTCCTATCAACCATTGGCATTGTGGTAGCCATTCGATCCTCACAAAACCAGAAACTGAGTGCAGGTTTAGTACTTAAAAAAGTGCTCACATTTCCGCCGCTTATTGGCTGCGTTTTAGCTTTAACCATCCCACATTTTATTAATATTAGTCCCCTCGAATCGCTTTTCGAAAAGCTAGCCGGAACGGTTGGTCCACTGGCCTTATTTTCGATTGGTTTACAGCTTAGGTTTGGGGGTTGGTTTGGCGAATTGAAACACATCAGCATTGCTTTACTATACAAATTAATACTGGCGCCTGCGTTGGTTTTATCCATGGCTGTGCTTTTGGGATTAAAGGGGATCATTACGCAAATAACTATTTTCGAAATGGCCATGCCCACGTTGGTAACTGCCGGGGTGGTTGCAGATCAGTACAACCTGAACCCGAAACTGGCTAATCTGGTAGTAGGTGTAGGGATTGTGCTTGCCTTTATTACCACGGGTTTGTGGTGGCTGGTGTTGACTTATTCGGGTTTGGTTTAATTGTGACTGCTATTTTAACCACCGAGAGCAGAGAGTATTCACGAAGTGCACAGCGTTGCTACATAAAAAAAGCCGCAAAATTTCTTCTGCGGCTCCTTATCAGTTAAGCTTTTCTACAATCCTAATTTCTTGGCAATGGCAGTTGGTATACCTGCTTTGTTTAATAAAAATGCTGTAGTTTTATATTTTACGTAATTTTTGGTTACGTATAAATAACCTTTATAATCATTGGTTACACCCCATGAGTTTTTAACGATGTAGTATTCTTTACCATTCTGATCTTTGGCTACACCAACAATATGCATACCGTGGTCATCGGTAGTCTGGTAGTTATCAAAAGCCGCCTGGCGGTTTTCCTGTGTAATTTCCATTTCTGCCTGCGGACCATTAAACATCTCGGCTTTTTCTTTCACCGTCATGTCGTTATAAGGTGTTTGGGGAACGAAAGCCACACCGTTTTTGTAGCTGAAAGATTTCTCACTTACATCGGTAGCCCAGGCCACGGTATACCCGTTTTTCAAAGCATTGTCAATGATATCGGTAATCTCGTTTACTTTAACGTTGTAAACCTGATCGAACGACCAGTTATCTGGAACCAATAAGGTAAACTTACTGTAGAAAGGATGATCATTAAAAGAAGATAATTCTACGTAGTTGTCAGGGTTAATACCTACTACTTCATTAGCGAAAGTTTTAGGAGTGTATTTTTTACCATTGTAGGTAAAATTTTCCGGTACAGCACCTAAATACGCATCAATAACGCCAGTATAAGCTTTTAACCAATTTGGTGTTAAATCACCGTTCGAATTTTTAACTACAGCTTCTAAAACACCTTTTTCGATGTCGCCAAGCTCAGCTGTTTTATTGGTTTTTGTACCGTAATTTAAACCCGTATACACTTCCTGAGGTACAGCACCGTATTTTTTATACATATTAATTACGTCATGTAAAGCACCGCCATCTCCTAAAGAAACCGCACCGTGCATCCGTACATAATTAATTCCTTTTTCTACATACGCATTACGGGCCGAGAAAATCTGAGACAACTGAACTGGTTGTTTGCCTGCTTTAATCATCTCTGACTCCAGAAAAGAGTTGGTAGAATAGCTCCAGCAGGTACCTGATGAGCCCTGATTTTGAACAGGTGTATTGGCTAAATTAATAACATCAGTAAATTTAAAAGATGCTTTACTGTTTTCGCTCTGGTTGTTTTTTAAAGAGTTAACAAGATTGTCCTGACCGTAAGTTACTAAAGTAGATAACGACAAAGCCAGACCAATCACACTGATTTTGGTGTAGTTGATCATTTTTTTATGAATAATTATTAAAATTGAGCGAATGTAGAAATACTTGCTGAATTAGGGGCGGAATGTTTGTAATAAATCCATAATATCCGCTATTTAAACGCAACAATATTGATTTAGCACTCTGGTAAACTGATTGGGATATTGGTTGCCAGGCCTCCATCAGAGGTTTCTTTATATTTCGCGTTCATATCCAGGGCAGTTTCCCACATGGTGTTTACTACAGCATCCAGGCTTACTTTAGCCTTATCGGGGTTACTTTGTAAAGCCAGCTGACTCGCCGTGATTGCTTTTATAGCGCCCATGGTGTTCCTTTCAATGCAAGGAATCTGAACCAAACCACCGATTGGGTCACACGTTAAGCCCAGGTGATGTTCCATAGCAATTTCGGCCGCCATTAAAACCTGTCTTTGCGAGCCACCCAGGCATTCGGTTAACGCCGCTGCAGCCATAGCTGATGAAACGCCAATTTCAGCCTGACAACCACCCATAGCAGCTGATATAGTAGCACCTTTTTTGAAAATACTGCCTATTTCTGAAGCACAGGCAATAAACTGAATGATCTTGTCTTCAGTATAGCCATTGCAGAAGGTAATGAAATATTGAAGTACTGCTGGTATTACTCCGGCAGCACCGTTGGTAGGCGCGGTAACTACACGGCCGAACGAAGCATTTTCTTCATTAACAGCGAGGGCAAAGCAGCTTACCCAATCTAGCGTGTAGTTAAATCCGTTTCCTCCGTTTCTAATGGCCTCTACCCAGGTATCGTAATTGGTATATTCGTTTTGGCCAATTAACCTTTTGTTGAGCGGAAAAGCACGGCGGGCAACTTCTAAACCACCTGGTAAGAAACCCGTGGTATGGCAGCCACGGTAAATGCAATCGCGCATTACGGCAAAGTGTTGTAAAATGCCTTTTTTTGTTTCCGCTTCCGGTCGCCAGGCCAGCTCATTTTCCATTACAATTTCACTCACTTTTAAACCTGTAGAAAGACACCAGTGCAAAAGCTCTTTTGCTTTCTCTACCGGAAAAGGAAGGTCTACCTGTGGCTTTTTGCTGTTATCTTCACCTTCTTTTACCACAAAACCGCCACCAATAGAATAATAGGTTTCTGAAAAAGCTTTTCCGTTGTTTAAAAAAGCCTGAAAAGTAACAGCGTTAGGGTGGAAAGGCAGACTTTCGGAGAATAGAAACAGTAAATCTTCAGTGTAGTCGAAATCGATAACCAATTGATTAGCCAGATTTAGCTTTTTATCTTTTTGGATGGCTTCAAACGTTGGCGTTACCGCATCTACATCAAAAGTTACGGGATCGGCACCAGTTAAGCCAAGCAAAATAGCGACATCAGTTCCATGACCTTTACCTGTTTTGGCAAGTGAACCATATAACAATATTTTTATGCCTTCTACGCTATTAATCGGATGATTTTGAGCTAGCGAAGCAGTGAATTGTTGCGCTGCGCGCCATGGGCCTAAAGTATGCGAACTGGATGGGCCGATGCCTATTTTAAAAATATCGAAAACTGAAATCTGTTCCTTAATCATTACAAAAGTTAGTTGTACAAAGCTATGATTGTTTTGTGATTTTTAGCTAAATAATTTTTGCTGGTACCTGAAAAAGATTTACTTTGTGGTATACTAAAATAATGCCTCAAATGGAATTCGACAGGTTTAACGGAGATATAAATTTAGCTAACTGCAAAGCTTCTGGTCGGAAGCGATTGACAAACCACATTATTGATGTATTGATATTTTACTTAGGACTGTTTTGTAGTGTGCTTGTCATGGAAGTGCTTAGGCCAGGTTTGTTGGACCGGATATCAGATGGCTTTGTAGCCCGTATAGTCGGGCTGGTTTGTTATGCTTTATTTATGTGTTTTATTGAGGCTGTTTCACGTGGAAAATCAATCGGTAAATTAATTACAGGAACAAAGGCGGTAAATTCGGATGGGACAGAAATCGATTTTCCTAAAGCCTTTTTACGGAATATTATACGTGCTGTTCCTTTTAACGAATTTAGTGCATTGGGAACTCCCTGCGAGCCCTGGCACGACCGTTGGTCGGATACCATTGTGATCGAAGAGAAGAAACTGGCCCTGCAGAAACAAAAAATAGATTGGTTTGAATCAGTTAGAAATCAAACTCTATAATATCATTGTCTTTTAGCATGCGCTCTACAAACTTCTGGTGGTTTTTGGGTGTGCCGGTAGCTGTCCAGTTTCCGGTAATAATATTATTTACGAGCTGGTGTTTGCCGCGCTGGGGTTTAAGCTTACTTTCCCTGAAAACTTCTTCGTAGCTTTCTAAGTCGCCATGCATATGCTGTTTTTTAACAATGCGGTAAACCCGTTTGGTAAAGCGGCGGTCACCAATTTCTTCTAAGAAAGGAAAAATAATTAAGGCCAGCATAACTACGGCGGTAACCCCGATAGCCTGTTCGTAATACCCGGAACCTACTGCCATGCCTATTGCGGCTACAATCCAGATGATACAGGCTGTGGTTAATCCTTTAACGCGGTTTTCTTCCTTAAAAATTACACCTGCGCCTAAAAAACCAATGCCTGTTACAATGTTCGATGCAATTCGATCCTGACTGTTTGCCCCGATGTTGATGGAGAGAATGGTAAACAGTGTGGCGCCTAAACCAATCATCATCATGGTTTTTAAACCTGCCGATTTACTTCTGTACTCGCGTTCGGCCCCTATTATGCCACATAACAGCGTTGCAAGTAAAAATTTATTTACCTCGCTCTGCGTAATGAAATGGTGATTTTCCAGGATCTCGTTCATAGGCCTTAAATTAACTAAGGCAAATTAATAAAAATCGTAACATCTCAGGCCATTTGCACGGCCACCGTTAGAACTATTTGGAAAGTATTTTTCGTAACCTACCCCAATTTCGGAAGTACCGCCGGTATTGCTGTAGTTAATTTTAGAGGTGGTGGCATCGTGGCTAATGCCCAGTCTGAATTTCTCGCCATTGGTTCTGCGGTTAAAAATATCGAAGATGACCGAGAAAACAATTGCATCGTTGCCGTTCCTGTTGCCATCGTTACGGTACCAGATCCCGGCGTTAATGCCCGCATATTTGTACTGCATGCCTGCACTGAAAGAAGTAACATTGGTTTGTTTATAGGCAACGATAGAAGGGATCAGGTAGCTGCCGTCACGGTCGTATTGATCAGGAATCAGCGTTAATTTATAACTTAAATTGCCAGAAATACGGAGTGGTAATTTACTTTGAAAACCCGAAAGCGATTCGTCCGGGCGATTGAGGTGGTGGGTAGCCAGACCCATCATAAATTTACCAACCACGAGGTTTGCTCCTGCATTGGCGTCTAAATAAAAACGGCTGTCGACACTGGGGCGCTCAGCACCCGAAATACTGCCAGGGATATAGCCTGTATTGATATCGATCTGATCGCCAAATACCAGTTTGTCCCAATTTAATTTCTGATTGGTAACACCAGCCTGCAAACCGAATGATAAAGTAAAATCATCGCCGCCGATAATATAGGAATAACTCACAGCAATGTTGTTTTTAACCAGATAAGCCGTGCCTTCGCTGCTGCGGTTAAAAACCAAACCAATGCCGCTGTTCAGTTTGCGGAGGTTAATGTCTCCGGAAGCCGTCATGTATGAAAAATCGCTGGCCAAACCCGTCCACTGGTTGCGGTAGAGTGCATTAAACCGGATATCGCCCTCGAACTGGCCGGTAAGAGCAGGATTTAAATAGATAGGAGCATTGTAAAATTGTGAGTATATATGGTCTTGTGCCAAAGAAATTAGCGGTAGTACCAGTGTAAGTAAAAATATAATTGTCCTTCTCCCCATTAGCTATCTGATTAAATATATTACACCTGTTTTTTTCGGAGGAGAGGAATCATAAGTCATCCCTTTCCAATCGCTGCCATTAATAAACCTGACATCCACTTTCCAATAATAAACGCCCTGTGGCTGATCCTGACCTTTGTAGGTGCCATCCCAAGCCTCTAAAGGAGCACCATCGTCTAGTTTAGTGGTTTCCCATAATAACTGCCCCCATTTATTAAAGATGGACATGTTCCATTCTTTTATGCCACGACCTTTAGCTTTAAAAGTCTTGATTTCGTTTTTGGCACTGGCAGGCATAAATGAATTGGGAATATTTAAATAACCAGGCACCCCGATAATCCTCACCGATTGAAAAGTGATGGCTGAACAGCCTTCCTTATTTAAGACTTTGAGGGTTACGGTATAAGTACCTTCATTGGCATAAGTATGGTTGGGGTTTTGCAGGGTGGATTTAGCTCCATCACCGAAAGACCATTCCCAGCTTACCGGTCCGGTGCTGGTATCTTTAAAGCCAAAGCTGTAATTGGGTATTGAAAGTTCATTACCTGGACTTACGGTGAAAGTGGCCACAGGTGGAGTTACAATCTGGATAAAATCGGGTAGGGCTAAAGTGTTTGTACAGCCAAGACTGTTCGTAGTGGTTAGGGTAACAGTATAGTTCATGCCCGAACCAGTGTAGGTGTGCTGCGGCTCAAAGTCTGTCGAAGTTGGAGAGCCATCGCCAAAATCCCATAAATAACCCACTGCACCTACACTGGTGTTTTTAAACTTTACGACAAGATTGGTGCAGCCAATGGTTTTATCGGCCATGAAACCGACAGTTGGCTGAGGCAGGATCGTAACGGTTTCGCTTGTTGAGTTTTTTGAGCAATTGTTTTCGGCATCCAGCTTAATGGTGTATCTGCCTGGTTTGGTAAATAGATGCGGGAAAACACCCACAGTAGTAGAAAAGGCCGTGCTGATTTCGCCAGTATCTTCGTTAGTAAAAGTGTAGGTAAAGCTGCTGGCGCCGCTTGTGTTATTGATAAAATTTACTGTAAAAGGCGCGCAGCCACTCTTCTCATTTCCGTTTACCACCAGTTCGGGAATAATATTATTGGGCGAAACCCTGATGACCACCGGAATGGCGTTTGCAATACCACAAGCATTCCTGGCAGTCATGTTTACGGTAAAATCTTTTACTACCAATGTTTTAAAGATATGGCTTACCGTTTGCCTGTCGGTATAGGTTTCTGTAGCGCTGCCATCACCAAAATCGTAGGTGTAGGTTGTACCGGTACTCTCGGGTCCGGTGTTGCTAAAATTTACAAGTAAATCAGCACAGCCCGTGGTTTTATCGGGAGAGAACACGGCAACAGGTTTGGCGTGTACAATAACGGTTGCTGTTGTTATAATTGGCGGACCACAAGGTGTGGTTGTTTTCAGGGTAATGGTATAGGTTTTGTCTTTCCCGCCTGGATCGGCAAGGAAGGTTATGGCTGCAGGCTGGGCGAGGGTGGAAGATTGGCCATTGTCAAAGTCCCACGCGTATGTTGCGCCGTTAAGCGGGTTGGTGATATTGGTAAAAGTAACACTAAGCGGGCCGCATCCCTCGGTGGCGCTTGGTGTAAAGGATGGCGTAACGATGGGTAAGGTCGTAAATACTTCGCTCTTTTCATCCGGGTTACAGCCCAGGCTGCTGGTTACCACGAGCTTTATGGTTACACTTTCATTGCCATTGGTAATGGTATAACCAGGAAAGGCAGAGCCGGTTCCAATTTGTACGTTGTTGGCAAACCAGGTGTAGGTTGCATTGCGGTCGGGGTATAATGTAGCTGCAACGTTGGTTGCATCAAGTTTAAAAGGAGCGCAGCCCGTGTTGGTGGTGTAAGTTATTTCGGCTTTTGCATGTGGGTTTACCGTTATTTTAATCTCGTTACTCAAATTACCCGAGCAGGCTCCGCTGGCCACTGCACGACGATAATAGATCGTTGTAACTGGTGTTGGCGGGTTAAAGCTGATGCTTGTAGCGCCCAATACATCGCTCCAGGCGGCTCCGTTTATACTCGATTGCCATTGGTAAGTATAGGTGCCGCTGCCACCTGTAGGTAAAGAACCTGTAAGCGGCGCTGCCGGCGAGCCCACACAAATGTTCTGGTAGGCGCTGATGGTATTATTGGTTAAGGCGGGTAACACATTAATTTGTATCGGGTTGCTAAACGAAGTACAAATGGTACTGTTTACCAACCGCCTGAAATAAGTAGAAACGGTTGCCGTTGTGGTTAAATCTTTACTAATGGCCGAAGGGATATTGACCCAGGTACTGCCATCGGGGCTGCTTTGCCACTGGTATGCATAGGTACCTGTACCTCCGGTAGGGGCATCGCCGGTTATGGTTATGTTCTGGCTTGCGCAAACAGGCGCAGCTGATGCATTAATGGTATTGCTAACAGGCGGATAATAGGTAATGGTCACATCATCGGTAGAAGGAGGGCAGCCGCCAAAACCGGTAATCGTCCACCTGAAAGTATAAGTTTGCCCAGGCAAAAGACCACTAACAGCTGTATTGAATAGTGTAGCGTCAGCAAATATCACCCCGGTTTGGCCGGAGGTTAATGTCCAGGTACCAGTGTTGGGTGATGGGTTGTTTCCATTTAAAGTAATGCCATTACCGCTGCACAGACTTTGGTCAGAGCCGGCATTGGCTGCAACGGTACCTGGGTTTACGGTAATGGTGGTTACAGTAGAAAGGGCTTCTGCACAGCTTCCGCTTTGTACTACTGCGCGGTATTGGGTCGTAGCGGTCAGGTTAGTAAAGACGTAAGGATTAGCTGTTGAAGTAATCGTGGACCAATTTGTACCATTATCAACCGAGCGTTCCCAACGGATGATGTTACCCACCTGTCCGCTTAGTGTTATATTGCCTCCATTAGCACCCGAGCAAACATTTGTATCGCTGCCGGTTGTACCACCCACGCTGAGCGGGTTGACGGTAAGCTGTACATCATCACTTGAGCTGGAACAGCCCGCATCGCTGATGGTCCAACGCAATACATAGGTATTACCTGGTGCTAAACCCGAAATTTGAGTGTTATTTTGAATGTCATCAGTAAAGGTTATGGTGGTGGTGGCTGATACAATTGTCCATTTACCTGTCCCCACAACAGGGGTGTTTCCTTTTAGGGTGTAGATAGTTTGGTTGCAGATGGCTTCATCCGGCCCCGCATTGGCCACTGTTGCGCCGGGCAATACAGTTATGGTTACTGTAGCTGCAGTGCCGGGGCAGCCATTGGCAGACACTGGTGTAACCGTATAGGTTACCGTTCCGGTGCCAGTGCCTGAATTGGTTAAAACATCAGTAATCTGGTTACCTGCTGAGGCAACCGGTCTGTTGCTATTGCCTGTTATGGCACCTGTTACGGTGCTGGCATAGGTGTAGTTTACAGCGCTCAGGTTTGCCGAAAGGGTAATGGCTACAGGAGTAGCATTACAAATGCTTGCGTTTTGCGGTGTTGCGGTAGCTATTGGGTTGGGTGTAACAGTTACGCTAAGGTTGAAAGGTGTACCATCGCAGCCATCTTTGTGTGGTACAACAATGTAAGTTACTGCAGCGTCGTTGCTGGCATCTGTATTGGTTATGATATCATTTATATCGCCGGTTCCGTTGCTGCTATAACCTGTTGCATTTGGCGTTCCTGTGGCTGTCCAGGTGTAGGTAACGCCTGTTACAGCTGAAGTGGGCGTGTAAGCTACGCTTTTTCCGGTACAGATAGTTTTGCCTGATGCACTGGTAATGTTGATATTTTGCTTAATGGTTAAAATAATATCATCATCTATCTGGTTACAGGGAGCAGGCAAAGTAGTTGTAGCCCGCAATTTTAAAGTTACCGTTCCGGCTGCTTTTTCTGCTGCAGACGGGGTATAAATGGCATTTAAATCATTCCTTCCCGTGCTAAAAGTACCTGTGCCACCTATCCAGGTTTGACTTGAGGTAGTGCCTGTTACTGCTCCTGCCAGGGTAAAGCCGGGATCGTTGAAACAAATGCTTTGATCGGGCCCTGCATTAACCACTGGCGCAGTACTGAATGTCAGAATCTGAGTATCGGTTGCAGTTCCGCAGTTGTTTTTATGGGTTACTGTAATGGTATAAGTATCGTAGCTGTCAAACTTAATCGATGGATATTTAGCATTGGCGGTTGTTCCACCTGTAAAGCTGTAAGTGCCAGATCCGGCTGCGGTAACCGTCCAGGTGTAGGTATCGGACAGATCTTTTGCCGTACCTGCAAGGGTGGTTTTGGTTGGGCCGGTGGTGGTATTGTTAAAATCATAGGTAGATAAATTACAAACCGTAATGTCAGGCGAAAGAACGGCCGTTGGCGTAGCATTTACCACTACTGTTTGTGCGGGAGTGGTAACTAGCCCACAAGATGGCGTTGATATGCTTAGGGTGATGGTGTATGTTCCCGGATTGGTGAAGTTAAATTCGGGTTCTTTACTGCTTGAGCTGGTGCCATTGGCGTAAGTGACTGCCGGTGTAACCGACCACGAATAGGTATTGGCCGCATTGCAAATGTTATCCAACACCGAATTATCTACAGGCTTTAATATGCCGGGAGCACATATGGTTGTAGCCGGTAAGGTAAAGTCTGGTTTTGGAGGATCCTGGATGCAGATTTTCATTTCTACCGGATCCGCATTACAGGCCCCGGAACTGTTAGATTCAAGCCTGATTGTATACTCTCCATGTGTGGGAAATTTGTACACTAAATTGTATGACCTTGGCTGGTTTACTTTAACCGGCACACCATTAACAAACCAATTGTAAGTTACTGTATTTGGCGTACAGCCTAAGGTAGTGGTGTTGGGGTTTTCGCCCAAAACAGAAGTGTTAACAAATGTAATATCTGTGTTGGTACAGCCGGGTGTGTTAAAAGTAAACGAGTTGATGGGTTTTACGACCACCTTGGCCGAAGAAGATACAGGTGTGCCCACCGTTCCGCAAAAATCGTTCGATACATTTATCGAAACATCGAATGCATTAAAAATCGTTCCTGCACTTGAGGTAGAAACACTCCCGCACGAAGATTTGGTATAAGCATGCTGTACTTTTCCACCTAAACTCTTAATGTCGCATAGGGTATAAGTTGTGGTGGTTTGGTCTCCCCAGTTGATCGTATAAATATCTCCCGGGAAATTGTTTTGTATCCCGGCGGTCGAAGTAATATCTACGTTAAATTCAAGATAACCCATTGGCAAACAAACTACATTGTTTCCCGAAGTTCCAAAAGCGGTAATTGTTTTATTGTTGACCAACAAATAAGCTTTGGTACCCACAGTACCATTTGGCATTACCGCCCTGGCCATAATGGTATAATGTACCTGTTGGGCTGTGAAATTTTGGATAGGGGTTGGAAAAGGGATTACTGTTGGACTTCCTCCGTTTACTTCATCAGTTACAGTTGCAGAAACGGTGCTGGTTGCAGTAGATTCGTTTGTAATAAAGAAAGAATTATCAGGTTTACTAATGCAGGTACCAAAAGTTTCGGTATTGGTAGCGTTTAAATAGCTTGAAGTTAATTTTGCCTCAACAGCAGGGCCTGCTTTAACTTCAAATGCAGAAGATGGCACACTTGCAGATGCAGGGCTGGTTGATTTTACCCTGACCATATAACCTGTCCCCGGTGTAAGACCAGCTGGTAAAACTCCGTTGATGTAAGTACTGTAAAAGCCGGTATAGGTGCCAATCAGGGTTTCTGCTGCAAAACTTCCATTCTGGTCGGAAAGATAGAGCTGAAACTGGTTTCCTTGTGTGGCGCAACCTGAAGTAATGTTAAACGGGACACCAATCGTACTACCAGGAGTAAAAGGGCCGGCATCTACTGTGCCAATATTAATCTGCGAAAAACATACTGACGTATAAAACAGTGCCCCAAAAAACAGGACAAAACAATGCCATTTCCTTTTACAGCGAATCTTCATAAATCTCTAACACTGGGGAATGATTTTATTATGCGTTGTAAGTCCTGCTTTGGGAAACTTACTTTATCTGGCCTCACAGATTAGGATGAATGCCGGAATGGGATTCGCAAATAAATATTCGTTGCAAAGAACGTAATTTTTGTATTACAACTGCAAAATTTTACACCAACATCAACTAAATGAGCAGGTTATAGATCCTGTTAAATCTGGTTTCATGCGGGAGAAGGGCATAAAAAACCCCCAAGGATTAATCTCCCTGAGGGCATATTTTTACACGAAATCGTTTCGTTATGGATTGGTATTACATCATACCGCCCATACCGCCGCCGCCCATTGGAGGCATTGGAGCACCACCTTCTTCAGGTTCGTCTGCTAAAACAACTTCTGTAGTTAATAACATTGCTGCAATAGATGCTGCATTTTCTAAAGCTACACGGCTTACTTTAGTTGGGTCGATAACACCAGCTCCAATTAAGTTTTCGTAAGCACCTGTGCGTGCATTGTAACCGAAATCAGCAGTACCTTCTTTAACTTTTTGTACTACGATAGAACCTTCAATACCTGCGTTTTCGCAAATCTGACGTAATGGCTCTTCAATAGCACGACGGATGATCTGAATACCCGTGTTTTCATCTTCGTTAGCACCTTTTAAATCAGCGATAGAAGCTACAGCGCGGATGAAAGCTACACCACCACCAGCAACAATACCTTCTTCTACAGCCGCACGGGTTGCATGTAAAGCATCATCA
>Ga0308157_10000487_pt1 | contig 131014 bp, 123 predicted proteins | sample PhyBR1_FD_201035 | JGI IMG/M metagenome (GOLD analysis project Ga0308157, IMG submission 201035) | Phyllosphere microbial communities from UC Gill Tract Community Farm, Albany, California, United States - DLSLB.R1 | ecosystem: Host-associated > Plants > Phyllosphere > Unclassified | place... | reverse complement strand
TTTTTTATTCTTCTGCGCTTACTGATAATCTCTCGTTTTCAGTGCGGCAAAGATAACAACTTATACTGTCATAAAACAAACTTACTTAACATAAAATTCATATAATATTTATATTGTGGATAAGTATACCTTTTAAAATGCTTGTTTCATGCGTGTTAGGAGATATACAGAGTTATTAACAATGGCGGATTTGTTTTTACGATGCTTTGGAAAGAGGCTTTTGGGCATAGTTAGACGCCGGAAATGCTGCTTTATATATAATAGGCATTTTAATACTAGCGGGTTCAAAAATACGATTAGATAGGTTTGGGCTAAAGACGCATTGGAGGGATTGTTTTTAGGGGAAGAGGTTAAAACCCGTTCCTAGTGAATAGGGAAGACATGTACACACGATTTATTAAGAGGAGATTGGCAAGCCTCTTCCCCAGAGTCTATATATAATAGAGATATATTGGGGACAATGGGCGTTTTTTAATGGAAGAATCCGAAAGAGGGATTGGAATGAGTATCATTAAATAATTGGGAGAAAGAATTCTTTCATGAATAATCATCATAAAAGGTACACCTCACTAGCCCCGATAGCAGCGGTTACCCCGCAACATGCACTGGAAAGACGCTGGAAATGCCGCGGAAAGTAAAGCCTGAGGAGTAGAAGCGAATAGCGGGAAAGTGCTAATAAGCAATTATCTTATTAAAGGGATTTAAAATCTGGAGAAGTTGAAACGTGAAGTTCCTCTTTGACTTCAATAAAGTGATCAGAAAAATCGTTTGAGTAAAGCCTTATATATATAGTATCCCAAAAGACAACCTATAGTATCGGCTACGATATCGAGGGTTTCCATAGATCTTCCCAGTCCCATCTCTTCCTGAAGAATCTCCGTGAGAAAAGCGTAGATCAACATGATCTGAATGTAATAGGAAAACTTTATACGGGGAAATGTGACCATAAAACAAAAGCCCAGAACGGCAAATATACTCAGGTGCAGGACTTTGTCAATACCGCTGAACATAAACCAGTACTCCTGATTTTCCTGCCCGGGTTTGAGAAGCATATAAGTAAGAAATGCCCAATAAATGGGCAAAATCTTACTAAATATTTTTGAAATTTTATCCAATGATAGCCTGGTATTCTTCTGCAGAAAGCAATTCAGACTGATCTGCACCGTCAGCAATTTCTAATTTGATGATCCATCCGTTTCCATAAGGCTCTGTATTCAACAGTTCAGGCTGATCTTCAAGATCTGAATTGAATTCAATTACTTTTCCTGCAATAGGTAAGAATAAATCTGAAACCGTCTTTACTGCTTCTACACTTCCGAAAACCGCTCCGCCTTCAAGATCATCATCTACTGTATCTACATCTACATACACAATATCGCCAAGCTCTCCCTGTGCAAAATCTGTAATACCAATCGTAGCAACATTTCCTTCAATCTTGATCCACTCGTGATCTTTAGTGTACTTTAATTCTGATGGTGTGTTCATTTTTAAATTTTTATTTTGTACAAATGTATTCAAAATTATACTAGCTTCAAATATCAGATATAAAAAATGTCCTTCAAAATTGAAGGACATTTGAGTTTATTTCACTTTATTTTAGAAACCACCTGAATCACCGAACGTAAACGTTGCAGAAATTCCGGCTCTGATGGTAGATAATGGGAATGCCGTTGATATCTTATATTTTGAAGTCATTTGTTCGTAGAAGACTCTCAGGTTAAGATTTTCGGAAACATTGTAATCTGCAGAAAGCTTAATATTCATTAGCTTTTGCCCTCCCGTCACCTGCGAATCATTCAGTAGAATATTCATAATAGAGGTTTTACTGTCCCTTAATGAGATGTCTCCCCTGATATTAAGGTCGCTTCCTTTTCCTCTGCTTCCTCTGGTATTGGCCATACCTAATCTGAAGTTTTTCACAATATAACCAAGCCTTACCACGTATTCTGTATTGGAATCTTCTGTCAGGGTATGGTTTACCAAACCTAGTGATAACATCCTGTTTTTGTTATACTGAATACCAAACTGCATATTATTTCTCATGGTAACATCTATTCCGATAAGCGGAGAGAATGATTCTACATAACCTACCTGTGAGAATGTAAATGGATTGATGTAGTCACCATTCACATCAAACACAGCATTAGGATCACTCCCTTTAGCAGTTAGGCTATTAAAATAATCAATACTTGACTGAACCCCTGCCGCTGTATAGGTTGCTGTGTAGGTATGTTGTATATCAAACTTAGAGAACTGACCATTAATAATCGGGATATTTCTCAATCCGGAATAGGTTAGTTTCCAGTTCGGAATTGGAAGTCCTGCTTTCTTTGCATTCCCCATCTGTTTTACAGATTTACCTTCAACAGCAGCTCTGAATGCAGGAATTAACACATAAGCATTGGAAATACTATAGCCGTCTGCAAAACCATCTGTTAATGGAGCATTAGGACCACCAAGCTGTTGTGAAAGTTCTCTTGCATTCTGCCTGATCGCCTGGTAAATCGCTTCGCTTTGCTTGAACGAGGTTTTCAACAGTACTACAGAATTAGAGTAAGTTACCAGATCATTAGCAAATACATAATCATGGTTTGTTGTTGCCAGGTTATTCCTGTTATTGAATCCTGACTGGGAGAAGTTTCTGTTATAATTATGCAACGCACTCAGATCTATTCTGAATTCATTAATTGGGACAATTTGTAAATTGGCTCTTAATTCCCGTGTTGACATCCGTATATAAGGATCTGTCATATAAGGAGAGTCACTTACCCATCCGTTCTCCAGAACGGTTCTTCTGACGTCAGCCTGAGACCCTAATAAGAATCCCATAGTAGGTCCTCCCAGGGTTTGACCGTAGCCATACCAGTTCGGAGCAGACAGTAAGCCAGGAAGTACTGTTCCGTTATTTTCAGAGTAATTAACATCCAGCTGTTTGAAAGAGGTCATGAAGAATGCTGCACTCTCAAGCGGTGTCAGTTTATTCTTGAACTTATATTTTTTGTATTTGAATCTTTTTTTCTCCCACTGCTGAGTATAAACATTATTCAGGGAGTCAATCTCCTGCTTACGTTTCTGAAGCTTTGTATTGATATTCTTAAAGTACTTAAACTGACTGAAGAACTTCGGAATATCCGCCGTTGCTGTTGCCAGGATCATATTGGTATTCTGACCAACAGAACCAAGGCTTCCTTCAGGACTCGAAAGGAGTGCTGTAGACCTTGCATTCCAGTTGTAGGTAAATCCATATCCTACTTCTGCATTAATGAAATCAAGATACGGAAGATACTGGAACGGAAGTTTATAGTTCAACTGTGCTCTGTGATTGTACAATACCGGCCTTCCCGCTCTGAATACATTTCCAAAAATGGATTTGTCATTCATGGTATTCACATCCACCTGATCATTAAGGGTTCTTGTAGCAGAATTGATTTCCAGCTTTAATGATTTTGTGAAATTGAAGCCCAACCCGTACTGCCATCCAAAATAGAAGTTTCTGTTTTTGATTGCATCGAAGCTGCTTCCTGTGTTTCCACTTAAAATAGCTTCTACATTTCTAAATTCAAGTTCATTATAATTTCTGTCGATTTCCGTTCTGAAAGATAATCTTGTAGGAATAGGATTGAAATTAAACTCTTTAACCCATCTCAGATACTTCGTTGATTTTGCCGTATCGCTGATCATTCTATTGAAAGGTTTGATCACCCACGGTTTGAAGGTATAATTATAATCAACATATCCTCTCAGATACTGTCTGTAATTTCTGGAAGTATAAATATCTCTGAAGTAATCATCGTTATATACCGCCGTTACAGAAACGTTCTCAATATCATAGAATTTAGGTTTCTTATTAGGGTTCATTCTTTCTTTATGCATATTCACTACCCCGATACTTCTCTGCTGGGTATATGTTCTCGCTACTTTTTTCAGCTGTTCTTTGTTGGCAGCTTTATTGAACTCTACATCGGTATCCAGTGGATTGTACTTAGGATCTTCGATGGTTTGTGAGTATGAATAGTTCAGAGGAATTTTCACTCCGCTTTTTTCAGGAAGGAATTTATCTACATTTACCGCTGTATTGATACTGAAAGCTGATTGGGTAGACTGGGTTCTTTCTGCCGGTTTTGAGTCTATGTTTCCAAATCCTACTGAGGTATAGGAAGCGCTGGTATTAACCGTTGCAAAATCTCCAAGATTAAAGTTCAAACTTGCATTTCCGGCATATCCTCCGTCATTTTCAATTTCAGAAAGACGAATCTCATTCACCCATAGAACTCTGGTAATTGGACCTCCTACTCTGTCTCCTGCATTTCTTACCCCAATCATTATGGTTGTAATATTTCCTAAACTTGGACGTCCTTTGATATAAATTCTCTTTAAATCATCACCAAATACAGGATCCATGATTCTTTTGATGATATCAGTAGGTGAACTCTTGTCTCTTCGGATTTTAGCATCAACAAAGTTTTGGATTTCAAGATCTACATCATTTTCAAACGGCCAGATATCCATAGGTGCAGTTGCGGTCTTATCCGTCAATTTCAATGCTGATTCATATTCATAATAGTTATCTGTAGCATCACTACCGAAACGAATAAAGAATCTGGTTCTAGGATCTATTTGCCCGTTATTACTACCTCCACTAGGGGTAGGGTCATGAGCGTGTACAAAAAGTTTCAGCTTTTTATATCTTCTCATATCCAGGGATGTATTTTTGAAAACTCCTCTGGCCTCTTCAAAAAGATTGTCCACTTTCATATACAAAGACGCTTCGTTTTGTCTCTGAGCTCCTGCATTTCCACTCAATACCTGTCTGTCAATTCCCGGAGGCAATACGTAAGGAGGCTGATTTAAAGCATTTTCTTCAATATTTACACTTCCAACCTCAAAATTATTGTTCATCGTATCAGGTCCTGTTGTTCCTTCATTAGGCTCAGGCACTGATATACTGGCAATTTTATTTGGATATCTTCTCCAATCTGATCGCACTAAATCCAATGTTCCAAATCTTAATGTAGAAGTCTGTTCGAATCCGGCTAACATTAATCTCGCAAATCTTACGTTATTAAGTACTGCTGATTTACGCTCTCCTTCTGCTCCAGTTTCCTCAAATTTGGAAACCGGGATTCTGAAAAGGTACCATTTTACATCTGAAGACTGTCCGTTCTGGAAGGTTGCCTTCACCGTTTTTACATCTACGATATTATTCTGTCCTAATGCAAGGTTTGGTTGGTCAAGTTTTACAACATATTCATTATAGCTTTCTGTTTGGTCAAGGTTATAATCTTTGTTGATATCTTCTGCATCCGGTGTCTGTGAAGCAACTTCCAATGAATTCGCCTGAGAGTTTCCTTCCGGGTTTCTGAAATATTTATATCTCTGTACCACAGAAGACGCCTGACTGCCCGTAAATTTCTCGGACATATAGAATACGAAGTCATCTACCGCAGGGTCTACCAGATTGGTTACCGGGTTCACAAATGTATTTCCGAATCTCGATGATTCCTGTTCTGAACTTAAGCCGTCATACCCAAGATCCTGTACTCTTCTATCATCCCCTTCACTAGAGAATGCATAAAGGATAGGGGGTTGTTTTGGCTGAATTCCCCAATTGGAAGCAGATGTTGTAGAAGGTGCTCCTGCTGTAGGAAGACCATTCTCATACTGCATTTTTCCGTCTTTCAGGATGTCTTCAGAAACGTTTCCTAAGTGAAGTAAAAGTCTTGGCGGATTTCCAGGAGACGATCCTAGGGTATTACCATCGGCATACGGATCCATCATCCAGAATTCTACATATTCTATATTCGAAGTGATGAAGTTAGGTACACTCACCGGTCTCATAATTCCCGCCCATCTGCTGGCCGAAGCTTCTGCATTCGGATTCACATTATACGGACCTTTTTCCTGAGGGAAATAAGAAATATCCAGGGTATTGGTGAAAGTCTGCTCTCCAGCTACAAAATCCCTGTTGTTATAAATTTCGGAATATTGTACTCTTCTGGATGCATGATTGGACATTGACTGTGCCGTAATCCCTGCCGGAGCTCTTCCTCCAACTCCCCAGAACCTAGGGTCAATATTATACCAGGATAAAAGTCCTCTACCGTAACCGGTTGTTGTATCATCATTAGCCGGAACTCCGTTAAAAGGAGGGAGCACATTTTTCTCCGGTTTAGAGGCAAGACTCCATGCAGCAGGTTCTTTTAATGATATTTTAGAAGTAGTCTGCTCAAAATCGTCAATATAAGACTGGTCATTTGTTCCTTTATTAAGTCCCGGAAGCAAATAGGCAGCTTCCATCTTGAAGTTCAGATTGGATGGGGCTTCCGTATTTACCAATGGGATTTTATCCGTTAATCTTGTAAGGAAAGGTACCTGATTGTTATACATCATGTTGATACCCGCCATTGTATTATTAACAGCTTCCTGTCCGTAATTTACCTTTTGGGTAAGCGGAGATTCTGAATAATTAACAACCGTTCCTCCCAGAATAAAGTTCTCACTGAATCGTCTTTCGAGGTTTAAGCCGAGGAATCTTTTTCTCTGTGTATTAAAAGTCAGTTGATTTTCTAATGAAATATTGATGGCCTGTCCGGACTGTTTTACATTTTCATTGATAACTGTTACAGTACCCAGCATATAATCTACGGTGTAATCCACCCCTTCTGTCAGCTGTACTCCGTTTGCAGAAACTTTTACGGATCCCTGAGGAACGTTTACTGCACCAAGGGAAATTCCTTGTCCCTGTGTTCCTTTATAACGACCCTCTATGGTATAACGCTGTGCCAGGTTACTTGCCGTAGCGGTCTGTTTCTGCTGCTTATACAGGTCTGTGAAAACAAACTGCGGATCATTTCCAACCTGACTCTGCATAAAGGTTCCGAAAGGCTGTACTTTGGTAAAGATTATTCTTCCGGTTTCAGGTTTGATGGTAACACCATTAACAAAGTCAAAAATACCATCTCCCAGAACTCCTCCACTGTTTTGAATGTCACCATTCATATTGAGGCGGTCCCAATTCAACAATTTCAATAAATTTTTGTCTGCAACCGGTGTTCCGGGAAGATAATTTACTTTACCTCCGGTTTTAGGATCTCTGTAAAAAACGTTGAGGATAAAGCCATCCTGTGCAACCTGCCCTGCATCCAGAGAATAAATATTCTTCATCATCAGGTCCCACATCGGCGAATCTACATTCACTCTGTTATTTACTCTTAGGACTTTGGTTACCAGAACAGGGCTTTCTTCTGAAAATTCCCCTACTTTATACACTTTATTAGACCCATCTGTGTAGGAATAGGAAACAGCTAAAAGCTGATTCTCATTTAGTTTCTGATTTAATGAAATATATCCTAACTGAGGTTGTAATGTATATTCGTTGGAATTCAGCCTTCTTGCTTTGGTATTGAAGATAAACTGTTCCCCATTATCATAAGGCTGCGCACTTCCCGGAAAGGTCTGTCCCTGGAAATTGGGTGCATAATTTTTACCGGCCTCTCTAGGTGTTCCGATAGCGGTATTAATTGATGTATATAAGCCGTTTTGAGAGTTATCCGGCAACCCTGCTCCTTCTCCAAGATCTCTGATCCCGATAATACTTTTCTGATACGCCAGATTACTGTTCCCCTGATCAAGTACCCAGACTTCAAGCCTGGTAATATTCACTGTGGAATTGATCTGTGGATAGTTCATTAAGGCATTATCATAACGGTCATGGAAATAATGTCCAAGGAAAAAGTGCTGGTTATCTTCATAGTCAATCGCATTGACCTTAAAGTTATTCATCACACCACCACCCTGTACAACAATATTTCTTGCTTCACCCTGTTGTTGGGAAAGCACAACAGTTCCATAGGTTTTCCCAAGCTGGAACTCTGTTTTCATACCAAATAGAGACTGCGAACCCCGGATAAGACTGGTTGAAAGCGGCATGTTTACGTTACCGAATTCTACTCTTTTGATGATTTTATCTTCTCCTCCGGCACTTGGTTTATCAACATCACCTAAACCTTTAGTCTGTAAATCTTTCCAGTTTCCTTTTGCCTGCCAGACAAGATTCATTCTGTTCTCGAATGCAAAACCACTCTGGGTGTCATAATTGGCTTTTAGCTGAAGATTTTCTCCAACTTTTCCCAATAATCCCAGCTGTATTCTCTGATCGATGTCAAAGGTGAAACTCGTTCTGTTCTGCGGTAAAATCAGTGGATTGTCTATTTTCTGATACAAACCTGCAAAGTCTAAAGAGGCATATCCCGAAGGAATGATCTCAATCTTGTTGCTTCCGAAAATAGTTTCAAAAAGCTTGTTATTGATCATCAGAGAAGGAATAAGGCCTTTTCTGCGGGCATCACTTCTGTCTTTCCTGAAAAGCAGGTTGTATTTATCCGATTTCTCCTTATAATAAGCCCTTGTCTGGGTTGCCATCATAAATTCTTTATACTCTTCCGGAGACATGGCTGTAGGAGGACCGGTAATTATATTCCCAATTTTTGGATATATGAAATACATTCCGGTTTTTATGTCATAGTAGGCTTCGTATCTTGTAGGATCGGCCAGCTGATATTCCTTTTTTATAATCGCGGTATCACGTACCTGCTGTGCAAAGCCACTTACTGACATACACAGGAACGACAGGAACAAAAATATCTTAAAATGCTTATTCTTCGCCACCAAATGTTAAATGTTTTTTAAAATTTGTTTTACCAGTTCTTCTACAGAAACCTCCGGATTCTGCTTCAGAATTCTGTCTGCAATTTTTTCACTCATCCGTTTAGGAATCCCTAAAACTTCTAATGCAGATAACGATTCTTCCTTGATTTTATTATCTGCAAGGGCAGAAATGTTTTCTTCCGGAAGACTGAATTTCTGGACTTTATCTTTAAGATCTACAATGATCCTCTCTGCTGTTTTTGCCCCGATTCCTTTTGCTTTTTGAATGAGTGCACTGTTCTTTGAAAGTATGGCTGAAGAAATCTCCCCGAGACTTAAAGTAGAAAGCAGGATAAGTGCTGAAACAGCGCCTACCCCATTAACGCTTATTAACAGGTTGAACATCTCTTTTTCTGAACGAGTGTTAAAACCGAAGAGAAGGTGGGCATCTTCCCGGATGATCTGCTGGGTAAATAAGAAAGCCGGCTGATTCAGGGCCAGTACCTGGGAGGTCATCAAACTGATACCTACATAGTAACCAACTCCTTGTACATTGATCACTGCGTAGGTGGGCGTAAGTTCTTGAACGCTGCCTTGTAAAGAAAATATCATTATTAATTTTTAAAACTCCCAAATATAGCAATTTAAACTAATTAATGTTTTTATTTCCAGTACGAATGAATTTTAACTTAAATTTTGACTGTATATTCAATGAATTCATATAAATACAAAAAACCTATCCAAGCGGATAGGTTTTATACTATTTTTATTCTTAAAAAACAGGTTTTTTATTATTTTTTGCTTTCTCTTCTTTGAGCATCCAATACTGCAATTGTTGCAAGATTTACGATTTCATCTACACTGGAACGCATCTGCAATACATGTACAGGCTGCTTTAATCCCATTAAGATTGGTCCGATAACCTGTGCCACTTTCATTCCTCTGATAATCTTGTAAGATAAATTTGCACTTTCAAGATTCGGGAAAATGAATGTATTGGCCGGGGTTGTTCCAAGTTTTGAGAATGGATAATCACTTAAATGATCTGCGTTCATGGCAAAATCCGGCTGAATTTCTCCATCTACAACCATTTTAGGGTATTTTTCATGCAGAATACTTACTGCTTTGGCTACTTTTTTAGAGGTATCAGAGATGGCAGCGAAGTTTTCAAAACCAAGCATTGCAATTCTAGGCTCAATAGCAAAAGATTTTACGGTAATTTCTGCCATTTTAGCGATATTCACCAGGTCTTCTGCTGTTGGATTCTGATTGATGGAAGTATCTGCAAAGAAAATAGGTTTCTTTTCAGACAGGATCATCATCATTGCAGCTACTTTGTCTACGCCTTTATCTTTTTCGATTACTTCTAAAACAGGACGGAGTACTGAGGTATAGTTTTTAGAGAACCCTACGATAAGCCCGTCTGTATCTCCATGTCTCAACATCAGAGGTCCGAAATAATCTCTCTGGCGTACATATCTTTTCGCCTTGTACTCGTTCATTCCTTTTCTCTGACGAAGTTTCCAGAGTGTTTCTCTGTATTTTTTCCTGTTTTCCTTCTGATCGTCATCACTAGGATCGATAATCGGTACATCCAGATTGATTCCGAAACGTACCATCTGTTCCTGAATGTATTTTTTATCTCCTAAAAGACTTGGGAAAGCAATTCCTTCTTCATAAAGAATCTGTGCAGCTTTCAGAACATTGTATTCTTCGGCATTTCCAAGGGTAATTCTTTTCGGGTTGGATCTTGCACGGCTCTGCATCATTCTTACCAGCTTTTCGTCACGTCCCATTCTGTCCAGTAGCTGGTTTTCGTATTCTTCGAAATCTGTGATTGTTTTCCCTGCAACTCCGCTTTCAATAGCTGCTTTTGCTACAGCACTTGATACTTTGGTGATCAGTCTGTTATCAAAAGGTTTCGGAATGAAATACTCTCTTCCGAATTGTAAATTCTGTACATTATATGCTAATATTACAGCTTCAGGCACCGGTTCTTTAGCCAGATCTGCGATAGCGTGTACGGCAGCCAGCTTCATTTCTTCGTTAATTCCTTTTGCCTGAACATCTAAAGCACCACGGAAAATATACGGGAATCCCAATACATTGTTTACCTGGTTAGGATAGTCGCTTCTTCCTGTTGCCATAATCACGTCTTTACGGGTTTCAACAGCCAGGTCATACGCAATCTCCGGATCTGGATTTGCTAGGGCAAAAACAATAGGGTTTTCGGTCATGCTCATCAGCATTTCCGGAGTCATCACATTACCTTTTGATAATCCAATAAAAACATCTGAACCTTTTACAGCGTCTTCTAATGTTTCAATATCAGTTTGAGCGATGAAATCCAATTTTTCAGGGGTAAGATTTTCTCTTTTATGATTGATTACTCCCTTACTGTCGCACATCAGAACGTTTTCCTTTTTCAGCCCCAGTGCAATGTACAGTTTAGTACACGCAATGGCAGCTGCTCCTGCCCCGTTCACTACCATCTTTACTTCAGCAATATCTTTATTGGCAATCTGAAGTGAATTGATTAGTGCTGCTGCAGAAATAATTGCTGTTCCGTGCTGATCATCATGCATTAATGGAATATCCAGCTCTTCTTTAAGTCTCTGCTCAATATAAAATGCTTCGGGAGCCTTAATATCTTCAAGGTTAATTCCTCCGAACGTTGGAGCAATTCCTTTTACAATCTGAATGAATTTATCCGGATCTTTTTCATTGATTTCGATATCAAACACATTGATATCTGCAAAGATCTTAAACAGAAGTCCTTTCCCTTCCATTACTGGTTTTGAGGCTTCTGCCCCAATATCACCAAGCCCAAGCACGGCAGTTCCGTTTGAAATTACAGCTACCAGGTTTCCTTTTCCTGTGTAATCGTAAACTGTTTCCGGTTTATCGTGGATTTCCATACAAGGAACAGCCACTCCCGGCGAATAGGCCAGGGACAAATCTCTTTGAGAAGAGTGCGGCTTTGAAGGAATCACTTCGATCTTTCCTTTAGGTTCTGCTTTATGATAGTCTAACGCGGCCTGATTAAAGTTCTTTTCGTCGCGGTGGGTTTTACTTGACATAGAATTTCGTTTTTTATTAAAGTATATATTTAATATGGTAGTCTACTAAACTTTCGATAGGTTTTTGTACGACATGACCCACATTTAAATGAAGTTCTGCCGCAACAGAACGGAGAATATTTTCATAGTAATAAGCGATAGAGCCGATAAAGTTAATTTCGGCATCTTTTGATTCGGCATAAGGAATCACCTGGTATTCGAAAAAGTTCTTCATTTCTTCGAAAACCATCTCCTTAAGGTAAGGATGATCTTTTCTTTCGATCACAAATTTGTTGAAGTCTGCCAGAAAGGCATTCGGTCTCGGGCTGTGATACATCTTTTTCAATGCTTCTTCTACCGTAAGCTGATAAGCCTGCTCAAATTCGGAATGAAGGTCTGCAGGAAGTTTTTTCATAAAATATCTGCGCACGAGCTGTTTTCCGATCGCACTTCCGCTTCCTTCATCTCCTATAAGGAAACCAAGGGACGGTAGTTCTATTTTCAGGTTTTTCCCGTCAAAATAACAAGAGTTTGACCCTGTTCCTAAAATGCATACGACAGCCGGTTTTCCGCTGTATGCGGCATAAGCTGCGGCCATAAGATCTTCTTTTACCACAATTTCAGCTCTGGTAAATATCCTTTTAAGCTCTTCTTCTATTGTTTCGCAGTTTTTTTTCACACCGCATCCGGAACCATAAAAGAAAATCTTTGTGATGGAGTTTTTGATCAATGTCAGGTTGCTGTTTTTCTCTATTTCAGGGACAATAAGTTCTCTGTTGATAAAGTTCGGGTTGAAGCCGATAGTTTCTGTTTTTAGAAAAACCTTTTTGAAATCATCAAGAATCACCCAGTCCGACTTAGTAGAACCACTGTCAACAATAGCAACCATATTTTACATTTTAGTTTAAGGGTGCTAAAATATGAATTTATCTTCAATTAGCGTTTAAAAACAACCTGGAAGCTGTTTAAAATCACGAATGTTTTATATCAGTTTTTTCGTTATTGAACTGGATCAGCCAGTCTTCAATTTCATCTTCCAGATAGGAGGTCTGAAGAACCATCGCATTGATAAAATCATCGGGTACGGGTTCTCCTGTAGAATTTTCAAGATTCCAGAGTTCATCTGCCATATTTTCATATTCAGAATATACTCTTTTGAAGCGGGAATTTTCTTTTTCAAGAGCTTCAATATTTTTTTGCTGAAGCTGGAATTTTCTGTATTTGTTTTGACGTTTCATACAAATATTGTTATTAATTGAGGGGCGTAAAAATGGGGTGTATGCTTTCAATCGTGCATTACAAGATAGAAAAAACCATCAACACAAGAAGTTGAAAATGAATTTATTATCAGGTTATAATTACATCATTCAGAAGATTAAATTTAGACATAATTTTGATTCAAAAAAATTTTTTAACAACTTTTTTCAGTGTTTAACATATCATTATTAGTTGATCCTTTTCTGAGCTTATGTTTATATGTTCTAAGACACAGGTTATCATCTCATCTTTCTTAATCTTTTTTCTTTATTTTAAATTTTGACTCTCTTTCTTATTAATTTATCATTCACCAGCAAGACGAAATTCACGATTAACAGGTTGAGGAGATACAAAATCTTTTGTGTGAAAACTTTTATTTCCGGTATATTAATATATAGTTATAAATTTGCAGATCATATATTTTGAATGAAAGAGTTACTCATACGCCAGAAGCAGGTTCTGTTCTTCATCATTGCCGGAGGACTGAGTGCTGTAGTAGAGATCGGAAGTTTTAAGGCATTCAGCACCTACCTTCCTCATGTCTTTGCCAGGGAAGTTAATTTTCATGGTATACATTATCCTTTAAGCAATATTTTCTCTACGAGCTGTGGCATCATCAGCAATTATTTTCTGAGCATCTGGTTTGTTTTTGAAAGAGGAAAACATTCCAAGAAACGGGAATTTGCCTATTTTATGGGAGTTTCTTTTGTTTCAACCTTATTGAGTCTTGGATTTTTCCAGGTATTTTACAGTTTTATATTTAAGGATAATATCAATTTAATTTTTTATACCTTAAGCCCGGAAATGATCAGCAAAGTAGCGGCAATCCTGCTGGTTTCCATTCTTAATTATTCAGTAAAAAAGAAAGTAATTTTTAACGGTTAAGCAGTGGCAAAGATTTTAAATTACCTATGGAGATTCTGGCTTCTTCTGTTAGCTTTTGTACTGACAGTTACTCTGGGAATTCCTGTTTATATTTTATCCTTCAACAAAAAGCATTATAAATATGCGTATAAATTCATACGATTGTGGTGCTTTGGTATGTTTTACGGTATGGGACTGAGATATGACCTGATCAAGCTTTCAGACCAGAAGAAAGATAAAAACACCCAGTATGTTTTCATTTCGAATCATACTTCCATCATGGATATTATGCTTACCTGCATTTTATTTCCACACAACCCGATTTGTTTTGTGGGTAAAAAAGAACTGGTAAAAATTCCGATCTTCGGAACCATCTATAAAAGAATATGTGTAATGGTAGACCGGGGAAGCGCCAGAAGCCGAGCCGATGTTTACAGAAGATGTGCTGAAAAGATGGAGGAAGGTAACAGCATCGCCATATTTCCTGAAGGCGGCGTTCCGGATGACACGTCTGTTATTCTGGATGATTTTAAAGACGGAGCCTTCACCTTATCTTCGAAACATAATTCTCCTATTGCTGTGTATACTTTTATCGGGTTAAAAGAAATTTTCCCCTTTGACAGCTCGAAAGGCTACCCTGGAAGAGTAAAAGTATATTTCAACGGAATTATGGAGCCTTCAGATTCTCCAAAAGACTTAAAAACAGAAGCTTATAATCAGATAAAAAAAACGCTGCTGGAACATTCTATTTAAAAGAAATAGTTATATTTGTTTGCGAAATTTTTAACAAATATGTCAAATTATTCTAAACAAACCAATTGGGGACAATTCATTCCTTTGGTTACTGTGTTTTTTTTCTGGGGATTTGTAGCGGCAAGTAATGACATTCTGATCCCGGTCTTTCAAAAAGCCTTTAAACTGACCCAAACTGAAAGTATGCTCGTACAGATCTGCTTTTATGTGGCTTACACTGTGGGTTCTTTAATTTATATGGCTGTTTCAAAGAGTTTGAAACAAGACCTGATCAACAAAATAGGATATAAAAACGGCTTAATTTTAGGTCTTCTTATTTCTGCAGCGGGAACTTTACTTTTCTATCCTGCAGCCAATATGGGTTCTTTCCCATTAATGATCTCAGGACTTTTTATCGTAGGTCTCGGGTTTTCACTGCAACAGATTGTAGCCAATCCATTAGCCATTGAAGTCGGACCGGTGGAAACAGGATCTCAAAGACTGACAATGGCCGGGGGAATCAATAATTTGGGAACAACGATCGGCCCTCTTATTGTTTCATTTGCCATTTTCGGATCTGCTTCTGCTGCTAATACGGAAGCGAGTATTGAAAGTGTAAAAATTCCTTATCTGATCTTAGGGGCTGCATTTGCTTTGGTAGCTGTAATGCTTAAGTTTTCATCTCTTCCTGCAATAACTCCTACCAATACTAAAGATACTGATGATATTGTTCCTGGCGATCATAAAACATCAGCTTTCCAATACCCTCAATTAGTTATGGGGATGATTGCCATCTTTGTTTATGTAGGGGTGGAGGTTTCTACAGCAAGTAATCTTCCTGCATATATGGAAAAAAGTTTAGGTTTCGAAACTAAAGAAGTTGCTCCTTATATTTCATTATACTGGGCTTCATTAATGATCGGCCGTTGGACCGGAGCTGTAGAAGCTTTTGATGTGAGCGGCGGATTTAAAAAGATATTAAGATTCATTGCTCCTTATCTTGCATTTGGAGTCTTCCTTCTGGTGAATGCCATTGCAAAACATGATCTTTCTCCGTTTTATGTGTATGCAGCGGTTATTATCGTAATGATTATCTGCGATATTATGAGTAAAGGAAATCCTGCAAGAATGCTTCTGATCTTTTCCGTAGCTGGTATTGCAGCATTATTGATAGGAATGTCTACCTCTGGAATGACTTCTGTATATGCATTTACCAGTGTAGGTTTATTCTGTTCTACCCTATGGCCGTGTATTTTTGCTCTTGCGATCAATGGTCTTGGAAAGCATACTAACCAAGGATCCGGTTACCTGATTATGATGATCATGGGAGGTGGTATTGTCAGTATGATACAGGGTTACATTGCTGATTTAACAAATATTCACTTCAGCTATATCGTAGGTGTTATCTGTTTTGCTTATCTTGCGTTCTATGCAATCCGTGTCACAGGAATCCTGAAGGCACAAGGTATTGATCTAGACAAAATTTCTAAAGGCAGTGGTCATTAACAGTAAAAAAATTATTCATAAAAAACGATTTTGGGCAGGTGTATTACTTGCCCAATTTCTTTTGTTCTATGGATTTTCGAAATCCAGCATGATGGTTTCTTTTTTTGAACAGTTCTTTGAATATCAAAAAGGAATACATCAGGTACTTTTCAGCTGGATTCCTTTTTCTTTCGGAGATCTGATCTATATTATTCTGGGAATCTTTCTTTTATATTTTCTCATTAAATGTTTTAAAAAGACAGGCAGAAACGATGCTTTTCTTAAAATACTCGCAGGCATCAATATTTTCTATTTTACCTACCAGATCTTCTGGGGAATGCTGTATTTTCAGACTCCAATCATCAAAAAGCTTGCATCTCAACAGGAGCCTGACATTAATAAAGCGAAAACTCTTGCTCTCCGCTATCTTGAAAAATGTAAAGCTACCCGCACCTCCGTTCGGGAAGATAAAAACGGTATTTTCATTATTACTGATCTGAAATCGGTACAAACTGAAATTCTTAAACAACAGCAGCAGCTTCCAAAGTTTATTTCAGACAAAAGAGCCCCGCAGGTTAATGCTTTCAAACCCAGCCTGTTTAAAAAAGTAATGAACTTTACCGGAATATTGGGATATTATAATCCTTTTACGGCAGAAGCTCAATATAATGGAGAGCTTCCGCACACTTTTATTCCGTTTACGTCGGCGCATGAAAGTTCTCATCAGCTTGGCTTTGCACGGGAACAGGAAGCTAATTTTATAGGCTATCTGATTGGCATTCATTCAGACAATATTGATTTGAGATACAGCACCGAATATTTCACTCTTAAAAGCCTTTTAAGATTCATTGTGGAGGAAGATCCTGAATTTGTAAAAATGGTTTTGAACCACTATTCTCCTGCCATGAAAAGAGACAGAGCTTATGAAAGAGCTTTTATTTTAAGGCATCAGGGCTGGCTTGATGATTTTTTCGGATTTACGAACAATCTGTTTCTGAAAAGTAACCAGCAGGAAGGTTCTGTAACGTACTCCTACTTTATTGACCTTCTTTTAAACTATGAGAAATAGTGTAGGACTTAAAATGAAAATTCTGTGAAAGCAAGACACAAAATTTTGAAATAATTTTTATTGACCGCGAAGGCAAACAAAAAATAATAGTGGCTTGTTTTGAAGGCTCTTTGCTCATATTTGAAATATAAGGTCTTTGTATTACTTTACTAAACTTACACCTTTGTTTATCCCTAAATTTATCCATCTCTTTGCCTTGATTTATGTTTGATATAATGTATGATGGGGGTATTTAGTCAGATCTTAAGCAGCTTCAGCTTTTATGCTTTATCCTTTTTAACAGGCATAAAAAAAGAATCGTATCAGGCGATACGATTCTAAAAACACAAATGATGAAAAAAAATTTATTACCTTGACTTGTTCCCTCATTCAAGGCGATGTAAAAGTACAACATATTTCATAAATACAAAAAGATTTCCCTCCTTTTTTTAAACTTTATGAAAATTTTATGATTTTTTAAGTTTTTTTGAGTTTGCTATTGAAAATCAACATTATGTTAAAATCAACAATTCTGCAATAAAATTGATTTTAAAGATCGGTTTTAAATATAAAAAGGTTACAAAATTCAACACTTATATAAAGATATAATAAACAGTTTTTCTTTATTTTTCAGAAGTAAAAAATTAGAGTTATTATCGAATATAAGGTATAAAACGGCTTTCAATTTTTAATAATGTCTCAAACTGATTATGCTCATAGTTAAACCAGGAAAAAACGGATATCAAATACAATTCTGTGTAAAATAAAATCTGGAAACGGTCCCATTGAACAGAACTCTTGTTGACAGGATTGGGGAATTTTTAATAGAAAATGAAAATCTAAAAGATTTTCTGACGTTATCAGCCGCTACAATCGGTTACCTGCTGCTCATAAAAATCTATAGCATAAAATACCAGACTATTTCTAAAAGTACAGATTTACAACCTTATATAGTCACTTAAACGTCGTATATCACCCTTGAAAGAAAAAAAATTTGTTTATTTGAAATCTCTGCGTATTTTAGATAAAAATATTAATATGATTTTTGACAAGCTAATAAACTACCTGAAATTAGACAAACAGGAATTCACATTTCAGTTCAATTCGCATCCTAATTTTCCTTCTGCACTTGCATTCAGCGATACCTTAAACTTTATGGGGGTAAAAAATGATGCCTATGAACTGGATAAAGAATACTGGGATGAATTGCCGGAAGAATTTATTGCTATTGTGGACAACTCTTTCTCTCTTGTAAAAAAATCAGGAAACTCTTATTCAGTTTACTCAGAAAAAGCTAAAACTCTTAACAAAGAAGAACTTCATCAAAAATCTACAGATTTCGTATTATTATTTGAAAAAACAGAAAACGCAGAAAATAAATCAGCTTTTGATTTTAAGCCTGTTTTATATCTTGTTTTTGCGGTCATTCTTATCTACTCTTTTCTAACTCTGAGTGTATATGAAGCTATTTTCAATGTTCTTTCGTTAGCCGGCGTTTACATCTCGCTGGAAATCTTCAACCAGAAATTCGGGAATACTTCCACAGTTATCGGAAGTATATGCGGTGATACAACTGCCAGCCAGGCGGCTAATTCATGTGATAAGATCATCAAACAGGATAAAACAAGTATTTTCGGTTTAAAGTTTTCAGATTTTTCTCTGATCTATTTTACCGGACTTGCAGTAATGGGATTATTCCTTCCAGCTTCAGCTTATATTATTAAGGGATTCACGTTTGTTTCGGTAATTGCCATTGCTTATTCTTTATATATTCAGGCTTTTGTAGAGAAAACATTCTGCAGAGTCTGCCTTTTGATTATTTCAATTCTTGCAGGACAAATCGTAATCAGTACTCTGTTGTTTCAGAACACGGTTTTTAGTATAGGAATATTATTATTAACTCTTATTTTGTGGCTGCTTATCTTTTCAGCCGTCCTATATTCCAGCAATCTGCTTACTCAAAAAGAAAACCTTCAGAAATCTAATGCAAAAAATCTAAGATTTAAAAGAAATTATGATCTTTTCAAAAGTCAGCTTTTAGAAAATGAAAAAATAACATTTCAGGATAACCAGACCTTTTCTCTGGGAAATAAAGATGCTAAACTTCGTATTGCCATTGTATCTAATCCCTATTGCGGTTTCTGTAAAGATGCTCATAAGATTATGGAGGGACTTTTGGAAAAATACCCGGAAGATATTTCCGTACAAATCCGTTTCAATTATTTCCCGGACAGGGCTCCTGAAAAATACACTCAGCTTCTTTCTGCATTCAACTATATGTACCATAACAAACCTCAGAAAGAATTCATGCACACTATAGAAGAATGGTTTGAAACAAAAGATGAGAGCAAAGCTGTGGCAAGAGCAGGCTTGGCTACGACTGAGGATCTTACACCATTCACTGCAATGTCTACTGACAACAGTAATGCAGGACTTAACTTCACTCCTATATTCGTTCTGAACGGATATCAGTTCCCGGATAAATATGATCGTGACGATATCTGGTATTTCGTTGATGAATTAATAGAAGATGAAGACTTTTAGTAAGATTTTCCAAAAGAAAAACCTTTATTGAATTTGAAAATTCACTATCTTAGGAAAAAATAAAAGCGTAATCCGAAAAGCTTTAAAAGAGTAGGAAGCCAACCAAAACTAATTATTATGAAAAATTTAAAGAAAGTATCCCGCGAAAACCTGAAAATGATCATTGGTGGAGACAGTACCCCTATAAGTGATGGTCTGGGTGGATGGCGTTGTTCAAGCAGTTTTGAAATAGTATGCTATAAAGGCTGTACGCCAATGTGCATGAGTTTTACTAAATGTATGATTTCATTCTGCCATGATCCGATCTAATCAATTTATTGAATTAAAAACAACAACCAATACAAAAAAAGACTATTGTGAAAAATTTAAAAAAACTTTCAAGGGAAAACCTAAAGACTCTTAAGGGAGGAATTACTGAAGAATGTGCCCGTATTCAGGCTGTATCGGTATGCTATCCTATCGGCGGATGCCCTTTAGATGAAATTTGTGTACGGGTATGCAATAAGGTATGCATTCTGTAAATAAGCGTTAAGCTTGAATATTAATAATAGTAGATAAATTAAAAATGTCGCCATCTTTTGGCGGCATTTTACAATGAAAAAAGTTTTGAAGAAATTTCCTTTTTATAAACAGCCTGACGCTAAAGACTGCGGGCCCACCTGCCTTAGAATAATAAGTAAATATTATGGCAAAAGCATCTCGCTTCAGCAGATCCGTACACTTTCTGAAACTACCCGTGAAGGGAGCAGCCTCTTAGGCCTCAGTGATGCAGCAGAAAATCTGGGATTCCGGTCACTTGGAGTTCAGATTGATTTCAATACCCTTACAGAAGAAGTTCCATTCCCCTGCATTGTACACTGGAACAAAAATCACTTCGTTGTTGTTTATAAGATTGATAAAAACAATAAAGTCTATATTTCAGATCCTAGTTATGGACTGATTACCTATACCAGAGAAGAATTCATCAAACTATGGATAGGAGAAAATGCTAATGAAAATACAGAAGAAGGCATTGTCCTGATTCTGGAAACAACACCGGCTTTTTTCCAGACCGAATTCGATTCAGAAGAAAGCAAGGCAAGCTTCTCTTTTCTGTCCAAATATCTTTTAAAGTACAAATCACTTGTTATCCAGCTTGCAGTAGGACTTTTAGCAGGAAGTTTACTTTCCCTTATTTTCCCATTCCTTACCCAGAGTATTGTAGATGTGGGGATACAAAATCAGGATCTTAACTTCATTTATGTTGTACTTCTTGCACAGATCATGCTGTTTCTGGGAAGAATGGGAATTGAAGTTATCCGAAGCTGGATCTTGCTTCACTTATCCGCCAGAATCAATATCTCTATCATTTCAGATTTCTTTATTAAACTGATGAGACTTCCTATCAGCTTTTTCGATACGAGAATGACAGGAGATATCATGCAGAGAATTAATGACCATCACAGAATTGAACAGCTTCTGACCAGTTCGTCTTTAAATACATTGTTCTCATTGGTCAACCTTATTATTTTCAGTATTGTTCTATTGTTTTATGACTATAGACTATTTATCGTTTATCTGGTAGGAGCCGTATTGTATGTTGGATGGATCAGCTTTTTCCTTAAAAAGAGAAAAGAATTAGACTATAAAAGATTCTCTCAGGTTTCTCAGGAACAGAGTAAAGTCATTGAACTGATCAACGGGATGCAGGAAATTAAAATGCATAATGCTGAAAAACAGAAACGCTGGGACTGGGAATTCCTTCAGGTAAAACTATTTAAAATAAGAATTCAGTCACTTTCATTAGAGCAATGGCAGTCTGTAGGAGGAAATTTCATTAACCAGATGAAAGATATCCTGGTAAGTTTTCTTTCTGCAAAACTTGTTCTGAGCGGTAATCTTACTTTGGGGATGATGCTTTCTGTACAGTATATTATTGGGCAGCTTAACAGCCCTCTGCTTCAGCTTATTGACTTTATCAAACAAACTCAGGATGCTAAAATTTCTCTTGAAAGGCTTGGTGAAATTCATGATAAAGAAGATGAAGAAGACAAGGATGAGCAATATGCTACAGAAGTACCGCAAAAAGACATTGAGATCAGCAATATGTCATTCAGATACATCGGGTCTGATGTTCCGGTATTTGAAAATCTGGATCTTAGCATTCCTTATCAGAAAACCACCGCTATTGTAGGAGCAAGCGGAAGCGGAAAAACGACGCTCTTAAAGCTGCTCATGAAGTTTTATGAGCCTTCTGAAGGAGATATTAAAATAGGGAATACAAAATTGAAAAACGTATCTCCAAGATTCTGGAGAGATCATTGTGGGGTTGTAATGCAGGAAGGGTATGTTTTCAATGATACGATTGCCAACAATATTGCTGTTGGCGAAGATCATATCGACAGGCAAAAATTAAGACGTGCCGTAGAAATTGCTAATATTAAAGAGTTTATTGAAGGACTACCTTTAAGCTACAATACAAAAATCGGAAATGAAGGCGTGGGAGTAAGCGGTGGACAAAAACAAAGGCTTTTCATTGCCAGAGCAGTTTATAAATCTCCGGAATATATCTTTTTCGATGAGGCTACTTCTGCCTTAGATGCCAATAATGAAAAGATCATTATGGAAAATCTGGAACAATTCTTTAAAGGAAAAACAGCCATTGTCATAGCTCACAGGTTATCTACCGTAAAACATGCCGACAAGATCATTGTTCTGGATAAAGGAAAGGTAGTGGAAGAAGGCAGCCACAGTGAACTTGTTGCTTTAAAAGGTGAATATTACAGACTGGTGAAGAATCAGCTGGAATTGGGGAATTAATCTGTTTTTACTAAATTCACGTACTCAACTTAATACGTATCAATTACAATATTACAAAGAAAAAAATTGAAGACAGCATTACAATGATTAGAGATATGATTGCCAACTGTCTTTGTTATAATTTATTTTAAAATGAAAAAATGAATCAGGATCTTCCTGTGAAGATTTTGGTTTCAACAGACTGCTTATATGGAAAAGGAAATTTTAGATACTATTGAACTTCGTTCGGAAAGCGTTCAGGACATTCTTACCCAGCCGCCCCATTGGATGATACGCTGGGGAAATACGCTTATATTTATTATACTTCTGCTTATTCTTCTGATGAGCTACATCATCAAGTACCCTGAATTTGTTCCGGCTCCAATTATTGTTACTTCACAAAATCCTCCTGAAAAGATAGAGGCCCGGACCAGTTCAAAAATTGAAAAAATATTTATCAAAAACCATCAGGAAGTTAAAAAGAATGATGTTCTTATGGTGATGCAGTCTGCAGCCAACTATAAAGATGTTCTGGAATTGAAAAAACTGGTGGATTCCATTACTCCCAACCAGGTTCTGTCCTTTCCCATCGCGCAGGCATCAAGGTTTAAGCTTGGAGAGCTTCAGGGCGACTACAACAATTTTGCAAAAGCATTTCAGGATGAAGAACTTTTCACCAGACTCCAGCCTTATGCACCGGAAAATATTGCAGCCAATCAGAGTCTTTCGGAATACCGTGTAAGAATGGCAACAACGAAGCAGCAAAAGAATTTAGAACAGGCCAAATATGAACTCACAAAAAAGAATTATCAACGATCGCAGGAACTATTTAACCAGGGCGTTATTTCTTCCATGGAACTGGAAAACGAGAAAATAAAATATATTCAGGCCCAGCAGAATCTTGAAAATATTACGATTTCTCTATCACAGATGGAAGAAGGAATCTCCAACCTACATAAAACCAAAAGCGGTACTGCCATTAATACAGAAAAGGACAAGATTACTTATTCATCACAGACTTTACAGCTTTTCGAACAGCTTCGTAAGTCTTTAAAACAATGGGAACAAACCTATCTTGTAATTTCTTCGACTGACGGTATGGCCAGTTTTCAACAGTTTTTTGGTGAAAATCAGTTTGTAAAAACCGGTGAACCTATTCTTTCTATTCTTCCTGCCAATAAAGAGAATCTTGTAGGACGGATGTCTGTACCTACCATTAACTCCGGAAAAATCATTCCAGGCGAAAAAGTACTGATTAAACTGGATAATTACCGTTTTCAGGAATATGGTATTGTGGAAGGAAAAGTACAGAATATCTCTCTTATTCCGGATGACAAAGGAAATTATTACGTAGATGTAATTCTTCCAAAAGGATTAAAAACCAGCTATAACAAAACCCTCGTATTTGATAAAGAGCTCAGAGGGAATGCTGAAATTGTCACCCAGGACCTAAGACTGATTGAAAGATTCTTCTACCAGATCAGAAAATTACTGGGGTATCAGAGTTGATACTTTTAAAAAAAATATATAAAAACCGCAATCTGATTCAGGCTGCGGTTTTTATTTTATGTTTCTTCAGAATTTAAAGAAATTTTTCAGTCATATCAAAGTGAACCTGATGTTGAATTTCTTCTTTTCTTTTACAATTGATTTTTATTCTGGCCACCATGATCCGGATGAGCTTCAGACGGAAATCAAAATTCCAGCGCGGATATCGTGGATGCTCCATATGTTCACTGATCATAATAACCGTTACCAGAATCATCGCCAGATTATGTCCTTCCGGCAGGATCATCGGGAACAGCATTAAGCCCCATCCAGAACCGATACACCATATTCCGTGCATTATTCCGAATTTCAAGACATCCCGATCTGCAGCCCATCCAAAAGCAGCAATCGAGATGTGATCATGTCCGCGGTTCAAGCACATTTGCTTCACTGGTGAAAATTGCCAGATCAAAGCTACAATTCCTACGATAAGAGCCGGAATATATGAGCCTCCGGGCAATAACAGATTAAATCCGAGGATAACAGCATTCATTACTACTCCCATAACCGTCCAGACCATTGTATAACTTAATACAAAGAGTAAGCTTAGCCAGAAGCGACGTCTTTTAAGGCTTCTTGCATAAATATACTGAACCGGTGAGATCAGCTTTGGAAGCATCATCGCCAATACCATAAGAATCCAGCCTGTCATCATCTCTGAAAAAGGATTCATCTGAAGCATCATCTGCAGAGAAACATTTGATGCGCCGTCTGCCGTCATGTGGCAATGTTTTATCCCCATAATTCCACCCGGATTCACCAGCAATATAATCCAGAATATGATACTTGTGATGAGAATGACAGCCGTGATATAGTTGCCATCTCTTACTGAGATTTTCATAATTTCTGTTGTTCACGGTAGATGCTCACCCGTCCTACCGTAATGGTTTCGTCATTTGGAATTGCGTTATCAGGCAGAATAGCTACTTCCAGAGAATTTACATCAAGATTATTACTCACAAACAGGTTGTCAATGATCTCTGTAATATTCAGGATAAAAGTAAGTCCATTACCTCCATTATGCCCGTCTTTGTCAGAAGCGTTACGTAACCCGAAAAGAGAAACGTAGCCTGCCAGCTGATGATTTACCGAAACACTTAAAACATTGGAATCAGCGGTTCCTTTCACATTCTCCAGCTGAAGATAAACCTGATCCGGCAAATTGTTTACCGAAGCTTTCATCAGACTTCCGGATACGTTTTTCCAGGAGCTTCCTTCCAGCTTTACACTGGTTTTTGTTCCTGATCCGTCTAATTGAACTTGTCCTGCATTGGCACCAACAAGCTCTGAGTTACGTCCTAAATCCATATTTTTTTCTTCCAGATTTTCAACAGGCTGTGCACCTAATTTATTTAATCTCTGAGCAAGTGTCTTCTGAGGCAGCGGAGCCGTGGTCAGTGAAAGGTCATCATAGTTGTAATCCAGTGTCTCTAAGTTACTCATTTCTGCCGGAGTGTATACCCAGCCTTTATCATTACCCGGTACAGGCATGATAAACTCTCTTTCCCCCGATGCTGCAGGCCCGTTTAACCAATCCGGATCCGTAGGATTATCATTGCTTGTATTCCATGCCGCCCACATTCTGTCTATATTGCAATGGTGCAGATAAAAAATAGGATCCAGCCCGGCAGAATCAGGATCTGACATCCAGCCATCCTGGCCTCCAACCTTTACGTGCACCAGATTATGCGGATTGCTTTCTAAATTTCCGCTCACATTACCGTCATGTGAAAATTTCGTTTTTGGCCCTCCATATCCAGGATGTGGCGTTGAAGTATTGCTTCCTGTATAAATAGTATTTCCCTGGCATACCTCTGAGATGGGTGGGATGGGTACATATACATTTCCGTCACTTTTAGGTCCATATCTCGCGGTTACATACAAAGGATTGGCACTACCATCAGGCATTGTCTCTTGCATAAAGGCAGGTGGAATTTTATATTGATCTCCGGGACCTAAATAATTCCAATAAGGAAGTGCCCAGTCTGCCGGTCCTCCTAAACTGATGACCGCCTGACGAACCTGTTCTTCCAAAGCGATAAGGTAACCACGATGCCATGGTGTAAAATACCAGCTTTGATGCTGACATTGATTCCAGAATTTCTTAATAACATCCGGGGAAGGAAGCGGGCTTGTAGGAACTTTCGGAACACCGGTAAGTACATTCCAGTTAGGAAATTTCTTTCCTCCAATCTGTTCACCATGAATAGCGGCAAAGAACCACCAGCTGTTTTCATCACTCAGAAGTCTTGATTGCAAAGCTCCTACTCCCTTTGCATACCAAAAAAGATCAGGGTTATCAAAAGTGCCTCCTTTCTCCCATGCATTTTTTCTTAAGAATTTAGCCATAGAATTAGTTTTTTTTAGATTTATACTTTTATGTTAAATACAAATCTAAGCACCCTTCTAAAAAAAACAGTACGTATTTATACCTAATTTATCCCTTTGTTGTGATAATTTAATATTGAAAAAACATATTCTAAGAATAAATGAAAAAGCTGCAAGAGAACTCTTACAGCTTTAAATGTTATAATGATAAACCAGAATTATATTGAAATCTGCAGTAATTTCCGGTATGATCATTTTCACTTTATTGTATCAATTGTTTGCGTCTTGCATATTTTAAATAAAAAAATAAAAGCAGATTACAAACTACAAAATAAATTAAAAAGAAGATACTCTTTTTAACATCCAGGTATTCAAAATTCGTAATGAAAAACCCTTCCCCAATCTCATTACTATCCTGAAATTCTAAAATAGTAAACGCAAACTTATAAGGAAGAAAAATGATAAATATAATTAAATAGAGAAAAACATTCTTTATTTTGTCATTATTGATCAGTTCATCAAAAAGGAAAGGAAGTGCAACACAGAATATTCTTGTAAGATCAGATCCTGAAACGGACAGAAGTGCAATCAGAAATGTAAAAAACAAGGTCTGCTCAGAAAATTTTCTTCTGATAAACAAGAAGGAAGAAAATACAATAAAGAAACACGCAAGAAGCCGGACTGTATTTTCAATCTCACCATAAAAGCGGTGGAAGAAAAACTCAAGGGCACCAAGCCCTACACTTTCACTGTTAAATCCAAAGATTTCGGCACCCAACTGCAAATAGCCCCAGAAGAGCAGAACAACCGGTACAATATACAACAGGTATTTAAACTTTCTATAGATTAAAAATCTTGTTCCTAAATAGATACAACAAATAGGAATCGTACTTTCTTTAAAGGGCATAAAAAGTATACTTGCCAGTATCACATATAAAGGTTTATCGAAAAACCATAGCATTAAAGCAATAAATAAAAACTGCACCCCATCTACGGTAAAAGGATAAAAAAGAGTAAGCCTGAACGGCATCTGCGGCGTTATCAGAATAGAAAGAATAAAAATTAAAGCAATAGTAATATTCTTCTTTCCCCATTTATACATCAACAGGATAAGCCCGGAGAAGAAAGCTATAAGATTAATTAATTTAAAACTGGTAGCCGCATCAAAAGGAAGAGCTGTTGCCAATTCGGGGACCCCTACCCTTTTATTAAACGGATCGGCATCATGATATAAATTATAATACGTATTGTTGTGATCTTTACTTTTATACAGTTCATTTCCTTTATCTGAAAATACCTGATAAGCTGCATTATAATACACCCCGTCCCATCCTAAGCCATTTTCTTTACCAATCTGCTTCTGGGTAATAAATCCAAAAGCAATATAAGAAATAATAAATAATATTAGAGCTCCATTTATATAGGGGATTACCCCTTCTTTACTGATTTTCATCAATTATCAATTTTCGCTCAAAAGTAAGAAAGATATTCTAGAATAGGTTTAAAAAAATATTCAAATGAATACAAATAAAAAAGTCCCTAAAATTAGGGACTTTGTAGCGAAGACGGGAATTGAACCCGTGACCTCAGGGTTATGAATCCTGCGCTCTAACCAACTGAGCTACCTCGCCGTTTTGGTGGTGCAAATATAGAAAATATTTATTTACTACCAAAATTATTTTACCTTAAAATATTCCAAAACATCGCCTACATGGTCTGGTTTGCTGATTATCTTATTGTTAGCATCTAAAATAAAATACGTAGGTGTTGCGTGAACATTATAGGTTTCGGTATAACTGCTGTTCCAACCTCTCAGTTCAGAATCATTGATCCATGGAAATGCAGCAATTCTGTTGGTGTAGGAATTTTTATCTGTATCTAAAGACAGACCTACAATCTGGATATTTTTCGCTTTCAGATCATTGTATTTCTCCAGAAGCTTAGGCAGCTCAGTTTCACAGTGAGAACACGTAGACGACCAGAAAATTACAACTTTCTTATCTGCTTTTACATCCTGAAGTGACTTTGCTGTGGTATTCACAGGTGACTGGAATTTATAATTAGGAAATACAGCCCCTATTTCTACATTAGCATTAGATTTTAACGTAGAAGCTAATCTATCGGTGATTGTACACTTAAGATTTTTAGCCAGGCTAAGGTACTTGTTTTTAAACTCATCCATTTCGTAAGCATCGAAAATATCAATAAGCTCAGACAGAACAGCCTGCCCTCTTGGAGTTTCTACTTTTAAGCGGTCTAACACCTTATCTACAGAAGCTGGTACATTAGTATTGCCACCAGCATTAAGATAAGCTACTAAAACTGGTCTTAATAAGGATGAAGATTCAAGCATATCATTGGACTTGTCCAGGAAGTTGATAATATCGTCCTGAGAAACCTTTTTAGAAGGATCTGAGGAATTAGACAGAAACTTACTGTAGTTGGTATTATAGAAAGAAATAAAGGGGTGTTTCGCTGCATCTATAGGGGCGGCATTACCTGAAAGTCTGCTAATTTCTGTTTTGAGAGCTTTTCCGAAATCTGTGTTATCTTTATAATATTCTTTGATCTGTGCCAAAGCCGGAAGAATCATTTCCTTTTTCTGAGAACCTTCCTGCTGTTTGCTCATCAGATCATTAACTTCATCCAGATAAGCTACATCTTTAATTTTATTGTTCTGAACATCCAGCTTAATATTGACATTCTTATTTTCGGAAATAAAACTCACCGTATTATTGGAGCCCGGAAAATACACCTTCATCATTCCCATGTAATGATTAGGATTCTTGAAAGTCCATGTATTGTTCTTATTTTGCTCTTTGGTAACAATAACGTCCTTTGAGCCGTTGAGTGTATATAGAATGGCATCCTGATCTTTAAAATCTGCAGGCGCCTGAATGGTTACAGTAAACTGAGCCTGTAAAGAAAATGCAGCTAATACTGCAGATACTATATAAATCTTTTTCATAGGGTAAAAATAAAAAAACTCTCTGATTAATCAGAGAGTTTAATGTTATTTTAATAAAATTTTAGGCTTTTACGCTTTTATATTTTTTAGTGTAATAAACAATGAAGAGGATAGCTACTATTGACAGTACATAAATGTACATATCGATAGGAGATGCCGGTTTTCCAGGACCTACCGTTCCTGTTCCGTCTCCACCCGGCACTGGCATATCATTAGGATCTGCTGCCCTGACCAGTAATACTGCGAATATAAAAAGAGCTGATACTAGTTTATTTATAGTTTTCATAATATTTATTTTAAGATTTTAGTGCTAACGGTTATTCCTTTATCTGAAACAATTTTTACAACATAAGAGTTTTTAAGAGCGCTGTTAAGCTCAATTACAAAATCTCTAGATGTGTCAACTGCTTTTTTAGAAATAACCAGTTTACCACTCATATCATAAACTTCAATATCTGCTTTTTTCCAATCCGGATCGAATCTCACAATGTAGTTGGTAATATCTGGATTATAAACTACCATTGTTCTTGATTGTGTAGCCTCAGTATCTCTCGCTCCTAGCGAACCTTTGTTTGGCTCTCCGTAATATAAATTATAAGATTTAGAACTTAAAGAAACTATATCTCCTTGTTTTGCCTGCTGTACTGTACCATTAGAAGCTTTGTAATAGAAACCTTCCCCAGAAGAAAGCTGGTGTGTTCCAGCCGGAACAAGTTCAGCGTTTTCTCTGATCTCAAATTTATAAGATACAATTTTTCTGTTTGGCTTATCGTAATCATAGTTCCAAAGTAAAACATCTTTTCCAAGGAAGTTGTTTTCATTGGCTTCATTGATGTATAACCAATATTTAGCGTTGTAGTTCGGATCATAGCCTCCACTTGGTAATTCTTCAAATGTTCCGATTAGGTTAGCACTTGTATTGGTTGCCTGAACGGTAGTAGCAATTGAAGACTGAAACCCTGTAGTGGCAGTATTGGAAACTACATAATACGCTCTTGAAACTTCATATCCGTTAGCATCCAGACCAATTACTCCAAGTTGCTTCAGAGTTCCTGAAGTTACGTTTTTAGCAGCAGTTACGTTATAGTCTGTACCTGCAGCTCTGGTTGTGGAACTAAATCTTCTAAGGGTATTAAAATTTAAAGTCTGAGGATTATTGTTTCTCAGTTTCAAAACAAATGCCTGCATAGGCTTAATAATAAGTCCTACATCCCCTGCCGGAATTCCGGAAGCATTATACGTCTGAATCTGAGCTCCCATACTGTATGCATTACCCGCAGGAGTAGCAACAACAGTTCCAGGGTCATATCTTACTCCCCAGATATTGGAAATATTATTTCCGTCAGTAACTCCTCCGTTCTCTACATATCCGATTCTTGATAAGTCAAGATTGGTTAGGAAAGGATTTCCGAACTGATAAATATTTTTACCATATGTTGATGATACCCAGGCTCCTGTTGAAAATTCAAACTGATCCTGAATATGGGTGTTATACTTTTCACCATATGGATTCAGGTTGTTACCTCCTGCTCCGAAATCTACACTTCCTCCATTCTGCAAGGTAGCGTTAGCCAGTGTTGCATTAGGACGTCCGTTAAGGGTATAAACAGAACCTGTAGGGGTTGGAGCAATGGTTGCCATTGAAGTTGGCGGCGTACTGGTATCTAAGTTATTATTGTTTGATCCCAACATATAATAACCGGTTGCATCGCTGGTTGTTGCTGCAAGATTGGTGAGTGTTTCTGCAACATTGTTAATGTTGTTCAGCTTCAGAATTTCATTTTTACTGTATCGTGCAGTATTGAATACTTTACCGAATTCTGAGGACAGAGAACTCAATGTTTTACCAAAAAATGGCATTGCCAGCTGTTGATAATAGCTACCGTTACCATGTTTCTTGCTTCTGAATTCTTTACTTACAATACCTGTAATATCGCCTTGGTTTAACCCATTGATATACAACTGTCCGTAAGTAGAAGTGTCATAGCTGCCTGAATTATTCAGCCTTAATACGATATTACCACCATCGGTTTTATCTGAACCGGTGCCGGTAATTGTTTTTAGGGCATCTCCTGCGGCACCTACAATCATAACGTTACCGTGAACATCCAAAAGACCATTGCCTTTTGTCTGAACACCTCCACCGCTATAAACCAGGGTACCTTCGCTTACATACATATTAGCGTTAGTGTCTACGTGACATAAAACATTCTGCGCCTGAACAGAATAGCTAACGGCTAAAAGACCTATAGCAAATAAACTTTTTCTCATTGTATAAATTATTTGTGTGTTAATACAATCTCACCCGCAAAGGTATGATTTTTATTTCTTAGAAAAAAATATATTTTATTTATTAACAAAAATATTATCTTCCGTCAATATGATTTCTTTCTCTTCTCCTATTGAAAACATATAATCCTCCAAAACCTTCTCGGTTGTTCCTCTTAAGCCTCTGGCGCCCAATCCTTTCTCAATGGTTTCTTCTACAATTTTCTCGATAGCACCGTCTGTGAAAGACAATTGGGTACCATCCATTTTGAAAAGCTCCACAAATTGATTAATGATAGAATTTTTAGGTTCTTTCATAATCCTTACCATGGTTTCTTTTGTTAGTTTATCAAGATAAGTAATGATCGGAAATCTTCCCAAAAGTTCAGGAATTAATCCGAAAGAACGAAGATCAATTGCATTAATATTTGTTAATACATATTCATCTTCATCTACTTTATTAATCTTTTCAGAACTAAACCCGATAGCCTGCTTGTTCATTCTTCTTTCAATGATCTCTTTGATTCCATCAAAAGCACCTCCGGCTATAAACAGGATATTCTGGGTATTTACCTGGATATACTTCTGATCCGGATGTTTTCTTCCTCCCTGAGGCGGAACATTAACAATGCTTCCTTCCAACAGTTTCAGCAGTCCCTGCTGTACTCCTTCTCCGGAAACGTCTCTTGTAATACTCGGGTTATCTGATTTCCTTGCAATCTTATCAATTTCATCAATAAATACAATTCCTCTTTCTGCTTTTTCCACGTCATAATCTGCCACCATTAAAAGTCTTGAAAGGATACTTTCGACATCCTCCCCTACATAACCGGCTTCTGTCAGGATAGTTGCATCAACGATACAGAAAGGTACATTAAGTTCTCTTGCAATGGTTTTTGCCAGTAAGGTTTTTCCGGTACCTGTTTCACCAATCATGATGATATTGGATTTTTCCAGCTCTACTTCTCTGTTTTCATCCTTGGCATGAAGAAGTCTTTTATAGTGATTGTACACCGCGATCGAAAGCTGTTTTTTTGCCTGATCCTGCCCAATAACATATTGATCAAGAAATACCTTGATCTCCTTAGGTTTTTTTAATTCGTCTATATTTTCTGCCGGGGAATATCCTGTTTTTGAAACGCTGTCTTTTACAATCACATGCGCCTGCTCTATACAGTTTTCGCAGATAAAACCATTCTGCCCGGAAATCAGCATCTGTACTTCATTTCTTTTTCTGCCGCAGAAAGAACATTGGTTTGAGTTCATACTATAATAATATATTGTATATGTTAAAGAAAATCGTAAAAAATTACTTTTTTACGATTTATGTTTTTAAGAATTAATAATAGAGTTTTTAATCTCTGTGTATTCTTCGTCCGTTAATTTTAATCTTTCATTTCTGAAATTCATGTCTTCCACCTTATTCAAAGGGATGAGATGAATATGTGCATGCGGAACTTCAAGTCCCACTACTGCCACCCCTACTCTCACGCAGGGAACAGCATTTTTAATCTTCTTCGCTACGTTCTGTGCAAATCCCCAAAGGTTTTTGTATTCTTCACTCTCCAGATCAAAGATCAGGTCTACTTCTTTTTTGGGAACAACCAATGTATGTCCTTTCACCAATGGCATTGCGTCCAGGAATGCGATAAAGTTCTCATCCTCTGCAATTTTATAGGAGGGAATTTCGCCGTTGATGATCTTTGTGAATATACTGCTCATGTTGTAGAAGTTAGAAATTAAATAATAGAGTTAATAATCAGAAATTCAGATAAGAAGATGTATCAGACTATAGAGAAATGTCTAATACTTCGAAAGACAGTTTGTTTCCGTTAGGCAGAACGATATCTGCAGTTTCGCCTACTACTTTTCCAAGCAGTCCTTTTGCGATAGGGGTATTCACAGAAATTTTCCCTGCTTTAAGGTCACTTTCATTATCCGGTACCAGTGTAAACACCTGCTCCTGTTTGGTAGCGTTATTTTTAAGTTTTACCGTTGTAAGAATGGAAACCTTTGAAGTATCTAATTGACTTTCATCTATGATTTTAGAGGTTGCGATAGTATCTTTCAGCTTGGAAATTCTCATTTCAAGCATCCCTTGAGCCTCTTTGGCCGCATCGTATTCCGCATTTTCAGACAAATCTCCTTTGTCTCTTGCTTCTGCGATCTGCTGGGTAATTTTTGGTCTTTCCACAGTTTCTAACTGTTCCAGCTCAGCTTTCATTTTCTCTAGCCCCTCCTTTGTTACATAGCTTGCCATAATTTTCAAAATTTAGTTTTAGTATAAAAAAATAATCCGACATTTGCCGGACAATGTTTTCGTATTATAATCGTTTTATTTTTACAAATATATAAAAATTTAAATTGAAATGAAAAAAACTTTTTCGATACTATCTATTTTCATACTTCTGATTTTCAGTAATTTAACTATAAACTCATGTGGAAGCAGAGAAGATACTGTAAGCTGCTTTCCCAACAATCCTATTAATGTTACCTTAAACCTCAACCTTCCGGCTTATTATAATCTTACGTACAGCGGAGGCTGGATTTATGTGGACGAACAGCAGTCCGGAACCAGAGGGCTGATTGTTGTCCGTGTTGGTGACGCCTTTAAGGTTTATGACCGTAATGCTCCTCATCTCTGCCCTGATTCCAATACTACCCTTGAGGTACAAAACAACATCAATATTCTGTGTCCAAAAGATAATACAAAATGGATACTGAATACAGGCCAGCCGCTGGATGGAGCTCAAACCTCCCTTCCTCCGAAAACGTACCCTTACAATTATGACCCGGCATCCAAAACCCTGAACATTTATTATTAGTCCAAAATAAAAACCGCAATGATCTTAAATTGCGGTTTCTTTATTCATTATCGGGATATTGAATAGCCTTATCCAATTCTATCGGGTTATTAAAAGATCTGAGCTTTTTCCGTTCATTTTTTTCTGCCGGCTTTAATTCTTCTTTGGTCAGGATGGTGCCATCATCCAACTGAAGCTTTTTGCCTTCAGGAATACTCAATTTTCCATTAAAAACGTATTTAAAAGGGCTCTGATACAGTTCTAGTTTCAGATCATTCAGTTTTTTCTGACTGACTTTTATTGCTTTGCTTCTCCGCTCTTTAAGGCTGTAGCTTTCGTAATTTCCGGGAATTTTCTCACTTTTAATCAGCTTGAAAATATAATCATTCCGGGTATCATGGATTTCAATGATCATTCCGGGAAGACCATTAAATTTATACGGGCCATATGACAAAGGGATTTCCTGGGTAAACCACGCAACCCATTTTCTTCCCCCAAAACCGGTTTCTGCTTTCTGTACTTTCAGCTCGCCTATCATCTTTGTACTGTCTGATATCTTCCATACAAGATGGGCAGGTGTTTCCAGTTTATAAAAATTCACATCTCCTATATATTCGTAATTTTCATAAATGGAATTCCCTTTATTTCTGGTTAAAAAGGAAGTTAAACGATATCCTTTAAAACCCTCTTTTCCTGTTGCCGCAAATACGGAATCATTGATATAAAAAATTCTGTTGTAATAGGCTATTTCTTCTTTTGTAATGTCTAAATGGTAATTTTCTTTTGTGATTTCGCTGGAAGCAGAATCTTTTTTGAAACTGATCTCATAAATAAAGCGGTCATTTTGAGAATATAGTAAACAGCTCATGAGCGCCAATAGTATCGCGGCTATCTTTTTCATTGTTATCATGTTTTTAAAGCTTTTCAGAATACTGAACATAAAAGGCTGACAATATATAAAATTATAGCTTACCATTGAACAAAACTTTCCTGAATTCTTGCTGCTATCCTTTGAGTTTTCTTATATTGGAAGTTTAAAAGTAAAGATCAATAAAATGAAGATTGTCATACAAAGAGTATCGGAAGCCAGTGTAAAAGTAGATGGAAAAACAGTGGGTGAGATCGGTAAAGGCTTAATGCTGCTAACCGGAATAGATGAAAACGATGAAAAAGCAGATGCAGACTGGCTGGTTCAGAAAGTACTGAATCTCCGGATCTTTGGCGATGAAGATGGGAAACTGAATCTTTCTGTAAAGGATATTTCAGGAGAAATCCTTTGTATCAGTCAATTTACATTGATTGCTGACTATAAAAAAGGAAACCGTCCTTCATTTATAAAGGCAGCAAAACCTGACAAAGCTGTCCCTCTCTTTGATTATTTTAAAGAAGAGATCGCCAGATCCGGATTAAAAACTGAAAGTGGTATCTTTGGGGCGGACATGAAGGTTTCCCTAATTAATGACGGACCTGTAACCATTGTGATGGATTCAATAACAAAAAACTAATCCAGGAATTCATCAGTATTCATTAAGAATTGAATACCTCACCAGCATTACTTTAATCCTCTATAAAACAGCGTCTTTCAAAATTTCTGAAAGACGTTTTTCATTTTAATCCTGTAAATATAGTTTTCATCAGTATTAAAAGAATTATTTATTTGAAAAATTCACAAAAAAGTGATTTGCATTTATTTTATTCTTATTTTTGATGTAATCTGATTATAGCAGATGAAGATTTCGTTCGTTCATTTATTTTTTATCTCATTACCTAAAAAAACACCAATTATATATGATTCACAACCATTTAATACAATATTATGAGAGCAAAAATTTCACTTCTCACGTTACTTATTTTATGCTTTACCCTTTCTTTTGGGCAAAATACATTTAATAAAGCAAGCCATTTGAAAGATCACATTTATGTATGCTTTTCAAAAGGGATCAACTCTGAAAAAATGGCATTCAGTAAAAATCCGGAGCTGGAAAGCTTTGCCAGAGCCAATCAGATTTCATTTACTTATGATCTCGGTTTCAGTGATCAGAAACTTGATGAAATGATGAGAGACAGTAAGGCCAATGGTCATTCGGGTGAATCTGTAGAAAAACTGAAACGGATATTCAAGGCAGAGCTTCCTCTACAAAATGAAGAAGGTACAAAAAAGATGATTCGGGTTCTTGAAAAATTTCCTGAGATTGAGTATGTATCAGTCATGAGCGGAACTCCAATTGAGCCACCGTTAGTTAAAATGTATACCGTAACACCTAATCTGGAAAGCCTGCAGACCTACCTCAACGATAATCCCGGCATCAATGCAAAATATGCCTGGTCCAGAGGGATTACCGGACAAAACATCCGTATTCGTGATGTAGAATATGGCTTTCATAAAACCCATGAAATGCTGTCCGCACAGAACTTTATACAGCTGGAATCAGGATACACTCCTAACTCCGGATTATCGGGCAACAATTATATGGATCATGGAACCGCTGTGGTAAGTATTATGGGTTCAGCAAAAGATAATGTAGGGCTTTCCGGGGCAGCCTATGGTGCTTCTGAAATAAAAGGTTATTTAGAATGGACGACTGTTGGTTATAACAGGGCTTCGGCGGTAAGCAGATCTATCAGTGCTTCTCAGGCAGGCGACATTATTTTATACGAAATGCAGACCGGCGGGAAAGATGGTTACTGCCCTGCAGAATATGACAGTGTTATCTGGGATATGACAAAAGCCGCTACAGATTCCGGAATTATCATTATTGCTGCTGCAGGAAACGGAAATCAGGATTTAGATGAGCCTTTTTACGCAGCGTACCGGGCAAGAGGAAACAGCGGAGCCATTATTGTAGGAGCCGGTTCTCCTAATACTACCCATTCTAAACTAAGCTTCAGCACCTACGGAAACAGGGTGGATGTTCAGGGCTGGGGAAGCAGTGTTCTGGCGGCAGGATATGGTTCTTACCAGAAATATGATAATGATAACAACAGGACTTATAACTATTTCAGCGGAACAAGTTCTGCCACTCCTACCGTAGCCTCAGCAGCTGTATTGATCCAGTCTTTCTACCGTCAGAATACAGGCCAGTATTTAACTCCGGCTGCCATGAAAAACCTTTTGGTTTCTACGGGAATTCCTCAGGGAGGAACAGACACCAATAAGAAAATAGGACCACTTCCCAATGTAAAAAATGCCATATTACAATTAGAGGGCAGCTTTGCAGCTCCTGTAAAAAATATGCTTCCGTTAGAAATCAAAATTTATCCTAATCCGGCAGGCAACTATATTGCATTAAAAGGCGGTGAAAATAAAAAGCTTGATATAGAAATTATCAATATGCAGGGACGATCTGTGATCAAAAATTCGGTTTCTACAGATGAAAGAATGGACATATCTTCTCTTCCTCCGGGACAATATATGATCAATATTAATGAAGGACAAAGAAGAGTTGTTGAGAAATTCACAAAATTATAAACTCAACAAAAACACCTTTCAGCAGTACTGAAAGGTGTTTTTTTAATCAATATATATTAAACTATTTCGCAGGAACGCTGCTGAAATTAAGCGCAACTTTGATATTCATATCTGAACTGGTCTGGTTTTTCAATTCATAAACGGTTCTTACGGTAAGTCCGGAACTTTTTACGACCTCATCCAGAAATCCGGTATCATTAAGATCAAGATTCAGGCTGGAAGAATTGGTTGATATATTGGAGCGGGAAGCAACCAGTCTTTCTCCGGTACCGCCTGATGAAATGTATACTTTAACTGTTTTAAAGGCACTCAGATTTCCGCCTGAAGGAGAAACTATAGAGATTTTCGCATCAGAAATTCTTACGTCTTTAATTTTAGCGTTATTATTTCCTCCAAACCATGTCTGTACATTGGTTGCCGTAGAAGTTGATGAAACTTCTTTATCGGCAGGCACTCCCGTAGAAACTAAAACATTGGCTGTATAGGGGAATGTATTCTGAACCAGCGACTGTACCGTTCCACAACTTACTGCTACCACAGAAACAGCTGCTGTCATTAAAAATATATTTTTCATAATTTTAAACTTTAGTGTTCAGTTTGCAGAAACTATACCAAACCGATTACAATTATTCTACATTGACCATAAAACTACCTTTTGTATTTCCTGAAGCCATATTACTTTTCCCGATTATCAGCCATACTTCGCCTTTTTCCGGAATTTTATAGGTGATATCTCTTCCGAAAGGGCCATCATAGCTTCCGTTCGGCAGCCTGATCTGGTTGAAACGGATATTAAAGTCTTTCTGGTTGGTAGTGATTGTAGCTTTAAGATCCGTCTTTTTATAATTTCTGAGTTTAAGAACAAGCTCCTGCCCTTCTTTTGTAAACTCCTCCCCCAATGCGAAAGGCAGCTGGGAAGCATCTGCTGTTCTTATGATCTGTCCATCTTTTTCTTCTCTCATGATTCCCTTCCGTCCGCCAGCCGGAACATTCCTGGTGACAGAATCTCTAGTAAGCACTGCCGAATCTGATTTTACTGCAGAATCCGGTATTTCTGTTACCACTGCAGAATCTTTGTCGGGTACTGTAACCGGGGGTACTTCTTTTTTACAGGAAAGAATCAACAATGGAATGAAGAATAAGCTCTTTTTCATAGGACTTTATTTTAGAATGATGTGTTAACTGTAGTTTAAACCGGGAAAACATATTTTCAATCATCCGTATCTCCGGTTCATATGATCTTTTCAAAGCTAAAATTATTCCAAGTGTTTTTCAGACAATCTTTTATTTCTATTTCAGGGTTTGATAATATACAATCTTTGAAAGGAAAGGTTTTAATTTCTGTTCTTTAATTTTATCCTGCACTTTCTTTCTAAGTTCCGGATTATTCTTTTCATCTGCATATTTCAGCAGAGGTCTTTCACTAAAATTAATAGACCTGAAGTGATAATCCACGACAAAATCTTTACGTTTCATATTCTGTGAGGTAATAAACCCTCCCCAGTTGATGTAGCTGCAAATCAGGATCGTTCCATAAAAATACCAGGCCATTGTATTGAACAGGAATACATTTCTTTTTTGCTTCTGAATTTTAATAAAAGTCATTGCCAGCCCCGCCAGAGACAGAATCAGAAATGCAAACACACCAAGTCTTTTATAGGTAAACCCGTAATTCACGATATATTCGTAGTTTTTTACGGCTGCAGACAGCACCAACACAGCATTCAGAAATATCCAGATTTTGGCTAAAATTTTCATCAGCCGGGCTTTGGGATCAAAATTAAAGCCAGATTTAAAGTAGAACATGATGACCAGAATAGCCATTATAATAGATACAATCACCGCATTCACTCTCTGATGGGTTTCTTCTGAAAGCTGGTAAGGAGTCTTTACAGCTTCATAAAATTGTTCATAATTGTAGGTCAGAATAAAAAAGACCAGCAAAATGTTGAGGGAGAAGAAAGAAACGACCCCGCTTATTCTTTCGGCATCAAGATCCAGAAATGAATAGGTGGATTTCTGAGGTTTCCTGTTTTCACTAAAGTCATTATCCAACAGGTGATTCATTTTATAGATTGGTCTTTCTACTGCATAATTCCAGTAATTGAAGGCAATAAAAAACCCGATGGCTGACAGACAAATGACCTGCCAAACGTTCAGATCCAGTTCATAATCTCTGAAAAGTGCAGCAAAGTGATCACTTCCTGCTGAATAGATCGCAAAAAAAATGGACAGGAATATGAGTGGAATTAACACAAAAGCCAATGTTTTCTGCCAGACCCCTGAGACGTTTCTTTTCGGCAGCCATGCATCAAAACTGAAAAACCGGAAAAATGAGGTAATGCAGTTGATTATAAAAACCGGAATCAGGAATAACATTTTCAGCTTCCTGTTTCGGGAACGGTAAGAAAGCATAAGGAATGAACTTACAACCGCCAGAAATGAAGGAAAGTCCCCGTACCATATAAAAGCAATACTCGACAAAATACTGGTAACAAAAAGTATCAGAAAAATTCTGGTCCTGTTTTGCTCCGGCGTTCTGAATAAAGTTAATAAGGCATAGATAATTCCCAGGATTCCAAAATTCAATCCGATATCCTGATCATAAAACAGAACAACAAATAAAGCGGCTGTAAGAAATATATAGTGATGTGTTTTCATAATTGAAAAATTTAGAGATTAAAGGTTTATATATTAAAGACAATAAGAAGGTATACAACTGCTATCGGGATGTTAAGGAGAAGCAGCAATATGGAATTTCCTGAAGCCTTATGATCTGAAACATTCGTTAGAAATTCTATGAGTTCGTACAATAGTACAATCAGATTGATGACTGCAGCAGCAACGACATAATAAAAGCCCAGTATGACCAGAAAATCTGATCGGGTTACCAGGAAGCTGATAAAAATAAACGTTCCTGTTAAAAATGAGGTAAGGAAAACATTTCTACCCAGCGGGCTGCATTTGATACTCTTCATGGTTTGATCAGTTTAATTAATAAAGTACAACTGGATCTTTCTGTTGGATATAGTCTCTCAGGTGGTCAAAATTCTGCCACAGGAGGCTTTCAAAATCCCAGTTATAAAATGGTTTCATACGCTGTCCTTTTCTGTAGGCTCTGAGGTACATTTTCATGTATTCAGGAAGGATAAGTGTTCCCAATACCACTGCCGCAAGAAGGTGGGCATTCAATTTTCCGTTTCCGAGAAGCAGATACTGCATAGCGATTTCATCTTCAAAATGAGTTCCACAGCCTGTGATCAGATGGTGTACATCGTGGTTCTCCATTTTAGGGATCATAGAGAATCCATGTTTTTTATAAAACTCCCCCAACTTTCTGCCTAAAGAATCTTCTTTGAATTCCAGCAGCTGCTTTTCATTGAACTGCCACTGTCTTTTTTTCTTCTTAAAGTATTTTCTGTAAAGTTTCTGAGTTTTATCATAAACAAAAAGCAAAAAGGCAACACGCATTTTTTTCATAGTTTATTATTTTAAATGATAGTAAGTCCTATTAAAGTGTACACAATAGCGAGAGGAATATTGATAAGGATTATTCCTATAGCTTTAAGGCAGGCATTGAGTTTTGAATGACAGATAAGCCCGTACAGCAGCAGTCCTGCTATTGCTATCATATTCAGTATAGATCCGAATACAAGCAGCATATAACCGCCAGCCATAAAACCGTCATCTCTGGTGAATATAAAACCAAAGAGACATATATTTCCCAGCAGCAGGCATAACCCAAACAGCCCTCTTCCTATATTTATAATTTCATGGTCTTTCATTGTTATATTTTTATATTAAGCTTGAGCTAAAGTAAAAACCGTTATTTCCGGACGTACCATAAAACGGATCTGGAAAGAATGCCCGATTGCCCGGTTGATGTACAGCATTCTTCCATCCTGAAGATCAATCTCGCCGGAGATATATTGTTTATTTTTCACCGGGAGAACCGGAGTAATTATTCCCGGAATTCGGCATTGTCCACCATGGGTATGTCCGCTCAAAATCCATCCCTGGTAGCCGTTCCAGATGTCTATATCACAGGCATCAGGGTTATGGCAGAGCACAATGGAAGCTTTTGAAGGATTATAATTCTTCATGACTTCAGAAAATCCGAAATTGGGTGACCACAGATCATCAAACCCAATAAAGTTCAGCCCGTGGCTTTCTTCACTTCTGTTTTTTAGCATCGTGATACCTGCGTTTTCGAGAATTCCACAGATCTTTTCTGAGCATGGTATATCTTTCCAGTCTGCTCCGTAATCATGGTTCCCCAGTATCCCGAAAGTAGCCAGATTTCCGTGAACAGCGTGGTTCATCACTTTTTTCAGAGCTTCCTGCTCTTCTGCATTTCCGTGGTTCACAAAGTCCCCGGTGTAGACTACAAAATCTGGATTGAATTGTTGGGCTTCCTGAAAAGATTCGATCAAAAAATTCCAGTCGAAACGGTTTCCCACATGAAGATCAGAGATCTGCATCAGTGTTTTACCATTTAAAGTTTCCGGCAAATTTTTAACCGGAAGTTTTTTTTGGACAAACTCTATCCAGAAAGGTTCTACCTGCCATGAATACAGCGCAGGAAATGCTCCGATTACTGAAATCTGCATCAATCTTTTAATAAATTTTCTTCTGGTCATCATTGTGGTATTTTCTAATTCCGGGAAAGTAAATCCGGCATTAATTTCCGGCAAACGGGCTTCCGAAAATCCCTACGGCCAATTCAATCCAAATTAATGCGAGAACCAGCAGAATGAAAGTACAGATCAGGATTTTCCAACTTTGTTTTTTAATTCTGCTCCTTACGAGGTTGACTAGAAAAGCAGTAGCAAAAAGTAAAACTCCTGCGATCATAAAATCTGAAGGAGACCAGTTCACCTCATCAGTAATTATAGTTCCAAATAGCGGAATACATAGTAAAACCAATGGAAGGGCGTAAATCGTAAGTGTTTTTTGTTTTTGTGTCATCATATTATTTAATTTTATTTTTTATAAAGTACTTTGAATTGCAAAGTAAATTTTCAAAAAAATATAAGAATTATCGTCCCAATAATTTTTCAAGAGCATTAAGGTGTTCCGTGAAGGCCAGTCTCCCACTCTGGGTTACGCGGTAAGAAGTTTTAGGTTTTTTTCCTACAAATTCTTTCTTCACTTCAATATATCCTGCTTTTTCCAGGGCATTGCTGTGGCTTGCCATATTACCGTCTGTGATTTCAAGCAGAGCCTTCATTTCAGAAAAATCAACCCAGTCGTTCACCATAAGAACGGACATGATGCCCAGTCTTACGCGGCTTTCGAATTCTTTATTGAGCTGATTTATCTTTATCATTTTAACGTTATCTTATTTATTCTGAAATAGTCATAGAGTGCTGCATCAATGGCTATTCTTTCTTTAGTTTCTTTATTCTCCACGACCACAAAATCATGGTCTTTAAAAAATTTTGAGGTGAAGTACTGATTGATATTTTTATTCAAAAAATAGATCTCTCCTACTTCATGGCTCACCTCCCATTTTTTATCTAATTTATTCTTCCTGAGCTCAGTTTGTATCAATGCTGCTAAAAGTGCGGAATATCCTATACAATTGGCCTTTTTTGTTTTCAAAAGCAGATTGGGATCATTTTCACAGCGCTCAAAACTAAATGCCAGTACGGATGAGGTCTGTTCTAAGTTGTTCTGAATAATCTCTTCTATTTCCCTGGCAGGTTTATCGTCTTTTAAATTTTCATTTTCAAATGGATAAATCTGTCTCTCTTTGATGATTTCATATCTGAATAAACTGCTGAACAGAAAATTCCTGCTGAAAACAGCTGCAAAAATAATGATTAAAAACAGGATCCATTTCTTCACAATTATAAATTCTATTTTCCAGTTATCTTTTTCTAACAATTTTAAAAACTACTTGCTTCAAAAGCGACACTGCTCCTACACTTCCCATGAAAGATAAAATCCCTATCCAGATTGGCCATAAACTCATTATTTTACTTTTCCTGGCTGAATAAAAATCATAAGCATCTGTCAGCTGAAGCTTCTTATTTCCAATTGAAGAGCTCAGTTCTTTTTCAGTACTGAATTCTTTAACTTCACTGGTCTTTGTATTGTAAGAAAAATACTGGCCATCAAACATCTTTCCCAAGATCTGATTTCCGTTTTCCTCAATTTCTGATATTTCCGAAACCAATAGTTCTCCGTTTTCTTTTGCAATAGATGCCTGCTCCGGAATATCAATGAATAACAGCTGATGTTCATGTTTTAATGGTACATACCATGCATCTCCAATTCCAACATCTACCTTCTTTTTATCTGCCACAATAGACATTCCCATAAAGCCACAGATAAAAAAAGTATAAAAACCTACAAAAGGGGCTATTATCACCAATATCGTATTTCTGCTTTTTCCTTCCCTACTTACAAAATAAGTAATGATACCTCCTATTACTGCACAAGTCAAGCTTAAAATAAAGAGTATGAAAAGATATATAAGTATGACAAAGCCTATTCCCATTATTTATATTTCTTATGCATGATTAATCCATACACAATGTGCAATACTCCAAAGCCAAATGCCCAGAATACCAATCCCCAGCCTAAGAAGAATAATGAAAGCATTCCTAAAATAATTTCAAGATATCCTAAATATTTTACGTCTGTGAGGGTATATCGTTCTGCACTTACCAATGCAAGCCCGTAAAAGATCAGGGTAGCCGGAGCAATCCACACATACAGATGATGGAAGATGAGCGCCAGGCAAAAAATACCTCCTGTCACCAAAGGAACAGCAAAGGTTACCAAAAGGCGTTTTGTTGTTGCATCCCAGATTTTCAGTCCTTTCTTTTTACTTTTATTGGCTGTAAACACAGATCCGTTAACCACAGCTACTATCAGGATTACAAATCCGGTTATCACCAGTTCCTTCACCAGTTCCGGGCTAAAAAAATTCCTCTCACCTTCAAAATAATCGATTCCTTCACGTTGAAGTATAAAATATACATATCCAGCCCCAATTAAGGCTGCAAGTCCTGCAAATACACCGGACAACCCGCTCAGTGAAATAAACCGGGAAGACCGCTCCATCATGGAACGGATATGGGACAGGTCTTCATGATAATTTTTTGAATCCATAAAAAGAACTTTGAATTACAAAGTTATAATTTATTTTTATCCTGCAAAATATTTTTCGAAAAAATTGAAATGGAAAATAAGAGATTATGAATAGCGAATTGATTTTGCAGTTAATGGTCAACAAAAAAGCCGCTGAACAAATCAACGGCTGTATTATAGGAAAGCTGGTTTTTACTTAGCTCTCAGTCTTTCTTTGATGGCTTCGATATTTTTCTTGGCAGAATCTTCAAGGATAAGGCTTGCACTCATATGGATTCTGGCAGGCATCAGCTCATTGAAATGATCTGTACCTTCCCATGATACTTTTTTGATCAGTGCCAAAGCATCACTGCTTCTGGACGCCAAAGTCTGTAAAAATTTCTCAAGCTGTTCATCCATTTCTGCGATGCTGTCTGAAACGGAGTGGTAAACATTGTGTTGTTCTGCCCACGCTGCCGATCTGAAATCAGCATCAATAGCCATTGCAGAGAACTGTGATTTTCCGATTTTTCTTTCTACATAAGGACCGATAACGAAAGGACCGATTCCCAGATTGATCTCTGTTAACGCTAACGCAGAATCTTTAGTAGCAAAACAATAATCTGCTCCACACGCAATTCCTACTCCTCCACCGGTTGTTTTTCCCTGAACTCTTACTACGACAATCTTTCCGCAGTTTCTCATCGCATTAAGCACTTTGGCAAATCCTCCGAAAAATTTTGTAGAAGCCTCCAGTTCTTCAATAGCCAGAAGCTCATCAAAGCTGGCTCCTGCACAGAATGCTTTTTCTCCTTCACTCTTTACCAGAATGGCTTTTACCTCATCTTTTGCGCCTTCATCCAGAATGGTTTGAGCAAGCTTTTCCAGAATTGCTCCCGGAAGAGAGTTGCTTTTAGGGGTTCCGAAAGTAATTTCGGCAATATTATTTTTAATTTCTGATACTACAAATTCGTTCATTTTTATTTTAAATTGGATTCTTACAAAAATACTAAATACTGATCTTTCAGAGAAAATTATCCTCTACAAATTATTTCTTTCATCACCGCTTCGGAATATCAGATCACTCATCCCTTTTTTAATGAAATTACGTATAAATACGTAGTGCGAAATTTGGTATTTTCTACGCTAGTACTGCCTTATGGGAAATCGTTCCTTTGACCTATCAAAACAACTGATCTATTGAGGCGGAATCCGAAAAGCCCTATACGAGTAGGAAATTTAATCACTGAAAACTATTTATTATGGATGAGTACATTGGAATCGTAAAATTATTTGCCGGAAATTTTGCACCTAGAGGCTGGATGTTCTGCGACGGAAGCTTATTAAGAATTTCCCAAAACAGCGCTTTATTTTCAATTCTGGGAACAACTTACGGAGGAAACGGGATTGATACTTTCGCACTCCCTAACATGAAAGGGCGTATGGCTATCGGAGCCGGAACCGTAAACTCTAACGAAAATTATCCTTTAGGAGTTCAGGCAGGGACCACTCAGAATACACTATTATCAGCCAATCTTCCAAGTATAGGAGGTGGGTTTCAGCTGAGAGTAAAAAACCAGAATGCCAACAGTGCAACCCCTACGGCTGCTTCAGCACTTGCTATTTCGGGAATTCCAAACGGGAGGAACTTTGACCCAGTGCCAAGTTTTATAGATGCTGATCCGGATACGGCTATTAGTACAAAGTCTATTATGTTCACCGGGCAGAATCTTCCTGTGAATAATATGCCTCCGTATATCGGACTGAACTATATTATCTGTGTTGAAGGAATATATCCTTCCCGCAGTTAATATCCAAACAAAAATCTAATATTTAATACAAAAATCATGAAAAGCACTACCTTTTTAACAATATGTAGCCTGCTCATTTCAATTTTTTCATTTGGGCAGACCAGCAGCGAACTTTTTGAAACTGAATCTCCTGGAAGCACTACCTTTACAGATAACGGGGTAATTTTTAAAATTAACTCGCATGTATCCACTTTTAACGTCGTAAATTTCCCAAATACAGGCTGGTCTGGTACAGCTAATGATAACAGGTATATAGACAATACATCCAATGTAGGTCCGGCCAATCCATCATTCAGTGTTAAAACCACGTCCAATCTGTTTAAGGTAAACAAGTTTTGGGTATACACGGCTGATAAATTCAGCAATCAGAATGCCACAGGGTCACTTACTGTAACCGGAAAATTAAGTGGTGTTACTAAATTTTCCACCATAAAAACCGGAAACTTTGCTACATCACTTGGCTCTACAAATGGATACACGCTAATTGATATGACTAATCTGAACGGCCAGAACTATTCAAATATTATTATTGATGAGCTGGTGCTGACGCTTGGTGGTAATTTCTACTATCTTGGCTTTGATGCTTTCACCTGGGTAAAGGACAGCAATATTGTATTGGCAACCAACGAAACCAAAGCTGCGCAAAAAGGGATCAGTATTTATCCTAACCCAACTGACGGACCTGTTTCCATTGAAACGGAAAAGGATATAAAAGCTGAGGTTTACAGTATGGAAGGAAAGCTAATGAAGACTATGGATCTTAAGAAAGGTAATCAAAAGGCTGATCTTTCAGAGTTTCCAAGCGGAACGTATATCGTTAAAACTCCGTCAGGATCTTCTAAGGTCATCAAAAAATAAAATCCAATTTTTTCATAAGTCTTTGTGCGATAAAGATTCTAATGCATAAATGATCAAATCCCCTGAAATGTTCGGGGGATTTTTTAGTTTATCGGGTCCATTTATGAAGATGCTCTATTCTTGCATCTGTTTTCAGGAGAGCCTGAAATCTTAACTTTAACAGAATCCGGCGGCCTTCAATAGTTCTGGTAAAAAGCACTTCTGATTTTTCAATTTTCTCACTCCATGTTTTGGCAAAGAAATCAGCACTTTTCTTATTTTTGGCGAAAGCCTCAGGGATGGGATAATACATTTCTTTTTTTGTAAAGAAAAATATGGTCTTTTGCTTCAGCAGATATCTTGGGTTATCCACTTTTGAAATTACTTCCTGAAGCACCTGGATGAATTGTGATTTTTCATAATAACTGCCACCTTCCAGATAACAGAATACATCTTTATCTTTATTGCCGGAACTTACTACTTTCATCTTTTCAGGATCTGTAGTAATAATTCTTTCATGTACCAGACATTCCAAAACTGTTTCTCCGATAAGGCCAATCTGTCTGCCTACATTTTTATATTTTTGATACTGCCGTAAAGCACGGTAAAATTTCCTGCCATATCGTATTATTCCTCCAACTCCTAATATAAAAGTAATCAGTAACAAACCTTTCCTGGAATCTATTGAATCTGCATTTTCAAGAATTCCCATCAGAAGATCTTTTCCAAAAAGCAAAACAGATGAAATAAGAACCCCTGAAAGATCACCTATCATGGTTTTAACATAGTTCATTTTCATGTCGTGCATTTCCGTCATATCCGTTGACGGAACTTTGATTTCTTCAATGAGAACATTTCCTTTTTCTAAAGCTTCTTTCCAACGTGACGACTGCCCTTTTCTGTTTCCGGCCCTCGAAAATATTTCTTTATTAACTGCTGAAATGTTTTCCGGCTTTTCGATAATTCCCAGGTGAAGTCTTTCAAAATTATTTTCAATGGTAGCTTCTTCTTTATTGGAAATTCCTACAAAGGTTTTGAATCTTTTTTTCACAATATTCAGGTCCTGCCCACCATCTTCGCTTTGTGGATCAAAACATATAAGATGCCATATATTTCCACTTTTACAAGGGTTATCTTTATCAACTCTTATTACCCGACCTCTCATCTGATTGGAAAGGACAAAAGAACTTACAAAGCTTGCAAGAATTAAAGTATTCATTTTAGGGGCATCCCAGCCCTCTCCCAACAGAGATTTGGTTCCGATAAGAATCTGTATTCCACCTGACTGAAAAATTTCGGTTACAATGTGTACAATATCATGTTTGATCTGTTCGCTAAGGCTGATCTGAACATATCCAGAGTCATACGTAAGCTGTGAAAACGAAATTCCGGATATTCCTTTTTTAAAGCAAAGAGCATTTAACTGATCTTTTACTGAAGCCGGAATGATGACCAGACTGCCCGTAAGAATTCCTATTTTTTTATTCTGAGCATTTTCTCTTCTCAGTTTTTCAAAAATGGGCACTGCTCCTATTTTGTCCAGCGTGAGATTGTTTTGCTGTCCGCTGCTCAGATACTCTTTTTTTATAAAATCGGTAAGGATAACCATTCTCAGGTCTTCTTTCAGAATTGAGAATTCAAAATCCGCTATATCTTTAATACCTTGAAGTTTTCCGATACTGGAATTCAGGATCTGACCTAAATGTTTGTTATTAAAAAAACTTATGGTCTTTTTCTCAAAAAACCCTTGCCGTTTAAGCCTGTTTCCGAGTGCTGTACGATGCTCTTCTTCTTTTTTAAAATGAATCTCATCTACAATCAGGTAAAAATCAAGCAGTTCTTCTAGCCAGAAAAAGTCAAATTCCGGGATATATTTCTGATGATCTCCTATAACCTCAAAATGAATTTCAGGGATTTCTTTCTGTCTGAAATGCATATATACAAGCCCCGAAGTATAAGATGATACATTTTCATAGATCCAGTCCAAATGTTCTAATGGATTTAAATAAACAGGATGCTTTTCCAAAGCATTCAAAAGAATATCATCAGTACTGATCTCATTAAGAAAAGCGGCGGCCTGGGCATGATAATATTCTATTTTCTGTTGTTCTTCATAAGACGGCAATGTAAAATAGACCAGATCCTGATGTGGGCAAAGGTCTCCTTCTATCATCAGTTCAGGAACAGAGATTTCTGCATCAATGGGACCATTCAGTTGGATATATTTCTGCCATTCGGAACCTGAGACATCAAAAGGAGGTGTTGCGGTAAGGGAAACTATGGTAGGCTCAATCTTAGATTTTAGCTCCATTAAACTTCGCCACCATGCACTTTTCAGATGGTGAGCTTCGTCAAAAATAAAGGTTTCCACATTCTGTTTTTTCAGTTTTCTGATGATATCAGCTAATGAAACCCTTGACGATTTTTTATTGGTATCTTCTTCTTCATCCACATAACCCGATGCGGCATGAATTCCCTGATATGTAGTTACAGTAATAAGCCCCGGGTTTTTAATATCTCCTGATATCCAGTCCGGAACAACTTCTGTATCCAGGAAAAGTTCACAGAATCTTTGTATCCATTGATTTTTTACAGCTAAAGTAGGGGCAACAATAAGGGAGGGTTTATTAAGTCTCAGCATGACCTCCAGTCCCAGAACGGTTTTTCCTGATCCGGGCGGCGCAGTTACATGAAGGTGCCCGTTTTGAAGATATTCTTCCATATTATCCAGAAAATTCTTCTGGTAGGCACGCCAACTGTATTTAAATTTTGCTTCTGCAGGAAAAATGGTCATAGGTTATTAGGTTTAGCTAAGAATCGTAAAGCTGACATTTTACTTTTTCAATGCCAGAACATACTTGTCAATATACAATTGTTTTTCTTTGGATTTATATTGCTGAATATAGCGGGGATGCTCCAAAACGGTCATTTTCCCGAACAGCTTAGTTTCTTTGTTTAATTTTGAAATGAAATCGGCATTCTTTTTTCCAAGGATGAAGACTTCTGAGGTATCCAATCCGAGACTGATATGTTTTTTTAATGAATCAATCATAAAATCTTTTACCGCCTCAACCAGACTTTTATCATCATAATAATTGGCGTTCAGCCAGCCGTTTTTCGTTTTTCTGACAATAGCCAGCGGAAATGGTGAATTGATATAAATATCTCTGTAAAACTCTGCCGGACCACCATAATCAGCTATCATATCGTACATGAAAACAGAGGAAACTTCATGGGTATGCGCCGCCTTCATGGATATACCGCAGACAGATTCAAGTCGTTTGGTGTCAGTAAACGGGACTCCAGTAACGCCTGCTCCATGACGGCTAGGATTGATTCCGATCATCAATTTTCTTTGTGCTGAATCGTTATAATATTTGTGATAAAATTCTTTCATCACAATCATCGTTTCCGGATTATCCAGATACGGATTTAACACCTGAAAACCTTCAGGAAGTTCACCTGTAAAATTTAGATTTTCATTAAACTCAATAACCTTATCTGCAAAAGTTTCATTCATAAAATCTTATTCGTGCCATTGTTCCCTACAGCTATCGCTCATTATTTTGTCCTGCTTGGATTTGAATTCTAAAAATACAATTTATTTGACGAATACCAATTCTTGCTGAATTTTTAACCTGTTACTAAAGCATATAATTTCATAAAAAAGGCCTTTAAGTTCTATTTTTTCTTAATTTCGTTTTTATAAAACTGTAATACTTTGATATTTAAACAAATAACCTATGATTGGAATCATTACTGAATTAATTATTTCCTGGCTCTTACTTTGGTTTATTGTGAAAAAAAATCTCAGTATTTTGGGATTTAAACCCTCCAGAAAAAGGCTCATCCAGCTATTTTCCGGAATATTACTTGCAGCAGTCTGCTGTATTTTTTATCACGTAACCTCCAAAATTTCAGCAAATAATAACTGGGAGCTGAATAAACAGATTTCATTTCGGACCCTTTTACCGGGAGTATGGTGGGTTTTAAAGTCGGTATTGTTTGAAGAACTTATTTTCAGGGGTGCTTTACTGTATATTGCCATAGATAAATTAGGAATAAAGAAGGCTTGTTTATTGTCTGCAGCCTGCTTTGGAATCTATCACTGGTTTTCATACAATGCTTTCGGCAGTCCTTTCCAGATGGCTATTATTTTTGTAATGACCGCTGTTTTCGGATATATGCTTGCTTATGCTTTTGCCATAACAAAGTCTCTTTATCTACCCTTTGGGCTTCATCTTGGATGGAACCTTTTCAATATTATTGTGTTTTCCAATGGCCCGTTGGGAAATCAGATTCTGTTAAAAGCGAATGAAAATAAACCTGAGGGGATTTTATCTTTGGTTATTTTTCTGTTCCAGATTTTTGGTCTTCCTCTTTTGGCTTTCTGGTATCTGAGATATTTAAAATCAAAAGATGAAATGGAGCATAAAAAGCAAGAAGAATAAACTTAAATATTTTACATTTTTTAAACGCAAAGTTCAATGTACAGGCAATGTTGATTTTAGGATGCAAAGAGCAGAATCAACTCCGTTGATTCGATGAAGCGGACGTATAATTAGCAACGAAGTGGCATAACTTTGTGGTTTAAAGAAATATAAAAATCTGCTGAACCTGCCAGATCAGCGGGCAAAATAAAATACACCTGTAAAATTTCCTTCAACGCATAAAATACGCAAAGGGATGCATAAAACATTATGTATACTTTCGTTTGCAAGGGCATTTCATTCAGCAAGTTTAATCTATTAAAACCCTCTGCTAAGTACCAAAGCAAAACAGCAGCCCGCTAGAAACGAACTGCTGTTTTTATTAGATATTCTGTTGGAATTAAATTAATCCAAACTGTTCAAAATGATGGGTAAAATGTTTTTTGTGCATTAGTTCCCACATTTCTTTGTTCAATTTTCCGAAGACAAAATTCATATGCTCTGCCTGAGGATTTTCTCTGTAATAGATGGCATATTTCTTCATGGTTTCGATGAAAGATTCTTTTGCTTTCTCCAGGTTCTTATAAACCGGTTCCGGAAGGCTGCCATCCTGCGGAAGGAAAGGAGCGGTAAAATCTTTCGGCATTTTTCTATGGGTGTATAGTGAATCCTGCCATTTTTCAAGATGTTCTTCCGGAGTGAAACATTTTTCAGCTTCCGGTTCTCCCAAACTTACCAACACTCCCTGTTCAAGGTGTTCAATCATCTGCTGTGGAGACATTTTACCCCATTGTGCCGGAGTATTTTCTGTTAATCCGTTCAGAATTTTCTGAATATTTTTCACATTCAGATCGATAAAAGGAGACTGTTTTGCGACCAGTGTCAGAATGGTTGCTACGCAAACGATCTCGTCTCTCTGGTTAACTACCTCAACCAGCCATTTAACAACTCCTGAAGGAATATTTCTTCCTTTTACGCCCCTGTTGATCTTCTCTTTTGCTGTAAGGTATACTGTGATGGTATCTCCTGCATATACGGGTTTGAAGAAACTACAGTCTTCCAGGCCGTAATTGGCGATAACCGGACCTTTTTTCCCGGAAACAAACAATCCTGCTGCTGCAGAAAGGATAAAGTATCCATGAGCAACGGTTTTATCGAAAATTGTCCCTGATAAGCTTGTTGCATCTGTATGGGCGTAGAAGTGATCCCAGGAAACATTGGAGAAGTTTACGATATCTGCATCGGTAACAGTTCTTCCTGCTGTTTCTAAAGAATCTCCTACTTCAACTTCTTCAAAGTATTTCTGGAACGGATGCTTATCTGAGAATTTTTTCTCGGCACCCTGCTGATAGATCTTGGTAATGGCTTTCAATACATCCGGTGATCCCTGAATTGCTGTTTTCTGTAAGAAGAAATGGAGACCGTTCAGTCCACCCATTTCCTCGCCTCCTCCTGCTCTGCCAGGACCTCCATGCATTAATGTAGGAAGTGGAGAACCATGACCTGTACTTTCTTTAGCACTGTCTCTGTTCAATACAAAAATTCTTCCGTGTTGGGAAGCCATTTTCCATGACGTTTCTGCGATGAAGTTTTCATCGTGGGATATAATAGATCCTACTAAGCTTCCTTTTCCTCTTTTTGCCAGCGCAGCTGCTTCTTCTGCATCTTTGTAAGGCATCAGTGTAGAAACCGGTCCGAAGGCTTCTACATCATGAGAGATATTCTTTTCAAACGGTTTATCATTCAGGAATAATTTCGGGCTCATGAACGCTCCTTTTTCATAATCAGCATCTACCAGCTCATGTTTCCCGTCGTATACCAATTCGGTTTCTGCTTTCAGTAGATTAACTTTTCTCAATACCTCATCATACTGTTGTTTTCCTACTAATGAACCCATTCTGGTTTCTCTGCTCAGCGGGCTTCCGATTTTAGTCTGGTCTAAAGCCTTAGATAAAGCATTCTGAACGTCTCCGATCAAATGTTCTGGAACAATAATTCTTCTGATTGCCGTACATTTTTGCCCGGCCTTTGTGGTCATTTCATTTCGTACTTCCTTAATGAAAAGATCGAATTCAGGAGTTCCCGGTTTTGCATCCAATCCAAGGATGGAGCAGTTCAGAGAGTCTGCTTCCATATTAAAACGTACAGCATTTCCGGCAACTGATGGTGAGGATTTTAATTTTCTACCTGTAGAGGCTGAACCTGTAAACAAAACGGAATCTCCGTCCTGAACATAATCAAGAATATTTCCCGGTTCTCCGCATACCAATTGGATTGCTCCTTCAGGAAGAATTCCGCTTTCAATCATATCCTGGAATACCGCATTGGTAAGGTATGAACCAAATGGTGAAGGCTTAACGATAGAAGGAACCCCCGCCAATAATGAAGTAGACAGTTTTTCCAGCATTCCCCAAACCGGAAAGTTATAAGCATTAATCTGTATGGATACTCCTTCACTTGGTGTTAAAATATGGGTTCCAAGGAAAGTTCCGTTGGCAGAAATTTTCTGAGTATCACCATCTACCCAAAACGGAGTATTAGGAAGCATTCTCTTCGCTAGTCCTGAATAGGTGAAGAAAGTTCCGAAACCTCCTTCGATATCTACCCATGAATCTACATGAGTAGCTCCTGTCTTGTAAGATAAGTCATAATATTTTTTCTTTCTTTCCAACAGATAAAGGGCTACTTTTTTCAGCATTTCCCCTCTGTCATAGAAAGTCATTGAAGAAAGATTTTTGTACCCTACTGTTCTACCATAATCAAGAGCCTGTTCAAAATTAAGCCCTTCCGTATCTGAGACAGCAACCTGCTCACCGGTAACAGCATTGTATAAAGGGACTCCGTTTCCGGTACCTTCTATCCATTCTCCGTAGATATAGTTTTTCAGTTTTTCCATATGAATTTTTACTTATTATATTTTCTGTTTTTATTTTTAATCACATTCCTGATGAGCAGATAAGGAACAAAAAGGATAAGCGAGAAATCCAGAATCAGAACGGCATCTATCAACAGGGTATAGAAAAAACTTTTCTGTTCCAGCTTTTTTATGACCCTCTCTGAATCTATATGTTCCAACGCATCTGAAATGCCAATTGATTCTTTGATCAGATAAAACCCCAAAAAATTGACTGCAATCACTGCAATCAATATCAAGACCCAATATTTTCTCAGGAAATTTCTCATTTTGCTTTCATGAGCTCCAGAGCTTCTTTCAATGTATATTTTTTATATTCTGCTCCTGTAAGGTCTTTTGCATATTCTTCTACTGTTCCTCCAATTCCTGCTTCCTGTCTGAGTTTATTAACATTTTCAGGATCTTTTATGGGCCAGATCAGCCACACTAACTGCTGTTTTCCATCTTTTGTCACGGTATAGGAACGGGCCTGTGTTCCGTAGATCTGTTCTTTATTTTCCTGCATTAGCTTCCGATCCAGCATCATGGCATACAGTCTGAACGGCAGTTCTTTTTCTTCAGCTGCTTTTTTGATCATCGGAAAATACTTTTCGATCTCTGGCGAGTGTTGTATTACATACCATACGGCTTTGTTCTCAGGCTCTCCCACCAAAGATTTTCCCGGATAACCATATTTTTTGATAATTTTTTCTACTTTGATAAGATTCTCACGATCCTGAGCATCCGCCCGTTTAGGCAGTTCTGCCCCCATATCTGCCTGAGTGAGATTTTTCTCCGTCATAATTTCTTTTCGCCTCTCAGGTGTAATTGGAGACATCAGCTCACGGTAGATCTGGTCATCTTTATAGATTTGTGCCAGCTCTTTTTTAAGTTCTGTATTAACAGGTTTTACTTCGGTCTTCTGACCGCTCATTACTATTGAAAAGAAAACTGCAACGAATAGGTATCTCATGGTTAAGTCTATTATTTAGGCTCTTTATACGGGAACATTTTTACTAATCCTTCGTACAGACTTCTGTGTAAAATCGTAGCGTGGTTATCTGTTTCCATTAATTGGTATTCAACAGTCCAGTTTTTCTTTCCTGTTTTTTTCAGGACATCATACAGCGATCCTGCATCTTTTACCATTACAGGATGTTCATCTTTTCCTACGGAAACATACACAAATTTCTTTTTATCTCCTGATTTTGAAAACATTTGAGGAGCCTGCTTCAGAAGGCTCTGGTCATCCCACCATAAACTCGGACTGATGATAAAATAATTATCAAACATTTCCGGTTTCTTTACAAGAATCTCAGTTGCCAGAAGTCCTCCTAATGATTGTCCAAACAGATATTTGTCTGTTGTTTTATATTGACTTTCGATGTAAGGTTTCAGTTCTTTTTCCAGAAAACTGATGAATTTATCTGAATGTCCTGTTGTAGGATAGTCTTTCTGCAGATCTTTTAAATCTGTATGAAAAGTAAAGTCCCTTTTTCTGTCAATATTTGCAATCCCAACAACAATGGTTTCAGGCATCGCATACATCAGGTTGAAAAACTGAACCAATCCTGAAACATGGATAAAATCTTCATTCATTGATCCGTCCAAAAGATAGACCACCGGATATGATTTTGTTTTATCAAAATTCTGTGGAAGATAGATGTTTAAAATTCTGTCTTCGTTTAAGACTTTAGATTTTAATGTTCTTACTTCTCCTATTGTAAGCGGTTTTACTGTTGCAGTTTGCCCCAACATCATAAAATTCACAGCCCAAAGAATACTGCAAAAAATAAAAGCTTTTTTTATCATATATAAAATTTATAAATCTGATGCTTAATTTAAAACCTAACAGGCTTTGGAAACCTGTTAGATTTAAGTTTGTATATATCTTTATTTCACATCATCCCAAATGCTGTAATCAACAATTTTTGTAGGGATCTGCTGCACATATTCTGTAAACGGTTCACATGGAAGAATAGCTTCTTTGCCTTCTCTTGCCAATTCCTGATATAGTTTTGTTCCTTCTGTTTTCCAGCGGATCATTTCATCAGAAACATCACGAATGATCTTTGCCGGGCTTCCTACGATGAGTTTTCTCGGTTCACATTTAAAATTAGCAGGAACAAAAGCCAGAGCTCCAATGATACATTCGTCTCCGATAACTGCTTTATCCATTACTACAGAATTCATTCCCACCAGACAGTTTTTTCCGATATGTCCGGAATGAATGATGGCTCCGTGGCCGATATGGGCAGATTCTTCAAGAATAGTTTCGATATTCGGGAAAACATGAAGGGTACAGTTTTCCTGAACATTGGCACCGTCTTTAATGATAATTTTCCCCCAGTCGCCGCGGATCACTGCATTCGGTCCGATATAGACCTCTTCACCAATCTCTACGTTTCCGATAATTACGGCCTGCGGATGAATGTAGGCTGAAGGTTTTATAACGGGGCGTATTCCATGGTATGAGTAGATGTTCATATTTCTTTAATTTGAAGATTTGAAAATGAGATAATTTGAAAATGAATAGTACGCTGTTTATTTCCTAACGTTTTCATTGTTTAGAAACTATATAGAAGGTTACATTCCAGAAGAAATTTCCGGTAGCGCATTTTAAATTCTCAGATTATTTCATTTTCAAATAAGTTATACTTTTTCAATCACCATTGCATACCCCTGTCCAACACCGATACAAAGGGTACACAATGCATATTTTTTATCCTGTTTCTGAAGTTCTATAGCAGCCGAACCAACAATTCTTGCTCCTGAAACTCCAAGAGGGTGACCAATGGCGATCGCTCCTCCGTTTGGATTTATTCTTGGATCATTATCCTGTAAACCTAAGCTTCTTGTTACGGCTAGTGCCTGTGCTGCAAATGCTTCGTTCAGCTCAATGATGTCCATATCTTCTAAAGACAGGTTAAGTCTTTTCAACAGTTTCTGTGTAGCTTCTACAGGTCCGATCCCCATGATTCTCGGTTCTACCCCTGCTACAGATGATCCAAGAATTTTAGCTTTTGGTTTCAGTCCGTATTTTTCCACAGCTTCTTCGCTCGCCAGAATAAGAGCTGCTGCTCCGTCATTCATTCCTGAAGCATTTCCTGCGGTTACGGTTCCTTCTTTTCTGAATGCAGGACGAAGTTTGGCCAGTCCTTCCATGGATGATGAAGGTTTGATGAATTCGTCTTTTTCAAAAACTACAGGATCTCCTTTTCTCTGTGGAATTTCCACTTTTACAATTTCTTCGGCCAGTCTTCCGCTTTCCTGAGCTCTTGATGCTTTCTGCTGAGACCAAAGGGCAAACTGATCCTGGTCCTCTCTGCTAATCTGGTGAATATCTGCAAGATTTTCTGCGGTTTCTCCCATTCCGTCAACTCCATACATTTCCTTCATTTTCGGGTTGATAAAACGCCATCCGAACGTAGTATCAAACATCTGGCTGTCTCTTCCGAAAGCGGCACTTGGTTTTGACATCACATACGGCGAACGGGTCATATGTTCTACTCCGCCTGCAATATAAATTTCTCCTTCTCCGGCTGCAATAGAACGGAAAGCATTGGCAACGGCCGACATTCCTGAAGCACAAAGCCTGTTGACCGTTTCACCTCCTATCTTATATGGAAGACCTGCCAGTAAAAGTCCCATTCTTGCCACATTTCTGTTATCTTCTCCTGCCTGGTTGGCACATCCGAAAATAACATCCTCAATTTCATCAACAGGAACTTCCGGATTTCTGGCTACGATTTCTTTAAGCACAATGGCTGCCAGATCATCGGCTCTTACTTCTGATAATCCTCCCTGTAGTTTTGAAACAGGAGTTCTGACATAGTCTATAATGTATACGTTATTCATTTCTTATTAGATTTTAGATGATAGATTTCAGATAGCAGACATTTTCAAAATCTAATATCTGATGTCTTTTATCTTATTTATAGCTCTGTTATTTTTTTTCCTATTTTATATACCGTTCCTACGAATTTTGCAATCAGATCATTATTTTGATTGGTGATCTTAATATCGTAAACAGCTGTTTTCCGGGTATTATTCACCAGAATGCTTTCTGCCCTGAAAGTATCCCCTTCTTTTCCGGCTTTGGTAAAATTGATGATACAGTTCAGTGCTACCGCAGCATCTCCGGTGTTATTGGAGGAAAATGCCAGAGCGGAGTCCGCAAAAGCAAATGTTACTCCTCCGTGCACTGTTTTCAGCCCGTTAATCATTTCTTTTTTGATGGGCATTTCTATTAAACAGTAATTTTCTTTTACCTCAATCATTCTGATATTCATCCATTGGGAAAAATAATCCTGATTAAGCATATAATCTGCAACCTGTCTTGGATTCATTTCTGTCATACGTTCGTTATTTCTTCATATAATTCATCAGATAATCTATCATAAACACTCATGGTTTTGCCAAGAATGATCTGTTCGTAGGTAAGGTTTTCTGAGTCGGAAGGAACTTCAGGCGGATAAGGTGCATTCAAATCAATACCTTCTTCATTTGCCAGTCTTTTAATCAACATTTTGTATTTCTCATTAAACTTCCCCAACAGCTCAAGCCTTTCCTGAACATCTTCAATTGAGGACGCTTCTCTGATTAAATATTCTTTCTCAATTAAAAGTCTTACTTCAAGTTCTGCCCTGAATTCATCTATATTCATGAAAATATTTTATCTATTTTCCTTTTATTTCCTTAACCATTTTTTATCCGGAGCTATCAAATATTGTTTACCATCTTTGTCAAATCCCCAAACATCTGATATTTCTCTTAATTGAAACAAATCATAATCTTTTTTATGAATTTTGATTTTATTCAATCTTCTTAATTTTCGGTTAGCTTTTCTTTTATTCTCTTTTTCTGTCACAGCAGTAGTAATTCCCGTTATGGATGTTTTCCTTCTTGACCTACTCATCATAAAATAAACTAGCTAACAGATTTATAATTTTCTTAGCAAAGGGCTTTGTCTATACCTTTCTTCCTGGTATTCCCCGTAAAGATTCTGCAGGGTTTCTGAAATTTTTGCATATCCGATCTCTTTTCCCCAGTCTAATAATCCTTTTGGATAGTTGACTCCTTTCTGCATAGCCAACTCAATGTCCTCATCATTGGCAATACCTAATCTTTTGGCTTCAACGGCCTCATTGATCAGCATTGAGATAATTCTTAAAAAGATCTGCTGGTATAATGCGTCATCTTTTGAAGCTGCAGGTTTTTCTGCACCTTCACTGTAGTCATAGAAGCCTTTTCCGGTTTTTCTGCCGTGAAGTTTGGCTTCAGACATTCTCTGTTGAAGCAAAGATGGCTTATACTTCGGATCATAGAAATAATCTTTGTAAACGGTAGTGGTTACCGCAAAGTTGACATCAACTCCGATAAGGTCCATCAGTTCAAAAGGTCCCATTTTGAAGTTCCCGAGGGTTTTCATGGCTTCGTCTACCTGCTCAGGAGAGGCTATATTTTCTTCAACAATTCTTAATGCTTCGCCATAGTATGGACGGGCAATTCTGTTAACGATGAACCCAGGAATATCTTTAGCAATAACTGGTATTTTTCCCCAGTCTTTCATAAGGATATACATTTTTTCCGCTAAAGTTTTTTCTGTTACTAAAGATGGGATAATTTCCACTAAAGGCATTAGAGGTGCCGGGTTGAAAAAGTGGATACCAATGAAACGTTCCGGTTTCTTAAGTTCTGCACCCAGAGAGGTAATAGAAATGGAAGAGGTGTTGGAACTGATCACACAGCTGTCAGAAACATAGGTTTCAAGCTCTGTGAATACTTTGGTTTTAATTTCTTTGTTTTCGATGATGGCTTCAATGACAAGATCTGAATCTTTTAAATCCTGAAGAGCTTCACCTTTAACGATATTGGTTCTGATTTCTGCGGCTTTTTCCTGAGAGATTTTACCTTTTTCAGACAGTTTCTGAAGGGTCTTTTCCAGGCCGGTAAGCGCTTTATCAATCTGCGGTGTATTCGCATCGAATAAAACAACTTTGCATCCCGCTGTTGCAGCTACCTGGGCAATTCCTACCCCCATAGTTCCTGCACCGATAATTCCGATATTCATATTTTTAATTTGAAAATTTGAAAATGAGCTCATTTGAAAATTATTTAAATTTTGAAGTAGAAACAATTTTAGAGAGAATTAATATAATCTCTTTTAAATCTTTAAATAATTTCTCGTCCGGAGAACTCAAAAACGGTGATTGCAAACATAATAAAAACCAATATTCTGTTATGAATAAAATCAGTCTTACTTTTAGCATTTTGAGCTTCTCTTACATTAGCCCCAATAGATGTTCCCGATTTAAAAAATTTGATTCGCGATCGAAAATCTGCTTACCTTATAGAGTTCTTCTGAAAATTCAATAATATCCAATGTAAATTCGAAAGTTTTATTAACAATTATATTTTCCCTATCGTTTCTCATTTTAAAATTTTCAAATGAGCTCATTTTCAAATTGATTATTTTCCTTTATAATTAGGTTTTCTTTTCTGTAAAAAGGCATTTACTCCTTCTATGAAGTCTTCTGTTTCTGCAGCTTCCTGCTGAAGATCTCCTTCTAATTCAAGCTGCTCTTTCAGGGTATTGTTGTAAGAGTTTGCAAACGCTTTTTTCGTCAATTTGATCGCTGCAGTTGGCATATTGGCCATTTTTTCAAGGATCTCCATTGATTTAGGAGCAAATTCTTCTTCTGTGAACACTTCTGCCACAAGACCATGCATTTTAGATTCTTCTGCTGATAGTTTTTTACCTGTAAAGGCCAGATAATTGGCTAATTGCCTACCTAAAAGTTTCGGTAAGAAATAGGTTCCTCCTGTATCAGGAATTAATCCGATATTAGAGAATGCCTGTGAGAAATACGCTTTGTTGTTAGCCAGTACAAAATCACAGATCAGTGCCAGCATGGCTCCTGCTCCTACTGCAGGACCGTTTACCAAAGCGATAACCGGTTTTTTACAACGGGTAACTTCCAGCACCAAAGGGTTATAATAATCTACCACAATTTTTCTGATAATATCATTATCGCGATGCTCGTTCCCCTGTACAAAAGCATCATCCAGGTTCTGTCCCGAGCAGAAAGCTCTTCCTCTTCCTGAAATGGCAACACATCTTACTGTTTCATCTTCGCTGCATTCTTTAATAAAATCTTTCAGATCTGATAAAGACGGCTTTGTAAGAGCATTCATGGTTTCCGGCTGGTTGAGATAAGCAATTTTCAGTTTCCCGTCAAAATGCATTTCAATATCAAGTTGTGTATACATAGTTTTTAATTTTATTATTTAACAATGCACTAATTTAACAATATAAATCAATGTAACGGCCTGCCATACTATAACAATTGAACAGATTAACAATGTTACAAATAAAATGTAACAATATCGGCTACGCTTTGTTTATTGATTAGTGGCATTTAAAATAATCAAACGGCTCCAGACAGTCTAAACACTGATAAGAGGCCTTACATAGCGTGGATCCGAATCTGCTGATCTGTTTGGTATGTTCGGAACCACATCTCGGACATTTTTTCGGTTTTCCGATATGATGTTCGTCTGCTCCTTTTTCCGGAGGGGTAATTCCGTAAACACGGAGTTTTTCTCTGGCTTCATCGGTTAACCAGTCTGTTGTCCAGATTGGAAACATTTTGGTTACCACCTTTGCATCCCAGCCGTTTTCCTTCATCATTTTGATGATATCCTCTTCAATGGTAAACATTGCAGGACAGGCGGAATAGGTAGGTGTAATGATTACTTCACAGGTATTTTCACCAGTAACATGAGCTTCTCTTACAATTCCCAATTCCACAATATCAATCACGGGAATTTCCGGATCAGGGATTGTTTTTAATAAATCTAATAGGTTGTTCAATTTCTTTAATTTAACAATTTAGCAGTAGAACAAGACAATCTTTACTGCATTGTTGTACTGATATATTGGTCCATTGTCTACCAGGTACATCCCGGATATGCTCTCTGCATATACTGCAACTCGCAAAGGATATATCCAAAATATTCTGTATGGTATCCTGTTCTTGATTTTGGCTGCATGAAAGGATTAGCAGGATATTCTAACCCAAACTCCTGAAAATCTTTTTGTGTAATGGCTACAAACTCATTGTATAGTTCGTCAGCATTGGGAGCAATATTCAAAGCGATAAGGTCATCCTCTCCTTCTACTTTTGCAAACAATCCTTTGGTGTATTCCCAGATATTCTCAATGGCTTTTACCAAACGTTCACGGCTTTCCTCTGTTCCCTGGGCAAAAATTTTCATCCAGGAAGAAGTGTGGGTATAGTGATACTTTACTTCTTTCAATGATTTCTGAGCGATGGCAGAAAGTTCTTCATCGGCAGAGTTGGAAAGGGCTTCATACATCAGCTTCTGATAGATGGAGAACACATATACTTTAAGAATTGTCTGTGCATAATCTTCATTGGGAAGTTCTGTCCAGTGAGCGTTTACATATTCGTGTTCATATCTTAAAAAAGCAATGTCATCTTCACTTTTACCGTTGTCAATTACTCTTGAAGCATACACGTAAAAATTATTAGCCTGCCCCAGCTCATCCAACGCAATATTTGTCAATGCAATATCTTCTTCCAGATAAGGACCTTCACCGCACCACGCAGACAAACGCTGCCCCATAATGAAGCTGTCGTCTGCTAGTTTTAATAAATAATTATATAATGGGTTCATTGTTTAGTAGATTTCAGATTTCAGACATCAGATTTCAGATCGACAAAAAAAGTCTGGTATCTGAGATCTCATATCTTAAAATCTTGATTAATTACATATTTTTTACGTCGTTAGGGATTTCGTAGAAAGTTGGGTGACGGTATAGCTTATCATCAGCAGGATCGAAGAATGCCTCTTTATCCACCCCTTCTGAAGTCACAATATATTTACTTGGAACTACCCAAACAGAAGTTCCTTCTTTTCTTCTTGTATAAACGTCTCTTGCATTCTGCAAAGCCATTTCTGCTGTTGGCGCCTGTACAATTCCAACATGTTTGTGGGATAATCCCGGTTTAGTCTGAATAAACACTTCCCACATATCTAAATTTGCCATAATTAATTTGAAAATTTGAAAATTGGTTAATTTGAAAATTGATTGATTGCCTTCATTGAAAATTTGAGAATTATTAACGTTTTTAATTTATTTTCAAATTGGCACATTTTCAAATCATATAACTTCTTTTTGTTGTTTTTCTGCAAAAGCTATCGCCGCTTCTTTTACCCAAGAGTTTTCTCTTTGAGCTTTTCTCTTCGTTTCAATACGCTTTTTATTACAAGGACCGTTTCCTTTTAAGATGGTCATGAATTCATCCCATGGAAGCTCTCCGAAATCATAATGCTGTCTTTCTTCATTCCATTTCAGGTCTTTATCCGGAATCGTCAATCCTAAGAATTCAGCCTGAGAAACGGTAACGTCAATAAATCTCTGGCGAAGACTGTCATTACTTTCTCTTTTAACTCTGTAATTCATAGAGATTTTAGAGTTTGGTGAACTGTCATCATTCGGGCCAAACATCATCAGAGCCGGCCACCAGAAACGGTTCAATGAAGCCTGAGCCATTTCTTTCTGTTGTTTGGTACCACGGCAAAGCGCCATCAGAATTTCATATCCCTGTCTTTGGTGAAATGATTCTTCTTTACAAATCTTCACCATTGCTCTTGAATAGGGTCCATAAGAGTTCCCCATCAGCATTACCTGATTCATAATTGCCGCACCATCTACCAGCCAGCCGATAGCACCTATATCTGCCCAGCTCAAAGTAGGGTAATTGAAAATACTTGAGTATTTTGCTTTTCCTTCCAACATATCATCATAGGTAGCATCTCTGTCTGCTCTGATGCTTCCGTCTCCTAATGTTTCTGTTGCAGAATAAAGGTATAAACCATGTCCTGCTTCATCCTGAACTTTAGCCAAAAGCGCCATTTTTCTTCTCAATGAAGGGGCTCTTGAAATCCAGTTAGCTTCCGGCAACATCCCGACAATCTCAGAATGGGCGTGCTGTGAAATCTGACGAACCAATAATTTTCTGTAATCATCCGGCATTACATCTTTGGGTTCTACTTTATTTTCTTCGTGAACGTATTGAACAAATTTTTCTAAGTCCATAACTAAAATTTTTAAAATTTTAAAATGTAACAATGAATCAATATAACAGTCTAACAATAATTGTTACATGGGTAAACTGTTACATTGTTACATTAATTACACGTCATAATTAAGCATCACCACATTCGTTGTCGGGTGACATTGACAAGTAAGAACGTAACCTCTGGCTACTTCGTCTTCGGTAAGTGCGTAGTTTTTCTCCATGAATACTTCTCCTTCTAAAACCTGCGCTTTACACGTACAGCACACGCCTCCTTTACATGCGAAAGGAACCGGAAGCTGGTCTTTCAATGCTTTATCTAAGATACTCTCTTTTTTGGAATTTAAGTGGAACGAATATTCATCATCATCAATGATTACCGTTACCATACTTTCAATGTTGGCAATAGCCTTGAATTCATCACTCATTTCTTCGGAATTTTCTTCGTCAGGAGCGGTGAAATATTCAAATAATACCTGAATGGCAGGTACTTTTTTATCTTTCTTTAAATAATCAGCGATTCCTTTGATCATTTCTGCAGGTCCGCAGATAAAATAGGTCGCTTCTTTCACATCGATGTCTGTATATCTTTCAAACAGCTGTTCCAGTTTTTCGGCTGAAATACGCCCTTCAAATACAGGATCTTCGTGTTTCTCACGGCTTACCAGATAGATTACTTTCAGTCTTCCGTTGAAGTGCTCTACCAACTTATCAATCTCTGCTCTCTTCATCACATGATTCATGCTTCTGTTGCTGTAGAAAAGATAAGCGTTGCTGTTAGGCTCCTGGTAAAGGCTTTCTTTAATATTTGATAAAACAGGACTGATTCCGCTTCCCGCCGCCAAACCAACATAGGTTTTTACGTTCGTAGGATGGTAAGAGGTATTGAAACCACCCATTGGAGGCATTACTTCCAGCAGTTCATCCATATGAAGATGTTCATTGAAATATCCTGAAACTTTTCCTCCTTCAAGGAGCTTTACCAATACTTCCAACGTGTTGCTTTTCTCACTTGGGGCATTGCAGATAGAATAAGAACGTCTCTCTTCGTTTCCGTTGATAATCATCCGGAAATTAAGATACTGTCCCTGCTTGAACCTGAATTTATCCTTCAGCTCTTCAGGGATTTCTACCGCTACATTTACTGCTTCGGAAGTATCTTTCTGAACTTTTACAGTCTTAAGTTTATAAAATGAATTCATTATTTTTTAAGTATTCTATTAATTTTTCCGCCTTCACACTTCGGTAAGCTGTCCTGAGCGTGAATTTTTACTTTTGTGGTGATTCCTACCCGTTTTTTTATTTCGTTTTCTATGCTTTTTCCAAAGTTTCCAACAAAATTAAAATAATCATCGGTACCCGCCAGTATTTTTTGATCTTTCACCAATTCATCTGCGATTTCCACATCAATATCAAGTGCTACACACATCTGTTCTTTTTCAACGGGTGTCAGGTAATAATTCGGAACGACTCCTTTTACATGGGAAAAGGCTTCTTCAATCTGGCTTGGATAAACATTCACCCCTCTTACGATCAGCATATCGTCTGCCCGGCCTTTAATAGGTCTCATTTTCACCATGGTTCTCTTGCTGTTTTCATCATAATACAGGCTGGTGATATCGTTGGTCCAATATCTTAAAAGCGGCATTGCCTTTTTCGTTAATGTGGTAATCACTAAAACCCCTTCTTCCCCGAAAGGAACCGGCTGTTTGGTAACCGGATCTAAAATTTCCGGATAGAAATGATCTTCCCAGATGTAAGAACCTCCTTTTTCCTCAAAGTCTTCCATGGAAACCCCGGGACCGATAATTTCGCTTAATCCGTAGATATTCGTTGCATGAAGACCTAATCTTTCTTCAATATGTCCTCTGATAATTTCCGTCCATGGCTCTGAACCTAAAACCGCATATTTCAGACTGATTTCTTCAGCAGAAATTCCTCTGTTGGCAAATTCCTCGGCAATTGTCAGTGCATAAGACGGCGAACAGCAAATGACTTCCGGCTTGAAATCCATGATCAGATCTACCTGTCTTGCCGTCATTCCTCCTGAAATCGGAAGAACACTCATTCCTAATTTTTCTGCTCCATAATGTAGTCCCAGTCCACCGGTAAAAATTCCGTATCCGTATGCATTATGCAGCTGCATTCCCGGTCTGGCTCCAGCAGCATTTAATGATCTTGCCACCACTTCACTGAAAAGGTCTACATCTTCTTTGGTATAGCCCACCACGGTAGGCTTTCCCGTTGTCCCGCTCGAACAGTGAATTCTCTGCAGTTCACTTTTCGGAACAGTGAAGAGGCCGAATGGATAGTTATCTCTTAAATCCTGCTTATAAGTAATCGGAAGTTTCGCAATATCTTCTACCGACCTTATCTCTTCCGGAGCAATTCCTGATTTATTAAACTTTCCTCTATAAAATTCTGATCGCTCTGCAAGATAGGTGACCAAAGCCGCCAACCGGTCAGACTGAAGCTGTCTCAACTGATCGAGCTTCAAATATTCAACTGAAAAATCCATATCTTAACTAACTAACATTTGTTAGGTGTAAATTTAAAAAGATTTTGCTATCTGGCAAAATTTTTATGATTTTTATCACATTTTGAATGATTCTAAATAACTGGAATTCTGATGAGATAAGAATCGAAGATGGGAGCAGGAAGATGGAAGTTATAAATTGCGCATTTAAATTATGGTGGTTACCCTTAGTTTTAACAAACGATAAGACCTTCTAAAAAATCTGCTCAATCTGCCAGATCCGCGAGAGTTAAAATCATAAAATCTGTAAATCCGTGCGGTCTGTGGGAAAATTTGCATTGCTTCTTTTTTCAAACGCAAAGTTCATTGATAGGCAATGCTGATTTAGAGGAGGCAAAGATCGAATCAACTCCGTTGATTCGATGAAGCGGTCGTATAGCGACACGCTTACTATAGGCAAATAGTATAAAGCCGTTCTGTGGGAAATTTCTGTTTAAAAACGGGGCTCATCAGTATTTTTGATTTCCTCTCAGCCCGAAAAGAATTTTATCTCTTATCTCGCTAGTAATCTCATCGGTAGAATCGCTGTTTCTTTTGAACCAGAAATAAGAGTTATTTAGGGTATGCAGAATAAATCTTGTGGTAAAAGAAGGTGATTTCAATTCCCACATTTCCGCTTTGTAAATTTCAGAGATCAGCTCTTCCACTTCTTCCTGATAATTTTTTCTCAACTCTACAAATTCAGGAAGCCTTTCTTCGAGATGCTTCCATTCATTGGAATAAATATGGGTGACATCGCGGTTTTTAAGCACTACGGATAAATGCCTGTCAATAAACAAGTTTAGTTTATCCTTTGGGGCAGCTTCAGTACTTTTCACCTTCTGAAGTTCATCAAAAAATTCCTGAGCAATACCAAAGCATATCCATTCCAAAATTTCTTCTTTAGAACGGATGTGGGCATATAAAGATGCCGCCTTGATGCTGAGCTTCGTAGCCAGATCTCTCACCGAGCTTCCCATATACCCTTTCTCTTTGAAAAGTTCTACGGCTACGTCTAGTATTTTTTTCTGTTTTTCTTTAAGTTCCATATTTTTCAGTTACCCGGAAGTGCTTTTCGGCTGCGTACCCATCTTAATAAAAGAAGCATCACAATACCTGTCAAAATAAGATTTCCTGCTGCTGCATCACTAAAAAAACGGTCTAAAGTATAGGATTCACTTCCAGAATAAAAACTAAACTGGTGTGCCTGCATACTCCAGAATGCATTGCGAAACACAGCTATTACAGAGGGAATTATGAAAGTAAAGCCTAAAATAATTACATTTAATGCTACTGATGACAGGTTTTTCCTGTATCTGGCGATAAAAGCAAGCGACAGGAAAACAATTAATTCCACGAGCAAAGCTATCAAAAAAATCTGAAAACCTACAACACGGTCACTAATAAATCCCAGCAAAGCCGTATTTATGATTACCAGTAACATAAACGTCACAATAGAAATAAACCATTGCAGAAGAGAAGATATCCTGAATGTAATTACAACCATTGATAAGGTCGTCGCCAGATACAGCAATGCCAGAAAAATATCATAATGCAATACTTTAGCATCTTTTCCCATTATTAGATTCCCGTAATACTCTTTCAGGATATAAGAATCTGCGTAGAGCCCTTTTTTATTAGGAAGGTATTCAGGAACATCATAGGAGTTCCCCCTTCTGTCACCAATTAAAACATCAGAAACAAATTCCTTATTATAAAAATATTTAAACCACAGTGCAGTGGTTACATTAGTTTCTAAATGATGTTCTTTAAGCAGATCTAAATACTGGCTCAGGATTTTTTGCAGCTGTACGGAATCATTTCTATAAAAGAGCTGTCTGACCTGATCTGTATATAAAGAATCTAATTTGTTATCATAATAAAATACTTCCCGATCCTGATTGGCTATCATACTTTTCCAGGGATACTCTTTATCTTTATATTTGAAAAACTCACTATCAATAGTCTGATATACAGAATCAACAGGATCTATATAGGAACTTTCAGGCTGTCTTTCCTTATTATAATCATCATTAAGCATCAGCAGCCTGCCTTTATAGGTAATTTCAGCATTCCGGCTTAGCTGCTCAGCAGAAAAAACAGTTCTTGCAGCATATCTGCTTCCATAATTCACTGAGAAAAAAGCCATTGAAAAAAACACAAAAATTCCCAGTACAATCCACCATTCTTTAAAAAGATCGTCTTTCTTTTTAGGGTAAAATGATTTGAAACCATTATTCCTGATATAAAACAGAAACCATATAAGAAGAATAACACTTCCTATAATCCCAATTCCGAACGCTGTAAGATCCCTGTGTTTATAAAAATAAACATCTTTACGATAAAGATCTTTTCCAAAATCATTAAACCAGAAACCAGCCAGAAATGCCAGTATATGAAACAGTATTCCCACTATAACTATATAAGGAAATCTGGTATTCCACAACAATGGAAACCGAAGCAGTAATTGAGTATCAAATTTTTTCAACATAAGATCTATTTTAAAAAGAAAACCCGGCTTGATTTTGAAATATCACGGAAATAAACCAGATTAATTTCCTGGTCCAAAGAAAATTTCATAAAATCTTCCCTCTTCAAATCTCCGTTAAAAGTGGCTATAAATGTACTTCCGTTCTGCTCAAGAGAATGCAGTGGCAATATAGAGAGCTTACGCTTAAGTTCTGTAATTCCCTCATTCGTTTCGAATTCTACAATAAGAGATCCGGTTTCGTGTGCATTCAGATTCTGCTGTCTTCCTTTTTTCAGAAAAATAATCTGACCGGAATTTTTCTCAACTTCGTACAGTTGCTGTGAGCTGAGAACTACTGCCAAGGGACGAAACGGTGAATCCGCAATCTGTCTGAGATCTTCCAAAACGGTTTGCTGCGCAATAATATCCAGATTGGCAAGCGGTTCATCAATGAGCAGAATTTTAGGTTTTCTTAAAAGCATTCTGGCTAATTCAAATCTCATCTTATATCCTGAACTAAGATTTTTCCAGGCATATTCTTTAAATTCTCTTAATCCGAGCCTTGCAATGATCAGTTCTGTAATTTCAACTGCTTCATCAGGAGAATATCCGTATGATACCGCTGTAAACAAAAGGTTCTGGATAAGACTTCCTTTCCATGAAGGAGTACGCTGCGGAATATAAATAAGTTTGGAACGAAGATCATAGGCATCCGTATAAGGAAACAGATAATAAAGTTCTCCTTTATCTGCTTTCAGTTCTCCACACAGAGATCGGAGAAGTGTTGTCTTTCCGTTTCCATTCTCTCCTACTAAACCTGCTATTTCTCCGGTTCTGAGCTCAAGGTTCATAGGACCTAATGTAAAGGATTTAGAATGTTTTTTCTCCCAACCAATCATTTTGGTGAGAATATGGCGGTCCACAGGTTCTTTGTTCTGAAGCTGATCTGTAACTTCAGAAAGTAAGGCTGTCAGTTTTCCCGGCACCTCTTCCGAATGCTGGTGGCTGTCAAACCATTTCAGGAATAAGTTGGTTTTTCTGTAAAAATTAACGTGCTCTGTATCCAGCGTAAAATCTATAATCCGTTTCAACGCCTGATGATAATTCCCGGAACTGATCTGCTCTGCAGTTTCCTCTTTCTGTTTATGAAAAGTTTTCATCGGTTTTTATTTCGTCCTAAAAGGTATTAAATATTTTGTTTCCCCCGAATAAAATTAAAATCGGAAATTTTGTCAAGTTAATTTTACGTTAAAAATAACAAATCCGGAAATTTTGTCCATATTTTTTATAAATTTAATAATTGAACAGTTTTTGCGGTAAGGTAATCGATTAAATGATTAAATAACTGATGGCATTAAGAAACTAAGCCTTAAAATTTAGTTTCTTGATGTTTTTAAAAAAATTAAACCTGAATATATCATTACAAAAAACATAAAAATATGAACTTAAACCAATATACTGTAAAATCACAGGAAGCCATCCAGACAGCACAGCAGACTGCAATGGAGTTTGGCAACCAGAGTATCGAACCACAACACATTCTGGAAGGAATCTTCCAGGTGGATGAAAATATATCGCCTTTCTTATTAAAAAAATCTGAAGCAGATGCCAATCTGGTAAGAGAACGCAACCGTGAAAGTTTAGAAAAACTTCCTAAAGTACAGGGAGGAAATATCTACTTATCACAATCTGCTAACAAAGTATTATTAGATGCCCCCAACATCGCTAAAAAAATGGGTGACGAATATGTAACGATTGAGCATTTATGGCTATCCCTTTTAGAAACAACTTCGGAGGTCTCCAAGATGCTTAAAGATATGGGCGTAACCAAAAATCTTTTGGAAGGCGCCATCAAAGAATTAAGAAAAGGAAGCAAAGCTACTTCTGCCAGCTCAGAAGAAACCTATCAATCCTTAAATAAATATGCAAAAAACTTCAACGAGTTAGCTGCTGAAGGGAAGCTGGATCCGGTAATCGGACGTGATGAAGAGATCAGAAGAGTGCTTCAGATCCTTTCCAGAAGGACAAAGAACAACCCTATCCTTATCGGGGAACCCGGTGTAGGTAAAACCGCTATTGCTGAAGGAATTGCACACCGTATCATCAGCGGGGACGTACCGGAAAACCTGATGGACAAAACATTGTTCTCACTGGATATGGGAGCTCTGATCGCTGGCGCCAAATATAAAGGTGAATTCGAAGAGCGTTTAAAATCCGTTGTGAATGAAGTCATCAAGTCTGATGGACAGATTATTCTTTTCATCGATGAGATCCACACCCTTGTAGGAGCAGGAGGTGGAGAAGGAGCTATGGATGCTGCCAATATCCTTAAACCAGCTTTGGCAAGAGGCGAACTGAGAGCTATCGGAGCGACTACCTTAAACGAATATCAAAAATATTTTGAAAAGGATAAAGCTTTGGAAAGACGTTTCCAGAAAGTAATGGTGGAGGAACCGGATACTGAATCCGCTATTTCCATTCTTCGTGGAATCAAAGATAAATATGAAGCTCACCATAAGGTAAGAATCAAAGATGAAGCGATTATTGCAGCAGTAGAAATGTCTCAACGGTATATTTCAGACCGTTTTCTACCGGACAAAGCAATTGACCTTATTGACGAGGCTTCTGCAAAACTGAGAATGGAAATCAATTCAAAACCGGAAGATCTGGATGTACTGGACAGAAAACTGATGCAGCTTGAAATTGAATTAGCGGCTATTTCCAGAGAAGGCAACCAGACGAAAATTGATCATTTGAAGGAGGATATTGCCAAAATCTCCGAGGAGAGAAACGAGATCAATGCCAAATGGCTGAAAGAAAAACAGAAAAGTGAAGATCTTACCCAGATCAAAAAAGATATTGAATCTCTGAAACTGGAGGCAGAAAGAGCATCCAGAGCCGGAGATTATGCAAAAGTAGCAGAGATCCAGTATGGAAAACTCCGCGAAAAAGAAGAAGAACTCAGTAAGATGGAGCTAGAAATGCAGAACCATCAGAATGAGCTTATCAAGGAAGAAGTTACTTCTGAAAATATTTCTGAGGTGATTGCAAAATGGACCGGTGTTCCTGTAACAAAACTATTACAATCAGAAAGGGAAAAGTTACTGAATCTTGAAACAGAGCTTCACCACAGGGTTGTTGGCCAGGATGAGGCTATTCAGGCTGTAGCAGATGCTATCCGAAGAAACAGAGCCGGGCTGAGTGATGAGAAAAAACCAATTGGATCATTCCTGTTCCTGGGTACAACCGGAGTTGGTAAAACTGAATTGGCAAAAGCTTTAGCAGAATTCTTATTTGATGATGAGAACAACATGACGAGAATTGACATGAGTGAATATCAGGAACGTCACAGTGTTTCAAGATTAGTGGGAGCGCCTCCGGGATATGTAGGATATGATGAAGGCGGACAGCTTACTGAAGCGGTAAGAAGAAGACCTTATTCTGTAGTTCTTCTGGATGAAATTGAAAAAGCTCATCCGGATGTATTCAACACGCTTCTTCAGGTCTTAGATGACGGACGTTTAACGGATAACAAGGGACGTGTGGTGAATTTTAAAAATTCTATTATCATCATGACTTCGAATTTAGGTTCACATCTGATCCAGGAGAATTTTGAAAATATTACGGATGAAAACCAGGATGAGATTGTGGATAAAACCAAAGACGAAGTTTTTGACCTTCTGAAACAGACTCTGCGTCCGGAATTCCTGAACAGAATTGATGAGGTAGTATTGTTCCAGCCTCTCAGAAAAAAAGAAATCGGAAAAATTGTTCAGTATCAGTTGAGAGGATTTAATGATATGCTTGCAAAACGTAACATCATCATGACTGCTACTCAGGATGCCGTAGATTATCTGATGAACAAGGGCTATGATCCCGCTTTCGGAGCGAGACCTTTAAAAAGAGTGATCCAGCAGGAAGTTCTTAATAAATTATCCCGAGAAATTCTTGCCGGAACCGTGAATGACGGAGACCGTATCACTTTAGATTATTTTGACGAAACCGGTCTTGTTTTCAGACCGTCAGAACAATAAGTAGTTTTTTTTCATATATATTATTTTTGTAAGTAAGTGCTGCAGCCCAATCTGCAGCACTTATTTTTTTAACCATCATTTATCAAAACAAAGTGAAATATCGTTATATTTACAATACCACAAATTATCAACTCAAACAAAATCATTATGAAAAAGTTAAAAAGAAATGAATTAAAGAAAATCAGCGGCGGTGCAGCCGCGGTAATTACAGAATGTGATATCAATATGAACTGCCCGCGAGGCCTTTGCTGCTCCACCGGAAATATCTGCAGAGACCCGAAAAGATATCCATGTATTTAACTTCAGTTCGGGATAAGAATATTTGATGGATGCAGGTTTGAAGCTGGATGATGGAAGAGGGAAGTTTTCAAAGCCATTAAGAACAAATATTGATCTGTTTTTATTTAATTTGATTTTCTGGTAGTTTTCAATACGTATAACTAAAAGTAACTTCCAGCCTCCTTCTTCCATCTTCCAACCTTTTACCTTTTAACTCCTTAACCCGAACTAAGGTTATTTAATAAAAACACCAACCGGAGAATTATTTTTCCGGTTTTTTTGTCTTTTTGATGAAATTATTTTTTTCACGGTAAATTTTACTCTCATGTGCCTCATATTATTTTTTAAAATATAAGATGAAAAATTTTCAATAAAAATTAAATAAAAAAGGATAATTTAAATTACAAAAAATACATACTTTAATGTAAAAAATGTTAAAATGCTAAATAATACATAATCAATATATATTTTTCATACATTTGTGATAAACCAAACCACAAAATATAAATTTTATGAAAAAAACAGTATTAGGAGTATTAATTACTCTTTTTGTTTCATGTAACAATGAAATAGAAAATCCTACCGCCGAAAATCCAATTCAGGATCAATCCACAGCACTTGCTAAAGACGGCGCCATATGCGGCTCGGATGTAGTAAGACAGAAGCTCCTTTCAGAAAATCCCGATGCAGCACAACGTATGATGCAGATAGAGAACAACACCGCTGAATTTATTGAACAGAAAAAGATGGGCAAAGTTCTTCCGGATGGCAGTGTTGAAATCCCGGTGATCTTCAATGTTCTGTACACCAATTCAACGAATAATGTGTCTGATGCGAGAATCAACTCACAGATTGATGTACTGAACAAAGCTTTTGCGTCAACTCATGCTAATGTTTCCAACATTCCTTCTGCATTCCAGCCTGTGAATGCCGGAGATACGAAGATCAAATTCAGACTGGCTCAGATTAACAGAAAATCAACAACTACTTCCAACTGGGCTCCTAATGATAATATGAAAAGATCCTCTACAGGTGGAATCAACGCTACAGACCCTACGAAATATCTGAATATTTGGGTGGTTAATTATATGCCATACCAAACCGGCTACGTACTTGGATATGCTACCTTCCCTGAATCTGCAGGTCTCTGGAATGACGGAGTGGTTATGATGGACGAATACGTAGGTGAAGGCGGACCAGTAGCTACCCATAATAAAGGAAGAGTAACAGTGCACGAAGTAGGTCATTACCTAAACCTTAGACACATCTGGGGGGATGCCAACTGCGGAAACGATTTCGTAGATGATACGCCACAGCAGATCACTAACCACAGAGGCGTTCCTTCTTATCCTAAAATGGAAACATGCGGTGGTGTATCGCGTTCAACAATGTTCATGAACTATATGGATTATTCTGATGAAACAACACTGTTTATGTTTACCAAAAAACAAAACGACAGAATGCAGGCTTCTATTTCTGCTAACGGACCAAGGGCCGGGTTGAGAATATTATAAGCACAATATCACATTTTTTATATTAAGTCTCCAGATCATTTTGGAGACTTATTTTTTTTCAAGTTTTATACAATCCGTAAAAACACGGAGAATTAAGGGGAAAAAACACATACGTTTTAACATAAAATTTCACGAAATTTGCATTAACAACTAACATTTTACTATAAAACTACGTTATGAAGACAAAAATTACTCCAGAAGGTGATGCTTTAGCAGCTGCCCACGGAACAAATACGATCGCCTCAGATCTTGTTCAGACACTTATTAACAATTATAGAAGCAACCAGATGAATCTGGTTAACAAAGGATTAGGCATTACCGATTCTAACTCGATCTGGTTTGATCTTCCCAAGCTGAAAAATTTCATAGCAGCCATGGAGGATGAGATCAAAAGTAGTAATCCTGATGTTTCAGATGAAGATATGGGAATCCGGTTTTACTATGCAGCCTATCCAAAAGCAGAAGAATGGGATATCATGGCAGACCATCCTGTGGAAAAGGAATATGCAGAGAGACATACGCTTGTTATGATTCCTACGATGAAAAAAGCTGATGAAAATGGTGAGATGCTGGATTATGATTTTAACCCGTTAAATGAGATTTCAGGAAAATCAATGGCTTTGTTTTCAAAATCAAAAGGCGGCACATTCCCTGATATTACGTTCGCAGAAAATCATGGAACACTGGCTCCTCCATCAGATCCTAAAGTACAAAGTTTTTAATTTGAGCTCACCCATTTCACGTAACACCCTATATGACTGATTTTCAGAAATTACTTCAGGAATCTTTAATCTGGACAGAAGGATTTGCTGCCATAGTTTCTCTTTTTTACTACAAACGTGAAAAAGACTATACCTGGAAGTATTTCTCACTGTACCTTGTTCTGATGTTTCTATGTGAGGCAATGGGAAAATGGGGACATCATCTTATAGAATATGATAAACCTAAGTTTTTCAATTACTTTGTGATTCCTGCAGAATTCATTTTTTTCTATTGGTTGTATGCTTCAAAATCTTTTGGAAAGCCCAAGCTATTTTACATCCTGTCATTTCTGTATTTACTCTCTTTTTTACCCAGTGAGTTTTTCTTTACCAGTAAAAAAATAATCTTCTCATTTAATTATACCTTCGGATGTCTCATTCTGATGGTACTCGTAATTATGGAATATTATAAACAGGTCAATTCCTCGGAAATTTTAAATTTCAGCAGAAACAAGATGTTTTACATTAACCTGGGAGTTACATTATTCTATATCGGAACATTACCATTCTGGACCTTCTTTAGCCTCCTCAGCGAGTATAAAGAACTCTGGAATCTCTATTTTAATTATTTTCTGATCACCGGAATTATTATGTATCTTTTATTTTCAATTTCATTCATATGGGGAAAACAGAGCTCATCATAACAATTATTCTCTTTAATATCTTTTTTGTGCTGTTTGTTGTAGCTGTAATTATATACATCCGAAAATACAAACAGCGCAAAAGAGAATATATCAATGAAATTGAAATAAAAAATGAAATTCACAAACGCGAACTTCTGGCCACACAGCTGGAGATTCAGCAGGCTACCATGCAGCAGATCGGCCGTGAGCTTCATGATAATATCGGACAGAAGCTGACTTTGGTAAGCCTATACACCCAGCAGCTCCTATATGAAAACAAAGTACCTGAAGTAAGTGAAAGAATCGATCAGGTTTCACAAATTATCAACCAATCGCTTCAGGATCTCAGAAGCCTTTCAAAAACCCTGACTGATGACAATATAACCCAGAAGGAAATTGTAACTTTGATTCAGGAAGAGGTAGATAATACGAATGCTTTTCAAAGATGCCATATCACATTTGAGCACAATTTTGAACAGCTGGATCTTGGGTTTGTTCATAAAAATGTACTGCTGAGGATTACACAGGAATTTATCCAGAACAGCATCAAACATGCCAATTGCAAAAATATTTTCATCAACCTGAATACTTCTGAAAATATTCTTTGGGAACTCAATCTCAGGGATGACGGTATTGGATTTGACAGTACCAAGACCACATCCAACGGTATCGGACTGACCAATATGAAGAACAGGGCAGCCATTATAGGAGCAGAATTCAAATTTGAAAGCCAAGAAAACATCGGTACCTCGCTCAACATTATTTTAAAGAAACAATCATGAAAAAAACTATAGTGATCGTTGACGACCACATTCTTATTGCCAAAGCTCTGGAAGGCATCATAGGTAACTTCAGTGAATTTGAGGTAATTTATGTATGTGAAAATGGTAAAGACCTGATCCAGAAGCTTGAAAACAAAAGCCCGATTCCGGATATTATTCTGTTAGACATCAGCATGCCCATCATGAACGGCTTTGAAACGGCAGCCTGGCTTACAAAAAATCATCCTGATATTAAAGTGATGGCCCTCAGCATGCAGGGTGATGATAACAGCGTCATCAAAATGATTAAAAGCGGAGCAAAAGGATATTTATTAAAAAATACTCATCCAAAAGATCTGGAAACGGCATTGACTAAATTAAATTCCGAAGGTTTTTTCTATCCAGAATGGGCCTCAAAGATCATTTTTTCCAATATCGGAAAAGAAATGGACACTGAAAATACAGTACGAATTTCAGACCGTGAAAAAGAGTTTCTGAAATATACCGTTACCGAACTAAGCTATAAAGAGATTGCAGATAAAATGTGCTGCAGCCCGAGAACGGTGGAAAGCTATCGTGACCAGCTCTGCGATAAATTAGATCTTAAAACCCGGGTAGGTCTTGCAGTTTTTGCCATCAAAAATGGTTTCGCCAATTGATCAGGAAATATATTCCGAAAAAAATCAATCATTTCTTTATTTAATCTACAATATTTCACCTTATAAAGATTAATTTTTAATTAAAATATCCTGTTATGTTTATCGAAAATAAATTTAAATCAATAAAATACACGATAACATAAATAAAACATAATAATACGCGCTATATTATGCGATATATATAAATATTTTTAAATTAATTTTGCATATTAATTTTTTATACTATAATTTAGCAATTCAAACCACTTAAAAAAATAGTATGAAAAAAGTTCTATTAGGAGCCGGAATAGTCTTTCTGGCCTCCTGCAGCAACGACACGAATCTAAACAACGAATCTTCAGAAGGAGAACCGCAGACATCACAGGTTTCCAGCAAAAGAACCTGTCCTTCAGACCAAATGAGGGATGAAATTTTAAACAAAGATCCCGAGGCCCGCGCAAGAGTCCTAGCCATTGAAAAATATACAGAAAACCACATTAACGACATCAAGGTAGGCAAAGTATTGGCCGATGGGACCGTAGAGATCCCTGTCGTATTCAATGTCGTGTATAAAACAGCTGCCGAAAATGTTTCCGATGCAAGACTTCAATCTCAGATTGATGTCCTGAACAAAGATTATGGAGCTACCAATTCCGATATCAACAATACCCCTGCAGAGTTTGTTCCTGTAAAAGCCGGAGACACGAAGATCCGATTCAGGCTGTCAAAAGTTGTCAGAAAACAGAGCAACACTACTCTATGGAATCCTGATCAGAATAAAATGAAAGCGGCAAGTACAGGAATTGCAGCTACTTCACCAGACAATTATTTGAATATCTGGATTGTTAACCAAATGAGTAACGGTACTCTTGGTTACGCTTATTATCCGGGAACAATTTCATCATCACTGGATGGTGTTGTTATTGCAGCTCCTTATATCGGAACTGGCTCGGGAACTTCTGCTCCATACAATCTGGGCAGAACAGCGACTCATGAAGTAGGCCACTATCTGAATCTTCCACACCTTTGGGGATCATCAAATACAGGCTGTCAAACGGATTATTCCAATGATACCCCTCTTTCTCCCGGCCCGAATTACGGAGTTCCATCCTATCCTCTTAACCGTACCTGCAGCGGGGTAAGCCGTTCTCAGATGTTCATGAATTACATGGATTATGTGGACGACAGAGCAATGCATATGTTTACAGCCAATCAGAAGCAGAGAATGCAGGCTGTAGTAGCAGCATCCGGTCCAAGATCGGGATTAAGACTTTATTAAAATCAACCCAAAATATAAAAAGCCTGAACGATTTGTTCAGGCTTTTCAGTTTATAAAGGTCTTGTATTATCTTCCGGTGTGTAGTCCATAAAAAGGTCTCCGTCCAAAGTAACCGATTTTACTTTCTTTTTTATAGGAATAACAAGGTCTGTCTGTTTTTGATTTTTCTCCCACAAAGCCGGTGAAAAATGAAGTTTTTCTGTGGTTCCGTCCTCGTAGCTCAAAACAGCGTCAAAAGGAATGGCAAATCCACCAACATTATCAACGTTTACCGTAAGAAGATCATTAAGCTGTGAAGCTCCTTTTACTTTTAAATCAATATAATTATTGGTATAGAACCAGTTATTAAAGAACCAGGTGAGGTTTTTACCGGATCCGGTGCTCATAGAATTGAAATAATCCCATGGAACAGGATGTTTTCCGTTCCAATTATCCATATAATGATGTAATGCTTTTTTGAACAGTTCATCGCCCAGATAATCCTTCAGTGCCAGATAAGAAAGGGAGGCTTTTACATAGGAATTGTTTCCATATCCGGCTCCGCTTACCTGTGTACTCATGGTAATGATGGGCTGGTCCTGTTCTGCAGATGGATCTTTAATCCACCTTTTGATTCTGAAGTTTTTAAAGAATTCTTTTGCGGCTGCCTCACCGTTCTCATCAATTCCGATAAGATATTCCAGTGTGGTTGCCCAGCCTTCATCCATAAAAGCATATCTGGTTTCATTAATTCCCATGTAAAAAGGGAAATAAGTATGGGCTATTTCATGGTCTGCCGTTAGTCTTGCATCCTGGAAATTATCCGGAATACTGCTATCGTTGATCATCATTGGATATTCCATATCGGCATATCCCTGGATGGCAGTCATTACATTATAAGGATATTCTACTCCCGGCCAGTTTTTCGAAAACCAGTCCAGGTTATAACGCATCCAGTCTACATAATGTTCAAAATCTTTGGCATCTGTTTTATAACCCGCCTGAACGCTTGCTCTCTTGGTTTTCAGCTGAACGCTTGCTGCATCCCAAACATAATGGTTGCTTAATGCAAAACAAAAATCGGTGATATGGCTGGCTTTGAATTTCCAGATATTCCATTTGTTCGGTTTAGTTACTTTTCCGGATCTCATTTCCTGTTCAGTGGCAATGTGTATCACCTTATCGCTTTTCAATGAGTTTTTATATCTTTTCAGGTATTCCGGTTGAAGAACAGCGTCAGGATTCAGGAAATCTCCGGTTGCCCAGACCACAAAGTTCTTCGGAGCGGTGATGCTGAAGCTATAATCATTAAAATCATTATAAAACTCCTGTCTGTCGGAGTGAGGCAGCATATCCCAACCGTTGTAATCATCATAAACTGAAATTCTCGGGAATGAATAGGCTACATAAAAAGTTTCAGGATCAATCTGCCCTTCTCTTCCACTCTGTACAGAAAGCGGATATTCCCATTCGATTTTCACCTCAGCTTTTGTACCTGCTTTAAGGGGTTTATTCAGTTTTACTTTTTCAACAGTACTCCAATCATCACTGTTGATGTTATACTTCTCACCATTCACAATGAATGATTTGATATGAAGCCCTGAAGATAAAAAATCCTTTGAAACAAAACCGGATCTTGGAGACTGCGGTTTATGAAGGTTATTCACAAATCTTATCGCCAGCTCATTAAGCTGATCCGGGCTATTATTGCTGTACACAATCGTTTCTTTTCCTGAAACTATTTTTGTACCGGCATCTACCTTTACATCTACATTATAAACTCCTTTATTCTGCCAGTAATTTTTACCGGGTGCTCCGGAAATATCCCGGGTTCCTTTTTCATACGCCTTTTTAATATTTCTCGGCATATACAATTCTTGAGCAGAGACCAATTGCATAGATACAGCAACAGCCAGGGCATAAAGAAGTCTTTTCATGTCTCCAATTTTTAAAAATTGGTATCAAAATTAGCGAAAATGTGACACAGAATGACCATTTCTTTTATAATAATGTTTTATGGATATTAGTTTTTTATTGAAATTATTTATAACCGGCTTTGTTCATCTGTTCGTTTTATATTTTTTGCATTCTTTACAGCCTGATTTCCAAAATTATACTTTAAAGAAAGAGTAAAGCCCTGCGTATCTGAATAATCCAGAAAATAATTATCCTGATTAGCATATTTCGTACTAACCTTCTGCCCTGTACTTCTGAAAATATCATTGAAAACAAAAGAAGCCTCTAATTTCTTATTGAAAAATTTACGATTCATTACAAAATAAGCTGACCACATATTGGAAATTCTGAACGTTCCCTGTACACCGGGAGAATAATACTTATGCCCAACTTCCATTTTCCAGTCGCTGCTCTTATCCAGGGTAAAGCTTGTGGAGACATCAGATACCCAGTTCCAGACTTCGTTTTTGTACAGCTGACCGTCAATTCCTTTGAAATAGTTCTCATTATGTTCCAGATTTTGAGACAAAACAAAATTCCACCACGGTTTAACCTGAAAGTTTTTATAAAGACTTAGCCCATACGCCTGATCCTTCTCAATATTGGTGAAATAATAGATCATCTGGTTAGTGCTTGGCTCCTGAAAAGAGATTTCCATAGACGGATCGAGTTCCTTTCTGTAATAAAGGTCTGCATTCCAGCCTTTCCATGAATAGGTAAGATTCAGGTTATGAATAATCGTTGCTTTCATTTTCGGATCTCCTTGATAATAGGAGAAGAGATTATAATAAGACTTTGCAGGGTTTAGCCATGAATAGTAAGGGCGGTTGATCCTTTTTCCATAAGAAAACCCGAATTCATGCTTACTGTCGGTGGTATATTGGGCATAAAAAGTAGGAAACAGGCTCCAGTAGTTATTTTTATTCTGTTCATAGGGTTCGGATACCACTCCTTCCAGGTCTGTCATTTCTGCCCGGAGGCCTCCTTTGAAATTCCACTTTCCAAGATTGTAAGCCAGCGAGGAGTACACTGCAAAATTATGTTCTTTATAATCGAAAAGGCTGCTTTTTTCCGGTCTGTGCAAAAGAGTTCCGTTTTGATTATCCGAAAAATCGAGACCGCTTCTGGTCTTCACAAAACTGTATTTTGCCCCGGATTCAAGTTCTAATTTTTCTCCTTTCCACTGATAATCTGCCTGTGTGGAATATAATTTCACATCTGTTTTATTCTGGGTTAAAAAATTATCATTTCTGGGTGCCTGCCCGGCAAAGTTCAGCTCGGTGATTACATTCTGGTATTTATCTCCGTTGTTTCCGGTAAAATAGCTGATCCAGGAAATACTGCTTTTTTTATTCAGCTTCCGGTCTGCCTGGAAGCTCAGGGAATTATTGCTGGTTCGTGAGTAGTGGTCATTGATTGTGGTATAATGAGACTCTACAATATCTTGAGCATTATAGATCAGGGTAGGCACGTAATAGGTACCGAAAGATTTCGGAGAAAAATATCCTGAATAATTCAAGCTGATATTGGTAAGGCTGTCTATTTCATATTCAGCATTGAAATTCACGGTGTTCTGTGCCTTATTCTTATCTTTCCGGTTCATGATACTTACCCAGCGGGTCTGGTTTTCCTGATAATTCACATAATCTGTTCCTTCGCGGTAATAAGTTCCCATTCCCCTGTAATAGCTTCCCATCAGGGAAAGTTTATCTTTTTTGTAGTATTGGGAAAGTCCCATATTTCCTTTGGCATATTGAGTCTGAACATATTTGGACGAAAGAATTCCACGATAGCCTTCAATTTTATTTTTCTTCATAACAATATTCAGCACGGCACTTCCGGAAGCTTCATATTTGGCAGGCGGATTGGTAATCACCTCCACTGATTTTATATCATTTCCCTGTGTATTTTCAAGAAGATTCTTCAGCTCATCCCCCGTCAGCATTACTTTTTTATCATTGATGGTCACCAGAATGGCTGTGCTTCCTTTTACGGTAAGCACATCATTATTCACGGTTACATTGGGTGTTTTTTTTAGGATTTCCCAAGCATTAAGAGAAGAAATATTACTGTTTTCCACATTGAATTCCAGGCGGTCTACTTTTCTTGTTACCTGAGGTTTCTGTTTGGTCATTACAACCCCTTCGATTTCCTGAGTTTCCTTTTCCAGAATAACTTTCAGAGCTTCACCACCGTCTTTTAGTGCAACTATTTTCTCGAACGGTGCATAATCTGCTTTTTTTACCATCAATTTTACAGAATCACCGGAAATTCCTTCCAGCACAAAATAACCTTTTATGTCAGATTTTACAGTTTTGATTAGTTCATTGTTCAGATTAAATACTTCTACTTCGGCAGCCGGTATTTTCCGGTTGTCTGCATCCGTCACTGTTCCTTCCGTCTTCTGTATCTGGGCAGAAAACATCAATGGGAAAAGCAGAAAAAAACAAGCTTTATACATATCATTAGTTTTACCGTACAAACTTCCGCATTCATGCAGAGAATATCGGTTAATAAAAGGTTAATGGCAGGTTAATGCCTGTTTGGGGAAAGGCGAAAGTTTTATCTTTGCTGTGATGATATCCAAAAGTAAATACCTGATTGCCTTATTTGCAACTTTATTCCTGCTATTGTTAGGAATACAGGTTTACTTTATCTACAAAACCTATCAGGTGAAGGAACGTGAGGTTTACAGAACTATTCAGGACGGGCTTTCCGGATATACTGATAAGCTGGAAGATATCAGCAGTATTAAGGAAATGAAAGATGACTCCCTTCAGAAAACCTTTATCCGATATTATGATAAAGAGATCAGTAAACAGGAATTTCTTGATTTCTTTGTTGAAAACAGAAGAGCCATCAAAGAAAGGCTTCTCCGTTATCTCGACTATCGTATGAAAACAAACGGCTATGATATTGCTGCAAAAATAGAATATACTTCCATTATTCATATTCCGGACAGCACCCGCTTGATTGATAAGCCCATTCTTCTTTTTGAAACAAAGAATAAAGTTACCAATCCCAAAATTACCAATGAAGGAAGCTGGGAAACCTCATCAAAAAATGAATCCGGGAAAGGAAAGCTTAAAAACAACTCATTTCTTATTAAAAGCAATACTGAGTTTGAAATTTCAAATATCAAAAGTATCGTCTTTAAAGAGCTTATTTTATTGATATTGTGTTGTATTGCCCTACTGACAGGTGTTATGATGCTGTTTATTTTCACCGTCAGGAATCTCGTCCGCCAGCAAAAGCAGGTGGAAGTTCTCCACACCATTGTGGATAACATTTCTCATGAGTTTAAAACACCAATAGCCACTCTGAAAATTGCATCAAAAGCATTAAAGAAGGACTGGAATACGGAAACACTGCCCCTTATTGAGCGGCAGATCAGTCGCCTTGAAAGCCTGATGTTCCAGCTGCACAAGGATGAGACAGAAGGCAATCTTAGCCAGACCCAGCCTGAAGACTGGAATTTTTTCATCCAGGATCTTGCCTTCACTTATCCTCAGATTAATTTCGAACTGAAGAATCATATTTCAGGTGTACTTCCTTTTGATAAAAACCTGATGGAAACCGTTATCAAAAACCTATGTGAAAACAGCGTAAAATATGGCTCTTCAGTTGTAAAAATCAACATCAACAGGCTTACGGAACATGTAGAAATAGAAGTAACGGATAACGGGCAGGGCATAGAAAAAAAGGAACTTAAAAATATTTTTGAAAAATTTTACAGGGTTCAGTCCAATAATATTCACAACAGCAAAGGGCTCGGGCTCGGGCTCTACTTTGTTAAAAACATTGTGAATAAATATCACGGAAAAATTGATGTTTCAAGCCGCCCTGAAATGGGAACCATCTTTAAAATAATCCTTCCTTATGAAAACTAAAATTCTTTTGGCAGAAGACGATCCGGATTTCGGAATGATCCTGAAGCAGTATCTTGAACTGGAAGATTTTGAGGTAATGTGGTTTCAGAATCCTGAGGATATTCTGCCTCTTTTAAAATCAGGTTTTCCTTTTCATATCGGGATTCTGGATATTATGATGCCGAATATTGACGGTTTTTCTCTGGCTAAAATGATATTAAAAGAGAAAAATGATTTTCCGCTTCTCTTTCTGTCTGCCAAAAACCAGAAAATAGACCGTCTTACAGGCCTAAAGATAGGAGCTGACGATTATATTGCCAAGCCCTGCGATCCGGAAGAACTTGTTTTGCGGCTCCGGAATATCCTGAAAAGAATCCAGCCGGCCGCTTTTCCACAAATGATAAAAATCGGCACTTATTCCCTCGATACAGACAAACTTCTGCTTTCCCATCATGAAGGAAATATTCGCCTTACAGCCCGTGAGCAGGAACTTCTGCTCTATCTTCTGAAGCATAATCAAAGTACCATCAAAAGAGATGACATTCTGGATACCCTTTGGGAAACCAATGATTATTTTACGGGAAGAAGCCTTGATGTATTCATCAGCAGACTTAGGAAATATTTCATCCATGATCCTGAAATAAAAATCCAATCCCTCAGAGGAATCGGATTTGAAATTGATTTTCCCAGAGACTAATTCAGTTTAAAAGGAAAGCTCTGTCAAAACAGGAAAATGATCTGACGGATACAGCAGATTTTCCCTTCTGTCGTTGATATGTCTGTGTGACTTTATTTTGAATCCTTTTACAAAAATATAGTCAATTCTGTCTTTTGGTATTTCATTTACATTGAATGCGGTGAACGTTCCTATCGGACCGTAATGTTTCGTTTCTGAGTGGTAAAAGCTGTCTTTCAGGTTCTGTGAAAGGATCTTTACAGGTTCCGTATCATCGGTCAGGTTGAAGTCTCCGCTTAACGTTACCGGAAGGTTTTTAGGATTGATTTCTTTGATCTTCTTCAGGATCAGATCAGCAGACTTCACTCTCGCTACATTACCAACATGATCGAAATGAAGATTCATCGCCAGAAATTCTTTTTTAGACTTTTTATCTTTAAAAACAGCATAGGTACAGATTCTGTTCAATGCGGCATCCCAGCCTTTTGACGGTTTCTCCGGAGTTTCAGATAGCCAGAATGTTCCAGACCTCACCACTTCAAGTCTCTTTGTATTGTAAAAAATAGCAGAAAATTCACCTTTTTCCTTTCCGTCATCTCTTCCTACACCCACATAATCATAATTCTTAAGTCCGTTTTTAATATCTTTCATCTGCTCAGGAAGTACTTCCTGTACTCCGAAATAATCAGGATGATAATAGGTGAGCAGATCTGCAACATCCTGCTTTCTTTCCGGCCATGCATTATCTTTGTCTGATGCTACATTCAGCCTGATGTTGAAACTCATTACGGTAAGGTCCTGTGAAAATCCCAATGCAAAAAACATCAGGAGAATCATTGAAAATCTGAAATTCATAAGCTTATTTTATCAATAAGAGACAAAAATAAAACTTCTCTGCGACAGGGAAGCTTTATTGATATGATTATATTGTTAAATTATCTTTTTCTTCTTCTATAGATATAAAATAATCCTGAAATTCAGTTTTCAAAACCGGCAGCTCACTTTCAAGCTTTACAACCCCTATGGTTTTATAATGAGCAGTAAGCATGATTGCTTTAGTTTTGAGGAGCGCTTCAAGTTTTTTTAAATTTATATCTTTCTTTAAAACAGCAAGGTAGGTAATCATATTTATATCTGTATTAAACCGTTTCCTATGTCTCTGTATTTTATGTCTTCAATGGGTCTTGCTCTCTTTTCAATAAGTTCCCAGATTTCTTTTGCCGATTTATCGGGAAACTGTTCCATATACAAGGCCGCAAGTCCGGTAACATGAGGGGCAGCCATACTGGTTCCGCTCATAGCATAATACAGATTACTTTTATTTTTTGAATTTTTGGGATAGGCACTTATAATATCCACGCCCGGAGCACAGACATTGACATTGCCTCCTGTTGAAGGATTGAGTCCTGCATTTGAAAACCTGGCCACCTTCATCTGTCCGTCAATTGCTGCAACCGCCATGATAGATTTTGAATTGGCCGGCATTGAAACGGGCTGCGGAATCTGCGGTCTGCTGCTATCATTTCCTGCCGCAGCTATGATAAGACAGTTATTTTCCAATGCTCTTTCCCCTATCGTTTCAAAAAGAACTGAAGGTGAATCATTAAGTTTTACAGGAGCAGCCAGTGAAAGAGACAGGATCCTGAACTTTTTCGTAATAGCCCAGTCTATCGCATCAATCACACTGCTCGTAGTGCCCCTTCCGCTATCTGACAGTACTTTCGCAATTTTCAGATTGCAGTCTTTGGCAATTCCGTAACGTTTTCCGATGTCATTTCGGATATTTCCTGAAGCAACACCTGCACAGTGGGTACCATGCCCGTTGGGATCTCTGTTCCAGTCTTCTCCGTCAATGAAAGATTTACCTTCAATTTCCCGGGATGAGAAATCAGGATGAGAAAGCTGAAGACCTGTATCCAGTATACAGATATCAATACCCTTTCCAGAATATTGAGCATTTTCCAGTCCGATAGCTTTCAAACCCCATTCCATTTCAACCAAAGACTTTTGTGGCAATGGTTTATTGGTCATGTATTTTTCAAGTTCTGAAATTTTTTCTGCGATTCCAGCTGACTGTTTTTTAAGTTCATTGATCAGCTGTAATTCATCTGCCGGGAAAAACTCCCGTTCTTTTTCATAATAAACAATAGAGTTTGATGCGTTTTTCACCGCACTTTTCAATTGCTCTTCATCCATATTCTCCACAACGAGGACTCCCAGGTTTTTGTACAGTACACTGTTATCCTGATCAATAATATCATAAGAACGGTTTTCTTTGGAAAGAAGTTCTGAAGAGGTAATATTTACTTCCAGCTCTTTCTCAATTTTTTTGAGCGATGCTTTCTGCTGGTCTTTCAGCAGCACAATATATCTTCCGGTTTCCATAATGATCTTTTTTTAAATTAACTTCTGAAATATTTTTTCCAGAATGAGGAAAATATCTTCCGGAATAATGGTTAGTCTGAGCTTCTTATTAATTCCAGAGATGGCTGTATTCTGTGTTACCAGTGAGGTCCAGAAACTTTCAATCTTCGAAACAGAATCCATTTCCTTCAGTTTTTCATCATCCAGAATCCCGTTCTGGTATAGTGAAACAATGATTCCGGAAATAAGTTCTTCCGCATCGTCCAGCTTTTTGTTTTCCTTAGCGTATATTTCCATCAGAATGTCATAAATACTTTCCATTCCATTGAATGAAAATCCCCAGAGAAGATCACGTTTTCCAGCCGTTATTTTCTCCATTTTTATGGGATTAAAGCTTCTTTTCACGGTTGCAACCATACTCATGATCTTCAAAACTTCAGATTCATGAGTGGTACTTCCTTTTGTACGGAAATATTCCAGAACCTCGTTGAGAAAAGCTTCCAGCCGGGCATCAAAGTCAAACGATTTTGACAGGTATAAAGCCTGAACTTCATTGAAATGCTCGAGAAGTTCTTTGATTTTCTGTACGGTGTAATGAATAAGTTCCTGCATTATTCAAAAGTTATCTGTTCTATTTCGTTGCCGTCTTTATCTTTGTATGACACAATCCTTATTCCTTCTTCCTCCATTTCCACATGAAGGTTGATGAATAATTTGTCTTTATCTTCTGCTGCTGATGTATTGGGATCTATGTAAATGTTGTTCAGCTTTGCATTCACCAGTGTATATTTATTCAGTAAAACCTTTGAAAAGATTTCTTTCAGCTCATCAATTTCCTCTTCTCCTGTTCCGTCCTGAGGGCGGAAAATTCCGCTATTGAGAACTTTTATTCTGTTTCTGAGATCCAGTTTAAGCACTTCATTGGCAGGCAGCTTCCCGAACTTCTGGTCGTTCTTTTCCAGTTTACTGAACAATGTTTTAAATTCTTCCGTCTGAATCTGTCTTTTGGTAATTACAGGAATATTCAGTTTTTTCTCTTTATTCACCAGCTGAATTCTTTCGTTCATTTCCGAGACAAACTGATCCTGGTTCAGCTTAAAATTGTATTTGGGAGCCGAATCTATATCGGTAATCTTAATGGGAATATCCATCTTTACACTGGGCAGGGCATAACGTGGAACCTTAAAATATTTAAGGTACTCATGCTTGGCATATTCTTTTGCAATAAGAACAGCATTCTCATCAGCTTTTTTACGAGCCTGAATTATCTCGTTATTGAGATAATCCAGGTAATCTGATAATTTGATCATTTTCGTAAAAATTGTTATTGTGAAAGAAGTCCAAGAACTTTTTCAAGTCCTGCCGGCATTTCATCATTGGTAGCCCGTACTTTTACTCCCAGAGAGTATTCTTTTTCCACTTTAATTCCTGTACTGGAAGTTCTTTTGTATGAAACATCCACTTTGAATTTTACAGGTCCCCATCCTCCGGAAACTCCGGCATTGATTCCAAATTCATCACTTACATCTTTGGTGTAGGTAGAATTAAGTTTAACGTTAAAATCTACCTCACAGGTTTCAATTCTAAAGCTTGGAACGTTCAGCAGCGCAATAAAAGGCACTGTGATTTCCACATCATCAGGAATAGTCTTAGGATTAGTTGCGCTTACCGCCTCATCAGGTTTAAAATCCGGATTCGGAATATTTTTTTTGTATTTAAATTCTGCCATTCTCAGTTTTTTCGGACTGGCTGCATTGGCAGGATCTGTAAGCTCAAAACCTACTTCATTGATGAAATTAACGGTAGCAATAGAGGCATTAGACTGTGCTTTTACGCAGGCATCCAAAGGTCCGCCGATAATGGTGGCAAAATCAATACTTCCCAGTTCTGCAGCAAAATCTGCGCTGGCAGCGTCTGAAGTTTTGAAAATCTCTTCATCGGCAGCCATTTTACCGGCAATAAGCTTCATAAGTTCTGCAGATGCTCCGGAAAAAGATTTTTCCCACTTTTCATCATAATTCTTTTTGAAATCCTCCACGATATTCAAGAGCTCTTTATTGGTAAGGGTTGCCAATTCTGAAGTCTCTATTCCTGAAACTTTTTCGTAAACTGCCGGAGTAAGAACTTTTTCTACTCCTGACAGAAGGTCGATCAGCTCATTTTTTGTTTTTTTGGTGTGGCTTGCTTCAAGCACCGATTTTAATGTTTCCATGTTCTTTTGTTTTTAAATTAATACTGTGGGGCAAAATTATCCCACTAATAATCAAAACACTACAGGAAAACCCCTCGATCTGCCCCGGAAAAACACCCTAAAAAATAAAAGCCTGAGTTCACGGTTGTGAAGCTCAGGCTTTTGATCATTGATATATTCTTATCCTATACCAGCAGAATATTTATGCCGGTGTCCAGGTATTGTTTTTAGTATTGACGTCCGGAACTACGGAATCCGGATCCAGCATTACTTCCGTAATTTCTTTAGTGGAATTAACTCTGAAGGTCCATTCTGTATTTCGTTTCCAGATTTCAACAGGAATTTTTACAGTTTGTTTGGTTCCGTCTTTGAATTTTAACTGAACGGTCGTTGGCATTGGCAGCTGTCCCAGGTTTTCAACGGTAATCTGCGCTCCGTTTTTAAAATCACCATTGACATATTTTACCTCTTTCACCGACTGATCAATCTTCCATTTGTTGATAAACCATCCTCTCCAGAACCAGCTGAGTTCCTCTCCCGAAACGTTTTCCATTGTATGGAAGAAATCCCAAGGGGTAGGATGTTTGAAGGCCCAGCGATCAATATAGGTTTTAAAAGCTTTGTCAAATTTTTCAGGTCCCAAAACGGCCTCCCTTAAAATTTCAAGCCCAAGCCCCGGTTTATAGTAAGCCAAAGCTCCGATGCTTCTTTCTTTCATGTTATCAGGACCTACCATCACAGGTTCCAGGTTATCCCCCATCATGAAACTTCCGGTTCTGGCCAGGTCTTTCTTTTTATAGTATTCCCCATTGTTGAATGCTTTTGTGGATAACTCATTAATAAAGGTGTTGAAACCTTCATCCATCCAGGCAAAAAGCCTTTCATTAGAACCAACAATCATTGGGAACCAGTTGTGCCCGAATTCATGATCTGTTACTCCCCAAAGATCTTCTCCTGCAGAATCCATATGGCAGAACACAATTCCCGGATATTCCATTCCTCCTTCGTTTCCTGCAACATTAGTGGCCGCAGGATAAGTATATTCATACCATTTTTGAGAATAATGCTCTATAGCAGCCTTTGTATATTCCGTAGATCTGCCCCAGGCTTTCTCTCCTCCGCTTTCTGCAGGATAAGCTGATATAGCCAGTGATTTTTTACCGCTAGGAAGGTTTATTTTTGCAGCATCCAGAATGAATGCAGGTGAAGAAGCCCAGGCAAAATCACGGGTCTGTTCAATTTTAAACTTCCATGTTTTTGTTCCTGAAGTCTGATTTTTTCCGATCTCGGATTCTGTACGGATCATTACTGTTTTATCACTGCCCTTTGCCTGCTGCCAGCGGTTATTCTCTTCTTTGCTGTAAACATCTTTAGCATTCAGAAGTTCTCCGGAAGCTACTACATAATGATTGGCAGGAACGGTTATATTGGCTGTAATATTCCCGTATTCCAGATAAAACTCTGATGCTCCAAGATAAGGCAGGGTATTCCAGCCCATTACGTCATCATACACGCACATTCTCGGATACCATTGTGCCATGGTAAAGATTTTACCATTTTTGGTTTTCTGAACTCCCATCCTGTCAGAACCGTATTCAGGAGAGATAAATGAATATTCGATGGCAATTTTAGCTTTACCTCCTTTGGCTTTAAGTTCATTTGGAAGGTCAATCTGCATCCGGGTGTCCGTAATGGTATATTTTACTTCTTTTCCGTCCAGTTTTACGGATTTGATCTTATAACCTCCCTCTAGTTTTTCGCCACGGGCTCCGTTTCGGCTTCCCGAAAGCGGAACCAAAGCATTTCCTCTGGAATCTTCTGCAAACAGGTTCTGATCCAGCTGCAGCCAGAGAAACCCTAATTTATCAGGGCTGTTATTGGTATAGGTAATTTCAGCGGTACCGGAAATTTCGTTTTCGGTTTCATTCAGTGAAACATTCAGGTTGTAATCTGCAGAGTTCTGCCAATAGGCATGCCCGGGCTGTCCGCTTGCAGACCGGGTTTCTGTTCCTGTCTGTGGATAAAAGAAAGGTTTAAATGCTTCTACATAACTGTATTTTGGAGCTTCTTGTGCTAAGGCTGTTCCTGATAAAAGAAAAACTGCAGCCGCAGCAACAAGACCTGGGAGCTTAAAATTCATTTGAAAAAATTTAGTAAATTCAGGGTATAAGTTATAAAAAATCCCGGAATCGTTACACTCCGGGATCTTTTTTAGTTTATTTTTATTTTAATTGGATTTTTTTGCCTTGATCATTGCTTCAAGGGCATCCCACATTTCCTTAGGAATATCTTCAAGCATATTAAACTCTCCTGCTCCCTGCAGCCATTCTCCGCCATCTATTGTCACGACTTCTCCATTCATATAAGCCGAATAATCTGAAACCAGATAGGCCGCAAGGTTGGCCAGCTCCTGATGTTCACCTACTCTTCTTAAAGGAACTTTTTTCCTCATATCGAATTTTTCCTGAAGATCTCCCGGAAGCAGCCTGTCCCATGCTCCTTTGGTAGGGAAAGGTCCCGGTGCGATGGCGTTGAAGCGGATCCCATATTTTGCCCACTCTACGGCAAGCGATCTTGTCATAGCCAGAACTCCTGCTTTGGCACATGCTGAAGGAACTACATAAGCAGAACCTGTCCACGCATATGTTGTCACAATATTCAGAACGGTTCCCGGCGTTTTAGAATCAATCCAGTGTTTTCCTATAGATAGTGTACAGTTCTTGGTTCCTTTTAAAACAATATCCAGGATAGAATCAAATGCAGAATGTGTCAGTCTTTCGGTTGGGGAAATAAAATTTCCTGCTGCATTGTTCAATAAAATATCAATTCTTCCGAATTCTTTTAAAGCTGCTTCTTTCATAGCTTCTACCTCATCCCAGTTTCTGACGTCACAGGATACGGAAAGCACTTTTCCACCGGTTTCTTCTTCCAGTTCTTTCGCAGTAGCCTGGAGTTTTTCAAGGTTGCGGGAAGTGATTACCACTTTGGCTCCCAGCTCCAGAAAATATTTAGTCATCGCTTTTCCCAGTCCGCTTCCGCCTCCTGTTACAATAGCTACTTTATCTTTCAATGCGCCTTCACGCAGCATTGGTTGTGTGTACATATTCATAAATGTTATTATTTTAAATACAGTTTATCACGTAGATTCTACAGACCATATCAGAGCAGCTATAAAATAAACATGAGATCGCTAAATGCTTACTATGTAAATTTAATACAATTATTCTTGCGGTTAATTTTAAAAATTATGCGGGAGATAATAACGACGGTATAATTAAAACAAAAAGCCGTTTCATTGTTGTGAAACAGCTTTATTTTATTGTTTTAAAAATTAATTATGCAACAACCACTCCTTTAAATGAAAGTGTTTTAGGAGTTTTACTGTCGCTTGTCGTTACATTTACGTTTTTGATAAATGGGCCCGCTGCTGCTGCATTATAGCTTGCTTCTACAAACCCTTTTTTCCCTGGCGCAATAGGTTCTTTGGTGTAATCTGCGGTTGTGCATCCACATGATGGTGCTACATTCTCAATAATGATTGGCTTTGAAGTAGTGTTGGTAAATTCAAATCTGATTAACTTTGGTTTTCCCTGAGGAATATTTCCAACATCAATAGATTCTGATTTCCATTTAACAGCATCTGCAATCATTTTTACCACAGCAGGGTTTTCTGTAGCCGATACATTAGCATAAAACGGAGAGAAGGCAAAAACAGCCAAAAGTGCAGAGATAGTTAATTTTTTCATGTATATAAATTTTATAGTTAAAAGATCAAAGGAATTCTTTATTTATTTTTGGTATAACAAATATAGAGCGGAAAACCGACAGAAGTTGTTAACTGCTATCAAACATTTGTTAACGAGTTGTTAATGATAAAAGATATATAGATATTTTTAGATAATATTGTTTAGGAAAATGGAAATAAAAAGACTCAATATTATTATAACGCTCGGGTTTGTTGCTATTATCGGGATTTTAATAGCCCAGCTTCTCTGGACCCGCCAGGCTTATAACCTTGAGGATAAAAAATTTAATCAAAAAGTAAATATTGCTTTACTGGAGGTCGTGGAGAAATTATCCGAAGGGAAAACGTCTTTCACTGAAAACCCGGTACAGAATATCGCTAATGATTACTATGTGGTTAATATTAACAATGAATTTCACCCTGTAGTTCTTGAACATTACCTGAAGACGGAATTTAACCGCTTTCAGATCAATACCGATTATGTATATGCCTTATACAACTGCCACAGCGATAAAATGATTTATGGAAAATACATTCCTAAAAATCAGGAAAGCTCCAATAATAAAGGGATTAGTTTTCCAAAACATAAGAATCTGACGTATTATTTTTCCATACGATTTCCGGATAAAACCACTTATCTGATCAGCTCGTTAAGGTTCTGGTATTTACTCACGTTTGCTCTCATTATCATTCTTTTAGTATATGTCTATTCCATCTATACCATTATTCAGCAGAAAAAATTCTCTGAGTTGCAACGCGATTTCATCAATAATATGACCCACGAGTTCAAGACTCCGCTGTCATCTATTCTTCTTGCTTCAGAAGCACTCAACAAACAGAATGCGATACAGGAGAACACCAAACTTCAGACGTATACTTCCATTATCATCAACCAAAGCCACAAGCTCAACAGCCATATTGAGAAAATATTGAATATTGCCAGAACTGATACTTCAGGACTGTCATTAAAGCTTCAGAAGATCATACTGCTTCCGTTTGTTCAGGAAATTGCAGAGACTATAGAACAAAAGAATGAAAACCTCAGCATTCGTGTAGATATTGAAAATAATGTATCTGTAATGGCGGATGAATTCCACTTTACCAACATCATATACAACATTTTAGACAACTCTGTGAAGTATTGTGAAAAGCACCCCGAGATTACCATTTCATCTCATAAAGATTCAAAAGGTTTATATTTAAAGTTTAAAGACAACGGAATGGGGATTCCTGCTAAAAATATTCCTCATATTTTTGATAAATTTTACAGGGTGAATACCCAAAAGAGCGATGAGATCAATGGTTTCGGATTAGGACTATTTTATGTAAAGAAAATCGTACAGCAGCATGGATGGAAAATTTCAGTTGAAAATAATACAGACCAGGGAATTACTATCACGATTTTTTTCCCCTTTTAAATTAATAATGGAGAAGTAATGGAGAAATCTAAAATTTTATATGCCGAAGACGACAAAACAATCGCTTTCCTGATTCAGGACAGCCTGGAAAATTATTATGACATCCATTGCTGCCCGGACGGTAAATCAGCCCTTGAAGCCTTCAACAGCCAAAGTTTTGACATCTGCCTGCTGGATATTATGATGCCTGAACTTAATGGATTTGAACTGGCCCAGTATATCCGCAGCAAGAATTCTGATATTCCTATTATTTTTATTTCTGCAAAAGCTTTAAAAGAAGACAGGATCAAAGGTCTTAAGATTGGTGCTGATGATTACCTTGTTAAGCCATTCAGCATTGAGGAATTAATCCTAAAAATTGAAGTTTTCCTGAAGCGCACCAAGAAAACAGATCATTTTCCGCTGAAATACAAAGTTGGAAAATTCGATTTTGATCCCAGAAACTATACTTTACAAGATCATGAAGGCAGCATCGCCCTTACCCAGAGGGAATCTGAACTGCTGTTGTATTTTATCCGTCACAAAAACACGGTTGTTAAGAGACAGGACATCCTGAAAGCCATTTGGGGAGACGATGACTACTTTATGGGAAGAAGCCTGGATGTATTTATTTCCAGATTACGGAAAGTACTTGCCGGTGAGCAGAATATCCTGATTGAAAACCTCCATGGAATAGGGTTCCGATTTTCCGAAAAAGCATAAGATAAAGGGAGCCACAACTGGAAAAAGAAATAACTTATTAATCCGTTTTTCTCTGATTTTTAATTAATTTTAATCTCTGAAAATTCGGCATTAATGAAAAATCAAGGAACCACTCCATCTGTTTTTATCTTTCTTTTATTGTTCAGCGTAAGCTTTCCTGCTCAAAAATTTGAAAAATTAATCCAATATGTCAACCCATTAATCGGTACCGAAAAAATGGGGCATACCTATCCCGGAGCAACTGTTCCTTTCGGAGCCGTACAGCTGAGTCCGGAGACGGATACCATTTCTTACGAGCTTAACGGCAAATACAACGGTGAGGTTTATAAATATTGTGCAGGATACCGTTATGAAGATAAAACCATTATAGGGTTCAGCTCTACTCATTTCAGCGGAACCGGACATTCAGATCTCGGAGATTTCCTGATTATGCCAACCGTTGGAAAGCTTCAGCTCAATCCAGGCACTGCCTCCCATCCCGAAAGCGGATACAGAAGCAGATTTTCTCATCAGAATGAAAAAGCCGAGGCCGGATATTATAAAGTAAAACTTGATGACTACAATATTCTGGCAGAACTTACTGCATCTGCAAGAACTGGAGTTCATCGGTATACCTTTCCCCAATCTGATCAGGCGCATATCATCTTAGATCTTACCGCCGGAATTTATAATTATGAGGGTAAAAACATCTGGACCTATGTGCGAGTGGACAATGACGGAACTGTGACAGGCTACCGACAAACCAACGGCTGGGCCAGAACAAGAACGGTTTATTTTGCCATGAAGTTTTCAAAGCCTTTCAAATCTTACGGACAGAAAAATTATGACGGACAACAGCCTTACAAAGGATTCTGGAGAAAATTTGATCAGACAAAAAATTTTCCGGAGATCGCAGGTAAAAACTTAAAAATGTATTTTGATTTTGATACCAAAGAGCAGGAAGCTATTGAAATCAAACTGGCCATTTCACCAGTCAGCCAAACCAACGCTCTGGAAAATCTGGAAAAGGAAACAGGCACATTATCCTTTGATCAGGTGAAAGCAAACGCTCAGGAAGAATGGAATAAAGAACTGAATAAAATGATCATCAAAGGTTCTGAAACCGAAAAAGTCAATTTTTATACAGCCCTGTATCACACGTTTATCAGTCCCACTACCTATATGGATATCAACGGAGAATACAAAGGACTAGATCAGAATATCCACAAAGCGGAAGGCTTTACCAATTATACTACATTTTCAATCTGGGATACTTACCGTGCTCTTCATCCTTTATTCAATATTATCCAGCCCAAGCGGAACAATGATATGGTTAAATCAATGATGGCTCATTATCAGCAGTTCTCCATGAAAATGCTGCCGATATGGTCGCATTATGCCAATGACAACTGGTGTATGAGCGGTTATCACAGCGTAAGCGTTGTTGCAGATGCCATTATCAAAGGAAATTACAACGGTGATGCCAAAGAAGCATTAAAAGCCTGTATTGCTACCGCCAACAAAAGAGATTATGAAGGAATAGGATATTATATTGATAAAGGATATATTCCTGCTGAAAAAAATGGAACATCCGTTTCCAATACATTAGAGTATGCATACGACGACTGGGCCATTGCACAACTTGCCAAACACCTGGGAGAAACAGAGATCTACAATCAGTTTATCAAACGATCTGAGAACTGGAAAAATAATTTTGATCCAGGCATAGGCTTTATGAGACCTCGTCTGGCAGACGGAAGCTTCAAAAAAGATTTTGATGTATTGAGCACCCACGGACAGGGCTTCATTGAAGGAAACTCATGGAACTACAGTTTCTTTGTCCCACAAAACCCTAATGAGCTGATCAATGCGATGGGCGGAAAGAAAAAATTTGCGTCAAAACTGGATGAACTGTTCACCATGCATCTTCCTGATGAGTTTTTTGCTGATACAGAAGATATTACCCGCGAAGGAATTATCGGCGGCTATGTTCATGGCAACGAACCTGCTCATCATGTGGCTTATCTTTATAACTGGGCAGGGCAGCCGTGGAAAACACAGGCTCAGATCAGACGTATTCTGGAAATGCAGTATAAAGCCACTCCGGATGGTCTTGGTGGCAACGATGATGCAGGACAGATGAGTGCCTGGTATATTTTAAGCTCACTTGGCCTTTATCCTGTAGCTCCGGGATCTGAAGACTATTCAATAGGAAGTCCGGCTGTTGATCACGCCATCCTTAACCTGGAAAACGGAAAGATTTTTGAGATTGAAGCCATCAACCAAAGCCAGAAAAATGTATACGTTCAGAAAGTTGTTTTAAACGGCAAAGAGATCAAAGATTTTACATTAAAACATTCAGAGATGATGAAAGGTGGAAAACTGACATTTCATATGGGTGTTAAACCCAAAAAGTAATAATCTGATAAAATGAAAAGGCCAATCTGCGATATGCAGATTGGCCTTTTTTATGTTTTTGTCTTTCCGAATTTTATTCCACTTCAAAAAGCAGCCTTTCCCCGAATTTCCCTTCGGCTATCTTCCCGTTGTCAAAAACAAGATGTCCGTTCACAAAGGTATGGGTTACTTTAGAATGTAAATTCATTCCCTCCAACGGGCTCCAGCCACATTTGTACAGAAGGTTATCTTTGGCAACGGTCCAGTCTGCATTTAAATCTACTAAAACCAAATCTGCTTTGTAGCCTTCTTTAATAAATCCTCTTTTTTCAACTCTGAAAAGAATGGCCGGATTATGGGACATTTTTTCAACGATTTTTTCCAGAGATATTTTACCATTTCTGTAATTCTCCAGCATCACGGGCAAAGAATGCTGTACCAGAGGTGCCCCGGATGGACATTTTAAATATTTATTCTCTTTTTCCTCAGCAGTATGCGGCGCATGATCAGTTGCAATCACATCAATTCTTCCGTCCAGAAGAGCTTCCCAAAGACCATCTTTATCCTGTTGGGTTTTTACTGCAGGGTTCCATTTGATTAAACCGCCTTTGGTTTCATAATCTTCATTGGTAAATGTTAAATGATGAACACAAACCTCTGCAGTAATTTTTTTATCTTTTAACGGAATATCATTTCTGAAAAGTGCAGTCTCTTTTGCTGTTGAAAGATGGAAAACATGAAGTCTTGCTCCTGTTTTTTCCGCCAGTTCAATCGCCTTTGAAGAAGATTTATAGCAGGCTTCTTCACTTCTGATCAGATGATGGAATTTTACAGGAATATCTTCACCGTATTCATCAATATATTTTTGAGTATTGGCTTTAATTGTTGCTTCATCTTCACAATGAACAGCAATCAGCATTTTTGTGCTGCTGAAAATATTCTCAAGAGTTTCAGGATTATCAACCAGCATATTTCCTGTAGAGGAACCTAAAAACAACTTAATTCCCGGAACATTTCTGGGATTGGTCTTTAAAACTTCTTCAAGGTTATCATTGGTTCCTCCCATCATAAAACCGTAGTTGGCATATGCTTTTTGAGAAGCGATCTCGTATTTATCGGCCAATAACTCCTGCGTAACTGCATTAGGAACCGTATTCGGCTGATCGATAAAACTGGTTATTCCTCCTGCAATCGCTGCTCTGGATTCACTTTCAATATCTCCTTTGTGCGTCAGTCCCGGTTCTCTGAAATGTACCTGGTCATCAATAACACCCGGAAGAAGATATTTTCCGGAGCCGTCAATAATCTGGTCTGCATCTTCGGAAATTTGGGAATCTATTTTAGAGATGAGGTCATTTTCTATTAAAACATCGCCATCAAAGATTTGGCCCTCGTTAACGATTTTTACATTTTTGATAAGGATTTTCATTGTACTTTTTAGAAATTAGATGTTACATATCAGAAGCCAGAAAAGTTTTGTGCTGTCAATATAAAATGTCATTACAGAGTTCCAGCTTCTACTCTTCAGCTTCTATAAAAAACAAAATTAAGATTTATGAATGAATTTAAAGACGCTCGTTAAAAATCAATTTCTAAATATTTACATTTGCATAAAATTTTCGATTTGTATAAGAAATTATTTGGGCAGACTGCTGTATATGGACTGAGTTCTGTATTGGTGCGTATTTTTCCTTTCATCGTCGCACCCATTGTCACAAAATTTTTTGGACCTGCTGCATCGTCTCCCTTTGTAGACTGGTATTCCATTGCAGGGGTAATTACCGTATTACTCACCCATGGTATGGAAACTTCTTTTTTCAGGTTTGCACAGGAGGATAATATTGATAAAAAAACATTAATCTCCACTTGCTCGGTAAGTATCATCAGCGTAGGTCTTATTTACCTTATCTTAGGGTATGTATTCAGGTATCAGTTGGCGCAGGCCTTTGAAACTCCGGATCAGGTCAATTTTCTTATCATTTTCTTATTCATTCTGTCATTAGATGCTTTTTCCACGATTCCGTCTGCAATATTAAGACTTCAGGGCAAACCTTTTAAGTATATGCTTTCCAAGGTAGCCGGTTCTGTAGTTTATTTCCTGCTGGTTGTATTTTTTATCCGATGGCTTCCTAAGCATCCTGAAGGCATATTCGGACTGAAATACAATCCGGATTTCGGGGTAGGTTATGTTTTTGTGGCCAACCTTATCCAAAGTATCATCACTCTTTTAATTGTAGGAAAGGAATTTTTCAGCTTCAGCATCTCCAAATTCGATTTCAATTTATGGAAAAGGATTATGAACTATTCATGGCCTGTAATGATTGCAGGATTAGCAGGTATTGTTAATCAGACCCTGGACAGACAGTTTTTGAAATATTTACTTCCGGAGAACCAGGCCCGTCATCAGATAGGGGTTTATGGAGCTGTGTATAAAATAGCAACTTTTATTACTGTTTTCAGGCAGGCTTATCAGCTGGGTATTGAACCTTATTTCTTTTCAAGCTTTAAGAATAAAGACTCTCATAAAACGTATGCCGTACTGATGGATGTTTTCGTCATTTGCAGCTGCATTATTTATATGGGGCTGATGGTCAACCTTCAGTGGATCTCTGAAAAATACCTAGGAAATCCGCTTTATTATGAAGGAATTGAAATCATTCCTTTTGTAATGCTGGGCGCTTTATTTTTAGGAATATATCTTAACCTGTCTATATGGTATAAGCTATCAGATCAGACACGGGTAGGACTCTATATATCAATCATAGGAGCATGTATTACGATCCTCATCAACTTCCTGTTCATTCCAAAGTACGGATATTGGGCCAGTGCAGTTGCTGCCTTGGTAACCTTCATGTCGATGATGATTATTTCCTATGTATGGGGGCAGAAACAGTACCCTATCCATTATAATACAGGGAAAATATTAATGTATTTGGCCTTTACTGTCGGGTTCTCACTGCTGTCTTTTTATGAGTTCAGAACCAATTATCTGGTGAGTAACCTGTTCCTTCTTCTTTTTATAGGACTGGTAGCTTATAAGGAAAAGGCGATATTATCCAGAATTATAAAAAGGTCTTAGGCTTTGGTCTTTAATTTGATGCTTTTCAAGCCTGTTATTAATTAACAATTTTCCACGGATATAAATCATATCATACGGAAGGTTTTAATTGCTATCTTTAACCTTACAAATCAAACTAACTAACATAAAAAACATTCTTAAATAGTCTATGAAAATAATTGTTCCTATGGCTGGACGCGGTTCCAGATTACGTCCACATACTCTTACTGTTCCCAAACCTCTTATTCCTATTGCCGGAAAACCAATTGTTCAGAGACTGGTGGAAGATATTGCTAAAGTAGCGGGAGAACCTATTGAAGAAGTAGCATTTATCATCGGAGATTTCGGACCTGAGATCGAAAAATCGTTAATCCATATCGCAGAAAAACTGGGTGCAAAAGGAAGCATATACTATCAGAATGATCCTCTGGGAACAGCTCATGCTATCAAGTGTGCAGAAGCTTCCATGCAGGGAGATGTGGTCATTGCCTTTGCAGATACTCTTTTCCGTGCAGACTTCCAGCTGGATAAAAATTCAGATGGTGTGATCTGGGTGAAAAGTGTAGAAGATCCGTCTGCTTTTGGTGTGGTAAAACTGGACAATTACGGTTTTATTACAGATTTCGTAGAGAAACCTCAGACTTTTGTTTCTGATCTTGCCATCATCGGGATCTATTATTTCAACAGTGCTGAAAAGCTGATGGATGAGATCAACCATATCATTGATAACGATATTAAAAACGGCGGTGAATACCAATTAACCATGGCTTTGGAAAACTTAAGAGCCAAAGGGGCAAAATTCACTTTAGGAAAGGTAAATGACTGGATGGACTGCGGAAACAAAAATGCAACCGTAGAAACCAACAGCAAAATTCTTGAATACGAAAGAGAAGAAATGATGAAATATCCTGCTTCGGCTGTTATTGAAAATTCACTGATTATCCAGCCTTGCTTTATTGGAGAGAATGTAAAAATATCCAACTCAAAAGTAGGCCCGGGAGTATCATTAGGAAATAATACAATAATTGTTAACTCCAATATTGAGAATTCCCTGATTCAGGAGAATACAAGAATCAATCACGGAAATCTTTCCAATTCCATGATTGGAAATTCGGCGCAGTATTTCGGTGTTGCAAGAGAAATTTCTTTAGGTGATTATTCCGTACTGGATTTTTTATCTAAATAAACCAAAACTTATTATTCCCAAACAAGATAATCCAAGCCACACAAAAGATTTTGTGTGGTTTGGCGTTAATATTGCAAAGTATTCTTTAATCTGAAAGATAAACACATGAAAAACTGTATCCTGATACTTTTAGTACTTCTTACCTTATCATCGTGCAAAACAAGAAATGCCGCAAAAAACAACAGCGGCAATGTGCAGGACAGCACTGTAGTTTCAGAAGATGGTAGAAAATCCAAAGATGACGGTGAATCTGTGAGAGACAAATACACCTTTTTTGAACATGTGCTTATCCCTCCCAAATTTGAGCAGATTAAAATAAACAGTAAAGTAAACGTACAGACAGGGAGCTTTATTCCGACTCTTGATGCTACCATTTATATTGAAAATGATAAAAAAGTCTGGATGAACCTTCAGGCCCTTCTATTTAATGTAGCCAGAGGAATTGCTACTCCGGAGGGGATTAAAGGCCAGGATAAGACCAGTAAAACATATATCGATTCAGATTTTGATTACCTCAATAATTTACTGAATGTAAACTTCATCGATTATAAATCCCTGGAAAAAATTCTGATGGGAAGAACTTTTGTTAAAATCAATGATTCAAATTTTACATTAACCCAAAATGCACAGGGGTTTAAAATGGTCTCCAATGCCAACCAGAAGATTGTTACCGATGAAAAAACAAGGGAATATAAAATTGTTCTGCTCTATGATACCAATTATGATTTGCTGAGCGTTAATTTAAAGGATGTTCTGTCTTCTGATGAACTGGAAATTTCTTACAGCAACTGGAATGAATACAACGGAATCCGTCTTCCAAAAAATGTTAAAATAATTATAAAAGGCTCAAAATCTAGTCAGATTTTACTGGAAAATACGAAATTTGACTTTTCGAGGATGGAAACACCTTATTCTGTACCATCCAGTTACAAGAAAATTGAGATTAAATGATTAGAAAATTTAGCTTTTTAATAGGTATTTTGATGTTCGGACTGCATCAGGGGCAGCAGAACAAGGAACAGCTTCAGAAGCAGAATGCCGAACTTAAAAAACAAATTGCACAAATAAATACAGATTTAGCGAAAACAAGAAACGAATCTAAACTTTCAGTAGCCTATCTTACCAACGTTAATAAAAAATTATCTTTAAGAGAAAAGGTGTATTCCAATACTCAGAAAGAAAAAAGATTTATTGAAGATGAGATTTATCTGCGTCAGCTGGAAATTAACCGCCAGAACAAAGAATTGGCCGTTCTTAGAAAGAATTATGCGGAAGTTCTTGTAAATGCTTATAAAAACAAAGGGGTACAGAACAAAGTAACCTTCATTCTTTCTGCCAAAAATTTAGGCGAGGCCATCAGAAGAGTACAATACCTGAAACAGTATTCTGATTACCAGGATAAAAAAGCTTCTGAAATTACTGATGCCGCTAATCAGATTAAAAAATCCATTGCTCAAAAGCAAACCTCCGTTAAGGAAAAAGAAAATCTTCTGGTGAACCAGCAGAAAGATCTTACGACCATTAATGCGGAAAGAGCCCAAAAGGAACAGTTGGTGGAAGATTTCAAGAAGAACGAATCAAAACTTACGGCTGAACTTAGACAAAAGCAGGCTCAGAATAAAGTAATAGAGGGGCAGATCAGAGCAATTATTGCTGAAGAAATCAGAATAGCAAAAGCTGAAGAAGAAGCCAGAAAGAAAGCCGAAGCTGAAAAAATACGTCTTGCCAAACTTGCTGCTGAAAGAGAAAAAGCAAGAATTGAAGCAGAAGCAAAAGCAAAAGCAGAAGCTCTTGAAAGAGAAAGAAAACTCGCTGAAGCAGAAGCTAAAAAAACAGCTGAACTCGCCGCTAAAAGAGCTGAAGAAGAGAAAAAACGAAGCGAAGAAGCCGCAAGAGCTGAAGCTAATGCCAAAGACGAAGCCAGAAGAGTTGCCGCTAAAAAAGCATATGACGAAGCGAATGCCAGAGCCAAAGAAGCTGCAGAAAAACTAACAGCAGCCAAAGCAGCAGAAACAGCCCTTGCCAAGAGAAAAGAAGAAGAGAAAAAAGCCGCAGAAACTAAAGCGATGACCAATTACGGGGTGTCTGCAGCTCCTGCCGGAAGTAGTTTTGCAGAGAGCAAAGGGAGATTGGGATATCCAGCAGACAGAGCCGGACAGATTACCCACCGATTTGGAAGACAGCCGCACCCGGTTTTCAAAAATATTACGGAAGAAAATAACGGTGTTAAAATTTCAGTTCCTTCAGGAACACGCGCGAAGTCTGTATATCCGGGGTCTGTTTCTTCAGTAATGGCTAACAGTGACGGAACAAAAACCGTTATTGTGAAACACGGAACCTATTTTACGATCTATTCCAACTTAGGAAGCGTAAGTGTCTCCAAAGGACAGCAGGTTTCTGCCGGTACGCCAGTGGGTACCGTTGCTCAGGATTTTGACGGTGCTTATACCCTTGATTTCCAAGTATGGAACGGAAGTACACCAGTTGATCCATTAGGTTGGATTTCATATTAAAAAAAGCGTAACTTTGCAAAAATTTTAAGAGATGAATACACTAACAATACTTGCCTTATCTTGGCAGCACGTTCTGATCGTAGCCATACTTTTGGTCTTACTTTTCGGAGGAAAGAAAATTCCGGAACTAATGAGAGGAGTAGGCTCAGGGATCAAAGAATTTAAAGATGCGGTAAAGGAAGAAGACAAACAACCTGGCTCAGAAAACAAAACGTCTTCTAACTCAAATAATAATTCTTCCAGCAACTAAAAAGCCCCAGAATTAATGAATTTCACTGAAACTGCATGGAAAGTCTTCAATCAATCTATTGAAGACTATCACGTGTCTGATGACGTTAACACTCTAATTAATAACCCGTTTGAAAAAGACAGTTTGGAACGGATTTTGTATGCAAAGAACTGGATTGATACCGTTCAATGGCATTTAGAAGATATTATTAGAGATGAAAATATCGATCCTGCTGAAGCTCTTCAACTGAAGAGAACAATTGATGCTTCTAACCAGAAAAGAACAGATCTGGTAGAATATATCGACGGCTGGTTCCTTAGAAAGTTTGAAAATATAACTCCTGAACCTGATGCAAAAATCAATACAGAAACTCCCGCTTGGGCAGTAGACAGGTTATCAATTCTTGCATTAAAGGTTTATCATATGTCATTAGAAGCTAATAGAGATTCCGCTTCTGAAGAGCACCGTGCAAACTGCCAGGCAAAACTGGATGTACTGCTTACCCAGAAAGAAGACCTATCCACTTCTATAGATCAGTTGCTTGCTGATATTGAAAACGGTAAAGTTAAGATGAAGGTATACAAACAAATGAAAATGTATAACGATGAAAGTCTTAACCCAATCCTCTATCAAAAGGGGCAACAGAAATGAAAAAACTATTTTTTTTTGGAGTACTAATCATCATCACTTCCTGTGCAACGGAAAAGCTTAACCTTTCTCCGCTGTCCAATAATTTTTATAGCGAAACTAAAGGCTCTGATTCAGACAGAGGCTCAAAGAAGAGTTTTGATATCAATATCAAAGAAAATGTTAACGCTTCTGAAATCTCAAACCTTATTTCTACTTTTCCAAAGTTTAAGAATGATGGTCTGAATGAAGAGATAACAAGCTTAAAATACAGCCTTCAGAATTATCTGTATGCTATTGACGCTAATAATTTAAACGGGAAAAACAGAGCGATTAAAAGCTTCGAAAAATCATATAAGAAAATTCAAAAACTCAGACAGAATATTGAAAAGGATGACAATGAGGTTCTTAACAGGTATCTGGTTCGTCTGAAAACGAATATCTCTGTTATTGAAGATTCTTTGAAAAATTAATAATTAACTGCAGTATTAATGATTAAAATTCAGGCGGAAGCCAATGTTCCCACAGAGCACGGGACTTTCCGAATGATCGCTTTCTCTGAAAACGAAAATGACTGGATGCCCCACATGGCCATCGTAGCAGAAAATACAGACTTCACAAAACCGGTGAACGTACGTTTTCATTCAGAATGCATTACCGGAGAGGTTTTTCACTCAAAAAAATGCGAATGCGGACAACAATTGGATGCCGCAATGAAATATATCCATGAGAACGGAGGAATGATTATTTATCTTCGTCAGGAAGGAAGAAATATAGGAATCATCAATAAGCTGAAAGCCTACTCGCTTCAGGAAAAAGGATTGGACACTGTACAGGCAAATCTGGAACTGGGACTTCCTGCTGATGACCGAAATTTCGGAGTGGCTATTGAGATCCTTAATCTGTTAGATGTAAAAGATGTCAATTTGCTGACAAACAATCCTGAAAAGGTAAAATATGTAACAGAAAGCAATGTACACCTTAATTCACGGATTCCTTTACAGATTCCGGCCAATGAAATAAGCAAAGGCTATCTGAAGACAAAAAAAGACTTCTTCGGACATCTGCTGGATGACAATGATAATTAAATAAAAATAATACAAGCTTCAGATTTCTGGAGCTTTTTTTATGCCCAATCATTATTAGAAGAAGAGAAAAAAATCATGCATTTCTAAAGTAAATAACCTGAATTCGGGTTAAGGAGTTTAAATATAAAAGGTTGGAAGATGGAAGAAGGAGGCTGGAAGTTACTTTTAGTTATAAATACTGAAAACCTCTGTAAAATCAAGAATGACATGTTAATCAATATAATTATCAGGTCGCTCCTACGGAGCTTACCTTGAATTTGAATAATGTATTAAATTCTATGAACAGAGTGCTCCTAAGAAGTATGTTGAAAAAAGTTCAAATACCTCCATTTTTACAAAAATAGAACCAATCTCAATTCGGGTTAAATAGCAGCCGATGTTTCAAAGATAAACAAGATCGCGTTGTTTTTATCTTAAGCACTAGTATTTTATATTATTATATCTTTCTTTATGACTAAAAAATCAAAAGCCCCAGGATTGCTCCTGAGGCTTTTTTAATTATAAAAAACTGAAAAGATATTCTTAATTAATTCACTTTGGTAGTTTTTACCTTAGTTTCATCCAGATTATAATATTTTACTACGGCATTATAATCACTTGTATCTACTGTTGCTGCATTCTTGCTTGCTGAAGCCGGAACCAGTACAATTCTGAATCTCTGATTATTTAAATAATCGGCTCTCTCAGTTGGTGTCAACTGTGTATCAAGATCGAAATTTTCATCATCAACTCTGATTTGTACGTTCTGAGAATCAAAAACAAAATTATAATCAAATACTCTGTTGTTCGGCATACCCGTTACATTGGGAAGGTATACAGATTTTGGAATCTGCTGCCATGCATTACCAGCTGCTCTATATACCAGGACTACATCTGTTGCTTCAATATTAATTCCCTGTGTAAATGCATAACCGTTTGCATTGGTTAATGATCCTGTGATATCTCTCATTCTGGAATAGGTATCTCCATCCCCCACTACATCATCCTTATTATCACAACTGTACACAAACAATGTTGCAAAGGCAAGAAGTAAAAATGGAATTATTTTTTTCATTTTCATAAAAGTTTAGTTATTATTTATATAGCGTATTCAAATCATATACCAAAAATTTCAAAAACTTTGTTTTTCATCATTTTTTTAATTGTATTTTTGTTCTTATAGAAAAGATCATGAAGAAATTAATATATACTTCCCTCTTTATTTGTGCATTCATAAGCCCTGCTGCCAAAGCACAGTACCAGCCCAAAAACCTTTCCAAAGACGATCTGAAAAAGGCCCATCACTGGGTAGACAAGACCTACAGATCACTTTCCCAGGATGAAAAGCTGGGCCAGCTGTTTATCGTAGCATTGTACACGAATAAAGGCGAAGGCTATATTGAGCAGGTAAGAAACATCGTGGTTAATGATAAGATTGGAGGTCTGATCCTGATGCAGGATGACGCTGCCAGAGAAATCAGTCTGGTGAATGAATTTCAACAGAAATCCAAAGTTCCGATGATGATCGGAATGGACGCTGAATGGGGATTGTTCCAGAGGATCGCTACAGCTCATAAATTTCCATGGGCTATGACTCTTGGTGCTATTCAGGATAAGAGCCTTATTTACCAGATGTCTGCCAAAATTGCTGACGACTGTCACAGAATGGGGATCAACTGGGACTTTGCGCCGGTTGTTGACGTTAATACCAACCCAGGCAACCCGATCATCGGAAACAGAAGCTTCGGATCGGAAGTAGATAATGTCATCAGCTCTGCCCTATCCTATTCCAACGGTCTTCAGGATAATACCATCCTCGCTGCCATCAAGCATTTTCCGGGACATGGTGATACCAGTACAGATTCTCACCTTGATCTGCCTGTTGTTTCCCATAACTTAGACAGACTGAACACTGTTGAGCTGGCTCCTTTTAAAGCTTTAATGGATAAAGGAATCGGAGGAGTGATGGTAGCCCATTTATATGTTCCGAGCTTAGAATCCGGAAAAGGCATTCCTGCTTCGGTTTCTAAAAATATTATTACAGGATTACTGAAAGATAAATTAGGCTATAAAGGTTTAATTATCACTGATGCATTAAATATGGGTGCTGTAGCCAATAAATATAAACCGGGTGAACTTGATGCTTTAGCGTTTAAGGCAGGAAATGATATCATGCTATTCTCCCAAGGAGTTTCCGAAGGAAAAAAATTAATCCAGAAAGCTATTGATAATCGTGAAATTTCACAATCCAGAGTAGAAGAAAGTGTAAAGAAAATTTTATTGACGAAATATTTTCTCGGCCTTGACAAATACACACCAAAAAACCCGGAAAATATCAACAGCGACCTGAACAATGACTCTCATAAAACCCTTGTTCAGAATCTTTATGCCAATGCTCTGACTTTATTAAAAGACGACAAGAAATTACTTCCTGTTACAGGAAAGCAGGTCTATTACGTTCCATTGGAAGAAGCTCCGTATCAAACATTCGCTAATCAGCTTGGGTCTAATGTTATGATCAAAAAAGCCAGTGAAATCAATGCTATTCCTGCAGGATCAATGGTAATCGTTGGTTTCCATAAAGATAATTCAACGGCTTATAAACCTTATAAGATTTCAGCAGAATCAAAGAAAATACTAGCTGACCTTACCAAAAAACAAAACGTTATTTTAAATGTGTTCGGAAGTGCTTACGCGCTGAAAGACATTGATATTTCAAATGTGTCTACTGTTCTTGTATCTTACGAAAACAATGACGATTCAATGACAGCTGCAGCCAATGCTCTGAATGGAAAGACAAAAATCTGGGGCAGACTGCCTGTTCTGGTTAACGACCAGCTTAAAGCAGGTATGGGTATAGACCTTAATGCCGGCGTGAACACAACCGTTTCATCAACATCAAAACAACAATAATCTAATGAAAATAGGCATACTTTGCTATCCAACCTACGGAGGAAGCGGAATTGTAGCAACAGAACTCGGAATGTCTCTTGCTAATAAAGGCTATGAAGTACATTTCATCAGCTCAGCGCTTCCCGCAAGATTAGACATCACCAATCCCAATATTTTCTTTCACAGGGTAAATGTTCAGACTTATCCGCTTTTCCAGTATCAGCCTTATGATATTGCTTTAAGTTCGATGATCTATCGTGTCGTGAATCTTTATAAGCTGGATCTGCTTCACGCTCATTATGCTATTCCTTATGCATATGCAGCATTCACCGCCAAACAGATGCTGAAAGAAGACAATAATGACATACCTTTGGTAACCACCCTTCACGGAACAGATATTACGCTGGTGGGACAACATCCAAGCTACAAACATGCTGTGGAGTTTTCCATTAATCAGTCAGATGCTATCACTTCTGTTTCTGAAAGTCTGAAAAAAGATACCCTTCAGTTTTTCAATATCAAAAAAGAGATTCAGGTTATTACCAATTTTATTGATAATTCTGAATTTGATGACTGTTCGGAATGCCAGCGAACACAGTTTGCCAATCCTGACGAAAAAATCCTGATTCACGTTTCCAATTTACGTCCGGTAAAACGCGTGGAAGAAGTGCTTCAGATCTTCAAGAATGTAGAGAAAAAGGTAAAATCAAAACTGATCATCATTGGTGAAGGTCCGGATATGGAAAAGGTTAATCAGTTTCTGGAGGAAAATCCTGATCTTATTTCCAAGATCCGTCTTTTAGGAAAAGTAAATGACCTGTATAAAATTTTACAGCTTTCCGATGTATTTCTTCTTCCTTCAGAACAGGAAAGTTTTGGTTTGGCTGCTTTGGAAGCCATGGCTGCTTATACTCCGGTCATCAGTTCCAATGCGGGCGGAATTCCTGAGGTAAACATTCAGGGAGAAACCGGATTCCTTGCTGAGATCGGAAATGTGGAAGCCATGAGCAATTATACGATCAAGCTCCTGAGCAATGATGAGCTTTTAACCCAGATGAAGCAGAATGCCAAAGACCAGGCGATCAAGTTTGATCTGAAAAACATTCTTCCGATCTATGAGGAAATGTACAGAACAACCATAGAAAATTTCAAGAAAGAAACCGTTGCAGGAATCAACTGACAATACGGTAAACAAGCATAAAATAGTGAATATCTCCTGTGAAAACGGGAGATATTTCTTTATAGCACAGCCCACAGATAATTTGTATAATTTTTATCTAAAACCTAAAGTATAATGAAAGAATAAATTAAAAAATAAGATCTGAAAAACATTCTTTCTCTTAATAAAGAAATGTATAGAACAACTGCTGAAAATTTCAAAAAGCGGTTACGAAATATCTGTTATTTAGAGTATTTTTATGCTAGCACTTATGACAGAAAAACTCCTTCAATATCTTTGGAATTATAAAATTTTCCAACATTTTGACTTCAGAGACACTGAGGGGAACCCTGTTGAAATCATCCATTACGGGAAATGGAATACGAATGCTGGTCCTGATTTCTTAGACGCCCAGATTAAAACAAAAGGGCTTCTGATTGCCGGAAATATAGAGCTACACATAAGAACCTCGGACTGGATCTTTCACAATCACTCCACAGATCCTAATTACCAGAATATTATTCTTCATGTGGTATTCCTGAACGATGCAGAAATTGATGACCTCAGCCGGCGAAATGTTCCCACTCTGGAATTGAAAGATCATATTGATGAAAATGTTCTCTGGAAATATGAAAAGCTGGTAAGTGGTAAGACTTTCATTCCCTGTGAAAATATTTTCAATCCTGCTAAAATTCCGATTGCTTTTCATGAAGAGAATATCCTGAAAAAACTGGATGAAAAATCTCTGGAACTGGAAAAGAGTCTGGATCTTCATAAAAACAATTTTGAGGCGGTACTTTTTCACAGTCTAGCCTACTCTTTCGGTTTAAAAGTAAATGCTCATATCTTCAGACAGATTGCAGAAAGCATTGATTTTAGTATCATCAATAAAATCCGGCAGAATGAAATACAGCTTGAATCCTTGTTTTTCGGAGTTGCAGGATGGCTTGATCAACCTATGGACGGGCAAATGATGCTCTGGAAACGGGAATTTGAATTTATTAAGAAGAAGTTCAATATTACTGATCTGAAATTTCATCCTAAATTTTTACGCCTGCGTCCTCCTAATTTCCCTACTATCCGTCTCTCTCAGCTGGCCGATCTTTATTACCAACACCAGAATTTATTTTCAAAACTCATCAGGGCGGAAAGTACGGAAGAATTGTATCATGTATTCTCACCCATCAAAGCATCGGAATACTGGGATTGTCATTTTAATTTCGGAACAATCTCAAAGGTTCAGCCCAAAATTTTGAGCAGAGATTTTATTGAACTGGTTATCCTGAATACAGTTTTACCTTTAAAATATACCTACCATAAATACCATAAAGAAGAAATTGCAGGTGAAGTCCTTGACTTTTACCGGAATATAACCACTGAAAAAAATACGATAACCTCCGGATGGAAAAAAATAGGTCTGAACTGTAAAAATGCTTTGGAAAGCCAGAGCCTGATTTATCATTACAAAAACTCGTGTACCGAAAAAAATTGCTTAAATTGCAGTATTGGATTTAAACTTTTAAAAGAATCTTCAAATGTTTGATAATATCCGCCATAAGATGGAAAGAGAATGGTTCGGTGTTCTTACGAGAACCGGGGCTAAACTGGGAATTCCTGTATCCAAGCTAAGGATATTCTTTATCTATTCAACTTTTGCCACTGCCGGCTTCTTCTTTCTGATCTATCTTGGATTGGCTTTCACGCTTTGGATCAAAGATATTTTTATTACCAGAAGACCCAGTGTTTTTGATTTATAATTATGGAATTTTTACCAATTACTACCGCTGAAGACTATAGAGTTCAGGAAATCTACTCTTCTTATACCTCAACTTTTCCTGAAGACGAGCGAAGAGACTGGAATCAATTTACTGCTCTTTTTTCCAATCCTCATGTAAAAGTAATCTCTGTACTGCACAATTCACAGACGATAGGATACCTGATCATCTGGGAACTGAGTTCTTATGTTTTTGTAGAACATTTTGAGGTTTTTGAGACCTTCAGAAGCCAAAAGCTAGGATCACACATTACAGGATACCTGTTTAAAACTTATCCCCGAATTGTTCTGGAAATAGAGCCGGATCATTTGGGAGAAGATGCTAAAAGACGCTATGCTTTTTATCAGAAAAACGGATTCACCCTGATTGATGAAATGTATGTACAGCCCAGTTATGGTGAAGGCAAAAAGCCATTAGATCTGTGGCTGCTTGCGAACTATGCCCCTGAACACCTGAAGGAGATCAAAGAAGAAATTTATGATGTAGTATATCATTAAAATATAATTTCCACTCAATGAAGGCTTCCCTTTTTTGCATTATTTTTTAGGTCAACTTTAAAATGGCAAAACAGGGAAGTTTATTTTTTATTCATCACTTCTCTTTAAATATTTATTATTCTCCAGGATAAAGATTCTCTACTCTAAAATTATCCCTTTCTTTTTTTCTTTTAACCTAATACTTAAAGTTATGGCCTCTGCTATAAATTCAAAAGTATAAAAAATGATGGTAAGGATTTTTTAACTACCTTTAATAATCTATAAAACAAAATGTTATGATTAAAATTATCACCCTTTTGATGAGCATATTATTGGCAAATACTGTTCTGTATTCACAAAATACTACTCAGAAAAAAATTGTTATTAAATTGGTCGATGAAATTAACGAGGCTATTCCATCGTATAAGGTTATTTTAACATCAAAACCTATTAAGCTCAGGAAATATAATAAAATGAATAATCAGAATAAAATTCCGGCTTCAATACTAATAGATTCAATATTAACTGATTACAGAGGGGTAGCTACTGCTATTGTAAAAGCCAATTATTCCAGAAGGAAAATATATTTAAACTTTGTAAATTCTTATTATATAGACCAATCGACAACTCTTCATCTTTCAAAATTACCAACCGATACCCTGTTAATCAGCCTAAAACCTGCAGGGCAAACCTTACAAAGTGAAAAAATCTCAGAAAGAAGTGTACAGATTAACACCACGACCAACAATTCCGGACTTTTATTAAACACCGCTGCTGTTAAGCTCTCCAATGAAAAATTTGAGATATTGGGACAAAATAAGTCAGATAAAACAATATTTATAAATTCCATCCGGTCGGCTGCAAGCGATTGTATTGTGGATAGTTATCCAAAAGTATTACAAGCCGGGGAGGCTTTTAAAATTGGTGTAATTGCTTCTTCTGCAAAAATTCCAAAAAATGCAAGCCGTATATTTAAGTTGTATACCTCCAATAATGACAAACAAGATAACTTCACCATTATTTGTGAATGGATAAATTAATTATAAAAAATGATGATATGTGGATCATTAAAATATAAAAACGCCGAAGAATATTCTCCGGCGTTTTATCTTTATGTCTTTTAAAACTCTTTGAGGATTATGATATTTTTAGTTCTAATTCACCTGATATTCAAGTTTTATGGTAATACTGGCTTCTTTTTCTTTGGAAGAAGTATTGAATGTTCCACCGTAGGAATAATCTTCATTGGAATTGGGTGCAGTAATCTGAATCACTCCCATCGTTGCTTTTTTAAGGCTGCCCAGGCTGCTTCCTGAGTTTTCTGCAATTTTTTCTGCTCTTTCCTTAGCATCTTTTGTAGCACTTGCAATCATTTCCTGCTTTACTGTAGCCAGCTTGGTATAGAAATAGGAAGGTGAAGAAGACGTAAATTCGATACCGCGGTTGATGATCTCGGTAATGTTTCTGGAAAGGTTTTCAATATTTGCCACATCTTTGCTTTCAATAGAGACTTTCTGTGTTAGATTATAGCCTGAAAACTCTCCCTGTACATAGTTTCCGTTGGAATCGTTATAGCTTCTGAACTGTTTTTGAATATCTACAGAAGAAAAGACAATCTCATTTTCTTTCACTCCTTTTGAGGTCAGATAATCATGGATCACCTTCCGGTCCAATGCCAGCTCATCATAAGCTGATTTTAAATCTATGTTATTTTTAGAAAAACTTCCGGACCAGGTAATAAGATCAGATACGAACTGTTTCGTTCCAAGTCCTGTCACAGCTATTGTATTTTCGGATTTATTTCTGTTCTTGACAGCATTGCCTAAAAAGGTAAGTCCAATAACGAAGCCTAATGCCGCTATTGCTACTGCGATACTATTTTTGTTCATAAAATATTGATTTGATGCATATTTAAGTTACATCTACATCAATTTCCATTCCCTTTTTAAGAATTTTTAACATTATTCCTGGTTTTTACGCTGCTGCAGACGTTCAACATAAACAGGAATCAGATCTTCCATTTTCAGTAAAACACCGGATATATTTTTGGATCTTACGTAACTACGAACCAGAGGTTGTTGGGCAAATGAAAATTCTATAAATTCAGAAACCTTATCTGCAGGAATTCCTACCTCCGTAAAATAACTTTTATCTACTCTATCTGTTACCCAGGTAATATCCGTCTGAAGATCATCATATCTGTACTTCCTTTTCTGCCTCCTTGCCTTACCGCTGATCAGGTCAAAAGCTCCCTGTACATCCAGCGATCCTAAAAGTATCGGCAGTAAAACCTTCTTAACCTCAGCAGGCCTTTCCCTCATTTTTCCTACAGGCTGAGGAAGCCCTACCGCCTGTCTCACTCTTTCACCTTTATCTTCTCTGGCAGCTAATCTGGAATCTACAGCAAGATCTCCTGTTGGTTTTCTCACCACTTTTACTTCTCCAACGTCTTTTGGTATCGGAATAAGGGTAATCATAAGCTCTGAATTAATACCGTTTGTAAGCACTCTTTTTGAGCCCCTGTTGAAGCCTTCTTTTACAAACCTCAGCTCGTCATTGGGGAAAGCTTCAATAGCAAAAATACCTGCTGTATTAGAGTATGTTTTTTGATCGGTAGACATATTGATGACAATCACAGAGCTGATAGTCTCGCCATCATTATCTGTGATACGGCCCGTAACAGTCTGTTGGGAAAAGAAGGTATTGAACAGGAAAATAAAGAAAAGAAAAATTTTCCTTCCTTTAAAAAATTCAATATTTCTGTCTATATAATCCAATTCTTTTTATTTCAAATGTAATAAACTCAGAGCTGTTATTGGTTATCCAGTTTGTTCAATTTGCTGTATTCAGCAAAAGCAACCTGCAGCTCCATGATGATAACGTCTTTTTTAAAATCTTTCCTGTATTTCTTCGCCATAGTCCGCGTATCATTGGCGTAAATAAGAAAATGATCTATCTGTTCATCTTCCATTCCATATTTTCTAAGAAATCCCAAATCGATGTCTGTTTTAATTCTGCTTATAAAATCCTGTGTTTCCGTAAAATTAGCCTTGGTAATTTTAGGTTTCCTTGATTTTTTGATGAAATTAGCAGCTACTTTAAGAACACTGAACACATTTACATACCCGGCTTTAAAATCGTGACCTTTAAAGTTCTGGGAAATGGAATTAACCGGCAGCGGCTCATTCAAAGGGCTTCTCATATATTCACTTAATCCTGATTTCAAAGCCCCAATCTTTCTCGATTCATTGAGATACTTGTTATCTTTTTCCAGATTTCCGGTGGGTGTATAAGTCACTTTCACTTCAGGAATCTCAATTTCTATTCTCTTAAGACTTATGGATAAAGGAGTATTGAAATCTTTCTTTGAAACCTTTTTATCAAAGCGGTAATACCCTTCTTTTACGAACCTGATCTCATCATTTTCCGAGGCATCAATGGTAAAATCACCAGAAGTACTGCTTAATACGCTCTTCTGATTAGAGATATTGATCACCAGCACCGGATTGATATTTGTACTGCTGTTATCTGTAATTCTCCCGGTTACTTTTTGCTGTGAAAAAGCAGTGGCAGAGATCAGGACCAGAGTCCCACTGAGATATTGTTTACTATAGGCTTTCATTAGGTTATCTTTTCGTCTGTGGAGCTCTGTAAGATGATATTCTCATCATAACGAACCGTTTAAAACGGTTCAGATCAGTATCACTGCAGAAGCCGTATTTCAGAATTGCTTTTCTTTCAAAACCACCAGCCAGAACATAGCTGATAAAATGGTCTACCTGAGAAGGTTCTATTTTAAGATCGGCAAAATATTCTTCACCAAGAGCTGTTTTCAGGTAACTTCCCAGATCAATATCATCCCATTTATTTTTTATTTTCCCAATGGAGAATCCACCTCCATTAGGCTGTACAAATTCACCGGGTTTTGCAGCAAGTATCCTTGGATCTGATTTCTGGGCAATATAACGGTCTATATCTTTTATCAGCTTCTCTACTTTTTTGGGTCTGTTAAGATTTTTGGAATCAATCTTCAAATCTCCGGTAACACCCTTTTTTACTTCAACTTCAGCAATCTGTATGGTTTCCCTTTCCAGGCTTATATTGAGGGGAGCTTCAATGTTTTCCTTAGTTACTTTCTTTACAAGGCGCACATATCCAAGCTTTACAAACCTTAATTCATCCCCGCCTCTTCCGGAAACCATAAAGTGACCATCCCTGTTGGTGAGAACGGTTTCATCTGTTCTTATATTGATAACCGTCACGTCCGGCATTTCGGAACCATCTTCAGAAGTTACCTTTCCGAAGATATAATTCTGGGCATGAGAATAAATGGAAAAAAGAGTGAATAAAATAAAGAATAGTTTGAGTTTCACTGGCAGTTTTTTATGCAACAAATCTAAAATTATTTTCAAAGCAAACTACAAGTTTAACCACAGTTAACGTGTTTTAGGATTTCTTTTTGAATTTTGCCTGTAAAAGTGTTAAAGAGCCCATTATAATTGTTAAAATTTCACTTAAATTTTAGCTAACTTGCAGATTCAATTCTAAATTCAGCAATGCATAATTCTTATACGGTCATCAATGCTTCAGCGGGCTCGGGAAAAACATATGCCCTTGTTCAGAGACTTCTGATGATTTGTCTCCGTTATCCTAATCAGCAGCAGTCGATCAGGAATATACTGGCACTTACGTTTACCAACAAAGCTGCCAACGAGATGAAAGAAAGAATCTTGTCATGGCTGGGAAATTTCACTGCGGATAATTTTGCAGACAATGCAGATCTTAAAAATATCCAACTGGCATTTGAAGCAGAAGGATTGAAAATTACCATCGATGAGCTTCATATCCGCTCAAAGAAACTCTTGGATTATGTACTTCATAATTATTCAACCCTGAACATCGGAACGATTGACCGTTTTAATTCCAGGCTGGTAAGGAGTTTTTCTTATGAGCTGGGATTGGCCAAAAACTTTAATCTGGAAATCGAAGCGGAACCATTCCTGATTGAGGCCGTTGATAAAATGCTGGATCAGATCGGGGAAAATGATGTGATCTCGAACTCTTTCATGGATTATGTGGATTACAGTCTTGAAAACAACGAAAGGATCAACCTCAATAAAAACCTTTACGATTCGGCCAAAGAATTCGTAAAAGATATCCATTACGAGCATCTGAAAAGCAATAAAGATTTTGATGATACGAATTATGAGAATATCAAAAATACGCTTCGGAAAGAGATTGTTCAGAATAAAAAAAAATCGGCAGAACTAGCTGAAGAATCAGTGAAATTATTCCGTTCCAGAAATATAGAGATTGAAGATTTTGCGCAGGGTAAAAACGGAATCGGAGGATTTTTCACGAAAGTTATTGACTTTTATCAGCAGAAAAGACCTGGTTTTCCTTTTCCAACGACCCAGGAAGAATCCGTTGTCAATAATTACAGAAAAGGAGCTTCCTCTAAATCAAAGAATAAGGAACCTGAAATTTTTGAGATTCTCGATCAGCTTCTTGCTAACAGGATGCAGCTGATCCTTTTATATATTGAAACCCAAAAGAAAGAAAAAATCCTATCGGCCCTACTGCCTTTGAAGGTTAATAAGGATATTCAGGATGAACTGAGAAAGATTGAAGAGGAGAATGATCTGGTACTGTTATCAAAATTCAATATTCTGATCAATGAAAATCTCAGAAATGAGCCGTCTGCTTTTATTTATGAAAAGGTAGGTTCCCAGTTTCAGCATTATTTCTTTGATGAATTTCAGGATACCTCGGAACTTCAATGGCAGAATTTTGTTCCGCTGCGTGACCACAGTGTTTCTACAGAATATACTTCTTTTACACTGGTGGGCGATCCCAAGCAGAGTATTTACAGGTTCCGTGGCGGGGAGAGCAAGCTGATGCTGGATATTATCAATAAAAAGGAATTTGCTCCGAGACAGGCTGATCTTCTGGTACTGAAAGACAACTGGAGAAGTGCTAAAAATATTGTTCAGTTCAACAACGAACTTTATCGGTATCATTCTGAGGGGCTGGAAGAGGAACATCAGAATATTTTCGGAACAGATGCTGAGCAAAACCCGAAATCGAAGATTGACGGCCGTGTAAAGGTAAGTCTCATTGAAAATCTCACCAATGAAGATTTTTACAACGACACGTCTGAAAGAATGCGGAAAGATATTCAGAAAAGCCTTGACAACGGATTTAAGTTTTCTGATATCACGATCTTATGCCGTGGAAATTTTGATATTTTCAGCTATTCACAGAAACTGGGAAATCTGAAAGTAAATTACCTTGGTGAAGAAACCAACATCAAGACGATTTCGGATAAAGGGCTTACCCTGGAACTTTCCAATACCCTGAAAGCGGTTATTGAATTCCTGAGGTGGGAGATTAATCCCAAAAACAGAACTAATCTGATCATGCTGATGTATTATCTGAATACTTTAGGCAGGATTCATATGGCAGATTTCACTCTGGAAATGAAAGAGATCCTGGAGATTGAAAAACATGAGGACATTCTTCAGTTCATTCAGATAAAATATACTTTAAAGCTAAAGCAGGATCATTTCCCAAGATTCAATCTGTATAATTTTGTGGAATATTATATCAACGAATTTTCTGTTGAAAATAAAGAAACCGATTTTCTCCTGAACTTTCTGGAAATGCTTTTCAATTTCACCCAGAATGCCGGAGCCAGCACCAAAGAATTTTTGAAATATTGGGATGAAGAAGCATCTGCCTATACCATTCAGGCATCGGAAAATATAGATGCGGTGCAGATTATGACTATCCATAAGTCTAAAGGGCTGGAATTCCCGATCGTATTTATTCCGATGATGAACAAGAACCGGGACGGCGAATTTACCAATTGGTTTGATACTCAGAATGATGATGCTCTGAAATCCGTCAATATCAATCAGTTCAGCAAAACACTGGAAGTTTACGATGAAGAAATTGAAAAATTCAACAAAAAAAACTCCTATAAAAACCTTATTGACAGACTGTGCCTTCAATATGTAGCAACCACCCGTCCTGTTGAGCAATTGTTCTTTTATCTTCAAAAAGCCAATAAAACGTCCAACAATCTTGAGTTACTTGAGTTTTTCAATGGTAAAAATACAAATCAGGCGGATGAGTTTGATCTGTATGAAACAACTCCTGAAGGTCTAAAGAAGCATTCAAAAGATAAAATATCTTCCTTTAAGACCAAAGATATTCAGCATCTGAAAAATGTGAATGAAAAGAGTACTTCTATTAAAATCGCTACTCCATCCAAAAACTATCAGGTTCGAAATGAAAAGGTAAGAATAGGGCTTTTTGTACATGAGCTGCTTTCAAAAATCAATACGAAAAAAGATACCGCCAAAGTATTGGAACGGTATGTGATGGAAGGACAGATCACCGTGGAAGAAAAGAACGAGATAGAGGAAACGCTACTCCATATCATTGAAAAGTATGCTGAATTCTTTGATGAAAGCTGGCAGGTGATCAATGAAAAGGATATTATGATCTCTGAAAATGGTGAAAGTCATCTATTCAGGCCCGACCGTATTTTAAAAAATGATGAAGGATATATTATCGTGGATTTCAAAACCGGAGAGCCAACAGAAAAAGATCAGCTACAGATTGAAGGATACCGGAATATTCTGGAAAAGCTGGGAAGAAAAGTTTTGAAAATACAACTGATCTATCTATAAATTTTTTATATTAGCCATAATCGTAGAAGTACTACATCAAATCGTAGAAGTACTACAAAATCTGAAAGTTATGTGAAAAAATTTCCAGAATAATACAAAGTAATATACATTTGTAGTACAATCACTGATGCAAATATTATTAACCATTAAAAATTTATTATCATGGCAGCAAACTCAAGAGGAATTTTAAAATTCAATGGTGGGGAAGGTCAAAAATTATTAAAGCTGAACTACAGCGTATCTAGATCTACAGACGTTTCAGGACGTGTAGCGTCAGATCCCTCTAATGCACTTATTAAAATTACAGTAGAAGCAACGGAAAAATCAGACATTCTGGAAAGCTTACTCAACGGAAAGTATAAGCCTACAACAGGAGAAATTACATTCAATAAATCTCACGAAGAAGGTACTCTTATTACTTTAAGCTGGGAAAACGGCTATGTAGTCCAGCATCAGGTAGAATTTGATGCAGTGGATGAAAACAGTATGCTGATCAGCTTTATCGTAAGTGCAGAAACTATCGATTACGGTAACTCTAAGTACTTCGGTTTCTGGCCGTCTTAATTCCTGCTTATTACCATATATAAAGATCATCTTCATTAAAGATGGTCTTTTTTTATTTTAAAAACTTCAGTAATTCTTCATCTTATTTTCACTTCTAATCCGGATAACATTCTTATTTTTAAGGGATAAACATGAAAGCTCTATACCATGAAAATTTACCTTATTTCTTTTCTTATAAGTATTGCCATACTGATTATTACAATGGTGGCAGTTTATGAGACAGCAGACTATATCAGTCCACCTGTAACAACAGATGGCCACCGATATATGCCTACGGGAAATGTTTTTATTGCTTTGGTATATGGTTTTCTCTCGGCCATTCTCTCCTTCTTCATTTCTGTCAGAATACTGAGGCGAAGGCAGAAAAGATAAAGGATAAATGGATTAGGGTTAAGGAAATTGGTTGGAAGCTGGAAGTTACTTTTAGTTATATGTATTGAGAGTCACTATAAAATTTTAATATTATAAGAAAAGTAAAAAACAAATAAATAATTATTCTTAATGACCTTCATAACTTCCCTCTTCCCCCTCCCAGCTTCAAACCTATATTAAAATCAGAAATTCTTATTACAGACTGATGTTAAGTACAGGCTCTTAATTAGAGTTTTATTAACTTTTTAAAACAAAATTTAATAAAACTTTATGTCTGATTTTTTTAAATAAATTATTTTTTGACTTTGTTTTGCGGTACAAAAAATAAGCCATGAAGACACATTATTACAGAGCAACCTTTACTCTCCTCATCTTTCTTATATCTTTCAATGTCCAGGCACAGAAAAAAAGTTTGACGGAGGAAGAGAAAACTTATCTAAAAAAATTCATTTATCCTTTAAAATCTGTTGAACCGGGGTATCCTGAAACTTCTGATCTGAATGTATTTGATAAATTAATCGGAGATTCTAAAATTGTTGCGTTGGGAGAAGTTTCCCATGGTTCCAGCGAGATTTATAAAATGAAAGACCGACTGGTAAGATACCTGGTTCCTAATAAAAATTTCAGTATATTTTCTCTTGAGGCGTCCATGCCTGAATCCTACATGATGAACGAATATACGATGAGTGGAAAAGGGGATCCTAAAGCTTTTCTGGATGAAATGGGATTCTGGACGTGGCAGACTGAGGAAATGCTATCAATCATCAACTGGATTAAAAAATACAATGAGACCAGTTCTCATCAAGTACAATTCACAGGATTTGATATGTTGTTTACTAACGGTGCTACAGAAGAAATAAAGAAAATCTGCACAGCCAACAATTTTTCACAAAATGATGCCGCCCAGATTTCTGAAATATTTGCACAAAGTAATGGTAAATCTAAAAAAACGGATATTACCGGCAGTCAAAAAGAAACTCTGAACACTCTTCTTGAAAATCTCAAAGTATCTTCCCAGAAAATAAAAGATGAGAAAGAAAGGAACTGGTTTCTTCAGAATCTCCGCATCATTGAACAGAATATAGATAAATCAGCGATGAAAAGAGATCTTTATATGGCCCAGAATATTGAATGGATCATCTCTCAAAATCCTGATTTCAGAATGATTATTTCAGCTCATAACGGTCATATCAACAGCTACAAAGGAAAGATGGGAGAATATTTAAAACGTGATTTAAAAAATGATTATGTCACTTTCGGGTTTGCATTTTACAGCGGAAATTATACTGCTTTTGACCGAAAGTCCAAAACAACTGGTCCTTTTCCTGCACAAACAGCCTATGAAGGTACAGCAGAATATCTGTTGAACTCCCTAGACATTCCTATCTTCATTCTGGACCTTAAAAGCCTTAAAAAAGAAAATAATGAGGCTGCAAGATGGATAACCAGGGATGAAATAAAATTCAGAAGAGCCGGTTCCACGGTAGTTCCGGAAGAGTTTCAGAAAACCAATATTGCCGCTGATTTCGATTATCTGATCTTCATTAAGGAATCTACCCATTCCAGACTTTTAATAAAATAAAATAGCCCCGCCGTTCAGAGAACGGCGGGGCTATTTCTTTAGCTTATTATGGATATTAAGCGGTAGTATTAGGAGTAAAAACTCTCTGAGCCAGCTCCTGATCGAAAAGATATAATGCAGAAGGGTTGTCACATACCATCTTGATCTTCGTCACATACTGCGAAGCGCTTGCTTCTTCTTCTACCTGCTCATTAATGAACCACTGCATGAAAGATGTTGTTGCAAAATCTCCTTCATCATTAGCGTTCTTTACAATATTGAAAATGCTCTTTGTTACTTTTTTCTCATGCTCCAATGCTTTCTCGAAAATATCTGTTGCATTTTCAAACTGATGCGGTGGTTTTGCAATTTCTCCGATAATGATTTCTCCGCCTACATCATTCAGGTAATCAAACATTTTATCTGCGTGCATCAACTCTTCTTTGCTTTGAACTCTGAAATAGTTGGCAATTCCGTCAAGGTCCTGTCCTGAAAACCAGGCAGACATTGAAAGATAGTATTGTGCAGCATATTGTTCGTGAGCAATCTGCTCGTTAATTAATTTTGCAATTTTTTCGCTGATCATAAGTATAAATTTATAGTCAAAAATAGGGAATAAAAGCCCGAAATCAAAAGCTTTAATGAAAATTAATACAAAAAGGACGGGAAAAATCCCATCCTTCACACATTAAAAAATCAAAATTATGAACGTTTATTTTGCATCAGGAACAGCCGTGTTCATCGGCTTTTTCATCATTTTTCTTTCCTTCATTGCTACCCTTCTTTCCTCCATCTTTGCTTTTCTGTCCGCCTGCCATTTATCATATTGCTCAGGGGTCAGGATCTTTTTCATATCGGCATCCATTTGAGCTCTTTTCGCTTTCATTTCTTCCATTTTAGCCATTCTTTCATCTTTGTTCTTTTCAAAATTGGCTTTCATTTCAGCTTTTCTTTGTTCGTGAAGGGCTTTAATCTGAGCTACCTGAGATGGGTTCAGGTTAAGATCTTTCTGCATCTGTGCCATACGTTCCTGTTCTTTCTGCTGCATTTTCTGCTTCATCTCTACAGCTCTTGCCTGTCTGTCCTGAGGAGTAGTCTGTTGTGCCATTGCCAAACCACTTATTCCGATCATTGCTATTGCTAAAACTAATTTTTTCATCTTAAAAAATATTTAATTAATTGTTATACATCTTTTTGATTATAAGTTAAAACAGAAGTTAAATGAACATATTCATAAAAATTTAAATTTTATTATCAAAATAATAATTAAATAAAAAAAAGGACAGATCCTAAAACCTGCCCTTCACACCACTTAAATATAATATATGAAAATTAATTATTTGCTAATCTGCTTCGGAAACCTCCGGAACTGTTGTTATTGTTCTGCGGTCTTGGAGAGGAGCTTTCAGATCTGAAACCATTATTATTTCCTCTGAATCCTCCGTTACTGTTTTCTCTTCTCGGAGCATCTCTTTTTATTTCACTGTTTCCTCTGAAACCTCCATTATTTCCAAATCCACCTCTGGTTCCGTTATTGTTATCAGATTCTCTTCTGAATCCACCATTACTTCTTCCCCCGTTATTGTCGTTTCGGAATCCTCCGGAATTATTGGATCTGTCTCTGTTATCTGCCTGATTACGGAAACCGCCACTATTGCTGCCGTCTCTTACCGGTCCTCTGAATCCGTTGTTCGGTCTGTCACTTCCTCTGAATCCATTAAAACTAGGATTATCCATTCTGCTGAATCTTGACCGGTCAACACGATAAATATTGATATTCACATTTCTGTATCTCGGCATTACTGCATATCTCGGAGCATAGTATGTTCTTCTGTAATTCTGGAAATAAACGATTGGGCTTCCTCCGTGATAATAATTATTCTGGAATACCACGAATACTCTTGGTCCTAAAATTCTTTCCAGCGCATAGAATCTGTCGTAATACCATCTGTCCGGATTATATCGGTAAAAGTTATCCCAAGCTGAAAAACTTGCATACAGATTATTCAGCCGCAAAATCTGATCAATCTGCCAACGGTTCAGCCCGTTTTGTCTGAAGAAAACATTCCAGTTGATATTGACAACACTGTTTCGGTAGTCGCTATAATAGTTCTGGTAATACTCGCTTGGATAATAATCCTGAGGATAATTGTAGTAATAATCATCAGGGAAATAATTTCGGTCATCTTCATCAGAATAATAACCGTTCCCATTTTGATAATATCCGTCGTCTCCCCATCCGTTATTTGGATATTGCTGGGCGGAAGACAAAGCTGCCAGTCCCAAAGCAAATCCCAAAAATATTTTTTTCATCCCGATAGTCGTTAATTGGTTAGTATATAGCAGAATATCTCTATTCTACTTCTTTGATGTAAATAAAAAAAAGAAGTTAAATCCTAAGATAAAACTTCTTTCAATTTATTATTAAATGACTGATAATCAATTGTTAATTTTACATTCTACCACTATCTTTTATCCAATGTTTTATCTTTTCATTGAAGTTTGTGCTGGCTTTGAGATCTTTCAGTTTCAGATGCATCCTGTAACGCCAGTAATGTGGAAATACGGCAGGGTCGTTAATTCTTTCGTTATCTATATTTTTGTTTGTCAGCTCCGGATCTGTTGCCATAAATTCCTGAATTGGGAAAATAGCCAGCATCGCCTCATTGTAAAGATGTTGCTTCATGATGATTTCCGCCAGATGTGCCTCCATTTCTTCAGGGGCTTTTCCATACTGAATCAGCTGTTGATTAAAGTATTTCTGTGTCAAAGCAGGATCTTCCTTCCACCATTGCCGTAAAGTAGAGCTGTCATGGGAAGAAGCAGTTACCACGTTCATATAATCTGCATTTTTAGGATTATAAAACGGAATATTTTCAGAAGGCATGCGTTGCACTTTCAGGGCGATAATAGCCAGTTCATCCATGACAACAGGTACACAGGAAGGTACCATTCCAAGGTCTTCTCCACAGATCAGCATCTTGGTTGCATTCAGGATAACCGGAAGTTTTTCCATGGCTTTCTCATACCAAAGATGGTCCTGTCTTCTGAAGAAATAGTCGTGATACAAGTCATAAATTGCTTTCTGATCCCATTCAGGCAGGTATTGGTAAGACTCTGTGTTATAAACATTAAATCTCGGGTGATAAACCGTTTCTCCGTTTCTCTCTTCAGTAAGAAACAATACATTCGCACATAGTGAAATAAGCTTATCTTCTATTGAGCTTCCAGGATTCTTTTTAAAAAAATCGGATATTTTTCTTTGAGTATCAAATTCTTCTTTAAATGAATAGGTTCCGTCACTATTATGGTTAATATATTTTAATGCTTCAGTGGTATTTTCACCAAAGTAATCCCACAGGATCTTGTCATTGATAAATGGTTTACAGTATCGGTTAAAATCAAATGAGATATTCCATGCCTTAAATTCTTCTGTAACGATAGGAACTGCCGGATAAAAATATCCCAAAATTCCTTGCACAGCGGAGATCGGCATTCTCCATATTCTGAAAAAGCCCAAGATATGATCAATTCTCATCGCATCAAAATATTGTTCCAATGCTTTGAAACGATTTTTCCACCATCTGTAATCATCGGCCTTCATAGCTTCCCAGTTATACGTTGGGAATTCCCAGTTCTGTCCTAATTCTGTAAATTGATCTGGTGGTGCTCCTGCCTGGAAATCCATTCCAAACAATTCCGGTTCTGTCCATGCTTCTACAGAATACCTGTAAATACCGATTGGAAGATCGCCTTTTAACGAAATCCCCAATTTATGGGTATAATCCACAGCATCTTTCAACTGCAAATGAAGCTGATACTGTACCCATGCATGAAGCATTGAAGCATCATAATCTTTGCTCTTGCTGGTGAAAAACGGAGCTATTTTCCCTGCAATATATTTTTTATGGGTTTTCCATTCGTTGAAATTCGGAGTTTTATATTTATCCCGAAGCACACAGAAAGCGGCGTAAGGAAGAAGCCAATGATCATTATCTTTTATAAACTTCTTAAAATTCCGGTCTTTATAAATCTTATCTTTTTCTGCGTTAAAAACCGCTTTTAGATATTTCCATTTGCCTTCAATCATTTTCTCATAATCAATCAGATCAAGGGCATTTAAAGCTTCTTTTTCAGACTGATACTCTAAAACTAAAGATTCCGGTAAAGGGAAATCAAGGCTTTCCAATGAAATATACTGCGGATGAAGTGCATACACAGAAACAGCTGCATAAGGATAAGAATCCGTCCAGGAATAATTAGCTGTAGTATCATTGATTGGCAGAATCTGGATAATTCCCAGATTGGTTTCCTTTGTCCAGTCTGCCAGCTCTTTAATATCAGAAAATTCCCCTACTCCAAAACCATTTTCGCTTCTCAGAGAAAACACAGGAACGGCTACTCCCGCATCATGATACATCTGATATCCTTTAAATCTGAAATAATGATTGGAAACTATCTGAAGAACATCTTCCAAAGGATTAGCCAGCGTAAACCTGTTTTCTCCTGTTTCTACATCAATTACTTTTCCTTCTTTAACATCATAAATACAGTATTTGAATTGAATAAATTCATTTTCAGGGATTTCAACAGAGACTTCCCAAATTCCGAAATCGGTCTGTGAAAGATGAATAGCTTTATCATAATTCCAGTTTCCAAGTGAGGCTGTACTTCCAAAGAGTACAATTTTCCAGTCCGGATTATAGATGGGTGCCTCAATTCTGAAAAGATGGGTATGCTTTTTCAGAACGGTCACTTTTTCAGGAACAAACTGATTAAGCTTGTTATAAAGAATCTTATTGTTTAAGTAATTTTCAGGGAAATTTTTATTATTCCATTCGTCAAAAATCACAAACTCTTTATAGTTGTGAGGGAAATTAAGATGATGCTGTACAAATTCCTCCCTCAGAATATTACCTTTCCCATCTGTAAGCCGATACTTGTACGATATGGTCTTTGAAAAATAATCTACTTCACATTTCCATAATCCGTTTTCAGCGTAAAACATTGTATAGGATTGTACTGCGGTACCTTCCTCATCTACGGTTACCAACTGAAGATTCTCTCCGGCTTTGGCATTATATCCTACATTAAAGTATAGCTTCATCCTAGATTTTTTTATAAAAATACATTTTAATATCGAAAAATAAAATTTATTGAATATCAAATAATCATTAAAAACCCTTCTCAAAAATTAATTGAAAAGGGCTTTAATTTTCTGCAAAGTTAACGAGAATTCTGTGTATAATTAATGTAACTTATTCTGTCACAAGAATTTTTTTATTTAATAATATTTTCCCGGATTCATTGGTTATATTGATCATATAGGCTCCACTAACTATATTATTCAGATAAAGCTGTTGATTCAGCGAACCATCTTTTACAACAAAATCCTGTTTCATGATACTTTTACCCGAGAAATCAAAGACCGTAAGTTTAAGATTTCCTTTTACTGTTTTATCATTTACACTGATATTGATAAGATGTTCATCAACTCTTGTCGGATAAATATCAATTCCTGCTAATGCGCTAGATGATGCTATTCTGTCGTTTGCAAAATATTTACTGGCCAGGTCATAGATGTGAGGTTTCTCTTCACCAGGAAGAAGTTTGGCCTGAAGGGACTTTAAATCCACTTCGTATAATCCTGCTCCTTTGGCACTTGCAATGACTACTTTACCTTGTGCATTCACAGCAGCCCCATTTACTGAATAGTTTTCAGGAATTCCTGTAATTTTTCCAACAAATTTTGCTTTCAGTTCTTTGGTAATGACTTTAAAAACATTTCCGGAAACTGAGAATACGTAGAAATTATTATCCGCATCAGCAATCATATCTCCACCAAAACCTGTTTCCATTGCTGTAAATGAATTTTTCCCGTTGGAAACATCATCTTTAACGATTCCAAGATCACTTACTGTATATTGTCCGCTTTTTTTGCTGATCTGAAGAAACTGTGTTCCTGCATTGTTCATCGCATAAATATTCCCGTCATATCCGGCAGACATTCTTGTTATGTGGGAGTTAATATCACACGAAGTCACTCGTACTGCTGTATTTTCCACCAAAGTAATCTCCTGGGTATTCGGGTTCAAAATATATATATTGGAAGAAAACATCGGCATATACACCAGATCGTTATTGGAAGCATCATAAGCCAAAGCTGCCATCATAATCGCCTGCGAATGGGCATACGTGCTTTTATCCTCTGTTACCATACCTTTCCTGGATTGGGAAAATACTTTTGCAGGAGAATCAGCAGTAAAAACTTTCTTTCCGGAAGTTCCATTTGTAGCATCAATGGTTCGTAAATCACTGAAAATAATACTTGGAGTATCTTTTCCTGCAATGGCAAAAATATCCTGCTGTGCATGGGCATATACACCTGATAACAGCAAAAATAAAGGGAATAAATGTTTTTTCATACTATGTAGAATTTAGATTTAATCATTTTAGTATGACTAAGTTACGTAATTTACAAATTGAAATCACAAAAAATACAATTCATTTTAATAATATTTACAAAAATTTAATCCTTATATTGATATTATGATAATCAAAATCTAAGGAAATCATCTGCTCGGATAACTAATGGGAATTTCATTTTCATGAGCATTTTCCCGCTATCCGCTCATACTCCTCACGCCATTAGCTGTTCCCTGCCTCAATCCTTTCTTTTCCATCCAGTTGCGGGGTAACCGCTGCTATCGGGGCTAGGGTTTATCAGCAA